>Ga0315547_1000452_pt1:5000-41435 | contig 41435 bp, 32 predicted proteins | sample SalMarSW160240MG_2_FD_202542 | JGI IMG/M metagenome (GOLD analysis project Ga0315547, IMG submission 202542) | Salt marsh sediment microbial communities from the Plum Island Ecosystem LTER, Massachusetts, United States - Salt Marsh Sediment SW1601-240 ...
ATATTGTGATGGCAGAATCGGGTACTGAAGCATAGTTCTTCATAATAAAACTGAAATCTACGGTTGCAGAGGCCAGTTTCATATCAAACTCTGCCTGTTTGGAGGTTACAAACAATCCCTTTGATACAAGACCGTTGTATTTTGTATTCATTCTTTCGTTAACAATCTCATTTTCAAAGAATAGCCAATATCTTTTCGCAGTCTCGTCAATCTCTGTCTGTTTCAGGAAGGCCACAAGAAATGATTTATTGAATATACCTGTTTGCTGATCGGTGAAGAGCTGCATTACAATAGGATGTGGATTGTTACCAAGAACAAGCTCATCAACTTCTTCTGTGCTCACCCCAATTCCCAGCTTCTTATACCTGCTGTCAAGTATTTTTTCCCTTATCAACTGTTCCCAGGTCTGTTCCCTGATTGATTCTGTTGTGGATTCATCAAGGTTGCTGGTACCAGATAATTTATAAATTTCTATAAGATTCTGTACTTTCTGCTCGTAATCCTGAAATGATACCGTTTCTCCGCTTATCTGGCCAATTTCATAATATTTTCTGGCCTGAATTCTCTGCCCTCTGCCACTGCCGAAAAAATCACTCACCACAAACAGGAGAAGTGAAATACCAATAACCCCTGCAACCAATACTCCGGCCTTTTCTCTTAAAAATTGAAGTGTTGACATTTATTATCCTTCTGTTATTATATTAATGATATACGGTTTTTATTACAGGCGACAAATATAAGAAAATTCCATTCAAAATAACTACAGATTCTGTTTTCAATCTGTGCTCAAACATTATTATCCTGAATAGAAAAATATTACTAGCGCAAATTCTTGAATTATATTACTAAAAATAAAGGGCTCATTCTAAAAATATATAAAAAATATTTCAAATAACCTAAAAAAAATAGGGGGTATTATGAAAAAAAGTATCAAAAAATGAAAAAATGCATTAAAAATATGAGGGTTATTATAAAAATATATATTTTTGCTCAAAAATTTTAAAGATATGGCAGAACTAAGATTTAGTGCATTAAGAGAAGTTTTTAACAGGGATCCTGTTCCGATACAGACTCCTTCAGCCAATGTATCCGATTACTTTGGAGAATATGTTTTTGATCTTCATAAGATGGAACATTACTTGCCCAGGGAAGCCTTTAAGCTGGTAAAAAGTGCGATAGAAGAAGGTAACTCATTAGGCAGGCAGACAGCTAACCAGGTAGCAACCGCACTGAAGGCATGGGCAATTGAAAATGGAGCTACTCATTATACTCATTGGTTTCATCCTCTGACAGACGGAACTGCTGAAAAGCATGATGGATTTCTTGAAATAGGAGAAAGAGGTCATATGGTCGAAAACTTTTCAGGTGAAGTACTGGTACAGTCCGAACCAGATGCTTCAAGCTTTCCAAGCGGGGGAATACGTAATACTTTCGAGGCAAGAGGCTACACTGCATGGGATGTGTCATCACCATGTTTTATAGTAGGATCGACATTGTGTATTCCAACCATCTTTGTTTCCTATACCGGAGAAGCACTCGACTATAAGGCACCTCTTCTTAAAACACTTTATGAACTCGACAAAGCAGCTGTTGAAGTATGCCAGTACTTCGATAAGGATGTGAATAAGGTAATTGCAACACTTGGCGTTGAGCAGGAATATTTTCTGATTGATGAGGCTCTCTATTATGCCCGTCCCGACCTGATACTGGCCGAAAGGACTCTTATGGGACACCAGTCATCCAAAGATCAGCAGCTTGCTGATCATTATTTCAGCTCCATACCTGAACGTGTAATGTGGTTCATCAAAGACTTTGAATTTGAAGCACATAAACTTGGTATTCCTGTGAAAACACGACATAACGAGGTTGCTCCCAATCAGTATGAATGTGCACCTATATATGAAGAGGTCAACCTTGCAGTTGATCATAACCAGCTATTAATGGATATCATGAAAAGGGTTGCTCGGAAACATAAATTCAGGGTACTGTTTCATGAAAAACCATTTGCAGGAATAAATGGTTCAGGTAAACATAATAACTGGTCGCTGGCTACCAATACAGGTGTAAACCTGCTCTCACCGGGGAAAAATCCTAAAACCAATCTGCAGTTTCTTACATTTCTGGTGAATGTAATTAAAGCTGTTAACGACAGTAATAATATAATCAGAGCTTCAGTTATGAATGAGTCTAATTCCTACAGACTCGGAGGCCACGAAGCTCCCCCTGCAATAATCTCAGTATTTCTTGGATCCTACCTTCAAAGTATACTCAATGATATAACCCTGAAAGTAACTGACAAAAAAATGACTCCGGCACAGAAGACAGAACTTAAACTGGGGATAGGCAAGATACCTGAGATTCTACTGGATAATACCGACAGGAACCGTACTTCACCCTTTGCTTTCACAGGCAACCGGTTTGAGTTCAGAGCAGTAGGTTCATCTGCGAACTGCAGTGCTTCAATGATAGTGCTCAATGCAGCTGTTGCATATCAACTTAGAAAATTTAAAAAAGAAGTTGACCTTATTATTAGAAAAGGACGGAATAAAGATGAAGCAATTTTTCTGGTTCTTAAGAAATATATAAATGAATCGGAAAGGGTTCTTTTCGAAGGTGATAATTACAGCGAATCATGGCAAAAGGAAGCTCAGAAAAGAGGACTCTCCAATTTAAAGAGCGTTCCCGAATCAATCAGTCTTTTTTTATCGGAAGAATCAAAAGATGTACTGATCGGGTCAGGCATTTTCACTGACAAGGAACTTGAGGGTCGCCTGGAGGTCGAGTATGAGAAATTCACGAAAAAGGTACAGATTGAAGCAAGGGTTCTCGGTGATCTGGCAATAAATCATATAATACCTACTGCCATACGTTATATGACTTCCCTTATCGAAAATGTTAAAGGTTTGAACGATGTTTTTGACGATCTTGAATTTGAACGTCTGGCCGAAGCCCGCAAAGAGATGATAGTTAGTATATCTGATCATATTACCATGATCAAGAGGCTTGTGGATGAAATGGTTGAGGAGCGTAAAAAAGCCAATGTCATTCAGAATTCTTATAAAAAGTCTTTAACCTACGAAAAGAACGTAAAACCTTACCTGGATGAGATAAGAACTCATATTGATAAACTTGAACTTATTGTTGATGATGAAATTTGGCCTTTACCAAAATACAGGGAGTTATTATTTACAAGATAACAGTTCAGTTAGTTAATACCATATTAACGTAGAGCCAGCTCTCAGAGCTGGCTCTACTGATAATATTTCTATCCCCGGAACGTTAAAAGTGTTAGAGGAATCACTTTAATTGATTATTTTTGTGATCAAATGGAAATATGAATTATGAAGCAATTATCATTAATCATATTATTAACAATTTTAATTCTGCCTGAGGTTGCGGGACAGAAACGAAAAGTGGAAAGAGCCTATTCATCCTTCAAGGCGGGAGAATATTATCAGGCAATAGATCATTTTAAGGATGCGTATTCCAGAACCAAAAAAGCTGATAGAGCTTCACGAACAGAAATGATATTTATGATAGCTGAATGTTACCGGCTTACAAACGATCCGAGAAATGCTGAAACATGGTATAAACTGGCAGTCCGATCATCTTTTTCACGGCCTGAAGCCCAGTACTGGCTTGCAGAATCACTAAAGAAAAACGGTAAGTATGAACAGGCAATCGAAGAATTTAAGAAGTATAAACAGGTTGCTCCTTCTGATCCCAGGGCTGATCAGGGTATACGTTCCTGTGAACTGGCTGCTGAATGGATGAGAAATCCTGAAGCATACAGGGTTGAAGAGCTAAGAGAACTGAATTCAAGAGATGCCGATTTCGGTCCCGCTTATGCACGCGATGATTTCGGGGTGGTTTATTTTACCTCTTCGCGCGACGATGCTGCCGGTAATAAAACGCATGGTGCAACTGGTCAGAGTTTTACCGATATTTTTGAAACCCGGTTGGATAAAAAATCAAAATGGAGCACTCCTGTTCCTGTTGCGATCATCAACAGTGAGTTTGAAGAAGGAACACCTGACTTTTCATCCGATTACAGAGAGCTTTATTTTACCAGATGTGAAGCAGGAAAACGCGAAAAGAAAGGTTGTGTGATTATGTATTCGAAAAGTACAGGCGATAGCTGGAGTGAGCCTGAGAATCTCGGCTTCCTCCCTGATTCCCTGGTAACTGCACATCCTGCCATCTCATCTGACGGATTGACACTTTACTTTGTTTCTGACCTTGCAGGTGGTTTCGGAGGAAAAGATATTTACATAGTAACAAGGACAAATACAGACGATCCGTGGTCAGTACCGCAAAATGCGGGCCCTGATATTAATACGAGCGGTGATGAGCTGTTTCCCTTCGTAAGGGATGACGGATATCTCTATTTTGCATCGGACGGGCATATAGGTATGGGGGGACTTGATATTTTCAGATCTGAACCACAGCCTGATGGCTCGTGGGTGGTACAGAACATGAAATCACCAATTAACAGCAATGCCGACGATTTCAGTATTGTATTTGAAACAGGTAACGAACGTGGTATATTCAGTTCAACCCGCAAAGGAAGAGGCAATGATGAACTTTATTCATTCGAAATGCCTCCCCTTAGATTTAATATTACAGGCCTGGTAAAAGATGAAAAAACAGGTGCACCCATTTCCGTATCGGTTGTGCAGCTAATCGCAAGTGACGGATCTAACCTCCAGACTGAGACAGGTAACAGCGGGGATTTCAGATTTGCACTCAAACCGGATGTCGATTATATATTCCTCGCTTCAAAAAGAGGTTACCTTAACGGGAAAGAGAAAGAGACTACCAAAGGCCAGGAAAAGAGCCGCGACTTTATGGTTACAATTCTTCTGACTGCTATAGATAAACCGATTGAACTGCCCAACATATTTTATGATTTTAATAAGTATGACCTTAGACCTGAATCGATGGTTTCGCTCGACAAACTTGTGGAAACACTTACTGACAATCCTAATGTAACCATTGAACTTATGTCACATACCGATTCACGTGATACTGAAGAGTATAATCAGGACCTGTCGCAAAAGAGAGCACAATCGGTGGTACAGTATCTGATTGAAAAAGGCATTGCACCGGAAAGGCTTTCACCCAGAGGCTATGGCGAATCAAGTCCAAAAATAGTAGATACATCAATAGCCGGACAATATCGGTTCCTCAGTGAAGGATCTGTACTATCAGAACAATTTATCAACTCCCTTGCAAATGAGGAACAAAAGGAAATTGCCCACCAGATAAACCGCAGAACTGAGTTCAGGGTATTGAGGACAGATTATGAATCACCGGAGAAATAAATGTTCTCGTGAAATGAAACTTTGTCTTTAAATTGTCATTACCTTAAATCTTATCCTATTCATTATGAAGTCTTTTATATCCTCTTTACTCTTAATTTTTGCAATAGCCTTAACACTTAAACCCTCGAATCCAATTCACATACTTGTCGTCACCGGCGGCCATGGATATAAAGTTGAACAGTTCAATGAAATGCTTGAAAGTTTGAAGCCGGATATTTCTTTTCAGGTGACAGAATTTCCGGAAGCATATGATATGTTTCTTCCTGAAAACAGAGATAAGTACGATGTTCTGGTGTTCTATCATATGTGGCAGCAGATAACCGACGAACAGGCAAAAGCTGTTACTGAATGTATAAGGGAAGGAAAACCGGTTGTTGCTCTTCATCACAGTATCTGCGCTTATGATAGTTGGCCTGAATATGTAAGGATTATAGGAGGAAAATATTTTCATCAACCGTCAACAATAGATGGGAAGTTATATCCGGCTTCGTCTTATATCCATGACCTTCATTTCAATGTAAAAATTGTAAATCCGGAACATCCTGTAACAAAAGGGCTGAAGGATTTTGAAATTTTTGATGAGACATATAAGGATTATTATGTCGAACCTGATGTTACGCCTTTACTGACTACTGAAGAGCAAACCAGCACCCCGGTTATCGGCTGGACAAAAACATACGGACAGGCCCGTGTTGTAACTCTGCAAAGTGGCCACGATGCTCCAACATTTGAAAATCCCAACTACAGAAAACTGTTGAAACAGTCAATAATGTGGGTGTATGACGGGATATAATAATTGACCCTTGTTGCTGGTTCTTCTTTTTTTTGTAATCCAGCATCCAGCACCCAGCACCCAGCACCCAGCATCAAGCACCCAGCACCCAGCCCCAGCACCTTTTTTTTACATTTTTCCTATATTTACCTCCATATCTCAACACACTATGTCATCCAAATCTAAATACAGCAAAAGAGGTGTCTCCTCAGCAAAGGAGGATGTTCATGAAGCATTAAAGAACATTGATAAAGGATTATATCCTAATGCATTTTGTAAAATTGTCCCCGACCATATGGGTGGCGATGAAGAGTATTGCAATATAGTACATGCTGATGGTGCTGGCACAAAATCTTCACTGGCATATATTTACTGGAAAGAGACCGGCGACCTTTCAGTCTGGAAAGGCATTGCACGGGATGCCATTGTAATGAACCTGGATGACCTGCTTTGTGCCGGTGCTTACAATAATATTCTCATTTCATCAACAATCGGGCGGAACAAACACCTGATACCAGGTAAAGTTATTTCTGCAATTATTAATGGTGCTGAAGAGGTTCTCGAAGAATTGCGAAATATGGGGATTAATATCTATTCAACCGGGGGTGAGACAGCTGATATAGGAGATCTTGTAAGGACAATTGTGGTTGATTCAACAGTCGTAACCCGTATGAAAAGATCTGATGTTATTTCAAACGATAAGATAGCACCGGGAGATGTAATTATCGGATTTGCGTCATACGGACAAACAACTTATGAAAATGAGTATAACAGCGGTATAGGTAGCAATGGTCTGACATCAGCCCGCCATGATGTTTTCGGTCCATATATTGCAACAAAATACCCCGAGAGCTTTGATTCTGCTCTTCCCTATGAACTTTTTTATGCGGGAAGACTGAAACTGACCGATCCTGTTGAAAACCTGAACACCGATGCAGGAAAACTTGTTCTGTCTCCTGCCCGCACCTATGCACCTGTAGTCAGACAAATACTGGAGATCATGCGCTCTGACATTCATGGTATGATTCATTGTACAGGTGGCGGACAGACTAAAGTGATGAGGTTTATTGATAATCTGCATGTTATAAAAAACGACATGCTTCCTGTTCCCCCTTTGTTCCGGCTAATACAAGAACAATCCGGAACTCCCTGGGATGAGATGTATAAAGTATTTAATATGGGACACAGATTTGAGATCTACACAGATCCCCAAAACGCTGATAAGATAATTAAGATTGCCGCTGGTTTTAATCTGGATGCAAAGATTATCGGACATTGTGAAGAATATGATAATAAGAAACTTACTATCAGCACTGAAAACGGAACCTTCGAATATTACTAGCACCCGGCACCCAGCACCCAGCACCAAATTCACTTTAAATTATTATATTTGCACGCTGAAAATTCAATATATGGCTCATAATATGATACTGGAGAAGCTTGAAGGTGTGAAACAAAGATTCATTGAAGTGGGTGAGTTGCTTGCTAAGCAGGAAGTGTACTCTGATATGAAGCGCTATATCAAACTTAACAAGGAATATAAGGAACTTCAACCTGTTATCGAAGCTTACGAGAAGTACAGACTGATTTTCTCCAACATTACAAGCACAAAAGAATTGCTTGCTAAAGAAAAGGATGAAGATATGAGAGAGATGGCCAAGATTGAACTTGAGGAGTTGAATGAACGTCTTCCTGAAATGGAGGAAGAGATAAAACTGCTGCTTATACCTGCGGATCCGGAAGATGATAAAGATGCAATAATTGAAATAAGAGCTGGTACAGGTGGTGATGAAGCCTGTATTTTTGCGGGCGACCTGTCCAGAATGTACACCAAGTATTTTGAAACAAGAGGGTGGAAAGTTTACATTAATCGTTATACTGAGGGTACTGCAGGAGGATATAAAGAAATTGTCATGAGTGTAACAGGCGAAGGTGTTTATGGTTTGATGAAATACGAATCGGGTGTTCACCGTGTACAAAGGGTACCACAAACTGAAGCACAGGGACGCGTCCATACATCTGCTGCTTCTGTCGTTGTACTTCCCGAAGCTGATGAGTTTGATGTGGAGATTAAAAACGAAGATATCCGGAAAGACACTTATTGCTCTTCTGGTCCCGGCGGACAATCTGTAAATACAACTTATTCAGCAGTTCGTCTTACTCATATCCCCACTGGTATAGTGGTTACATGTCAGGATGAGAAGTCGCAGCTTAAAAATTACGACAAGGCATTAAAGGAATTGAGGACCAGACTTTATAATCTTGAGTACCAGAAATTCCTTGATGAAGTATCACACCGCCGGAAAACAATGGTTTCAACAGGTGACCGGTCAGCAAAGATACGCACCTATAATTATCCCCAGGGAAGACTGACCGACCACAGGATCAATCTTACAATATATAATCTGCCTTCAATTCTCGATGGCAATATCCAGGATATTATTGATAAACTGCAGATGGCTGAAAATGCTGAACGTCTGAAAGAAAGTAATATTTAACCAGGCTGAAATGGATCAATCACAATTATTTAAGAAAATCATTGCAAAACATTCATTCCTTTGTGTTGGCCTTGATACAGAGCTTGAAAGAATTCCTGCTTTCCTGTTGAAGTATAAAGATCCTGTTTATGAGTTTAATAAACGTATTATTGATGTTACTCAGCAATATACTGTTGCTTATAAACCCAATATTGCTTTTTATGAATGTTCCGGTGCAAAAGGGTGGTTATCACTGGAATCGACTTTAAAATATATCAGGAAAAAATTTCCCGGCATTTTTGTCATTGCCGATGCCAAAAGGGGAGATATTGGTAACACATCAAAAATGTATGCCAGGGCATTTCTGGAAAACATGGCTTTCGATGCAGTTACTGTTGCTCCATATATGGGAGAAGATTCTGTTATTCCATTCCTTTCCTTTAAAGACAAATGGGTGATTCTTCTGGCACTTACATCTAACAAGGGAGCAGATGATTTTCAATATCACAATGAGGATGGGATTAAACTTTTTGAAAGAGTATTAGCGGTTTCCAAAAAATGGGGAACAACAGATAATCTTATGTATGTTGTTGGTGCAACGAGGGCCGAAATGCTGAAAGATATACGTAAAATAGTACCTGACCATTTCCTGCTTATCCCCGGTGTGGGAGCTCAGGGTGGTAATCTTGAAGAAGTAGCCAGATATGGCATGAACAGCAAATGCGGATTGCTTGTAAATTCATCACGTGGGATCATCTTTGCCGACAACTCCAGAAAATTTGATAAAGTCGCAGGTGAAAAAGCGAGGGAGATGCAGCAGGAGATGGAGCAGTACCTCGCTGAAAGAAACCTGATCTGATTTATTGTCTTTTAGTTTTACGCCCTTCGGACGCTCTCTTGCTCTCTTTGTTCGCTGTCGTGCTCCATTCTGTCGGTGTCATTAGTTTTAAGGACGTTCCGCGTGAGCGGAACAGACAATTAGACAGCACGAAGCGCAAGAAATGACCAGACGCGTTAGTACACCCATCTCTTTTGTACATTAATATTTTTCTTTATATTTACAGTCTTGCTGCCAAGAACTTAACTCGTGCTGTTATGAAAGAGGAATTCCTTCATTATTTGTGGAAATACAGTCTTTATGATGCAGATAGTTTGTGTGATAACACCGGGAACAGAATAACTGTATTGTGCCCGGGGGAATACAACCGTGATTCCGGACCTGATTTTTTCAATGCCAGAATAAGTACAGGAGGTATTGAATGGGCAGGGAATGTTGAAATACATTTCCGTTCATCACATTTTGATATTCACGGACATAGCAGGGATCATGCATTTGACAATGTGATCCTGCATGTTGTGGCAGAGAACGACAGGAGAGTTTTTAATTCAAAGGGTGAAGAGTTGCTGACTGTTGGCTTAACCTTTGATAGTACACTTTATGAAAAGTACCTCGATCTGGTTAATAATCCATGTATTATTGCATGCCAGGATAATATAAATAAACTGGACAGTTTTTACATAAGGCACTGGCTGCATTCGCTGGTTGTTGAACGGTTAGAGGAGAAATCTGCCTCAATACGCAAGATTTTGTCGGAAACAAGCCAGGACTGGGATGAGACGTTCTACAGGGTATTGAGCCGTTACTTTGGATTCAGGGTTAATACCGAACCGTTTGAAATGCTTGCTACGGCCATTCCGTTCAAGATCATACGTAAACATTCTGATAACAGATTCCAGGTTGAGGCATTGCTCTTCGGTACAGCCGGGATGCTTGAGGAGGGGCTCTTCAAAAATGTACTTGCAGATGATTATTATAAGAATCTTGTTAAAGAATATAAGATTCTTTCAGTTAAGTATTCCTTTAAACCAATCCATGGCTGGATTTGGAAATTCTCACGTTTGAGGCCGGTAAATTTCCCGACAATAAGGATTTCACAACTTTCAGCAATGCTTTCGGTTGCAGGAGGGCTATTCTCAAAAGTGGTTGAGGCAAAACGGTTGGAGCAATTGACTGAGATTTTTGATGTAACTGCATCTGAATACTGGGACGATCATTATGTTTTCGGGAAGAAAAGCAGGCGAATTTCCAAACATACCGGATCGCAGGCAACAGATATTATACTAATAAATGCAGTAATTCCTGCAATATTTGTTTATGGTCAGTTAAGGGATCAACCCGAAGTCTGTGAAAGAGCATTAAACTTCCTTGAAAATATCAGGCCCGAGGAAAACTCTGTTACTGCGGAGTGGAAAAACGCGGGTATTGATCCAGATTCAGCTTTTTATACACAGGCATTAATTCAGCTCAGGACTGAATACTGTAAGAAAAGGAGATGCCTCGATTGCCGTATAGGTACCAAGCTTATCAGCATGGGTAAGAGGCTGAAGAATCAGAGGGATCTTATGCTTGAACCATAATATTGGGATGGGGGAAGGGGGTGAGGAAGTGATTAAAATAATTGATTGGAATCTCGCTTTAATGATCACCTATTTTGACAAAATGAATAATAATGTTGATATAATGTTGAATTATAAGACTATTTGACGCAACTTTTACCTGTATTTTTACGTCTTTCTATTTAGAAGAGGCAATAAATAATTTCAGTTATTTGTTTTCTCTGAAAGAAATATTTTCAGAACAATATAAAAAAATATTCAATTGTTTAATAATTTTCATAAAAAAGCCTTATTTTTGCGTTCCAAAATTGGAGACTCAATCTATATTTGGATAAACAATATATTAGTAAAAGATATGTATTTGACGGCTGAAAAAAAACAAGAGTTTTTCAAAACATTTGGAACATCGGAGATTGATACAGGTACGGCTGAAGGGCAGATTGCATTATTTTCTTACAGGATATCTCATCTTACCGAACATTTGAAAAAGAATAAGAAAGATTACAGTACCCAACGGGCACTTATTAAACTTGTGGGCAGGCGAAGAAAACTCCTGGATTATCTCAAAATAAAAGATATCGAGCGGTATCGCGAAATCATAAAAGCGTTAAGATTACGTAAATAAGAAAAAGGCAATTCTGAGTTGCCTTTTTTCTTATTATAAATATTATGTAATTTCAATTTTTAAAAATCACTATATGTTTAATATTAAAGAAAAGACTATTGATCTCGGAGACGGGAAGACAATAACCCTGGAAACAGGCAGAATAGCAAGGCAAGCTGACGGATCTGTTCTGTTAAAGATGGGTAAAACAATGTTACTTGCTACTGTAGTGGCTGCAAAAGAGCCAAAAGAGGATATTGACTTCATGCCACTTTCAGTGGAATACAAAGAAAAATATGCATCATCAGGCCGATTCCCGGGGGGATTTCTGAAACGGGAATCCCGTCCGTCAGACTACGAAATACTTATTGCAAGGCTTGTCGACAGGGCATTAAGACCACTGTTCCCTGATGATTTTTATGCCGAAACATTTGTGACTATTAACCTGATCTCGGCAGATATTGAAATCATACCTGATGCACTTGCAGGTCTTGCTGCTTCAGCTGCACTGATGCTTTCAGATATTCCTTTCAAGGGACCAATCTCGGAAGTGAGAATTGCCAGAATAAACAACGAATTTGTTATTAATCCGACTGTTTCCCAGTTAAAGGAAACCGACATCGATCTGATGGTTGGTGCCACACTCGATAATATTATCATGGTGGAGGGGGAAATGAAGGAAGTAACAGAAGACGAAATGATTGAGGCCCTGGAGATTGCCCATGATGCTATAAAAATCCAGTGCAGAGCCCAAATGGAATTTGCTGAGGAGATCGGGTCAACAGTAAAGCGTGAATATTGTCATGAAGAGAATAAGGAAGAACTGAAGAAGAAAGTATGGGATGAGACTTATGAGAAGTGTTATCAGGTAGCTAAAAGCCTTATAACCGATAAACACAAGAGGGAAGAAGCATTTGAAGCTGTCGTGACTGATTTCCTGAGCCAGTTTTCTGAAGAGGACGAAATCGATGAAATGATCGTAAAGCGGTATTATCACGAAGTTCATAAAGAGGCTGCCAGAAGACTTGTACTGGATGAAAATGTCAGACTTGACGGCAGAAAGCCGGATGAGATACGTCCCATTATCTGTGAGATAGATCCCTTACCCGCAACACATGGATCAGCGCTTTTTACAAGAGGGGAAACACAATCGCTGACAACCGTTACTCTCGGAACAAAGCTTGATGAAAAAATTATTGATGATGTACTTACAAGGGGTACAGAAAAATTTACACTTCATTATAATTTTCCTCCTTTTTCAACCGGTGAGGCAAGACCAGTAAGAGGGATAAGCAGAAGGGAGATCGGACATGGCAATCTTGCACACAGGGCATTGAAAAATATGATGCCACCTGAAGAAGAAAATCCATATGCAATAAGAGTTGTCTCAGATATTCTCGAATCAAACGGATCCTCATCAATGGCTACAGTATGTGCAGGTTCCCTGGCTCTGATGGATGCCGGGATCAAGATCAACAAACCTGTTTCCGGTATTGCCATGGGACTTATAACCGACAAGAACTCAGATAAGTATGCGATACTGTCAGATATTCTTGGCGACGAGGATCATCTTGGTGATATGGACTTTAAGGTAGCGGGCACCCGCGACGGGATTACTGCCACGCAGATGGATATCAAGATAGAAGGTCTATCATTCGAAGTGCTTAAAAAAGCCCTTGAACAGGCCAGGGTAGGAAGAATGCATATACTTGACATTATGCAAAAGACAATAGCTGAACCACGTCCTGACCTCAAACCTCATGCGCCCAGAATAGAGATGCTGACTATACCAAAAGATATGATTGGAACATTGATTGGTCCGGGTGGAAAAGTTATCCAGGAGATACAACGTGAGACAGGAGCAACAATCATTGTTGAGGAAACCAATGGATTTGGCGAAGTCAATATCTTCGGCGAAAATGCTGAGATAATATCGGCTGCACTTGAGTGGGTGAAAAAAATTGTTGCTGTACCGGAAGTCGGTCAGGTATATAAGGGAAAAGTCAAGACTATCGTTCAGTTCGGAGCCTTTGTTGAGATACTACCAAATAAAGACGGACTCCTGCATATATCAGAAATTGACTGGAAAAAGATTAAAACAGTTGAAGAGGTGCTTAAAGCGGGTGATGAAGTTGAAGTAAAACTGATTGATATAGATCCCAGATCCGGGAAACTTAAACTTTCAAGAAAAGTCCTTCTTCCCCGTCCGCCCAGACCTGAAACAGGCCATCGGAAACATGAAGATTAGTTATAACTATATTGTTATTGAAGGTAACATAGGAGCTGGAAAAACAACCCTGGCAGGAAGAATTGCCGATCAGTTTAATGCACATCTTATACTCGAACGTTTTGGTGACAATCCGTTCCTGCCCAGGTTTTATGAAGATCCTGAAAAGTACGCCTTTCAACTCGAATTATCCTTTCTGGCCAGCCGTTATAAACAACTGAACGAAGAACTCAACCCGCGAAATCTGTTTAGGACCTTTACTGTTGCGGATTATTATTTTATGAAATCACTGGTTTTTGCTTCGTCCACTCTTAAAGGAGATGATTATAACCTGTACAGACAGATATTTTATATCATCTACAAGTCGCTTCCTAAACCCGATATTTATGTTTACCTGCACCTTGATCCTGAACGTTTATTACATAATATAAAAAAAAGAGGCAGAGATTATGAACAAACTATAACAAAGGAATACCTTCAAAAAATACAGGACAGTTATTTTACTTTTTTCAAACAAAATCCCGGGAACAAATATCTGTTGATTGATATCAATGAATTAGATTTTGTTGCTGATGAGGAGGAGTATAATAAAATCATAGAAATAATTTTCTCGCATGAATACCCTGCCGGACTAAATAAAGTAATTCTGTAATATTTTTTATATTTTGGCCATTTCTATGACTATTTTTTTTTAGATTTGCATATAATTACAGAAATTTGTATCTTGTTCGTTGTATCTCATGTGAAATTATTGCTTAAACAAATAACAATTTAAACTATGAAAGAAATCAGAAGCTATTTTATCCTTATCCTTGCAGCAGCTCTTATGACAAGTTGCAGCGGATTAAATAAAATGAAGAAAAACGCCAACTTAATCAAGTACGAGGTTATACCACAAGTACTTGAGGCTCACGCTGGTATGGTAGACGTAACAATCAAAGGCACATTCCCGGAAAAATATTTCGACAAAAAGACCACTGTACAGGTTACTCCGGTACTGACATATGCAGGGGGTGAAACAGCTTTTGATGAAGTTGAAGTTCTCCAGGGGGAGAAGGTTCTTGCTAATAACAAGGTTATCAGTTACAGCGGTGGAAATTTCACCTATACTAGTTCTGTACCTTTTGAAGAAGCAATGAAAATGTCTGAACTGGTTTTAAGGACCAGAGCATCAAGAGGAGTTCAAAGTGTCGATTTTGACCCTGTTAAACTTGCAGATGGTGTAATAGCCACTTCAACTCTTGTGGAAAAACACGGCAAGGCTGTTTTAATGAAGGATAATTTCCAGAGAATTATTCCGGAAGAACAGGTTGCAGATATTCACTATGTTATTAACAGATATGATATTCGAAGTTCTGAACTGAAATCAGAAGATATAGAATTACTGAAAAATTACATCAGCGAAGTCAATACTGATCCTGATCGCGAGTTTAAAGGTACAGTCATCAGTTCATATGCTTCACCGGATGGGCCAATTGATTTTAACACAAAGCTCTCCGGGAACAGAGGTACTTCAGCTGATAAGTTGATTAAGGGAGAATTTGAGGATATTGAGGATGCAAAGGACGAAAGCTTCTTTGATTCAAAAACTACTGCCGAGGACTGGGACGGATTTAAAACTGAAGTTGAAAATTCATCAATTCAGGACAAAGACCTTATTATCCGGGTTCTCTCAATGTACTCCGATCCTGAAGTTCGTGAGAGGGAAATAAAAAACATGTCATCAGCATTTGAAGTCCTGAAGACAGATATCCTTCCCAGATTAAGAAGGTCAAAAATGACAGTCAATGTTGACAAGATAGGACGTACCGATGATCAGATTCTTGCACAGATGAGGTCAGATCCAAAAGCACTGAGTCTTGAAGAAATGCTGTATTCTGCAACCCTTACGACCGATCTTAACGAACAGCTTAATTTCTTCCAGGCTACGGCTGAAAACTTCCCCAAGTGCATTCGTGCCCACAATAATGTTGGTTTGACATATCTTGCACAGGGTGACGTTGATAATGCTCTTGCAGCTTTCGAAAAAGCAAAAGCTATTGAGAATAACGATGTAGTAAAAAATAATATTGGTTTGGCTTATCTTGCAAAAGGTGAGTTAACCAGAGCTGAAGAACAGTTTAATTCAATGACTGCAGCAACAGCCGAATCAAGGTGGGGTCTCGGAGCTTTAGCTATTACCAAAGGTGAGTACGACCAGGCTGTTAATTATTTCGGCACCGAACCTTGCTATAATCTTGCTCTTGCACTTGTACTTAAAGGTGATGTAAACAGGGCTAAAACCACTCTTGACAATCTGGAGGGAGTTTACGAAAGCGGAAAACCTGCTTATCTGAAAGCAATCGTTGGAGCACGTCTCGATGACAGAACTTATATGCTTAACGGTTTGCGCGAAGCTATCGGACTTAATGCCGAATGGAAAGAGTATGCAGCAACCGACCTGGAATTTGCAAAATTCTTTGAAGACGATACTTTTAAATCTGCTATTCAGTAACAAAAAATATTACTAATACGAATAGGGGCGTTGCATGCAACGCCCCTATTGTTTTTCACCAGCCCCTGAAGATTAATCCAGATTAAGATAATGGTTATTAATTTATTAAGTCCCTCTCCCCTGGAAGAGAGCTTGTCCCGCTGAGGCGGGAGATTTAGGGTGAGGTTTTTTTATACAATTCCCACAAAACAATTCCTGCACTTACTGCTATATTAAAGGAATGTTTTGTACCGAATTGTGGCAGCTCAACACAAAAATCGCACTGGTCAAGCACTTTCTGGTCAACACCATTTACTTCATGACCAAACACAAGTGCATATTTTACTCCTTTTTCAATATTGAAATTCTGCAGCTCCACAGATCCTTCAGCCTGCTCAATGCCGACTATCCTGTATCCTTCATTTTTCAGCTCGGTAATGGCATCCATTGTCTCCGGATAGTAACTCCACGCAACCGACTCAGTTGCTCCCAGGGCGGTTTTCTGAATATCCCTGTGTGGAGGCTTCGCTGTGATTCCGCATAAACATATTTTAGTAGTCAGGAATGCATCTGCAGTTCTAAAAACTGAACCAACGTTGCTGTGACTCCTTACATTGTCAAGCACAATTGTAAAAGGCGATTTTTCTGCTTTCCTGAACTGGTCAATGGTTTTTCTGCCGAGTTCTCTATTCAGAAGCTTACGCATTCTTTTTTTATGCGAAAATAACTAATAAGTCTGATATTTGTTATTATTTTGTGATAAGTGACTGTGGGATCTGAAGGTCGCAGTTTTAACTAAATCATAGAATAATGAATGTTCATGAATTTCAGGGCAAATCGATACTCAGGACTTTTGGTGTTGATATACAGGAAGGATTTGTTGCACAAACATCTGATCAGGCTAAAACAATCGCAAATCAGTTACATGAAAAATGTAATACACAATCCTTCGTAATAAAAGCGCAGATCCATGCAGGAGGCAGGGGTAAAGGTGGTGGGATCAGACTGGCAGGATCGGTTGAAGAGACCGGCAGAATTGCGGGGCAAATACTTGGCATGCAATTAGTTACGCCTCAAACAGGTCTCGCGGGCAAAAAAGTAAATAAAGTGCTGGTTGCCCAGGATGTTTATTACAAGGGTGAATCTGAGCCGGAGGAATTTTATATCAGCATCCTTTTAAACCGCAACAACGGTAAGTATGTGTTGATTTATTCGCCTGAAGGAGGTATGGACATTGAAGAGGTAGCAGAAAATACACCTGAACGGATTTATACGGAAGAGATATCTCCTCTTACGGGCCTGATGGATTTTCAAACTCGTAATATCGCTTTTAATCTTGGTTTAACAGGTGTCGCATTTAATAATATGCAGAAGTTTCTGAAAGGTATCTACGAGGCCTTTATTGGTAGTGATGCCCAACTGCTTGAAATAAATCCCGTACTTAAAACAGCCGATAACAGGATTCTTGCTGTAGATTGTAAGCTTATTCTGGATGATAATGCTCTTTACAGGCATCCTGATCTTGCAGGTATGAGAGATATCAATGAGGAAGATCCGGCAGAAGTTGAGGCAGGAATTCATAATCTGAATTTTATTAAGCTCGACGGCAATGTAGGCTGTATGGTAAATGGCGCAGGTCTCGCAATGGCAACGATGGATCTGATAAAACTTTCAGGAGGTTCTCCTGCAAACTTCCTGGATGTAGGCGGTAGTGCAAATGCAAACACTGTCGAAGCCGGCTTCAGGATAATCCTGAAGGATTATGCTGTGAAGGCAATAATGATAAATATTTTCGGAGGTATTGTAAGATGCGACAGGGTTGCAAAAGGTGTAGTTGAAGCTTATAAATCGGTAAGTGAGATAAAGATACCTGTTATAGTGCGATTACAGGGCACAAATGCCGCGCAGGCGAAAAAAATAATTGATAGCTCAGGCCTTAAAGTCGTATCGGCAGCATCTTTCCGGGAAGCTGCAGAGATGGTGAGTCAGGCTCTCGGAACCACCCAGGAAAAGGAAATGTAAGATATTTACTCAGTCGGGTTGATTATTTTTTATGTGAATTATCACAAAAAGGCTTGTTGAGCGATCGTCCACACCTGCACAGATATACTTCACCGGGTTTATCTTCCCTGTTTCTTTTTACATCCTTCAAAAGAAAATTTCCTGTAATTTTCAGAGGACCAAAATCAATTACTTCAATAACAGTCTGTTGATCAGAATCTTTCTTTTTTCCCATTTAATACTATTTAGCCAATAAAACCAACTTTCCGGTGGTGTCCGTCGCAAAAAGGCATCTGGTTGCTTCTTCCGCATCTGCAAAGAGATATCAGACCTTCACGTACTTCTTTTTTATTTTCACCATATAACAATGTAAAATAACCTTTGACAATTACAGGTCCGTCAGCCATTACTTTAACAGAAACATACTTTTTCTCTTCATCTTCTTCTAAAGATTCCACTAGTTCCGGGCGCATGAACTTAACGTGATTGGTATGTTCGCTACCAACTGTTGCATTCCTCTCTTCATCATTCCATTTCCAGGTAAGCGCTTCGGTAGGACACATATTAACAACCTCAATTATTCTTGCAGTTGTTGATCCCTTCAAATCAATCCAGGGTCTTCTTCCGGGATCAAATACCTCAATTAGTTCCCTGTAACAGTAAGATGCATGAACACAAGCAGATGGCTTCCAGTAAACAGTTATTTCATCATTCTTATATTTTCTGCCCCCCGAGAACTGTTTTTGCTGGTTTTCCATTATTATCGGATGTTTGTTCGCAATTTAACAATTTTTGTGGAATAAATTATGTGATCAAACATAGCACTTAATCCTGTGAATTTCTATATTTGTCTGACAATTATTGAATACTCATTAATTGTCGGGGTAAGATCATTTTAATAAATTTATTACCTCAGGAGGTAGAAAAGATTAACATCCTTTTAAGATTCTAAAAAAATTCTTAAATCGCATACGATTTTGTTTGTGAAAGTTAAAAGGATAGAAGATATTTTTATTGGTTCTTATGATGAGAGGGGACAGGTATTTTAGATCGATCGGCAGATATATACCCTTTGTGATCTGTGCAATTATAATTATGTCATTTTCAACACAATCATTGTGCACAGAATCAACCACTGATTATTTATTATTTCCGATAATCAATTCACTTGCTGTTCTGTCAAAATCATTATTAAATTTTATTTTACTGGGAGTACTGGTAATTATTTGCACTGTAATAATAATCTTTTCAACGAAGCTTAAAAGAGCTAACAGGGAACTTAAGGAAAGGAATAAGGAGATCCAGCAGATTAACACTAAGCTTCAGCAAACTAATCAGGAACTTGCAAGTCAAAAGGAAGAGATCTCGCGCGAATATTCTGTTTCAGAAAAGTTTTACGGGATGTTGATCCAGTCGGCTGATGATGGCATTTCCTTTTATGACAGGGACTGGAATCTCAAATATGCAAATAATGCCTTCTATTCAATGATCGGTCTTACCCGTGAAGAATATAATTCAATTAATCCTGCAGATTTAATTCATCCTGAAGATCGTGAATATGAATTGAAAAGGCTGGAAGTTCTTAATGATAAAGGCTTCTTTGAACGTGAATTAAGGCTTTTGCACAAGAGCGGGAATTATATTAATCTGTCATCCAGGTCGGTTACAGTTAAGAACGATAATGGTGAGGTAATAGGAGCTCTTACAATATCAAGAGATATAACAAAGCTGAAACAGGTTCATGAAGAATTAATTAAAGCAAACATTGAAGCTGAAGCAAGTAACAGACTTAAATCAAGTTTTCTTGCCAATATTTCTCACGAAATACGTACACCCCTTAACAGTGTTGTTGGTTTTTCGAACCTTCTTCTTGCAAACGATATAACAAATGAGGTTAAAGAAGAATATATCGAACACATCAATTATAATAGCGAAAAACTTCTTCAGATTATTGGGGATATTATTGATCTTTCACGCCTTGAAAGTTCTCAGATAGAGATTACCTACGAGGAAACCTCAGTTAATGGTATTGTTGATGAGGTTATTGAGGAAGCCCATCAGGTTATCAGGAGGAATGAAAAATCTATAATACTGAACGTAAAGAATGAATTTGAACAAAACGGAGATCTCATCTTTACCGACAGAGTGTGGCTTAAACGTGTTCTTAATCATCTTATGGATAATGCCGTTAAGTTCACTCTTGAGGGATCAATTGAGCTTTCCTATTCACTTGAGAACGAAAACTTGATATTCAGGATTCGGGATACCGGAATAGGTATCAATAAAGAGAACCTGGGGAATATATTTGAAGAGTTCCGCCAGGAGGTTAACGGACATCACCGTCCTTTTGAAGGATTAGGAGTTGGACTGACCCTTGCAAAAGAAGTTGTTGAAAGAATGGGAGGGAAAATATATGTTCAGTCTGAAAAGGGAGTCGGTTCTGAGTTCAGTTTCTCCATTCCTTACCGTCCGGCTGGGGGAAGCACAAGGATTAAACCAAAAACATTTACACATGATGAACCATATCTTTCGTTAGACTGGAGTACAAAGAAATGCCTTCTTGTGGATGATAATAAGGATGTGCTGATTTACCTCAAAAGGATATTAGAGGATACAGGTGTAACAATATTTACTGCGAGATCTGGTGCAGAGGCCCTTGAAGTAATCAGAAACACACCTGACCTTGATGTAGTCCTTCTTGATATGCAGATGCCCGAAATGAACGGTATAGAAGCAACAAAGGAAATACGAAAAATCAGCAAAAACCTGCCAATCATTGCCCAGACTGCCTATATATTTGAAGATGATAAGGATATAATCCTCGAAGCCGGATGTGATGCATGCCTTATTAAACCCATAAGAAAAGACCATCTTTTCAGTGTTATGTCAGGCTTCATCAAATCAAACTAATTTCCTCCTCTCTTTAATTTTTCTTATTTTGTATCTTACTTTCATCTATGGCCTCCAGATTTGCTGATATTATTTTACCCCTGGCAGTAAAAGGAAGATTTACATACCGGATACCCGACAATATTTCAGGAAAAATTACTCTGGGAGTACGAGTACTGGTCCAGTTTGGTAATAAGAAACTCTATTCAGGTATTGTTAGTAAACTGCATAATGATCCACCGTGTATACAGAATATCAGATCCATTATTGATGTGCTTGATACTGATCAGCTGGTTAATGAGATACAATTAAAATTCTGGCAATGGATTTCAGAGTATTACATGTGTACCGAAGGCGAAGTAGTTAATGCAGCCCTTCCATCGGCATTTTGCCTTGAAGGGAGTGTGTCTGAAAAAGTAAAGGAAAAATACAAACCAAGGAAAGAGACTTTCATTGAATTGAATAAAATGTTCACTGATAAAGAACTCAATAAAATACTCGATGATCTTTCCAGGGCTCCTAAACAATACGAGATCCTTTCTGCCTGGCTCAGGATAACTGGGTATACAGGAGGATCCGGAATTAAACCTGTAAGAAAATCATCGCTTTTAAAGGAGACCGGCTCATCTCCCGGTGCTCTTGAAGCCTTGATTGGCAAGAGTATATTATCTTCTGTCTCCCTCGAAGTTGGCAGACTCGAAGAATCAGAACCGGAACGCGAATCGCTGAAGATTTTAAGTTCAGGCCAGGCAATCGCCTATAACTCTATCTGCAGTCAGTTAAAAGAAAAAAATATTGTTCTGTTACACGGAGTTACATCAAGCGGAAAAACTGAGATTTACATTCATCTGATAGAGGAGCAGCTAAAACTTGGTAAACAGATATTGTATCTTCTCCCCGAAATAGCACTCACAGTACAGATTATTCTGAGGTTGAGAAAGCATTTTGGCAAAGTAACCGGTGTATATCATTCCCGTTTCAATGACCAGGAACGAGTGGAAATCTGGAAAAGGGTCGGAGATAGTAATCCGGAAACAGGTTACAGGCTTATTCTTGGAGTAAGATCAGCACTTTTCCTCCCGTTCAGCAATCTGGGTCTTATTATTGTTGATGAAGAGCATGACGGATCATATAAACAGCACGATCCGGCTCCAAGGTATCATGCCCGCGATGCAGCAATAGTACTTGCAAACATGTTCGGGGCAAAAGTTATCCTTGGATCAGCTTCACCTTCGGTTGAAAGCTACACAAATGCAGTTAGCGGGAAATACGGACTGGCCGAATTAAAGGAAAGATACGGAAAGATCAGATTACCGGAAATCATTATTGCAGATACACGCGAGGCTTACAGAAAGAAACTTATGGTTTCACATTTTACACCTCAGTTGCTTCAGGCAATAGATGAGGCAATTGGTAAGGGTGAGCAGATCATCCTTTTTCAGAACAGACGAGGATTCTCACCCTATATCGAGTGTTCCGAATGTGGCTGGATACCTGTCTGTTTTCAGTGTGCCGTTAACCTGACCTATCACAAAAATCGCAACAGGCTTGTATGCCATTATTGCGGCCATTCAACCAGTCTGCCTGCCCATTGCGGGAACTGTAATTCTACAGGCCTTATTACCCGCGGATTCGGAACTGAAAAGATTGAAGATGAAATAAAAATCGTGTTCCCTAACGTCAGAGTCGCCCGGATGGACCAGGACTCGACAAGAGGTAAAAACACATTTAACAAAATAATAGGTGATTTTGAGGAGGGTAGAATTGATATTCTGATCGGGACCCAAATGATATCCAAAGGACTTGATTTTGAAAATCTTACAGTAGTTGGAATCCTGAATGCCGATAATATGCTGAACTATCCTGACTTCAGGGCTCATGAAAGAAGTTTTCAACTGATGGAACAGGTGAGTGGCAGAGCCGGACGCAGACAAAAACAGGGTAAAGTTATTATTCAGACATCAGATACTTCAAACAGGATCATAAGAATGATGCTACGGCATGATTATCTGACCATGTTCAGGATGCAGACAGAAGAGAGAAAAACTTTCAATTATCCTCCATTCTGCAGGATGATAAAAATAAGTCTGAAACACAAGGACAGGACATTATTGAACAACATTTCAGATATACTGGGCAGGGATCTGAAATCTTTTTTCGGAAAAAGGGTTCTGGGTCCTGAATATCCTATTATTTCGAGGATTCAGTTATGGTATATTAAAACAATAATCATCAAAATCGAAAAAGAAAAGCCAATAGTCAGAGCAAAACAATACATAAACGGAGCAATTGGTAGAATTGAGAAGGAGAAAGGAGCAGGCTCACTGAAGATATCTGTTGATGTGGATCCGTATTAGGAAGATGGATGCTATCTAAAAAGATGCTAATTTTGAAAAAACTCCACAGATGAAAATCGAAGTGTCAAATGGCGAGATTATCGATAAACTGACTATAATTCAGATTAAACTTGAGCGTATAGAAGATATGGCTAAACTAACTAATCTTCAGAAGGAATACGATGAACTGATAAAAACCGCCTCAAAAATATTAAGTACTTCAGATCCTTTATATGCTGCTCTTTATAAGGTCAATGCGGAATTATGGGATATCGAAGACCGGATTCGTGGCCTGGAGAAAAAACAAGATTTTGGAGAGGAATTCATTGCTACAGCACGGCAGGTATATATTAAAAATGACCTGAGAGCTGAAATCAAACGGGAGATAAATATTAAAACATCCTCTGGCCTGATAGAGGAAAAATCATACGGGGATTACTGATATGCGCCTCCTTGTAATACGTACATCAGCAATGGGCGACGTAGCCCTCACCCTTCCTGTTCTGAAGGGTATGAGGGAACAGTATCCCGATGTTGAAATTTTATTCTTAACAAGAAGAAATTTCGAACAGATTTTCATTTCGGTCGATAATCTCAAGTTCTTTTTTCCGGATTTTTCCGGAAGACATAAAGGATTCCCGGGCCTGATAAGATTGTACAGAGACATAAGGGGATCAGGCAGGATTGACCATGTTCTTGATCTTCATGATGTTCTGCGATCGAAAATGCTCATGGAATTCTTCACCTTCTCAGGGATACCTGTATCGGTTATTGACAAGGGAAGAAAAGAGAAGAGATTATTAGTAACCGGGAAGGAGCCCCGCCATTTAAAACATACTGTGGAACGTTACAGGGATGTTTTTCTTAAAGCAGGATTTGACCCTGATATAACAAAAGGACCATGGATAGTACCTTCGCCTGATACTGTTTCCGCAGTTATAGGTAAGAGCGGATTAACGAAGGGATTGAATATTGGTATTGCACCTTATGCAATACATAACCTGAAAGTCTGGCCGGAAGAGCAGATGATATCACTATTGTATTTAATATCTGAGAAGCATCCGGCGAGGTTCTGGCTTTTCGGAGGTAAGGAAGAACGCGACAGGCTTAATAGTCTGGAGGAAAGGATCCCGGAATCCTTCAATGTAGCTGGGAAATTAACGTTTTCGGAAGAACTGGCCCTGATAAGTCAATTAGACTTTATGATATCAATGGATTCTGCAAATATGCATCTGGCTGCTATGACAGGGACTAAAGTTATTTCATTATGGGGAGGAACTGATCCTCTTGCAGGTTTTAGTGCATGGCAGCAACCAGATGATTTTGCCGTCAGGATTCCGGTTGAGGCGCTTACTTGCCGCCCCTGTACGGTTTATGGTATGGGTGAGTGTAAAAGGGGTGATTTTGCCTGCATGAATTGGTTGACTCCCGAAAAGGTCTTTCAGAAAATTAAAGAAACCGGTCTTCTTGATTTATAACATATTAATTCGCAACAGGCAACTTGTAACCAGCAATTTAGATTAAATAATTACATTTCTATAACACTTAAGATGGAACTAAATAAGAGATTCAATTTTTTTAAAAAGTTAAGCGTATTGACATTAATAGCTTCTACCCTGGTTCTTCTCATAACTTCATTCCGGCAAGTTTCAAATGAAAATAACATTGAACCGGCCGATCTTGTAAACCCTTTGATGGGTACAAGATAAAAGGAATAAGGGAATATGATATTGAAACACTTTATCAGGCGATTCTGAAAAACACTGATAGTGTCGGACCGGTATCATCGGTCGGCAGACTGGGAGCAAAATATTACAACGAACTTGGCTATATTCCTTATGACGCTGGTATTAATGAAAATGTTGCACGTACACTCGAGTATGCTTACGCAGATTTTTGCATAGCCCGGCTTGCAAAATCCCTTGGTCGTCCTCAGAAATAGGATTGTCCGTTCAGGTTCATATCCGCAGTCTGATATTGATTTGGGCAAGAAGTGCTGTCAGTCCTACCATCAGAAGTGCCCAGATTAATGATCCGGTTATGACGACCAGAGGTTCTGATGATTGTTTGTAAATAAGAACAGGAATACCTGTCATCCACATCATATGATATAATATATCGGGTGCAAGATATGTTGTAAGGGAGTTTTGACCTGCAGGTTTCAGGAAAGTTGCCCACTTTTTTTTGTTTTTCACATCGATAATCCAGTATAAAAGTATGAACAGAAGGAAACTGATACCGCAACATATCATTCCCCAGCTAGGTGTAGCCTTGATTTTGGAGATGATAAACCAGCTTCGCAGTATAAATCCTCCGAGCAGGTAAAAGACACCCAGTCCGATAAAAATGATAATGACCTTTCTGAATTCCGTAACAGGTATTTTTTTTATAATCAGGCCCCCAATCAGACCCGATAAAACTAAAAATGGTACGTTCCCTTCAATAATAACTCCAAGAAGTGGTTTTACAGGATCGAGAGATACGAGCATGTTTTTCCCTGTCAGTACATTCATTATCAGAAATATGACTGCAATGACTGATGTTTTAAATATTGAATCACGACAGAGGATATATGTAAAAGCTGTAACGAGATATCCCCAGCCTATAAGTCCGAGAATACCCCACCACCCGGTGATTAATGAACCATTGTTTTCCGGTTCGCCCGACCTGAATTTAAAGACCAGAAACACAAAAATGATGAGTGCTGTTAACCGGAGTCCGGCAATGGTGAAGAATTTCCTGTCCTTGTCAGGGTAATCTTTCCAGAAAAGGAAAACAGCAACGTACATTAATAAAGCCCACAGATCTTTGCTCAATCCTGTGAGATCAGGATCGACCCTGCCAGTGTTTAACATCAGTACACCTATGATGATCAGGCTGAGCGATCTTGTTACTATGTGGCGGTTTATCTCGTAGCGCGACTGACCTTCTGAAAATCTTTTTGAAAAAGCAAAAGGAACAGCCATACCCACAATAAACAGGAATCCGGGGAACACCCAGTCGGCCAGTCCCATTCCGTCGAATTCATCATCCATATGACCAAGCCAGGATGGCGCAACCTCCATATTAAGATCATTTACGAACAGCATCAGAAGCAGGGTAAGTCCCCGCATAATATCAATTGAATATACCCGGTTATGGTTGGTCATAGAATGCCGGTAATTAAGGGTATAAAGATGTCAAAATTTTATTAATTTTGTCTGCCGGATTTGATATCACCTTCGCCAAGGCTTCGGCGGTCAAATACCGCCTTCGCTAAAGCTACGGCGGTCGATGCGGGGTGTAGCACAGTTGGTAGCGCGTTACGTTCGGGACGTAGAGGTCGCTGGTTCGAGTCCAGTCACCCCGACTTTGCCCTCCGTAGTCCCGCGAAAGCGGGACTACGTTTTAACGACGGTCTAAATTAATACCACCTACCGGTAAAAAGCGTTACCATCAAAAAAATATGCTTGCATCATTTGTTCCTTTTCTTTCTGAAATAAATTTAGAGCAAAGAAAGGTTCTGTCAAGGCTATACAAAGCTCCACTTCGTTCCGGCCTTGACAGAACCTTTCTTTGCTCTTGATCAGTGATTTAAGGTAATTATTTAGCTGGCCTGTAAAGATAGAGAATTGCAATCATCCAGCTATTAATTGAGTAAAAATATTAAAAACACAAGTGCTTTTAACAATTTTGCGTTTTAGTTGTTGATAAGTTACAAGTTTTCAGCGATTTTATATACCTGACATTTTAATATTCCCGCGACAGGTAAAACTTATTTTCAAATATGTCCCTCATGCGAGGATAAAATTCCAGAATGCACTGATATTAACAATTCGAGCCATTTGTATTGTATAACTTTTGCTGTAAAAACTTGTTTTTTAGGATATCCCCGGGTTATTTTTGACAAAAAAAAGTTTTGGTCAAAGATTTAACCATACGAGTTTTAATCAGGAAGGTCGAAGAACTGACCAGGCGACTAGAGGAACTTGAAGAGGAGAATAAAATTCTGCGCCATGAAAATGCCACTCGGAAAGCCGAGGTTGCAGATTTAAGGGCACGTTTAGAGAGCAACAGCCACAATAGTAACAAGCCGCCATCGAGTGACGGGTATAAAAAGAGATCTGTAAAACCGGCATTGCCAAAAGGTAAAGGCAGCAATCAGGGAGGCCAGAAAGGGCATAAAGGTAATACTTTACAACAAGTTGAATCTCCCGATAAAATTGTAACCTGTATACCTGGTATTTGCACCTGTGGACACGAGTTTAAAAAAGAGCAGTTAATACTTGCAGAAAAACGGCAGGTTTTTGATCTCCCTCAGCCTAAGTTGGAAATTACCGAATACCAAATATTTAAAGCTTTCTGCCCGGCTTGCGGTCAAGAGCAAAAAGGAGTTGCCCCGGAAGGGGTAAATGCCCCGGCACAATACGGGAACAAGATAAAAGCTTTTGTTGTATTACTGAACGTGCACTATAAGCTTCCATTCAAAAAGATACAACTATTGTTCAGCGATTTATTTGGTTATCCGATAAACGAATCAACCATTAGTTCAGCCGGAGAGATATGTTACGAAAAACTTGAAGAAAGTGAAAGGATAATCAAGTTGAAAATAATTGGTGACAATGTTGTGCATGCCGATGAAACAGGACTTCGGACAGCAGGGAAGCTTCACTGGTTGCACACGGCAACCACCCGGTTATATACTTACCTGTTTGTACACGAAAAGCGAGGGTCTGGGGCAATGCAAAGCAATAAATCCATCCTGCGGGATTATATCGGGTGGCTTGTCCATGATTGCTGGGGCAGTTATTTTAACCTGGGAAAGCTAAAACATGCTATTTGTGGGGCCCACATTTTAAGGGAACTCGAAGGGCTGATAGAAACCGGAGAAACCAAATGGGCAAAAGTTTTCAAGTCGTTTTTACTTTCTGTTTACATGATGCCCTTCGAAGAGAGGGTCAAGCGACGAAAATACATAGAATCAAGATATGACCGCATCTGTGGAATAGGTGAAAAAGCAGAACCCCCACTCATGAAAACAACAGGCAGAAAAGGCAGATACAAACGAACCAGGGGAAGGAACCTTGTCGAACGCCTCATCAGGGAAAAGGATGCCGTACTTGCATTTGCTTTCAACAAGGAAGTACCGTTTACAAATAATCTTGCCGAAAGGGACATAAGGCCTGCCAAGGTCAAACGGAAAATATCAAATTGCTTTCGTACTTTCAAAGGAGCTGAAATATACGCCAGAATTGAAGGCTTTATTTCCACAGTGAGAAAGAATAAACGCTGTGTCTTTCCGGAATTATGCACTACCTTTGAGGGGTACAATTTTCCCAAATTTTTCAATATTGGAATGTACTGTGAATAAAGACCTTCGGGATGATTATGCATAAATATGAAATTTTATGCATAAATATGAACTTCTGAATTAAAAACACTCACAAAATCATTTCTATTAAAAATTAGAGAGCAGGGATTCCAGTTTATTTATTAATTCTTGGTGCTTCTTTGGATTTGATTTCATCAAGTTGTGAATATTCATCAACTTCCATTGAGCCGCAGGCATTTCTTTAAGTTCTGGCACCGGAAAAAGGTCCCAATCCGGTTTCCCTCGCTTAAAACTCAGCAAGAAAGAACGGTCGTTTTCTGAAAGACTCGAATTCACATCCTTTACCAGTCGTTCACGGGCGGTTTCAAAATCTTTATACGTAAATGGAATTGCTGACATTCCCGAAAATTGATTCTCAAATGCTGTTCTTTGATCCAGATAATTAGGCTGCAATACTTCATGCATCGTACGCATATGACTGACAAGTGCAGCGATGAATCCGTTTTTAATTTCTTCTGTAATACCTGATTCCTGGAAAAGCAGGTAAACATCAAACAGATCTCTGGGATGTTGCCGATCAAGTGCTGCACATATTTTTCCACCATATAGTTCAGCATTGGATACTACTTGGATAGCAGCAAACTTTTTAAATTTTTCCTGCACTTCTTCGTTTAACTGGAATACTCGTGCAGGATAAAGATGGCCACGTGTTATTGTGTTTACTTCTATTTTAATTTGTGCCTTTTTTGATTGAACTAACAATTTAACATCATTTTCTTCAACAAAATGACTATTAACTATTGTATCAGGAATGGATTTTCCGATTCTTTCTCTGATTCTTCCAAGTGCATCGGAAATATTGGTTAATGCAATTTCCCTTTTATCAAATGGCAGATAGGTAATGTCAATATCGACAGAAAGGCGAGGCATATTATGCAAGAAAAGATTAATGGCAGTTCCCCCCTTCAATGCGAGTGCCTTCTCTGCTGCTATGTGTGGTATCACTTGCAAGAGCATGTCGGCCTGAGATATATAAGATACGGAAATCATAATGCAGCAAGCTCCTTTGGAATTGATATCCGGTGCTTCGATATATAAACGCCACCTTTTACAAGTATCCTGTCTCCTGTTCCCAATCCTATCTTAGTTTGGTCTATAAAGGGCAACCATTGATGATTTGCCTTTGAAGCCATGAATAAGAACAGACGTTTTACTTTTATGGATGTACATTTTTCAAGTAATTCCTGCAGCACTTTTGGCCGTAAATTTGAAAGACCTTCAAGAACCTGATAACATTCCACCATATCATACTGATTCGGGGTCAGATGCAAACACTCAAGTATTGCACGTTCAGGTGATGATATTTGAAGTTTTATGGTACCAGTTTTGTATTCTAACAATGCAAGTTCAAAAGGAAGGAACTTCGTTTTTACATGTATCACCAGCGAACCCCATTCCTGATCAAGAAACCACTTTGGCAGTTTAACATATTGTGGTGAAAACACATAAAGAGATTCTTTACCAAGACGGGCATAATGTGTAAGTCCCTGAAGTGATAAGGACGTTAATCCACCAACATGCACCGGCAGATCGGTTTGTCTCTGTAGTGAACACATGGCTCCAACCCATTGTACGTTTTCGTTTGGTCGTTTATATGCTCCGAAACCATAAGATTCAAGCCAACCGCTTTTCAGGTAATACTTTAGCAGATCCCGTGAGAAGCCATTTTTCTCCAGCCAGGATGCAAGAAGAACTGTCTCCGGGACATGATTAGCCAGAAGGCTCATTAATTTTTTGTCTGAATTAGTAGTCATACTACCAAAATTAGAACATTTTTAATGAAATACAAATACCAAAACGCAATTTTTATTAAGATTGTATCAAAAAAGGTAGTATTACTACCAATATTGCGAAATATTTAATGTTAAGAAGGCAAAGATACTGTCATTCCTTTATAAAGTTTTAAAAAGGTTTGTGTCTTAATACCAATTAACAAAGTGTAGATGAAAGCATAAATTCCTGGAAATGCAAATCAGAAATCAAATTCCAGAAGATCATCCTGGCCAAAAACATTCCTCGTTGCTCTGCGGGACATTATTACACCTAATTCCTCGTAGTCAAAAAGTCTCCAGATGATATATTGATGTTTTTGCATAGTAGAGCTGACAGTAATTACTTTGTCCTTTGAAAAGAAAAGCAGGCTGCAGTACAGGAATCCTTTTTCAATATGAATATTATTTAATTTTACTGTGGTGACATGGCTTCCTTCTTTATAGGTATATAAGCCATTTAATTTTAATACCTTACCTGTTGTGCAGATGCTGACATTATCGATGTAAGACCATGTTGATATGAAGTAACAACCCAGTCGAAGAAACAGTGATTTCAATTTTCTTTTCACTGAAAATAAAAAATATGATATTTTAAGCATTATATACCACATAATCAATTAGTTAAAAGTATCCCCCGGCGCCGGTTCCCCCTTAACCCAGTAGGCCGCTGAGGACCAGGGGTGTAGCAGAAAGAACCGTTTAGGGTGGTTTTTATTTTTTCTTTTTTAATAAATACTTTTTGAGATTAATTTTTCTTCCGGATGATGAAGAAGAAAATCCTGTTGAAATAAAACTACCGTTCCACGAAAATATCAGGGGAAAGGAGAATTACAAATAATCAATCATATTAAATCCAAGAACACGATGAATCAAACAGCAACAATGCAGAAACTCGAACAGATGCGCTTAAGCGGTTTTGCCAGAGCCTTCAGAGAGATGACGGAAACAGGAATGAATCGAGATTTTACTTCCGATGAAATTATCGCCCACCTGGTCCAGGCCGAATGGGACGACAGGTATAACCGTCGGCTCCAGAGGTTAATAAAAAATGCCCGGTTCCGTTACCAGGGCAGTATGGAAGAAATCGATTATACAGCTCGCACAGAATCGAACTTGAAGGAGAGGAATCAATGAGAAAGAAATACAAAAACAATTAATTTTAGATGAAATATGACTGCGAAAATGAATGATGTAGAAAAGTGTCCGGATAACTCAGGATTGGTGTCCGTTTAAATCGGGAATGGCTGTCCGTTTAAATCAGGATTAGGTGTCCGAAATCGCAGGAATATGCAATTATCGGTTGATTGATATCTATAATTTTTTGCGGTGAATCACAGTCGTAATTAAAGTCATCTATGTTAATGGTTCTTACTTGCGGATTTTCCCTGGTACGATAATAAATTTGCTCTCTCTTTATATCAAACACAATATTCCATCTTGTATTACTGCACTTGACTGATTCGAGTACATCAAATGAATATTTAATAATATCTGTTGAATGTTGTTTATCAAATTCCTGTATCATTTTTACAGTTTTATTAAACCGCAATAGATCATTTGAATTGTCAGTATTATCCGGATATTCACCTTTTGATTGAAAGTAACTGTTCAAAATATCTTTATAAGTAGTATTTGGTAATACTTCAAGAGGTAATTGATCATTTTTATATACGACCATTTCCCTGTTTAAGAATTCAATTACTGCTGAATGAGCGTATTTGTCTATAATGAAATAGTGAAGAGGGACAATAGATGTTCTTGAAATTCTTATTTTACTATTGCTTTCAATAACTTCCTGAATACTTGCTGAATTATCAAGCTGATATTGAACCCACTGTAACTCTGTCAAGGCTTTTCTGTCGTCCTTTTCGGGATATTCAGTCCCATCAAGCCACATTAAAGTAACTGCCAGTCCTTTTTCATTCATTCCACAGATAGGTAACTGATTGCCAATTTGATTGAATGTAATACTCCCATACTTTGAAGTCCATGTTACTGGTTCATCTTCTTCTATATAAAAAAGAGATGATTTGGCAAGATTTCTTTTATTAATAGTGACATAAGCTAAACATGTATCAAAATCATAACTGAATGAACATATAAAACTATTCGAATCTCGTATGCATAAAGTAATGCATGCTTTGCTATTTTCAGTTAACACAATGCTTATGAAGAAAAGAATCATCAATAAAAAATACATTTTCTTCCATCCATATTTCAACTTTTGAGAAGCCGGGTAAAAACCGCTTTGGGAAAGAATTCATAACTGTTCGAGATGATTTTTTTAGTGACTGTTTCATTATTTTTTAGCCAAAAATAAATGAATATGAAGCGGCTAAAAAGAAAATAATTTTGAACTTAAATAATAGGTATTTAAAATTTAAGATTCGGATTCTGAATTGATAAAAACGGCTCTTCATTGTACAAAATGTTAGAGAATCTCTTTATGGTAGTATATATGAATGATTAGATTACAAAAGATTTGGATTTATGAATTAATCATAATCAAAGTGATTCGGTATAAAAAGCAAGTGTGTGGAAGGAGGGATGGTCGTGGGATGGGCTGGAACACTCTTACTTTGTGCGTTGGCAATCATTTTATTTTTCTAGTGTCATGTCAATTATGATATGACGTAAATATTTTGTATATTTGGCGAAAAACGCCATGGAGAAATACAAAGTTACATTGACTAAAGATGAAAGAGACGAACTGATGGACATAATCAACAAAGGAAAACATACCTCTCACAAATTCAGGACAGCATATATTCTGTTAAATTGTGATGAGGGAAAGTTTGCCGATAAAGCGACTAATGCCCAGATCAGTAAGATTTTAAAGGTCGGTATGCGCACAATAGATCGGGCTAAACGAAAATTTGTTGAAGAAGGTTTTAATGCTTCTCTGGAGCGTCGACCAACTCAACGTGAATATGAGCGTAAAGCTGACGGTGATTTTGAAGCACATCTTATAGCATTGTGTTGCAGCAAGCCACCAAAAGGATATGCAAGATGGTCGCTTCGGCTGCTTGCAGACAAAGCAGTAGAACTTAAATATGCAGAAAGCATCTCACATGAGACGGTGCGTCGCGTTTTAAAAAAACGACTTAAAACCCTGGAAAGTAAAAGGGTGGGTAATCCCGCCAAAGCAGGATAGTCAGTTTGTTGCACAGATGGAACAGGTGTTGGACATATATAAATTATCATATAATAAGCACTTTCCGGTAGTCTGTATGGATGAATCGCCCAAACAGTTGATTGGCACAACCCGTTATGAGGAACAAGTCGAAGGGACTTGGGAAAAACGAGTGGACTATGAATATGTCCGTCATGGAGTCTGTAATATCTTCATGGCTAATGAGCCCCTCAAAGGCAGACGTTATACTAAAGTTACCGATCGCAAAAGAAAAACTGAATGGGCGGAATTTATCAAAGAAATTGCTGATGAACATTATCCTAAAGCGGAAAAGATAACATTAGTAATGGACAATTTTAAAACCCATGTGGCTTCAGCTTTATACGAAGCATATGAACCGGCTGAAGCAAAAAGAATCTGGGACCGGTTCAACTTTGCCTATACTCCCAAGCATGGCAGCTGGCTTAATATGGCTGAAATTGAATTGAATGTACTTCATGGACAGCGCCTTAACAGGCGAATAGATAATTTTAGAGAGGTTAAAAGAGAAGTTAAAGCCTGGATGGAGAACAGAAATGGTAAAAAATCAAAGATCAATTGGCAGTTTACAACAAAAGATGCCAGAATAAAATTAAAGAAACTTTATCCGTCAATTAACGATTGACATGACACTAGTTTTATTTCATGGTTTTCGGTCGCTCCGCTAGTGCCTAACGGTTTGGCGGCTGATTTTTTCTTTATCTATTTTATTATAATCACTCAATGCCAATTGTATACTTGCTATAACTAATTCTGGGTTATCTACTTGAATGGCATGTCCTGAATTAGAATCATAAAAAAACTTACCATATTTCAATGGATAAAGAAGTTCAAGCCATCGTTTCATTTTAATGTTACTATCAATCCTAAACATTCTTTCTCTATCATAGATTGTAGGTGTTTCATCTGGATAGAGTGTAAATCCTCCTGCCATCAGAAAGTGAACAGGCACATCTGGTAATGGGGTACGATTACACTCTTCATGTCCTGTTTTGCCTAATTCGCCTTGTATTTTTACTTCTTCTACATGATGTTTTGGACCATTAAGTAAAAATTGTTCACCGTAATATTCATAAACAGCAAAAATTGAATCAATTTGATGTTCACTTAATCCAATAACCTGATAGGGCAACCTTCCATATCCTTTTTTCTTTGTAAAATCATGAGGGTCAACGAATATAAGACCTGCTATTTCTTCCGGATAGTATGAAGCAAAGCTTCTTATATAACAAGATCCAAAAGAATGTCCAACTAACAAATAAGGAGGATTAAGTCCTTTCTCTTTAAGCATTACTCTTAGATTATCAACTATGTGTTTCATTGATGGTGGAATACTGTCATCTTCTGAATTCCCAATTCTAGGTCGGTTATATGCAAATACTACAGATTCTTTAGAAACTTCATTAATTACTTTTCCCCAAGAATTAAATGTTGAACCGCGTCCGTTTTCAAACACAATCACAGGTTTGTTAGCTTGATTATGTTCTAGACCTGCTATTAATATTTCAACTCTTTTGCCATCAACAATCATGAAGTTTTCTTGCCCATAAAAATTACAATGGAATCCAATAATTAAAGCAACTATCAAAATCTTAATTTTATCACTTTTTCTTTTCATTACTATTGTAAATTATTTGATGTACAATGTTCTTAGAAATTTGCCGCTAACGGGAGTTTGTCAGATGCTGGCGTTCCTTTCATACCGATGACAGTTCTTGATTAGGTTTGGTTTTACAGACTTTGATTGATACTAAGTTATTAATTCTTTTAAGATGTTCCTATCATTTGAGCAGTTTGCAAAAACTGTGACACAGGCTATTAACTATACCGCATTACCACACGTTTTATTTTTAATCATAATGAAATCGACATTTTGCAATGAGAATTTCACCGTCCTTTACCTGGTATATCAATCGGTGTTCACCGTCAATTCTGCGAGACCAGAATCCTTTATACTTATATTTCAAAGGTTCAGGCTTTCCAATGCCTGAAAAAGGATTGCGGGAAATGTCTTTTAAAAGGGTATTAATTCTTGCTAAGACCTTCTTATCGGTCTTTTGCCAATATAAGTAATCTTCCCAGGATTCATCAACAAATATGTATTTCATGGTTCAATCAGATCTCTTTGAAATGAGGAACCTTTCTTTAATTTTTCAATTGCTGAATCCAGTCTTTTTTCATTTGCTTTGGATGACAGTTCGTGATGCGTTGCACTTAATGAATTATATTCATCCAAAGACATAATTACCACGCCATTATCTTTTCCCCTGTTAATTATCAGGGTTTCAAAATTTTCAGTCACGCGGTCAAGGTACCTTTTAATATCTTTTCGAAAATCTGATATAGTCGTAGTTAACATAGTTTATAGTTTATATGTACATTATTAAGTACAAATATATGTACATTTTATCAATTTTTTGTAATCTTGGATTTTTTTTTCAAAATGTGTGGTAATGGATCTGGCTAAACCGCGTTTTAATGCGGTTTAGCTAATGTTGAACTAAATCCCGCTACGCGGTCTAGCCTGTCAGCTAATATACAATTTTTAGTAAATTGAGTGCACATTATACATTAAATCATATCATCATGAAAAAAAAGAACTGAACCTACTATCGTTGAA
>Ga0315547_1000453_pt1 | contig 41397 bp, 29 predicted proteins | sample SalMarSW160240MG_2_FD_202542 | JGI IMG/M metagenome (GOLD analysis project Ga0315547, IMG submission 202542) | Salt marsh sediment microbial communities from the Plum Island Ecosystem LTER, Massachusetts, United States - Salt Marsh Sediment SW1601-240 ...
ACGAGATGCCGCTGTGGGACGACCTTGTAGATCGCTCTCCTCAGGGCTCCCTCTTCTGCCGGAGCTGGTGGATAAAAGCTTCGTGCGGCACAAACTTCAAGATACTCGGCTGTTTCAAGGGCGGAGGCCTGGTCGCAGGCATCCCCCTCCACTTCGTCCGCTACGGCCCATTTAAGGTTTGCCGGATGCCCAAGCTGAGCCAGACGTGGGGGCCGGTCCTCCAACCGATGAAAGGAAGGTATGCCAGTCGCCTCTCTCACGAGATGGAGCTGTTGCAAAGTCTCGCCGACCGCCTCCGGCGTATTCCTATTTTCTTCCAATGCTTCCATTACAACCTCCCGAACTGGCTGCCCTTCTACTGGGCGGGCTTCCGCCAAACTACCGTTTTTACATACATCCTCGACGATATTTCCGATGACGAGCTCCTGTGGTCCGGTGTTCGCAGGAACGTCCGAAAGAATATTCGAAAGGCCGAGCGGGCATCAATCACCATCTCGAGGGCTGAGCCCACTGACGTCCTCGCCCTCTGCAATAAGACGTTCGCACGTCAGCGAATGAGACCCCCATTCCCACGAGAGCTTCTCTTCTCCCTCGTTCGTCAGGCCAGGAAACGAAAGGCCGGCGAGTGCTTTGCTGCCGTTGACCGGGAAGGGCGCAAGCACGCTGCCGCATTGCTGGTGTGGGATCGCAGGTACGCTTACACCATTGCTGGGGGGGCAGACCCGGAGCTTTGGAACAGCGGCGCCAATACCCTTTTGTACTGGTCTCTGGTGCGCTTTGCCAGGGACCGGAGCAAGGGTTTCGACTTCGAAGGATCAAACCTACAGCATGTGGAGCGGTTTTTCCGAGCTTTCGGCGCCAGACAGCAGCCTTTCAATCGAATCATCAAAGCTCCCCTTCCGGGAAGAATGGCCCTGACAGCTATCGGGAAGTTATGACGAAGGAATCACCTTACATCCTCGTCCTCACTCACGACGTTGATCTGCTCTCTGTGCGGGAGCTCCCCTGGCATTCCCGGACCCTGTGGGGCTTCATCTTCCGATGCCTCGTGGAAAACTTTCCAAGAGTTGTTCGCGGCCGAATTTCCTTCAGGCAATACATTCACGGACTCATCTCGGCGGCTCTGATCCCATTCGTAAAATCGGGTCTTCTTCTCGACCCCATCGAAGAATCATTTGACATTATGCTTGACATCGAAAGGCGGCACAACGTTCGGTCAACCCTCTACTTCATTCCTGAAGCGCGAAATCCCGGCACGACGCCTCTCGGACACGATGCTCCAAAGCACAGAGCCGCCCATTACCGGATAGAAGACCTGGGGAGGAGACTTCGCCGCTTAGAGAAAGAAGGATGGGAAATTGGCGTGCATGGCATTGACGCCCACCGCGACGTGGTTGACGCCCACCGCGAATTCCAGACCGTGTCCGAAATCCTCGGCCGGAAGCAGCTCGGTCATCGCTCACACTGGCTCTACGGCAAAGGGCGACGTTCCTGGAACGTCCTGCGCGACGCCGGGTTCATCTATGACGCCACATACGGTTCCAACTTCGAGGTCGGCTGGCCCCAGGCGAGAAAATCGCCTTTTCGTCCTTTCGCCTCCTCGGTTTTCACCGTCCTCCCACTGAATATCCAGGACGGCACCCTCCTGGACCGCGCAAGGATGGGCCTGGAGGCCGGCGAAGCCTGGAAGAGAGTTTCCATCCTTATTGGCGAGGCAAAACAAAGGGCCGGCGTAATCACCGTCCTGTGGCACACCCATAGCTTTTCGGCCCCTCGCTATTGGGGCGGCCTCTATGAAAAGATCATTGTTCGCGCAAAAAACGACGGCGCACTAATCGTCCCGGCAAGGCAAGCTCTTGCTTTATGGAGGGATCGTGAGGAACCGAGGGAGTAAACCAGCGAAGGTCGTTATCTTTTCCACCGTTCACCGCGCCGCGGACGACCGCATATTCCATAAGGAGGCGCGCAGTCTCGCTCGGGCGGGGTATGAGGTTGTGCTGTTCGCCGATGCCCCCCACGATAGGGTCGTGGACGGCGTCCGGATACGAGTTCTCTCTCGTCCGTCTTCTCGATTCCGGAGAACGTTTGCCTCCCTGAGGCTTATCCGCGCAATTCTCAAGGAGAAAGCCGACATCCACCATTTCCACGACCCCGAACTGCTCCCCGTCGGCCTTCTCCTTCGGCTGCTCGGCAAAAAGGTCATATACGACGCGCACGAGGATTTCCCAAAAGACATCCTAAGCAAACTATATCTGCCCCGGCGGCTGCGTCCTTTCCTCGCGGCTCTCACGGACCCAATGGAGCGTTTGGCGGCCCGCGCAATGAGCGGAGTCGTCACCGCCACAGATTCCATTCAAAGACGGTTTCCTGGCTCCGTCGCCCTGCACAACTACCCTATCCTATCCTATATCCTCCCCACTCAGGGACCCACACTTCCAGCGCTTGCTGAAAGCCCCTTTGTTCTCTATTCCGGTGTCATCTCCAGAACACGGGGCGCCGTGGAAATGAGAGCCGCAGTGAAACTCCTTTCCCGCCGCTACCATCTCAAACTCCGGCTGTTAGGGCTATTCTACGATGATGCTATCCGTGACCAAACCCTCCAATTAGACGCGACGCGCATAGTGGACTATCGCGGATTCATGGCCATGAGTGAAGTTTACCGTCACTACCACGGCGCGCTGGCTGGGCTCGTCGTTCTGCATCCTCTGCGCAAGCACCTCGAGTCTATGCCCATCAAAATGTTCGAGTACATGGCCTGCGGCGTCCCAACAATCGCTTCCGATTTCCCTCTATGGCGCCGAATTGTCTATGAGCAGGGCTGCGGCCTCGTCGTTGACCCACTCGACGTGCCTCAAATCGCCGACGCCATCATGTATCTCATGAAGCATCCCGAAGAAGCGAAGGAGATGGGCCGGAGAGGCAAGGAGCTTGTCGCCAAAAAGTATAATTGGGAATCGGAAAGCAAGAAGCTGCTGCTTCTCTACGACCAGCTCCTGGCCAAAGGACGAGGAAGATCGCATCCTGTCGGATCACCATAAGCCGGAATGCTCCCCTTCTCTCTGGGACGGAGAACGTTTCGGCCGGAGCAGGATTGGCCTCAACGCTCACAAAGCCTGGAAACAAATCTGCGCGCTCATTCGCGAGGAAAAAAGAAAAGGGCGGCATCGCCACCGTTGTCTGGCATGCCCGCAGCATTTCCGCTCCTCGCTATTGGGCGGACCTGTATGCGAAAATCATTCTAAGAGCGAAAGCCGAAGGTGCATCCCTTGTCCCGGCGAAACGAGTCTTCGCCCTTTGGAGGAATAATAGTGAAACAAAAGAGCAAGGGAGTGAAAGTAGTTATCCTTTCGACCGTCCACGGTGCCATGGATGACCGCATATTCCACAAAGAGGCGCGGAGTCTCGCCGGGGCGGGCTACGACGTGGTCCTGTTTGGCCAGGCGCCCCACGATGACGTCGTGGATCATGTTAGAATACGAGCTCTCACGCAACCGTCTTCTCGATTTCACAGAGTTCTCGCGGCCATGAAGCTTCTCCGTGCCGCGCTCAAACAGAAAGCCGACTTCCACCATTTCCACGACCCGGAGCTGCTCCCCGTCGGCCTTCTCCTTCGACTTCTCGGCAAGAAAGTCATCTACGATGCCCACGAAGATTTACCAAAAGACATCCTCAGCAAGCCGTATTTGCCTCGATGGATCCGACCTTTCCTCGCAGCTTTCATCGAACCAATGGAACGCCTTGCTGCGAGCGCAATGAGCGCTGTGGCCGTCGCCAGCGATTGTATTCAGAAGCGATTCCCCGGCTCCGTCGTCCTGCACAACTACCCTATCCTCTCCTATATCCGCCGGGGCTGCAGTTCTCCTTCTTCCTCGACGCCGGAAGCCCCTTTTATCATCTATTGCGGCCTGATTTCAGAAATCCTCGGCGCGCTCGAAATGCTTGCGGCAGTGAACCTCGTTTCCCGCCGCCACCGTTTGAAGCTTCGGCTATTGGGACCATTTGACGATGATGCCATTCGTCGCCAATTGCTGGAATCTAAGACGTCAACCATCGTGGACTATCGCGGCTTCATCCCCATGCGGGAGGTTTACCGCAACTACGCAGGCGCCCTGGCGGGGCTTCTCCTTTATCACCCTTATCCGAACCACATCGAAGCTATGCCCAACAAACTCTTCGAATGTATGGCATGTGGTGTCCCAATAATCGCTTCCGATTTCCCCCTCTGGCGGAGGATTGTCCACGAGCAGGGCTGCGGCCTCGTCGTTGACCCACTCGACGTGCCTCAGGTCGCGGATGCCATCATCTACCTCATCGAACATCCCGAAGAGGCGAAAAACATGGGCCGTAGAGGCAAACAGCTTGTCGCCAAAAAGTATAACTGGGAATCTGAGAGCAGAAAACTGCTCCTTCTGTACCAAGAGCTTTTGGGGAAAGCCCCGCTTGGCGTCTAAGCGTCTTGGCGTGAGGAACGGGATGGAGGACACCTCTCGCAAAGCCGCAAAGGCGCAAAGAACGACACGTAAACGCTAAACGTCAACCAGCAGGTGAGCCCATGCAGACGAAGAAATTCGGTGAGCAAATTACACGTATCCTCGCTGAAAACGAGAGGCGCAGAAGGGAAATCCCCGCGGATTTCTATTCGTTGATGCGACTTCCGAACCTATTTATGTACACCCAGCGGAACCGTTCCATCTTGAGACTTCTGTGGCGAGAAAAGGTCGTCTCTCTCTCCGGACGAAGAATTCTCGATGTGGGTTGCGGTGCGGGCGGTTGGCTTCTGGATTTCCTGTCCTGGGGCGCCAACCCGGAGCTTCTTTACGGCATAGACATTGATGAAAAGCAGATCGCAGAAGCTGCCCAAAAGCTTCCCGAGGCAGACCTGCGTGTCGGCAACGCCGCTGAGCTGCCCTGGCCCGACGCTTTCTTCGACATCGTTTTCCAAGCGACATTGTTTAGCTCAATCCTAAGTCTCGATTTCACAAGGGATGTCGCCGCCGAGATGATGCGGGTCACCAAACGGGGTGGACTGATTCTGTGGTACGATCTCCGCTTCAACAATCCCCGCAACCCACACGTTAGGGGAATTTGCGCCAGAGAGATAAAGCAGCTTTTTCCCGGCTGTTCCTTCACGCTGAGGCGCCTGACGCTCCTGCCGCCCCTCGCCCGGAACATCGTCCCGATGAGCTGGCTCGCTGCCCTATTGCTCGAAAAGCTCCCCTTCCTTCGCACACATATTCTTGCATTCATCAAACCACGCCGCGAATCCGCGATAGCTTCCGACATAAGAGCTCGTCCCGTACCCACCTTCGGCGGCTTGGCCACAACCCCCGATGATGCTGAAATCTACTATTCTCCCATGACTCGCTCCCTCGCAGAAGAAGTCGCCGACCTGCACATCCTTTGCTTTCAGGACTTTTTTCTCACGGGATTAGGAAGGGGCGTCCTGACCCGCTATTACAACCACTACGACGGACGTCCCGATAGCATATTTTTCGTCGCGCGTTCCTCATCTGGCAAGGTCGTCGCGCTCGTCGCTGGCTCGCGCAACTATGAGGAGTTTCTCCGGACGTTCTATCGGGACAACTTGCTTGCTCTCACCATTGCCATTGTCAAGGCCCTCTTTTTCGACTCCCATCTCCGAGGAAAAATCCGGCGGCGGACGCCTCAAATCAAAGCTGCCATAACATCTCTTTTCCAGAGCCGTTGCTCTTCCGGGCACGCCTATAAATCCGATGGACTTTCCCCTTTTGACACTGCGGGCCTTGCGTGTGTGGCGGTCCATCCGCATTTTCGCGGAAAAGGCGTGGCCGTGGAGCTTTTCCGATTGTTCGAGGAATATGGAAGGAAGCTCGGTGTGCGAAAAGCTGGATTGAGCGTCATCGTATCAAATGCGCGCGCAATCGGCTTCTACAAGAAAGTCGGATGGCACATCGCCAGCAGCGACTCGGGCTACATCGTATTCGAGAAGATGTTGTAATTCCACCCCTATTGTTGAGGCCGCCCCCTTCGATAGAGCAAACCAGATGCGCGCATTCGTCATGCTTATTGCAGAATGTCTTCCGGGTCGCCTTGCTTGTTGCCCCCGGCATCTTGGCGAGGGAGCGACTAAGCCCCCACTCGTTCACTCTTTCGCAATCGAGACCGATTGACCGCATTCGGCGGACTTGAACGCCGCCTCTATGATCGCGATGGATTTCCTGACGTTCTCCGGTCTCACAATCAGGTCGGCGCCTTCGTTCAGATGCTCGGAGACATTCTTATAGACCGCGCCCCAATCGCCGGGGACACTCTCGACCTCGATGTCAGCGGGCATGTCGTTCGGAGAAGTCTTTACGCGCGCTTTCTCTTTCGGGTCGAAGCCTTGCTTGACGAGCGTCCCCTTTTCACCGAAGACCCGCCAGCGAGGCTTGCTTATCCGCTGCACGTTGCCGAGGTCCACCTCGAAGATACATCCGTTCTCGAATCGCACCAGCACCTTGGCGAAAGTATCCACATCTACATCCCACACTCGCCGCTGAATGTCCGCAAAGACCGTCACCGGCTGCGCCGGAATCAACTGAATCGCCTGGTCCAAAAGGTGGGCGCCCCAGTCGTAGAGCTGTCCCCCGCCGTGTTTCTTCACGGCGCGCCATCCGAATGGCTTTTCGTACACGCTGACGCAGGACTCGACGAGAAAGATGTCGCCGAGCATTCCGCTTCCCGCCGCTTTCTTCACCGTCAGGAAGTCACTGTCCCACCTTCGGTTGTGGAAGACGGTCAGCATTCTGCGGCTTTCCGAGGCGGCCCGAATCATTGCGTCAGCTTCCGCCGTATTCAAGCACATCACTTTTTCCGTGAGCACGTGCCTCCCCGCCTTCAAGGCTTTTATTGCAAGCCGCGCGTGAGTGTCGTGCGGAGTTACCAGGATGACCATCTCCACGGCGTCATCTTCCAGCACCTCCTCTAAGTCCGAAAAGAGCTTCACCCTTCCGGCGAAGTTCCTTTCCGCTTTCCTGCGAGCGTCCTCATCCGTGTCGCAGATACCGTAAAGGCGCAGACCGTCGGTTCCCTCCACCCACTCCGCGTGGTGGTGTCCCCAGCGATAAGCGGAACCATATCCTACAACGACGCACCTGATTTCCGACGACATTCCATGCCCTCTCTTTATGCACGCGACTTTGCGAGAGGCCCGTCCTTCTTCCGTTTTTCTCTCGCCAAGACCCGAAGGCCGCCAAGGTTTCTGTCATTTCGGCGAGACCCATTCCACAATCGAGATGACAGCGTTTGAGCCTTCTCTGGCGTTGGATGCCCTAATCCGCACTTTGCCTCCTATTGCTTCCTCTTTGCTCACGCGATGCTCGAGCCAACGGCCCTGTTGGAAGTTTTCGATGACTCCGAGCGATTCGCGCCCGACCGTCACCCTCTGCCTGCGGCCCCCTCCGAAGTTGTCAGGATCAACTACATACAATCGGACATCGCCACCCGCGCCTTCGGGGACGGTTAGCTCTATCTGCACTTCCGCCTCGCTCGCCCGACAGTAATACACCGGTGGGCTCCAACCGTCGTATGCGTAACCTTCCGTCGCAGTTGCGGCATAGCCCGGTTCGGCGAAGACAACCTCCTTCTCCGGCCGGCCACAGTGCAGGCGCAAACGGACGCCTCGTTTTCGCAGCTCGTTTGCGGAAGGTGACTTCTCCCCGTGCAGCCAGAACCGGTCTTCCGGCGCCGGGGCACGCTTGGCCGCCGGTGGCAGCGGCGGCAGCGGCGAGTGCGGTTCCCTCTGATACCAATAGACCACGCTCGAAAACTGTAGTTCATTTCCCGGTTTCGAGAATTGCGAGCGGAAGGTCGGATGTTCGTTCTTACCGAAGCCGATTGTCACAAGTAGTGATTTCTCGAAGCTAATCGCATCGTTGACGAAGAAGCGGTACGCCGTCGCTCCTTTGAAAAACGGGAAGAAGCCCGTGAGCGGAAACATGTTCTCCGTGGGCGGAAATCCCCAACTGAATCCGAAGGAATCTTCCAATCCCTGAAACTCGATTGAGGGCATTTCTTCCCCGTCAATGTAGAACTTCTCGTTCTCATCAACCGGATACCCCGTCTGCCCCGGGTGGCGAACTGTCACGTTCCAGCCGATGAACTTGCCCTTCCCCTTTGCCTCGAGGGCAACGTAATCCCGCCGCCCGAGGAGCAATGCTTCCTGGCGCCAGTGGGCCTGAAAGTAACCCTCGTCATCGGCAATCCGGTCCGCTGTCCGATACATCACGTAGCTGTAGCAGGGCATGATTCGCCAGAGCTGACCGCCCGGCTCGACGGGGCCGTCGTAAACAAGCTCGATCCTCCCCGATTTGCGAAACGGCATCGGGAAATAGGCATTGTACCCACGCCGCTTGTTGACCAGCGCGGTGTTGACAATCTCCCGCCTCCCGGCAGGGTCGCAAAAGAAATCCACAAACGGACAATCAACGCTCGGCGTGGTCTCGCCGTCCCAGTACATTTTCAGAAGTACGTCTCGGTTCAACTTCAACTGCTGCGGCATCGCGAAATGAATCATTGTGATGACCGCCGGCCCCTTCACGTCGGCGACCACTACCCGCTTCGACGTGTTGAAACGTGCGGTAAGCGGGTTTTCGATCCACAGCGAGTTCTGCGCTGCCGTTCGCCCCGGTGTCAAGCGTGCCAACCGAGAGACATCGCTTACCTGCCCCTCCACGGAAAGAACGATTGCCCCCGCGAGCAATACTCCCGTCACAATTCGCCTCACCATTTCAGCACCTCCAGACTCCTCAGAGTTCTCTTGCGTCAAGGACATGTCCTTCATTTGTGCCCGGCCCGCAGAGGCCGGCGTCTCATGTCGGATTTCGGATTGGCGATTTCGAACTCGCCGTTCCCCAATCTACAGTCCGCAGTCCCCAATCCCCAATCCGCAATCCGCAATCCCCAGTCCGCAATCCGCAATCTGCAATCTGCAATCCGTTGTCGCCTTTCGTCCGATTACCTTTCCTCGCGTTCAATCACATCCACGATTCCGGTGTCAATGTACTGCCCTCCGCCGGTCTGTTTGCAGTGCACAGCAAGGGTGTTTCCGCCGGGCCGCAGCGACGCACGCGCCTGCTTGCTCAGCGACACACTCACATAACCGCTCGTATAACCGCTGGCTTTCGCCGCGAGCTTACCGTTGATGTAAACCTCCACGTCCTCGTCATGGTGAAGGAACAGGTGAGGGCTGTGCAGCTCGAGGTCTTCGCGCAGGTTGAAGGTGCGGCGTATCCAGATGTCGGGCGTGTTCCACTTTGTCCGCACCACCGCGCCGGGTGTGCCCGTCGTGCCAAAGCCAGCGAGCCCCGCCTTCCAGGACGAGTCGTCGAAGCCCGGCTTATACCAGTCCTCGGCGGGCTTGCCGGTCGTGTACCGCCACGTGTAGCCGGTCTCCTGCGACGTCGGCACAATTGTCCTGAGCACTGGCGGCGGCAGATACATCTTGCGGTTCGCCTCCCTGATACGAGCGGCGTCCATCTTGATGATCTCCCGGTCGTAAGTCATCAGGCCGTTCACCTCGACTTCCACATCGGTCGTCTGCGTATAGACCCCGGCGGAAAGTCCTGGAGAACCGATAAGCATTCGCAGATTTTCCAAGAGACGGAGATACGCCTCGGTCAGAGACAGCCGGTCCTTGAAGCTTCGGTAGCCCCAGTTTTTTTCTTCCTGCCAGGTGTGCCCGTGAAGCGGCAGTCCAAGCCCGCCGAACTCACCAAGCACTGCGGCGCGTTTCGGCTCCGGCTTGGGCGCCGCGGGACCAGGGTAGCTATGGATGTCGTGCACGTCGCCGACGCCCGCATCGCTCCAGCCGCTGGCGCAGTTGACCAGCCGCGTCGGGTCGTACTTCTTGATCCACTCCACGATGCGTTCCGTGTCGTACTGCCCCCATCCTTCGTTAAACGCGACCCACATCACGATGGACGGGTGGTTGTAGTGCGAATCAATCAGCGCCTTGAGCTCGCGCTCGAATTGCTTGGCGGAATCCTTTGCTCCGGCGACCTCGCCCTCGCGGCGGGGGGCATTTGGCTGCCCGTTCGGCATGTCCTGCCAGACCAGAAGCCCCAGCTTGTCCGCCCAGTAGTACCAGCGCTCCGGCTCGATTTTCACGTGCTTGCGGCACATATTGAAGCCGAGCCTCCGCGTCACCTCGATGTCGTAGCGAAGCGCCTCGTCCGTCGGTGAGCTGTACAGCCCGTCCGGCCAGAAACCCTGATCCAGCGGGCCCAACATGAACAGCGGCTTGTTGTTCAGAAGTATCCGCGTGACGCCGTTTTCATCCTTGCCGATAGAGACTTTCCGCATGCCGAAGTAGCTGGTGACTTCGTCAATCGCCCTGCCCCCTTGCATGATGGTCGCCTTCAGGTCATACAGGTGCGGCGAATCCGGCGACCACAGCTTGACGTCCGGGATGCGCACTTTGATTTCCGCGCCCGCCTTGCCTTCCGCTTTGGCGATAGTCTTGCCGCCATCGCTCACCACCACCACAACCACCTTGCCGCTAACGGCGGGATTGAAGCGGTCTATCCTCACTCGCACCTCGCCTCCATCTATATCGGGCACGATTCTCAGGCCCTTGACGTAGTCCTGCTTTTGAACCGGCTCCAGCCAGACCGTTCGCCAGATGCCCGTGCTCGCCGTGTACCAGATACCCCCCGGTTTGTTGACCTGCTTGCCGCGCGCCTGATGCCCGCGGTCCGTTGGGTCCCAGACCGCCACCACGAGCTCTTGCTTGCCCGTCTGTTTCAGCCAGTCCGTAATCTCGAAGCTGAACGGGTCGTAGCCCCCGAGGTGCGTCCCGACTTCCTTGCCGTTGACCCACACGTTGGTCTCCCAATCAACCCCGCCGAAGTGCAGCAGCACTCGCCGACCCGACCATGCCTGCAGCGTCTCGAACGTGCGGCGGTACCACAGGCGATTCCTCTCGCCCACCCGTTTCATCACCCCCGACAGCGCTGACTCCACCGGGAACGGCACGAGGATTTTGCCGTCGAACTCCTTCGGTTGGCCTTCCTCCTTCGGCCGGATCGCGTAGTCCCACAACGCGTTGAGGTTCAGCCAGTCCTCGCGGACCATCTGCGGCCGCGGGTATTCCGGAAGGACATTGTCGGGCGAGACGTTCTTCGCCCATCGCGTCATCAGCGGGCCTTTGGCCGGGCGCCACTGACCCCACGCTGGACAACAGACCAACAATGCCGCGAACGCGGCGATTACATGACGCATGTGGTTCATAGTTGTCCTCCTTTTGATGCGATGTGATTCAGTCTAACGCCTTCTACCGAGAGAAATAATTTCCATGTGAAAGGCGGGCCTACGCGCCTGTCCCTGCGGTTTCCTTTCGCCTTTTCTGGCGGGGCTGCGCGCGGCCCCCGCGTGGCGCATCCTCGGCGTTGACCTTGGGCAGCCAGCGCGCCAACTCTTTCTTCACACGAGCGTATTTCGGTTCATTCGCAAGGTTAGTCCACTCCAGCGGATCGTTTTTGTGTTCGTACAACTCCTCCGTGCCGTCCCGGTATCGGATAAAGCGCCACCGCTCCGAGCGCACGCTGTGGTTGTTGCGGCCGTGGGTTGTCAGTGCGGGGCGGTCCCACGCAGCAGCGGGCTTTTTCAGGAGGGGGACAAGGCTCACGCCCTCCAACTCCTTTCGGGGTGAGAGTCCGCAGAGCTTGCTCAGCGTGGGATAGATGTCTATGAAGCTGACCGTCCGGCTGCACCTTGCTCCGGCCTTAGCGGCGCGAGAACCAGCAATTATCAAAGGTGCGTGCGTCGCTTCCTCCCACAGCGCGAATTTGCGCCAGTGCAGCTTCTCCCCGAGGTGCCAGCCGTGGTCTCCCCACAGGACCACGATAGTATCCCGAGCATAGCGGCTGCGGTCGAGCGCATCGAGCAGGAGACCCACATTCGTGTCCGTGAAACTGATGCACGCCAGATAGCCGGACACAGCTTTTCGCCAGTTGTTGGTCTGAATGACTTTCCTGTGGTCGCCTTGAGGCTTCGCCATTTGCCGCCCGAGCGGTGGGACGTCGTCGAGGTCGTCCTCGTTCACGTTGGGCAGCGTCACCTTATCCGGCGGGAACATCTCGAAGTATTTTCGCGGAACATACCACGGCAGGTGCGGCCGGAATAAGCCACAGCCCAGGAAGAAAGGCTTGTCGTGCTTCTGGTTGAGATAGTTGATTGTCCACTTCACCATTTTCCTGTCGTCCATTTCTTCGTCGGATACGTCCAGCGGCCCCCAGTCGAAATGTGCCGTTTTCGGGATACCGTTGAGCGGCCTTCGCGGCGGCATAGGGTCGGGTCCCCGGCTGAGATAGTCGTGCCACGAAGGCGGGTCCGGATAGCGCCCGTGAAAAATCTTGCCGCACCCCACAACGTGGTATCCGTGCGCCATGAAGTGTTGGGGGAGAGTAACGGCCTTCGGCATCGCAGGCCGCCACGGTTGAGGGTTAAGGTAAACGCCCGAAGTTGACGGAAGAATCCCCGTGAGCAGGCTCGCCCGCGATGGATTGCACGCGGGGGCCGAGCAGTATGCGTGAGTGAACAACACCCCCCGCTTCGCAAGGCGGTCAATGTTCGGCGTTTTCGCGTCAGGATGTCCACCGAGGCAGCCGACCCAATCGTTCAGGTCATCTATCGCGATGAAGAGCACATTCGGTTTCGCAGGGCCTGCACCCCTTTTCTCCGCCGCTGCCGCTCTGCTCAGGCGGCTGGCAGCCAGCGCATAGGCGGTGCCTTTCAAAGCTGTCGAAAGAAACTCCCTTCTGCTTTGCATCTTCCTGTCTCCTTGCTGAGCACTGTGACCGATAGATTCGGCGGCGTATTCTCCTTTTGACAGCACAACCCGATGGAGGCGACTTTGCGTCTTTGCGAGAGCCCCCCCCTTCTTCCCCTTTTTCTCTCGCCAAGAAGCAAGGCGCCAAGGTTTTTTAAGCCCGCCCCAGGAGGCTGTGATTTACTGGATGGTTCACGTCTCTGGAACAATCCGGTCTATCCTGTTATCCCGTCAAAATAGCTCCTTGGACACCACCATCATACCTCACCGTATTCGCGAATCTATGCACTAAGGCGTAAGAGCGTACCATATCGTCGCATCCCTTTCGAGAAGCGAAAAAGTAAATGTCATCCCTTTCTTTGCAGTAATCGGTATCCCCTGATTTTTCGGCAGTCCTCGGCCGTCCAAAGGCATCAGCCGCAACGGAGCCGCGCCTTGTTCCCTGCGCAAAACGATCTCTCCCTCCACGGGTTCGATGACGAGAGGCGGCCCGCCCCAGTGGTCGCTGATGCTGTTGCGTGCCTCATTCCACTCCATTCCGGTGTTAGCGGAGCGGGCTGCGGCGACGAAGATTTGCGCTGTGAAGCCCAATAACGCCCACGCAACGACATTCCCGATCAACGTTTTTCGCAACCGCTTTGTTCTATTCGTCATTGTCTGGTTGTCCTTCTCCAATCGCGTTTATGCTTCTTTCTTGAACACTCCCTGGCTACGGCACGACGTTAAATGTCTGCAGGCTGGGTAAGCTATTCCGCAGACGGTTCAACGCCCTCTTGCTGAAAGCGTTTTCGGAGGTGAGGCTCAAGATGCTCAAGCCCTCGAGTCCTTCAAGATAGCGCAGTCCTTGATCGGTGAAATCCCCTCTGAGTCTCAAGTGCCACAGGTTCCGCATGTTGGCCAGGTATCTCAGCCCGCGATCGGTTATCCGGCGGCCGCCGACATTGAGAAACTCGAGCGAGGTCAAACCGGCGAGGTACTTGAACCCCGCGTCGCCGATCGCCGACTCATGGGGACGACCAAGCTGAAGTTGCTTGAGCCGGCCCAATCTCGCAAGGCAGGCCAGGTCTTCGTCACGAAGGGTCTCTTTGCGCCTGAGAAACAGACTCAGGTCTTCCAGTTTGGACAAGCCTGCAAGGTTGAGACCGGAATTGTCCTGTCGAACATTACCGACGCGGAGCTGCACCAAGTCCGGGAACGCATTGAGATGGGCCAGCCCCGCCATGGAGATGTCGAGACCGTAGCCCAGGTGCAGTTTCCTCAGGGACTTCAGCGGTTTCAATTCAGCCAGGCCACGGTTCGTCACCCTTGGAGCGCTGAGAAGAGAGAGGGTTTGCAAGCTGCTCAGTTTGCCAATATCCGACATCCCCACGTCAGTGATGCCGGCGCCTCCGATGGCGAGGGTCTCGAGAGCGCGCAGTTTGACCAGATGGCTGATCCCTGCGTCGGTGATGGGACGGCCCGAAAATCTCAGGAACGTCAGCCTGCTTAGCTCTGCCACATGCGCCAGGCCTTTATCGGTGATCTCCGGGCTCAACAGTTTCAGGTGCTCGAGGGACTGGATGTCCTTCAGATGCGCGAGGCCCTTATCGGTGATCTGGGGCTTCTTACTGGTCCTTGTCCAAAGGTTCAGGCTCTTCAGGGAATTCAGTCGTTTGAGGTGGACACACCCTTCATCGCCGATCAGCACGTTGTAGAGGCTCAAACTCTCCAGTTTGGTGAGGGTCGATAGATGTGCCAGTCCTTTGCCGCTGATTGAAGTGTGACCAAGGCTCAGATCAGTCAGTTGAACGAAACTGCCTACATGCTTCATTCCTGCATCGCTGAGATTCAGGATCCCTTCGAGGCTTAGCTTGGTCACCGAAGGAATGTTCTTCAGGTATTTCAGTCCGTCATCGCCGAAGTGGTTCCCTGCCAGACTCAGGTTGCTTAAAGACGGCAATTTCGCAAGATGAACCAAGCCGGGACCGCGGACCTTGGGAGCCCAAACGTACAGCTCGCTGAGTGACCTCAACTTTGCCAGGTGGGGCAGCCCTGCATCCGTGATCTGAGGGCTCATGACCTCCAGGATTCGTAGCGAGATCATTTCGCTCAGGTGAGCCAGACCGGCGTCGTTGAGCCTTTCCGACTTCAGGTAGAGCTTTGTCAGCCACTTCAATCCCCTGACTCGGGCAAGTCCCAGGTGGCTGACATCGGAGTTGGTGAGCATCAGGACTTTCAGCCCGGTGAGGCCACCGATGTGTGCCATGCATCTGTCGTCGGGCCTGCTGCCGCGCTCGCCACCACCGGGTAGCCATAGAATGTGAAGGTCGTTTGGGCCGAGGTATCGGAGGCCCGACAGGTCATTCAGGGCCGTGCTGTCGACCCAAAGGCCCAAGCGTTTCCCAGCAGGAACCGTGACGTCGCCCTTCGCCTGGCCGAGATAGTCCCAGCCCTCGTATTCTGCTCGACCGAAGTCGAGAGCACTGACAGGCTGGTCGGTGGTGGCGTCCTTTGTCTTGAGCTTACCCAGCGACCGATCCCGGGGGAAGTGTACTACGCGCGAGCCCGCCTCCCTCGGTTCAGCCAACTCTCTCCTCGATGTCGCTCGTGCAGAAGCGTAAGCGGACCCGTTGTCGGCACGCGTTAGTTTCAAGCCGGCCAGGCCGACCACAAGAATACTGCCTGTTAGCAGCAATACGACGGCCGAGCGTCGGTGAATCTGACAAGCCCAAATCTTTTTCTTCAACATAGCCAGGCGCCTCCCGATTTGCGGCCTGTGCGCCATCGGGATGCCTGCCAGCGCCCGGCGTTGACTAAGAACTCCCAGGGCTACACGGGCCAGTGTTCCTAAGTACTCGTCCGCATTTCCTACATAGTGCGCTGCCACCGCGTCACACACTTGCTCGCACGACGTAGAATGGGCAGCGCGAATTCGCCACACTAATGGATGAAACCAGAGAATGACGGAGACACCCTGGATGAACCGAGACCACAGAAGATCGCGTGACCTCAAGTGAGCTAATTCGTGCGCCAATACCGCCTCCAGGTCCGCGGCAGAATCTCCCACTACCATGCTTTGCGGCAATATGATGCTCGGCTTGAGAATCCCTGTCAGAAGCGGCGAACAAACCTCCGCCGAGCAGCACAAGGGAACGTTTTGCCCGCATTGGAGGTCTGCGGCAACCCGCTCGAGCATAGCTCGCGTCCAGTTCGGCGCCGGACGGGAGCTCTTCACAATTCGGCGCGACCCGCTATGAACCTTGACGGCAAAAACGGTGAGCGCCACGCCTATCACGGCCCAGGCGCAACCGAGCAGGTGACCGTAATGAGCCCGAACCCACTCCGTCGCCCCAATCCCTGGCGGCGAGGTCGAAGACGGCTTGCTCACCACAGGTTCCTCTGCCCCAGTTGTCGGGAGGGGCGCCAATCCGAAATGGTGATCGCCGAATGACGCTGCAATCGCGACCCACACCGACCCTCGCTGAATCGGGGCCAAAGCCGGCTCCGGTTCAACCGCAGGCACAATGGCTAATCGAAGCTCCGGCAACACGACTCCAAGCAGCGGCAGAGCGAATAACCCCGCAGTTACTCCGCGCCACAGAAGCACGCGCCACCGAGGATTTCTCCGGCCAAGTGAGAAGTGGATAATCCATCCCAGGGCAAGCAATGCGGTGATTTTCACCATCATGCCCGGGACCGGAGGTAGATCGCCCAGTGCACGCATCCAACTCGCGCTCATTTCTTGACTCCTTTCTTGCCAGAGGCTTTCCTGGAGGATGCTTTCCCGGCAGCAAGGCGCCGCAGCTCGCGAATGTCTTCCTCAGATAGTTCTTCTTCCGACTCGATCATCTGTCCGATGAGAGCCACAGCCGATCCCCCGCAAAACACATCCGCCATCCTACGGGTCAGCTTCTTAAAAACGCTCCGCTGGGGCGTTGTAGCTCGATAGTAATAAGCCTTGCCCTTCTTACGGCGCCTGACCTGGCCTTTTTTCATCAAAGCCCCTAACTGCCAGCGCAACGCCGAATTCTTAACCGCAGGAGAAAGTCGTTCCTGGATCTCAGCAGGCTTAAGCGATCCCTCTTCCCATAAAACCTTCATGATCTCCAACTCATTGGGATTAAATGAAGCCATAACGAATCCTCCAAACTTGAGAAAAATGACCTGAAATCAGCTCCCTTTTATCGGCAATGTCAGGCACAATCCCCGCCCTTGTTGTGCTATGTTCCCAGAACTTGCCGAGCCCATCTCACCTGGCTCTTATCTGCAATATACCTGCACTTAATTGGCCTGTCAAGAAAAATGTGCAGAATTCCTGCATGTTTTCCATCAGCTTATATTCTCGTCGGAGGGGTTAATAACGATTTTGCGCCTCGACCGGATTGCGATTGAACGCTGCCTTTCGCTCAGTTGCGGGTAGGCGATGCAGGATTTATGAGACAGAAAGGGGCTTGTCGTCAAGCATTTCAACCGGATTGTCTCCCCTCAGGTAATGCCTCAGTTACCCGTAAGTGAGGGCTTACTGATAAGCTACGTAGGGAATTGACAGCCCTTGAACCCTCTGCTATCATGTATTGGTATCGTTCTGTTGTTGGCGTTGTTTTACTTAAGCGGACCGTTTTCCCCACGGGCTTTGAATAGTCGGGGGGTGAAGAAGGCCGAGAGGTTTTTTTGTTTTTTTCGGCTTAAGGAGGTGATGGCGATGTTATGGCTAATGCGTCGCGAGTGCTCGGATGGTAAACGGTAACAAAAAGTGTAACCAACTGAGACTGCGGAGGATATGAAGTTGTCCAAGACAATAGCTCAGATAAATGAGAAAATACGGTCGGGCGAGGCGGTGGTCGTCACCGCAGAGGAGATCATCGGCATCGTCCAGGAAAAGGGCGCCGCGGAGGCGGCCAAGCAAGTGGATGTCGTGACCACCGGCACCTTCGGCCCGATGTGCTCATCGGGCATTTACTTCAACATCGGACACTCGAAACCGAAGATCAAGCTGGGCGGAGGGACGCTTTATCTCAACGATGTTCCCGCCTACGCGGGATATGCGGCGGTGGATATTGTGCTGGGGGCGACGGCTTTGCCGGAAGATGACCCCCTCAACCGGGTATATCCTGGGGAGTTCAAGTACGGGGGCGGGCACGTCATCGAGGAGCTGGTGGCGGGCAAAGACATCAAGCTTCTCGCCACGACCTATGGCACCGATTGCTACCCCCGGAGGAAGTTGGAGACCTGGATCAACATCAAGGACCTCAACGAGGCGGTTCTTTTCAACCCTCGGAACTGCTACCAGAATTACAACTGTGCGGTAAATGCCTCCGACAAGGTCATTTACACCTACATGGGCATGCTCAAGCCCAACCTCGGCAGCGCCAACTATTGCAGCGCCGGCCAGCTTTCCCCACTCCTTAACGACCCTCTTTACAGGACAATCGGCATCGGCACAAAGGTTTTCCTCGGGGGCGGCACCGGATATGTCGCATGGAACGGGACGCAACATAATCCCGCTGTGCCTCGTGGAGAGAACGGAGTTCCGAGAGAAGGAGCCGGGACGCTGGCGTTGATCGGCGACCTGAAGAAGATGAAGCCGGAGTGGCTGATGGGCACGTCGTTCCAGGGGTACGGCGCGACTTTGACCGTCGCCATAGGCATCCCTATTCCCATTCTCGATGAGGAGGTTTGCCGTTTTACGGCCGTCAGAGACGCCGACATCTACGCGCCGGTCGTTGACTACAGCAAGGATTATCCCGCAGGCAAGTCAGATACCCTGGGAGAGGTCAGCTACGCTCAGTTGAAATCCGGGGCGATCGAAGTCAGCGGGAAGCGAGTGCCGACGGCTTCTCTGTCGAGCTATCCGAAGGCTGTGGAGATTGCCGAGACTCTCAAAGAGTGGATACACCGAGGCCGTTTCCTGATAACCCAGCCTGTGGCTTCGCTGCCGGGGCCGGAATCCGGTCACGTGTTCAAGGCCCTGAAGGAGCGACCCTTGGAATAATGAAGCCAACCGCGAGCGGCAGGCGCCGCGTGCTTCTCGCGCCCTCTGCTTCGCGCATTGAATAGGGAGAACATTGTGGTCTCGAAACGAATTGTTCTGCGTTTTCCACCGAGGTTGGTGGACCAGCCTATCGTGTCCAATCTGGTCAGGAAATTTGACATTGAGTTCAATATTCTGAAGGCCTACGTCACGCCGAGAGAGGAGGGGCTGCTCGTTCTGGAGCTCAGGGGGGACGAGAAGGCTTACGAGGAAGGCGCCGCTTACCTGAGGGAGCTGGGCGTATCGGTTCAGCCTCTCAGCCAGGACATCGTCCGCAACATCGCTCGGTGCACGCACTGCGGGGCCTGCGTGGTGGTTTGCCCGACGGAGGCTCTCGTGCTCGACCCGCAGACCCGAAAGGTGCTCTTTTACGACACCAAATGCATCGGGTGCGAGCTGTGCATCAAAGCCTGTCCGACGCGAGCGATGGAGGCACATTTTTAGTGTATGAGCCCCGAACCTACCGGAACCTCGTCAGCGGTCGGGACTTGGTCGCATTCACGGTCCAGCTCGAGGAGACCGACCTCTACATCACAGCCGGGCGCAACCTCTCCGAGCAAGCCTCGGCTGCCGTGCGCGAGGTGAGGCGTTCCCTGGAGTCCTACATCGCCGAGCATCCGCACTTCAAAAACTCGCTGAAGCCGCTCGTGGTCGCTCCGGATGCTCCTGCAATTGTCCGCGAAATGTCAACCGCTGCGATGAAAACCGGCGTCGGTCCCATGGCTGCGGTAGCGGGCGCCGTAGCGGAATCGGTGGGGCGGGAACTCCTGCGGCTCTCGCCGGAAGTCATCGTCGAGAATGGCGGCGACATCTTCCTGAGCCTCCGAAGCCAGAGGCGGGTCATGATATATGCCGGAAGGTCACCGCTTTCCAACCAACTTTCCATCGAAATCTCCCCTGAAAAGACGCCGCTCGGCGTTTGCACCTCCTCGGGAACTGTCGGCCATTCCCTCAGCTTCGGGGCCGCCGACGCAGTGACGGCTCTCTCGCCTTCTACGGCCCTTGCCGATGCCGCCGCCACAGCCATCGCAAACATCGTCAAGACCGGTGCGGACGTTCCCAAGGGACTTGATTTCGGAAAACGAATTGCCGGCGTGAGAGGTATCATCATCATTATCGGTGAAAGGATGGGCGTCTGGGGGCATGTCATGTTTTCCGAAGCGCCTCTCGGCCCACCCGCAGTCGGGGGATGAAAACAGTTGGCCGGGCTCCTCACCCTGCCTCAGTGCTTATGCTAAGTGTTCGGGTTCGTATGCTCGGTTATGTATTCGGGTGCTGCAAAGAGAAAAAGGCTGTAGAACACGTGAGATTTTGAACCCACACTTCGTCGCCGTATTTACGAAGAGGGTTTAGCCACCGGCTTCAGCCGGTGGTCTCGCACGCGCTACATATTCGTGTCGAAGCCGGCTTAAACAGGCCGGGGCCGGACGCCAGACACGGGCTGAAGCCCGTGCCTAACGGGAGCGCCGAGAGCGAATCGAGAGCCAAAAACCTTGTACGGCGATGAAAAGAATTCAAAAAATGCGGTCTGTCCTGCTATCTCGTCGAAAAAAGACGCCACCGAGCTAATAAATCGCAGCGCTAAGGAACTTTTTGTGGAAAGGTAGTGTTTGATATTGTGAATTGACAGGCCAGCATAGGGCCTCAATCGGTCCCCTTCGGAGACTGTTTAAGGGGCGAGCCCTCCCCGCCGGTTTCACCCCTTGTTGTTCTAAATCTCCGTAGGGGACTTTCTTGCGCCCCTGCGATGAAGCGGCTGTCGTTTTTTCTGTTTGGGCAGCGCCCGTCTCTGTCTGCTCTGGAGGCAAAACGATGGCGCCACGCTCAGATCTGACGAAGCGCCCTCGTGGCATCTGGGCGGAGGTCCCGCGGAACGCGGGATGAACACTTGTAGGCAGTATCCCATGCCACGGCAGGCAAGAACGCAGTCCCACTCATTTTCCTCTCTGCGACTCTGCGACTCTGCGTTATTCTCTCCTTCCTCTTTTCTGTCCCGCAACTCAGTATCCGCCCGCGACTGAGGGGTTACGTTCGGTGACGTATTTGCTCTGAGACCATAACAGGGTGCCTGGGATTTCGGATTTCGGATTCCGGCTCTGCCATTTTGGATTTCGCATTCCGCAATCTGCAATGGACGGGTCTTTGCGTTTTTGCGACCCCGCGTTTCGCGGGGTTTTTCCATTTTCTCTCGCCAAGACGCCAAGAGCGCGAAGGTTCTTGGCCTTTCGCTGGTTACGCGACGTATTTGCTCCGAGAGGATAACAGGATGCCTGGGATTTCGGATTCCGCAATCTGCAATCTGCAATCCGCAATGGACGGGTCTTTGCGTTAATCTGCTGTTCCCTTTTTGCCTTCTCCGGGTCCGCCGGCTATCCGCCCGAGACTGAGGCCATACCCAGGAAAGGGGTTGATATTGTTTTGCTCGCATATTATCTTGAAGTCGTCGGGATTGACGCTTTCGGCGCCCGTCGCCGAGCAGCCGAAAAACGGCACGCGGGCGACGACGAGCGAGCGACCGGGAGTTTCCTGACAGAGCAAAATGAGACGAGGGCATTCCAGACGAACGGAGGAGAAGCCAATGAAACCGAATAAGAAGTTAAATCGCGTGGCCACTCGATCCCTGCCTTTCATTTTCGCGGTCCTGTTTGCCGTGCAGGCAGTTGTTGGTGCAAAACAGGCGCCGCCAAAACCCGCCGCAGAGACCGAGGCGCAGAGGCAACAGCGAATGGCATGGTGGCGGGAGGCGAAGTTTGGCCTCTTCGTCCACTGGGGGCCGGTGAGCCTGAAGGGGACAGAGATCGGTTGGTCACGTGGCGGCGAGCGCCGGGGCACAGGCGGCAGAGGTTCCATCCCCGTCGAGGTGTACGACAACCTTTACAAAGAGTTCAACCCGGTGAAGTTCAACGCGAGAGAATGGGTTGCCATGGCGAGGGCTGCCGGGATGAAATACTTGGTTTTTACGTCCAAGCACCACGACGGCTTCTGCATGTTCGACACAAAACTGACGGACTACAAGATCACCAACTCGCCCTTCAAGCGAGACGTTGTCGCGGAGCTGGCCAAGGCGTGTCACGAGGGCGGCATCAAGCTGGGTTTCTACTACTCGCCCCCCGACTGGCATCACCCGGATTACAGGACAAAGAACCACGCTCGCTATATCAAGTATCTGCACGGCGAGCTCAGAGAGCTTTGCAGCAACTACGGGCGAGTGGACATCATCTGGTTCGACGGCCTCGGTGGCAAGGCGGTGGACTGGGACTCGCAGAACCTCTTCAAGATGATCCGCCGGCTCCAGCCTCACGTAATCATCAACAACCGCGCGGGGCTGCCGGGCGACTATGACACGCCGGAGCAACACATCGGCGGATTTCAGACTAATCGCTCCTGGGAATCCTGCATCACGATTTGCCGGCAGTGGGCATGGAAACCTGGTGACCGTATGAAGTCCCTCAAGGAGTGCATAGACATCCTGGTGCGATGTATCGGCGGCGATGGGAATTTGTTGCTCAACGTGGGACCGATGCCTACGGGTGAGATCGAGCCGCGTCAGGTCGCCCGACTCAAGGAGGTCGGCGAGTGGCTGAAGCGATGGGGAAAGACCATCTACGGCACGCGAGGTGGGCCTTTCCGACCGGGGCCGTGGGGTGCGAGCACCTACAAGGGAAACAAGATTTACGTGCATGTTCTCGACTGGCCCGAGGGCAGCGTTGTGCTTCCGCCTATCCACAAGAAAATCGTGGCGAGCTCAGTGTTGACCGGCGGGACCGCCACCGTGAGGCAGACCGATGAGCGCATCGAGATTTCCGTGCCGCCTGCCAAACGGCAAGAGCTCGACACGATAGTCGTTCTGAAGTTGGACGGTCCCGCGGCCGGAGTGAAGGTCGGCAGGTTGGCCTCGGACTCTCTCACGGCCGGCAAGGCGGCGGCTGCGTCGAACGTGTACAACAATATGAAAGAACACGGGCCGGACAAGGCGGTTGACGACGACCCCGATACCCGCTGGGCAACCGACTCCGGCGCTCACAAAGTGTGGCTGGAAGTGGACCTCGGCAAAGCCGTCACCATCGGGCGAGCCTTCATCAGCGAGGAGTACGACCGCGTGCGGGGCTTTGAGCTTCTATACAAGAAGGGGCAGGACTGGAAGAGGTTCGCCAGCGGCGGGAAGATAGGGAAAAACCTTACGGTGAAGTTCGATCCCGTGACGGCCCGCTTTGTTCGCCTGAACATCCTTCGGGCGACAGAGGGTCCGACGATATGGGAGTTTCAGCTTTTCCCGCCGAAGAGATGAGGTTACATATCATTGTGCAGCCGGCGCGCCTGCCACTCGTAGCTCATCGAGTCCTGCCGCCAGTTGCGGATTGCTGTATCGGACAACCTCGAAGAGCTTCCGCAGGTTTTCACCCGCAAGCACCCTCTCTTTGGAGGTCATTTCCATCATCTGTAATTCTTCTTACTCAGCTTCATCACGCTGGTGGCGATGCCATTGTAGCCGCTCGCCCCATTTAGATGTAAATCGCTCGTAGAAGCGGCATCATGCCGCTTTGTTTGAAAACGGCTGGAAGCCGTTTCTACTCGATGGAAATAGTTTCCGTGGGCATTGTCCATGCGGAGATCATTCGTAGTGGAACACCTCTTCCATAGCGGCCCACCACCGTTCACCTTCAGCCCTCGTGGTAAGCGGTTCCTGGCACGGCTCGCACAGTTCCCACCACTTCTGCGTGACCGGGTCGCCCGCCATTCGGGCCATGTCGGAATCGAAATCGTCCCCGACATACTCGAAGTAGCTGAAGAGGTAACCGTCCTTGTGGAAGATCGAGTAATTCCGGAGGTTGCAGTCGCGGATCGTCTTGAGCACCCCCGGCCAGACGCTCGCGTGCAGGCGCTTGTACTCTTCGAGCTTCTCCGGACGCACCTTGAGGACCATCCCGTATCGTTTCATTCTGTACCTACTCCTGCCATTGTCATATCTCCCTGTCCGACGACAGGCGTGAGGGAAGGGAGCTTTTGACAGGATTTACAGGATGAACACGATTTCGGCTATCTTGTATATCTTGTTATCCCGTCAAAATTATTCTCTTCCCCGCCTGTGGTCGGACAGGTACGTTGCAAGCTCATAACCACCCGCTCGCGCTCGTATCGCCGGGGAACCGCGCGAGACGCGCGGCATCCTCCCGCAGGAATCTAAAAGCGGCTTGGAACCGGAACGCCGAATAGACTCAGGATGTCACGTCCTGGAAGAACTTTTGCCATGGACCGCGCATCTGCCTGGAAAGCATGTCGTTGGCCCCGCGGTCATTGATGAACCGCTCCCTCTTCGGGTCCCAGTGGAGCTTCCGTTCCAGGGTAATGGCGATAATGCCCAGATGCCCGACCATGATTGAATGGTGCCCGACATCAGCCGGCGCGACGGTCTCCTTCCGTGTCTTGACGCAATCCAGGAAGTTCTGCCTGTGGTCGTCGCTCTTATAGAGATGGATGTCGTTCGGACCGAACTTGATGTCCAGAAGCGACTTCGGGCTCGCGTCGAGCCGCCCGCGGTTTACATGAACCCAACCTTTTTCGCCCTCGAAGCGAACTCCCATTGGCAATCCCCCCGCCACGATCATCGTGAACCCTTCCTTGTATTTGCACACGAACCGATAATCCTCGACGCCATTGAAAAGCAGGGACTTGGGCCAGATTCCCTTCCCTTCAATTTCAACAGGGCTGGTGTGGTCGGTATTCATACCCCACTGGGCGATATCGCAGTGATGGCCTGCCCAGTCGGTTATCTGACCGCCCCCGTAGTCCCTGATCCAACGGAAGTTCCAGTGGCAGCGGCTCGGATTATACCAAGCAAACGGAGCCGGCCCCAGCCACATGTCGTAATCAAAGCCTTCCGGCGGGTCGCAGGGGTCTGTGCTGCCTCCGCGAACACTGTTTCTATTGGGAAGCCCGACCTTAACAGTGTGCACCTTACCGATGGCGCCGTTGCGCACCAACTCGCACGCAAAACGGAACCTTCTGTCCGAGCGCTGCTGGCTGCCCGTCTGCCACACGACGCCGTGTTTCTTAACTGCATCAACAATCGCCCGCCCCTCGGCAATGTTGTACGCCAAAGGCTTTTGGGCATGGATGTCCTTGCCTGCCTTTGCCGCCGTAACCGCCACAATCGCATGCCACTGATCGGGCGTTGCAATCATGACCGCATCAATATCTTTCCGAGCGATCAGGTCGCGGAAATCGTTGTACGCACCGCAGTCCTCGTTGCCATTCTTGGCGTCAACCACCTTTTTGGCCCTGTCGCGATGCTGCTTGTCAACGTCACACACCGCCAGCATCTGCACTTCCTTCTTGCTGATGAAATCGCGCAAATCCCCCGTGCCCATGCCGCCGACGCCAATCGCTCCCATGGTAATCTTGTTGCTCGGAGCGATACCCCCGGCCCTGCCAAGCGCGGAAGACCTTGCCAGATAAGGAAATGCTACGGCGCCCGCCGCGAGCGCACCCGTTCGTTTCAGAAACTCACGACGGTCAATTCTGTTCCTGCTCTTCATAACACCGACTCCTTTCTGTTGAATACAGTCACGTCTCGCATCTTCAACTATGCGCTGTACTTCCAACCTTCTTCTCTTAAATAGATGGCAATTATTCTCTTTCACAACCGCGTTTTCAAGCAAAAATCCGCACCGGGTGTGGCTACATTTGAGTGGGTGATCTTGCCAAGTGTAACGCCGCCCCGCCATGGCGGGGCGGTCTCCAGGGCGTCTCGCCCTCGATTCTTTCTTATATCCTTTGCGTCTTCGCGTCTTTGCGAGAGGTCTCCCCCGTCCCATTTCTCCCGCTAAGAAGCCAAGCGTCCTGTCCATCTTGTTTTTGACTTGCGGTTCTTCACTCCGAGTTCTGCGACGCGGAACAAACAAACCAAGGGCGAGTTCTCTACCACTTAAACGTAGCCGCACCCTCCGCACCTTTTGTAATGCCTCAGTCTGCGGCGGATGCCCCGCCCTCGCGGGGGAGGCAAGAAGGGAAAAGGAGGTAACGCAGAGCCGCAAGGCCGCAGAGGGGAAGATCAGGAGGACCTTGTCCTCGCCTGCCGTGGCATGGGCATCCTGCCCATGATTACCACCGGCGAGACGCCGTCAGGACTGCCGCCGCAGCTCTCCCGGAGACTGCTATTGACATATAGGCGGATATTTGGTATAGTATTGCCAGATTGTTGAGAAAAGCGGATTCCACCCCGGCTGTCGGATGGTGAGCAGTAACGGGCCGCCGGTAGGAAATTGCCACTGTAAAGAAAACAGGGCAGCGCTTTCCGCACTGCGGAAGGTTCTGCCCTTTTTTTCTCGGCTGCCTCCCGCGAGGATGAAGTAGGAGTTGGTGTCGCAAATGCCAGGAACGGCGAAACCGCGGAGAGCGCCGAGAGCGCAGAGAGAATAAAGACGGAGGTGAAGTGTAATCCCTCCGTCTCGGGCGGATAGCTGGCCGAGGCGGAGGAGGCAAGAAGGGAACAGCAGATTAACGCAAAGGCGCAGAGAATAAGGTGAGAAGGACACCCCGCGTCTCGCCCTCGGCGGGGGCAGAATGCCCCCGAGACAGCCGGCAAGATGCCGGCGGTACAAAGCCGCCGGGGTGGTCCACGGGCTGTGCGGTTCCACCCTCAGCGGCCCGTAACTGAGGCATTACGGTGAAGTAATATGACACGAAAGAGGACGCAGCGATGGTTCAAGCCGATAGGGTATGGGGTATAGGGTATGGGGTGTGGCCCACGGGAGACCCTAACCCCAAACCCGATACCCCACCTAACGGGACACGGGGCACGCTGAAAAAAGGAAAAAGATGAAGGAAGAAGAAGGCAGGGCGGAATGGCGACGCTGCAACAACGACTTTTTGCATTTTGCGGAGAAATGGCTGTGGATAGTGAACAGGCGAAGAAAGTTGCAGACGTTGGTTCTGAATCCTGTTCAGCATCTGTACCACAAAGAGAGATCTCGCTTCGACATCGTCCTGAAAGCGAGGAAGGTCGGGATTTCGACGTACAAGGGGGCCGAGTTTCTTCACGACACGATTTTCGTTGCGAACACGAACACGACGGTGATCGCCCACGACCTCGACACTACGGTAGAGCTCTTCGAGCGGGTGAAGCTCTTTTTCCAGCGGCTACCGGACTTCCTAAAGCCGAAGGTGAAACGGAACAACAGGCGAGAGTTAGTTTTCACCCAGAACGCTTTTGCCGAGCCGTTGAACTCGAGGTATCTTGTGGGCACGGCTGGCAATTACGAGTTCGGGAGAGGCAAGGATATAGATAACCTGCACCTTTCCGAGTACGCCTTCTACCCGAAACCGGAGAAAATCAAGATGGGCGCTGCGCAAGCCTTGAGAGAAGGAGGCAAGATCTGCATCGAGTCCACCGCCAACGGCTTCAACGATTTCCGCGACGAATGGGAACGCGCCAAGCGAGGGGAAAGCCGATTCAAAGCCCACTTCTTCCCCTGGCACGCCGACGAGACCTATCGAGCGAAGCTGCTGGAAGGAGAAAAACTCCGGCTCTCTGACGAGGAGATCTCGCTGCAAAAGGCGTACTCGCTCTCTCTGGAGCAAATCAAGTGGCTCAGGGAGCGAAAAAAGGAACTGCGAGGGAAGTTTCCGCAGGAGTTCCCGGGCAACGACATGGAAGCGTTTCTATCTTCGGGAAGGCCCGTTTTCGACGCGAGTAAGCTGAAGGAGATGATGGTCAAACTTGAGCGAAAGAAACCGCTGGAGGTGCGTGACTCCGGGCAACTGAAGATATGGAAAAGGCCGGCCTCCGAGACCGAATATGTCGCGGGGGCGGACTGCGCGGAAGGGCTGCCGGAGGGAGATTATGATTGCTGCGCGGTCTTGGACAAGAAGACATGGGAAGAGGTCGCGGAACTGCACGGCCGCTGGCCGCCGCACGTGTTCGCGAGGAAATGCCGTGACCTGTGCCGCGAGTATAACAATGCGGTTCTGGCAGTTGAGCGGAACAATCACGGGCACAGCGTCCTGAACACACTGCGGAACCAACTGCACTATCAGTACCTTTACCACTACCGAAGCTACGATCGAGGCGGAGGCCGGAGAATCCTCGGATGGGACACCAACAGTCGCTCCAAGCCGGTTATGATAGATGACCTCGACGAGGGGTTAAGAGAAGGGCTGTTCATCGTCAACGATGAGGGCTTTGTGAGAGAGTGTCTGACCTACGTCTTCGACGAGAAAGGGGGAACCGGCGCCCAGCGCGGCTGCCATGATGATAAGGTAGTGGCGCGGGCGATCGCACTCCAGGTCGCAAAGGAAGTCGGAGGCGCGTGCAACGCGACCTTTGTGAGGGGAGTTTAGGATTGCGGATTGCGGAAAGAGGAGAGGAATTTTGACAGGATGAACAGGATTCACAGGATGCGGGGCATCCTGTTATCGTGTCAAAAGAATCCGAAATCGGAAATCGCAAATGGCACGCGGATTGCGGAAAGAGGAGAGGAGTTTCGACAGGATGAACGGGATTGACACGATGGCGCGTATCCTGTTATCCTGTCAAAAGATCCCAAATCCAAAATTCGCTTCAGGGGGCTTAAAAATGGCGGCAGATATCGAACAATTCACTCCACTTTCGGTCCAGTCGGCGATTTTTGTTCGCGGATTGGACCTTTCCGATCCTCTATCAGTGGCGCAGGGGATTCGGGGCGCAGCCGGTGGAATCTTCGACGGCCAGCCGGGAGTTTTTCCTGTGCCGCCGAACGCCCCGGAGAACGTTCCAAGAATCCTGTTGAAGGACAGGGAAGGTAAGTATCAATGCAAGGTCTCGACGGGGAGGCTTGACCTCGCCTTCGACGGAAGCAAAAGGAAGGCAAGTTCCATCGGCATGCTCTGGGACGAGTACTCCGGGATAATAAGGCAGTTGGCGGAGTATCTCAAAAAGAAGAACCCCACGAGGGTGTGGCGGTTGGGGCTCGTGGTACGTTTGTTCAAGGTCCTCGGAGGGAGCGCGAACGTCCATATTCGGGAAAAGTACCTCAGCCCCGCCTTGGCGGGGTTCCAGGACCCGTACGAGATGCACCTGAGCGTGCTCAATAAAGAGTCAATGGGCAGGTTCAGCATCAACCGGTGGCTGAGATTGAGGCCCATGCGGAAAAGGGACGATCCCAACGATGACCGCGGGTTCGTGGTCGAGGTTGACATCAACACGCCCGCTGAAGGGGCGGATAATTACACGGAGCAGGAAATCACCGACTTCTTTGAGGAGGCGTATCAACACATCGTTATCGAGGATATGCTGCTGGTGGATGTCGAATAGGTAGGGTATCGGGTATCGGGTGTCGGGTGTCGGGTGTCGGGTGTCGGGTCTGGGGTATCCGAACCCCAAACCCCAAACCCCAAACCCTAAACCCCAAACCCCAAAGCCGATTTGCGGATTGCGGATTGCGGATTGTGGAATGGGGAAATAACCCAGAGGCGCAGAGGCCCAAAGAAGAGAATAATTTTGACAGGATAACAGGATAGACAAGATAGCCGAAATCGTGTTCATCCTGTAAATCCTGTCAAAAGCTCCCTTCCCTACGCAGGGGCGGGGGGGCGCAAAGAAGAGAATAATTGCGACGGGATAACAGGATGGCCAGGATGAAATCCAGTATATCCTGTTATCCTGTCAAAAGATCCCAAATCCGAAATCGCGCTCGCTGCTACTGAAAAGAGAACAGGGCAGGAAGACCGAGACCATTCTTGGTGAAAATGGAATGGTTTTCGACCTCCCTGCCTTTTGTTTTGCTGAAAGGAAACTAAGTAGAAACGGCTTCCAGCCGTTTTCAAACAAAGCGGCATGATGCCGCTTCTACAGCGGATTGCGGATTGGGGATTGGCGAGTTGCGACGGGATAAGAGGATGGAGGATTTGAGATTCTTGACAGGATAACAGGATGGACGGGATTGGCACAATCCCGTCTGAACAATCCAGTGTATCATGTTCATCCTGTCAAAAAAATCCCAAATGCGAATAAGAGGTACGGAACCCTTTGACAGGATAACAGGATAGACAAGATGGTTCCACGAACGCGCGTCGCAGAATCCGGTTTATCCTGTTATCCCGTCAAAGAAATAGGTAACGGAAAGGAGGAGAAAAATGGAAGGTTTCGTTCAAAGGACATACGCCATGTACGAGGAGTTCTGTCGCTGGTGGACGTTCTACCTCGATAGTTACGAGGGTGGAGAGGATTATCTGCGAGCGAATTACCTCTTTCGGCACGTGAAGGAGGACGAGGGGGATTTTCGCGATAGGGTTCAGAGGTCGTACTATTACAACTTCTGCCGGACAGTGGTGGACACCTATGTCGCCCACATATTCCGAAAAGCCAACTCGATTTACCGGCGAGGAGATGAGGAAGGGGAGTACGAGCGCTTTCTCTCCGACGTGGACGCCCGCGGAAATGGCATCAACACATTCATGCGGGAACAGGTGGCCCCTGTGGCACAGATTTTCGGACAGGTGCTCGTCGTCGTGGACAAACCACTCGCCGAACGCGGGTCCAAACCTCTCAATTCCAAAGCGGAGGAGAGGGAAAAGGGAATCCGACCTTATCTTGTGGTCGTGGACCCGCGGGACGTGATGGACTTCCGGCTCGATTCGCGGGGAAACTTCCTCTGGGTGAGAATAAGGGAACCCCGCGAGGAACGGGCGGACCCGTTCTATGATTGCGGATTGCGGATTGCGGATTGCGGAATCCCAGATCCCAAATCCGAAATCTCCAATCCGAAATCCGAAATGGCCTATCGTACATGGACGAGGGAACGATGGTTTCTGCACGATGACGACTGCGTTTTGTTGGCGACCGACGAACACAATCTCGGGCGAGTGCCCGTGGTGAGAGTCTTCAATGTCGAAAGCAGAAAGTACGCCGGTTTCGGGGTGTCGGCTCTCTCGGACATCTCGCCGATCAATCGGTCCATCTACAACTGGTGCTCGCTGAACGACGAGTTTCTATACAGACAGTGCTTCAACATTCTCGCGATGCCGGAGGCGCCGGGCGTCAAGAGGAGAAAAATCGGCGCGGGCAACGCCTTGACCTATCCGATTGACGCCGCTCGTCCGCCGCACTACATCTATCCGCCGGTGGAGCCGGGCGAGTACCTCCTCAAGAACATTGACGCCGCGATAAGGCAGATCTACCGGCTGGCGGTGCTCGGTGCGGCCTGGGGCTTGGACAGGCCCGACAGAGCTTCCGGAATCGCCAAGGTTTACGACCTCTACCAGACAAATCAGAACCTCATCAAAAAAGCGAAGAATCTCGAGCAGGCCGAAACGGAGATCGGCGTCATCTGGGGGCTCTGGGAAGGCAAAAAGGGCTTCAAGCCGACAGTAGAATATCCGGTTGATTTCAAAATCAGCGATGTCGCCGAGGACCTTAAGAACGACTTCTCGGTCCTGCGGATGAACATCTCCGAATCCTTCGACAAGGCTTTGAAGAAGAGAGTGGCCACACGTTACATGAAGCTGCCGCCGAAGGAGCTGAAGCAGGTCCTCGGAGAGATCGAGTCCGCGTAGGGAAGGAGCTTTTGACAGGATTTACACGATGAACACGACTTCGGCTATCTTGTACATCCTGTTATCCCGTCAGAAAAATTCCCCCCTCCTTCCTACGACCGCAAAGGCGAAATGTACCGCGTAGGGGAGGAGCTTTTGACAGGATTTACAGGATCGCCGCGGCGCGCCCAGGATTCGGTCCCCCTTTGCGCCCTTGGCGTCTTGGCGAGAGAAACCGGATTGCGGATTGCGCAATAACGCCGAGCCCCGCCCTCGGCGGGGAAAGAAGAGAATAATTTCGACGGGATAACCCCGCCTTGGGCGGGGTCAAAACAATCCGAAATCCCAAATCCGAAAATGCAAAAAGGGGGGCGTCTCGCAAAGACGCAAAGCTCGCTAAGAAGAAAGCGGCGATGGAGAGTTGCTTTCCAGGATTCGGTCCCCCTTTGCGCCCTTGGCGTCTTGGCGAGAGAGAATCTGAAAATCAGAAGTCGCGCCGTGCCAGCGAAACTGTAGAAGCGGCATCATGTCGCTTTGTTTGAAAACGGCTGGAAGCCGTTTCTACTCGCCCAAAGGAATGACGAGTTTCGCCGGGATTCCGGCTGCCACGGCGCGGCGGAGCTCTACCGAAAGGGGGCACCACTGGATATTTCTTGACGTTTGGTGATTTTTCCCTTGACAGCCTAACAAAAACGGCATATCATATTGCATAGTCCAGTCGAAGGAGGATGCGTCAAATGCCAAACGACACGAACAGAAGACCACGCCGCTGGCGTGGATGCCGGGCCCTCCGTGGCGTCCGGGATGGAGACGAGTTTTTTTTGGCGCGGGGTTGCCAGTAGGCAAGAAAGTGTGCCGGAGGTTGCCATAGGACAACCAAGCACGCACGGCGCCCTTCAAAGCTCCGCAAACGAAAGGGCATCAAGTGACGGAACAATTCTCCGCCGGCCGGTGCGACAGGTGCGGCAGCCGACTGGGTTACGAGGACGGCATAAGACAGGACCTCTGCCTGTGCGACCCGTGGTGTGAGCGGTGCGGACGGCAATTCATACGCTCCCCACACACACGCGGGGCGAGGATTTGCGACGAATGTGTTGACAAAGAAATCACGGAGATGTTCTCGGAAGAGTTTCTCACCTCGCTCAGTGCCGACCAGATGGCGGGGCTGATGCGGGAGGTCCAGCGTCAAATGGCGTAGCCAAAGGAAAGGAGGAGAGCATGTCAGAATTTGGAATCGCGACACATCTCGGATCCCCCCGAGGAGCCAGCCTGCCGATCAAGCTCGCGGCCGCCATCGCGGTCGAGGCGGGGGCGAGCAAGCGGCGCGTGGCGGAGTACCTCCATGTAAGCCGACGTAGCCTGGGTCGGTGGGTGGCTCAGGTGCGCGCGGGGGGGCTGGCGGAACTGGCTGTGCAACGTGGGCGTCCCCGATCAATCACCCCGGACGTGGCACAGGCTCTGGCCAAGGATCTGGCGAGGAATCCATGGGAGTTTGGCTACAACGAGCGCTTTTGGTTCAGGGGCCTCGTTCAAGCCCATCTCTTGGCGTCCTACGGCCTCGCAGTTAGCAGGGAGACGGCGGGGAGGGTAATGCGCGGGCTTGGCTATACGTTTCAGAGGAGCGTTCGCAACCTCACGCCGTCCGAGCTCAAAGCGCGGCGCGCCGCGGCCGCCATAGTGAGCGCCGCGGCACGGCCGGCGTCGGGGGAGTCGTGGTTCGAGGACGAAGCCTATTTCGAGCTCGCGGGGGCGGGCGGGGGACGGTGGTTGAGCCCGGACAGGGCAGGTGCGACCGTGAACTTCTCAGGCCCACGACGGGGCTGCCTCATGTTCGGGGCTTTGCGGCACGACGGCCTATTCCTCATGGAGCGAAGGGACGCCGCCACAGCAGCCGCCACGATAGATTTTCTGCGGCTCGTTCTGCTTCACGCGGGGCCTGACAGGCCGCTTCGCCTTGTCTGGGATAACGCCTCCTGCCACAGGGCGCGCGCGCCGCGGCAATGGGCCGAGGGGCCGGATGCGTTCCTGCCGGTCTTTCTGCCGACCTATTGCTCCGAGCTGAACCCGATCGAGGGCGTCTGGGACCTTCTACGACGGGACTGCCTGGGTCAGGTCACGGACGCCGCCGAGTTGGAAACCGCGCTATTGAACCGCGCTGCCGCTTGGGCTTCGCCCAACGCGGAGCTGCTATCCGTGGTGAGGGCCTACGGGGCGCGCAAGGCGGGAGCGGGCCGTCGGCCGCGCGGGGAGAGGTTGGAGAGAAGCGCAGAGAGAGTCTTTGGCGGCAACGGAGACGGAAAGGGGGCGGCTCATGCCTAAGTCAGCAAGCGGCTGCGGATTGCAGATTGCGGATTGCGGAATGTGGAATGTGGAATCCCAAATCCGAAATCCCAAATCTAAGTAAGAGAGAGGAGGCATCAGAATGCTCTCGCGACGCATTTGGGAGGATGTCTGCCTGGATTTGGCGCTCTCGGAGGTCAGCGCCCACGCCGAGCGTCTTTACTGGCGGATGCTCTCCAAGAGCGATGATTATGGCAATCTTCCCGCCTGCGCAAAGTGGCTTCATGGCGCCTGCGTCCCGCTGTGCGGAACGACGACCGCCAGGGTTGCGCTATGGTGCAAGGAGCTGGCTCGCGCGGGCCTGATAACGCTATACGATGCGGAGGGCCAGACCTACGCGCACTTTCCCAGCTTCGAGCGACGTCAGCCATTTCGAGCCGACTACCATAGGAGGAGGCTCTACACCGGCCAGTCGGGGCAGAGCCCGGACAACCTGGTTGCGCCACGCTGGGATAAGGCCGGGCGCGAGCGCGCAGTTTCAAGGGAGGTGCGCGCGAGCGCGCAGTTTCAAAACGGAGGTGCGCGCGAGCGCGCAGATGCCGGCATAGCTCAGGCACAGAAGGAGAAGGAGAAGGAGAAGGAGAATCCCAGTTCTTGTCAAAAAGAGAAGGAGAAAGGGGGCCCATCCGGCCCAACCCCCCAAGGGGCCCGTTGTACGGAGACCTCCCCCTCCCCGTCCTCAAGCCCGGCAGAGACGGCCGCGATTGTGCATTCGCTGATGGATTGCTACGCGCGATGCCATCCGGGAGCTTTCGTAGGTCCGGAGAAGCTGGCTCTGTGGATAGAGCAGGACCTTCTCTCTATCCCCGCGCAGGCCATCCGCGAAGCTCTCGAGGCAGCCCCGGCGCCCGAGTATTACCATAAGGCTCTGCGGCCCTTGCGCGAGATCATCGCGGCTAACGCGAGACACCTTCGAGCCTCAAAGAAGTACCACAGTCGCGTCGCCGCCCTCGCGGATAAGCGCGGGACGCGCGCCAAAAATAACATAGTCCGGGAGCCAAAGAAGTGAGTTTATGCGAAAAAAGGCAGGCCGCGGAGCTTGCAAGATGCATTGGTCTTGCAGCGCTCGCGGACGACCCCAACTTCTACGTCCTGGCGATCTACTACAGCAATCTGCGAGAGGGCGGGGACGGCGAGCTGCTGGTGAAACTGCTCAATGGGAAGATGTCTATCAAAGGGGCGACGTACTTGAAGAAGGTGCTCCCCCCTTGAGCGCGTAGCCCACGGAGAGGCATGTTCACCACAAAGACACGAAGCCAGGAAGGTTTCTTTGTTTCTTTGTGCCTTAGTGGTGAGCCGTCCGCAGGCTGCGTTATTCCGCAATCCGCAATCGGCGCCTGGCAGGGAAAGGAGGTTTTGACAGGATTTACAGGATGAACACGATTTCGGCTATCTTGTATATCCTGTTATCCCGTCGAAATTCCCCCCTTCTTTGCGCCTCTGCGTTATTCCGCAAATCCGCAGGCTGCTGATTTCGGATTGCGGATTTCGGATTTTTTTGACATGATAACAGGATATACTGGATTTCATGCTGGCCATCCTGTTATCGCGTCGAAATTATTCTCTTGTTTGGGCCTCTGCGCCTCTGGGTTATTCCGCAATCCGCAATGGAAGAGAAAGAAGATGGACGAAAAGGATTCGGGTTTCGGGTCTCCGCCCAAACCCCAGACCCCAGACCCCATACCCCGGAAGAAGAGCTCAGCCGGGCGAGTAGAAACGGCTTCCAGCCGTTTTCAAACAAAGCGGCATGATGCCGCTTCTACAAAGGTGCTGAAAACCCTCAGCTCGGTGAAGCTCGCCATATCTCTTCTGGTCGTTATTGCGGTGGTCCTTATCGTGGCAACGGTCATGAAGAGCCAGACGCAGGCTCAGCGTCACATCTACCATTCATGGTGGTTCATCTCTCTGCTCGGCCTTTTTTCTCTCAATCTTCTTCTTTGTGCAACGAGACGTTGGTCTTTTAGGCTGAGAAGGCTTGGGACGACGGTGACTCATGCTGGAGTGTTGGTGCTGGTCATCGGCGCGGTGCTGGGCGGCATTTGGGGTGAACGGGGACTCATGCAACTGTATATCGGGGACTCCAGCACCACTTGCTACGTCAGCGAGAACGAGAAAATGGTGCTTCCCTTCGTCGTCCACCTCCAGGATTTCGAGGTGGAACGCTATCGGGAGAAGGGTGTTCAAGAGAGGCTTGTCGTTCAACTCGTGGACAGTCCCGCGTCTCGTCCCGCGTCTCGCGGGATTCGGCTTTTCCCCGTGAAAGTGGGGGAGACGTTTCAGGTCTCAGGCACACCTTACTCCGTGAGCATATTGCGTTACGAACCCGACTTCGTAATCCTCGGCGAAGGGGTTTACGGAAGCCGCTCCGCCTCGCCGCACAATCCGGCCCTTGAAGTGCGCGTCGAGGGCGGTTCCGAGGAGAGCCCACGATGGGTTTTTGCGAAATTCCCCGGGATGTTTCAGGACACAAAGCCGAACGTTGGGCTTTTCTACCAGCGAATCGAGAGCATAAAGGCATTCAAATCGAACGTTCGGCTTTTCGACGCTGGAAAGGTCGTCGCCTCCAAAACGATCGAGGTGAATAAGCCCCTGAGATACAAAGGGTACAACATATATCAGTCGAGCTACGACCGCGAGCGCGAAATGTACTCCGTCCTCGAAATAAGCAGGGACCCCGGCATCCGTTTCGTCTATCTTGGTTTCCTGATTATTTCTGCGGGTGTCGTGTTCACCTTCTACTTCCGGCCTTTGTTGCTGAAGCGCAGAAGCGCAAAGAAGAGAATAATTTCGACGGGATAACAGGATGGCCAGGATGAAATCCAGTATATCCTGTTATCCCGTCAAAAAAATTTCCCTCCAGCCTGTTATCGTGTCAAAAGAACAACGGGCTACTTGATTCGTATCCTCGGATCGAGGAACGCGTAGGACACGTCAACGATGATGTTGACTACCACGAAGATTGTGGCCAGGACGACCACGCCGCCTTCGACCACAGGGAGGTCGCGGTTCTCGACGGACTTAATCATGAGCATGCCGATGCCCGGCCACGAGAAGACGGTTTCGGTGGCGATGGCCCCGCCGAGGAGACCCGCGAAGTTCAAGCCGATAATGGTGATAATCGGAATCATGGCGTTGCGGAGGCCGTGCTTGATGACAGCTACCCGCCTCGACAGACCTTTTGCCCTGGCGGTTCGGATGTAATCCTGCTGCAAGACTTCGAGGAGGCTCGCCCGGGTCATTCTGGCAATGTAGCCTATCATTACCCCCGAAAGGGTCACCGCGGGAAGAATCAGATGCTTGAGGTCCTGAGTGGCGGGGTCCGGGAGAGGCAAAACCCGCACGAAAACGGAGAACACCAGCATCAGCATCAGACCCAGCCAGAATATCGGAATCGAGACGCCGAGCACTGAGCCGGTGATGACGGAAAGGTCAATCCATCTTCCACGAAAATACGCCGCAACGATGCCGGCGCCGACTCCCAGCACCACGGAAATGATTACAGAGGCGACCGCCAGCTTCACCGTCGCCATGGCGTTGCCGAGGAGGAGGTCTCGCACCCTCGTCCTTTTCACGTATGACCTCCCGAGGTCCAGAGTTGCCAGGCGGCCGAGGAAACTGAGATACTGCACGTGAAGAGGGCGATCCAGCTTGAACTTTTCCCGGATAACCTTCTCCGCCGCCGGATCGCTTCGCTGGCCTATCAGCATCCGAGCGGGGTCCCCCGGAACGGCGAACATCAACAAAAACACAATCGTCGCTATCCCCAAAATCACGGGGATAACCATGAGAAGCCTTCTAATCACGTAACCAATCACGCCTATCCTTTTCCGGGTCTTTTTGGGAGGATAACAGGATGACCCGCATCCTGTGAATCCTGTTCATCCTGTCAAAATTTCCCTCTTCTTCCCGCAATCCGCAACTCCATTTCGGATTTCCGATTTCGGATTTCGGATTTTATTGACAGGATGACAGGATATACTGGATTTCATCCTGGCCATCCTGTTATCCCGTCGAAATTCCCCTCTTCTTTCCCCGCCGAGGGCGGGGCTCTGCGTTATTCACCATTCCACAATCCGCAATCCGCAATCCGCAATCTACATTTAGTTCTTCCCCTCCAGCCACATTTTCTGGAGTGGAAGATCGAAATCTCCCTGCACGGGGAGGACGCCGCCCTTGACGTAGGGCTTGCACATCATCACGTCGCCATAGTAATAGATAAAAAGCCACACCGCATCATCCACCGCCATCTTTTCCGCTTTCTGGTAGCCCGCGAGGCGGGCCTGTGGGTCTGCCGTAAACCTCGCTTTTTCGACGAGCGAGTCGAACTCCTTATTGGAATATCTGGCGTAGTTGTCGGTGCCGATTTTCTCCGAATGGAGAAGGACGTAGAGGAAGTTCTCCGGGTCCGGCATGTCCGCGATCCACCCCATTCGCATCAGCATCGGTTCACCGTTCTTGCACGCCTCAAGGTACGTTCCCCAGTCGTAATTCCTCAGCCTCACTTTGATTCCGATGTTTTTGAGGTCGTTCTGGACCTGTATGCAGATTCTGCCGTGGCCCTGGTCGGTGTTGTACCAAAGCTCGACGACGCCCAACCTTTCGCCACCCCGATAGCCCGCCTCGGCGAGGAGCTTTTTTGCCAGCTCGGGGTTGTAGGGATAACCTTTTAACTTCGGATTGTACCCCGGAATCCCCGGCGGGAGAATGCCTTTCGCCGGGGTGGTCACGCCCTCCTGAATCACGTCAGAAATCGCCTTTTTGTTGACCGCGTAATTGAGCGCCTGGCGGAGTTTCAGATTGCCCTTGAAGGGCGGCTTTTCGTTGTTGATGGCGATATAGTAAATGCCCAGGGTTGACCATATCTTGACCTCTTCCGGGAGCTTTTGCCGCATCTCTTTAACCCTTCCCGTCGGGACCTGGTCGAGGATATCCAGCTCGCCGTCCAAATATTTGAGAAGCGCGATGTCAGTGTAGGGGATGATTTTGAACTCAATCCTGTCTATCTTCGAACGCCCCTGGTAGTAGTCGTCAAAGGCCTCCAGTTCCACGATAGCATAGCGCCTCCAGCGGATAAACTTGTACGGCCCGCACCCCACCAGATGGTCAACGAAATCGTCCCCCCACTTCTCCGCAACCTCCCGAGGAACGGGGGACGCCGCGTCCATCGTGAGTAGCTGAAGGAACAGAGGGTACGGATGCTTCAAGGTCAATTTCAGAGTGTAATCATCCACCGCCTCCACCCCTTCGATCTTTTTGGCTTTCCTCGCGTGGAACTCGCCGGCGCCCTTTATGAACTCCAACACCCACGTCCGCTCGGAAGCTGTCTCCGGACGGAGGGTTCTCTCGAAAGTATAGCGGAAATCGTCCGCTGTGACTTCGCGCCCATTGTGAAACTTCACGCCTTTCCGAAGATGGAAAGTGTAAATGAGATGGTCGTCAGAAACGTCCCACGATTCCGCGACAGCGGGGACAACGTCCAGCGTCTCGGGGTCGAGGTCAACCAGTCCGTCGAAAATCAGGGCGGTCACTGTGCCAGAGGTCGTGTCGGTCGAATGCGCCGGGTCAAGGCTCGGGGGGTCCGACATGAACCTGCACACCAGCGTGTTGCTGCGGTCGCTCCTCCCCCCGGAACAACCCCAAAGCGCTGTCGCGAGAACCGTCACGAGGACAAACTCTTCGAGCCAATTGCATTTCATCCGCCGAATGCCCTCCTTCCGACAGCCACACGTCGCTCCTGCGGCCGCCACCCATTATTATAGGCATTGGCTCGGCGTAAACAAGCCTTTCCGCACGCCTGCGGCTGCATTGAGTGGTGAGACAGTTCGCTTTCGCTTGCTTCTCGCAGGCTGCGTGTTTCCGAGGGACGAACCGGGAGCGTGACGCAACTCCCGTCCCTCACCTCTGTGAGTGCGGATAGCCGTGGCATCCCGCTGGAGGCGGGACCCGTGAAGCATCATGGCCAAATTGAACGGCTTGATGGTCGCCATAGCCTGCTTTGTGCCCCATTGGGTTGTACCGCCGGCATCTTGCCGGCTGTATGGGGGGCATCCTGCCTCCCTGTCGAGGGCGGGACGCCCTCGGGACTGCCGCCGGGACGGCGGCGTTACACTTGGCAAATCCCCCGACACAAATGCACCCGCACCCCCAACGCAAAGATGTGCTTGACAGCGGAGAAACGGCGCGGTAGATTCTCCCTGGTAAGATATTAGGTCCCCGTACAAGACCAGCCTTTCTCAGGAGACTGGCTGAGCAGTTTTCGAGCGTCGAGGCTGCGTAGTTTTTCCTTTGTCTTAAAAAGGAGGGTTTTTCCATGAGAGCAACACGAGCGAGAGGCTTCACCCTCATCGAACTTCTTGTTGTGATGGCGATTCTGTCAATATTGATGGCGCTTCTTCTGCCGGCTATCCAGAGCGCGAAGGAAAAAGCCAGAGAAAGCAGATGCAAGAACAATATGAAGACCCTGGCCTCGTGCATGATGATGTTCGTCACCGAGCACAGTGACCACTTCCCGTGTGCGGGGTGGGTCGGCGCCAACTGGGAGAACGACTGGGTGTGGGGTGGCAACGTGATTTCCGTCCCTCAAACCGACCCGGCAGCGGCCCAGAGGGTGCGCATAGAAGAAGGCGCACTTTGGCAGTACGTCACGGGATACTCTCGCGTCGGGCCCTACGGTGACACGAACGCCCACGGGATGAAGGACGAGTGGTACGCCTCCCCGGAGAAGAACCCCTACCTCTGTCCCTCGGCGGGACCCGTCGGCAGAAAACGGGGGTTGAGCTATGCCATGAACTCCAATTTGAACGTTCCGCCGAATGGCTCGGGCAGCGAAAATGGTATCAATATCTCCAGGATCAAGAACACATCGCATACCATTTTGCTGGTTGACGAGAGCGAAATGAGCCTCAACGATGGCTTGTTCCTGCCGACAGGTCACGAGAATCAGGTAACCGGCGCCGCCCTCCACACCTGGCTTAAGCACAGTGGCGGGGCGAACCTCGCTTTCTGCGACGGCCACGTCGGCTGGATCGAGGGAAAGAAGTTCAAGCCGATGCTGGGTAGCAACGACTGGAGGTGGTTCGACCCTACCCGGTAAGGAATAGCCCGCATGCAACCCAATGGCCGTCGGCACATTCTGTCGGCGGCTTTTCTTCGTTGCGGAAGTCAATGGGACAATTACAGGTCTCGTCAGGATGAATTCTTCTACCTCCGGATGCTCGACGCCACCGGAGCTCCGTCCCGGCTCGAGCGCCTCGCACACCTTTCAGGAATCGCCAATCCCAGCGCTCCCCGTCATGAGAAGAACGTGGCCCTACGAGGCCCGAAATGCGGATTGCGGGTTGCGGATTGCGGGAAGAACAGGGAAATTCTCTTGACAGGATAACAGGATATAGAGGGTAGCCGAAATCGTGTTCATCCTGTAAATCCTGTCAAAACCTCCTTGCACGGGCGTCTCCCCCGTGGGGAATCATGGGCAAGATGCCTATGCCACGGCACGCGACGACGGAGTCTTTCTCATTCTTCGCTCTGCGACTCTGCCCCGCGTCTCGCGGGGTTACCTTTCCCTTCTCTTCTTCCCCCACGCAGCTCCGTACCCGCCCCAGACTGAGCCGTTACCACGCGAAGAACAGCGATTCCGAAGGATCGTAACGGGACAGGCAAGGGAGCCCTATAGATGGGGCATTTGAGGGGTGTTTTTGGTGGTTGGGCGTTGTGAGCAAATTCGCATTGGTATTTTTTTCTTTTTTTCGCT
>Ga0315547_1000455_pt1 | contig 41317 bp, 38 predicted proteins | sample SalMarSW160240MG_2_FD_202542 | JGI IMG/M metagenome (GOLD analysis project Ga0315547, IMG submission 202542) | Salt marsh sediment microbial communities from the Plum Island Ecosystem LTER, Massachusetts, United States - Salt Marsh Sediment SW1601-240 ...
GTTCAGCTTTACACATTGAGGATTTAGCTATAGTTTATAGCACCACCCCTGACGATGCTCAAACACTAGCCGAGTATGCAGGTTCGCTCTTTCCTGACATAGTGCCTCAAATAGCAAGACTGGGGCCGGCGCTGGGCGTCCATGCTGGTCCGGGGAGTTTGATTGTAGCCTTGAGGGAGAAGGTAAGCCCTATTGGGGAGGAGGCTGGTGAAGAAAAGCCCTCAAAGAAGAGAATTTCTCTGCCCTCGTTACATTTGCCAAAGTTGAGGTTTTCTTACCCGCGGCTAGCCGCTTAGGTGAATGGAGACCAATCTGTGTTAACGAAGGTTGAGCCGCTGCGCAAGGTTCTTAAACTGGAGCGTGACAAGGGCTATGCCGATACGGCGGTAATCGGCGGTCTGGACAAATTTCTGCGCCGCTGGGCGGCTCAGGCATTAGAATCAATAACCTCCCCCCCTCTTATGACCGATTTCCGCCGGCTCCGCCTGGACGACCCCAAATACGCCTCTTTAAATCAGGAACAGCGCCAGAAGTGGATAAGCGATGTCTTCGCCTTTCTGGAATCTATAAAGACAGAAAAACCCGAAGTAAAACCGCCCCTCCCCAAAAGCGTTACTCCCCCCCGAAAGCGCGTTATAGCCGCTGTACCGGAGATAAGCGGGCAGTCTTTAGACCAGCCCGTCACCTCGCTCAAAGGGGTCAGCACCGCCATGGCGGCTAAATTCAAGAAGCTGGGGGTGCAGACGATACGGGACCTGCTCTACTTCTTCCCCCACCGCCACCTCGATTACAGCCAGACCAGGCATATCTCCGAGCTTACCGGCGGCGAGGAGCAGACCATCACCGCCAATGTCTGGCAGGCTCAGGTGACCATGCTCGGCGGGCGGCGCGGCACCGAGGCTATCGTCGGCGACGAGACGGGCAACGTGCGGGCGGTCTGGTTCAACAACCCCTATATCGCCAAAAGCCTGCCGACTAATGCCCGCGTCGTCTTAAGCGGCCGGGTAACCGTCTTCGGCGGCCGCCATGTCTTTGAGTCCCCGGAGTGGGAATTATTAGAGGATAAAGAGCTGGTGCACACCGGGCGGCTGGTGCCCCTCTACTCGCTGACGCGGGGCTTGAAGCCCCGCCAGGTCAGGAAGCTGATGAAGCAGGTGGTCGACCAGTTCGCCGGGCAGGTGGCTGACTTTCTCCCCCCCAGTTTAAGGCAACGCTGCAATCTGCTGGAGCTGCCCCGGGCAATCTTTCAGGCGCACTACCCGGAAGACGAAACGGCTAAAGATAATGCCAGGACCCGCCTCGCCTTCGACGAGCTATTTTTATTGCAATTAGGCGTGCTGGGCCGAAAACACGAGTGGCAGGAGAGCCAGCCGGCGGCGCCGGTAAGTGTTGAAAAGCCGGTGCTGGACACTTTTCTGAAATCTTTACCCTTTGAGTTAACTGCCGCCCAGCAGAAGGTGCTCAAAGAATTATTAGCTGATTTAGCCAAGCCGCGGGCGATGTCCCGCCTGCTTCAGGGCGAGGTTGGCAGCGGCAAGACGGTGGTGGCTACAGCGGCGCTGCTGGCGGCGGCATCCAGCGGCTACCAGGGGGCGTTCATGGCTCCCACCGAAATTTTAGCCGAACAGCACTTTACCAGCGTCAGCGAAGTATTATCCCGCACCGCTGCCCAAGTATCCGAAGAAGACAACCTGCGCCGCTTCAGCGGGCTTCTGGATAGGCCGCTCACGCTGGCGCTCCTTATCGGCGATTTAAAGCAGGCAAGCAAGCAGGCAATCCAGCAGCGCATCCGTGACGGTGAAATTGATATAGTAATCGGCACCCATGCCCTCATCCAGAAGGATGTCGATTTTAATAAACTGGGTTTAGCCGTGGTCGACGAGCAGCACCGCTTCGGCGTCGCCCAGCGCTCGGCGCTGCGGCAGAAGGGCTTTAACCCCCACGTGCTGGTGATGACGGCAACCCCCATCCCCCGCACTTTAGCCCTGACCCTCTACGGCGATTTAGACCTCTCGGTAATAGACGAGCTTCCCCCGGGGAGGCAGACCATCAAGACCCGCTGGCTTAAACCAACGCAGCGGACCAGCGCCTACGCCTTCTTAAACCGCCAGGTAGCCGAAGGGCGCCAGGCGTTTATTATCTGCCCCCTGGTGGAGGAATCGGAGGCAATCCAGGCAAAGGCGGCGGTAGCCGAATATGAACGCCTGTCAAAAGAGGTCTTCCCCGACCTTAAACTGGGCTTGATTCACGGGCGCCTGTCGGCGGCGGAAAAGGACGGGGTAATGCACAAGTTCCGCGCCGGCGAGTTGGATATTTTAGTTTCGACGCCGGTGGTGGAGGTGGGCATTGATGTCCCCAACGCCACCGTCATGCTGGTGGAAAGCGCCGACCGCTTCGGCTTGTCCCAGCTGCACCAGTTCCGTGGCAGGGTGGGGCGGGGCAGCCAGCAGAGCTACTGTATGCTTCTGGCGGAAAACCCCTCCGATATCGGCCGCCAGCGTCTGGACTTAATCGAAAAGATTCAGGACGGCTTTGAATTAGCCGAAGAAGACCTCAAGCTTAGAGGCCCCGGCGAGTTCTTCGGCACCCGCCAGAGCGGCCTGCCCGACCTGCGCATGGCCAAGCTCTCCGATGTCAAGCTCTTGGAATTAGCTCGCACCGAGGCAATCAGGCTCTTTGAGCAGGACCCCGCCCTTAGCAGCCCCGCACACAAGCTGCTGTCGGCAGAGGTAGCCCGTGTCTGGCAGGCTGGCGGCGAGTGGAGTTAGATAAAATATAGTTAATTATCCCCTTGCATATAGCGCAATGAGTTGGTAGAATATGGTTAACCGAGGTGTCTTGCTAAAAATGAAGTCGCTTACTTAGAGCCTGCAGGCCTGTTTGGTGGCTCAGCAGGATTTTTATTTTAAAAAGGAGGCAAAGAACTTGAAAGGAACAGTAAAAAAACTTATCCGGGACCGGGGCTTCGGTTTCATCACCGCAGAAGACGGCACCGAGGTCTTCTTCCACCGCTCCGATTTGCTCGCCGCTGACTTCGACACCATGGAAGAGGGCGCCGCTGTGGAGTTCGACATGGGGACCGGGGCTAAAGGCCCTCGGGCTGTTAAGGTGCAGGTAACGGAGGCAGCTGAATAGAGTAGTATTATGCTGACGGTAACGGCGCAGGCGGCGGCAAAACTGAAGGAAGCCATCCAGGCGCAGACGGAAGATCTAGAGCTGGCCATCAGGCTGGTTCCCTCGGCGGCCAGGCCCAACCAGCTGGACATGGCGCTGGCTAAGAAAAAAGAGGGCGACCAGGTGGTGGAAAGCGGAGGCTTCGAGGTCTTGTTCGTCAGCGCCGAGTTGGCCCAGGCGCTGGACGGGATGGTCATTGACTACCAGGACACGCCCCAGGGTCCTCAGTTCAGTATCGCCAGGTTGGTTCCCGAAGGCGAATAGTTAACCACGTTTTTCTACCCATACCCACCCGCCCAAAAGGCTGTGCCTTTTAAGGAATCTCTTTTCCCCCGCCCTACATTGGGGTGGTAGTGTTTTTCTCCCTTTTAAGGCGTTTAGAGAGGTCTAACCTCTATAGGGTGGGTCAGGGTGGGAAGAAGAACTTCCGTAAAAAGGTAAAAAGTTTTGTGCTATAATGAAGTTTCTCGTTGAATCTTAAAATCTAAAACGAAATAGATGATTAAGCAGAGGATTATCGAGCTGCTGGCGCAGGCGGCTAGTAAAGCCCAGGAGTCGGGCAAGCTGCCCTCGGTGGCGGTGCCCGAAATTATCATAGAGCACCCCCAGAACCCCGACCACGGCGACTATGCCTCGAGCCTGCCCCTGAAGCTGGCGAGGGCAACCGGCACCAGCCCCATGCCCATTGCCGAAGCGCTGGTCGGGCTTATCTCTCCCGCCCCCGAAATCCAAAGCGTCACCGTGGCGCCGCCGGGATTTATCAATTTTACCCTTAAATCGGGCTGGCTAACCGGGCAGGTGGAGGCTATCCTCTCCGCCGGCTCTTCTTACGGCAATATCGATTTAGGCAAGAAAAGCCGCGTTCAATTAGAGTTTGTCAGCGTCAACCCCACCGGCCCCCTCCACGTCGGCCACGGGCGCGGGGCTATTCTGGGCAACACCCTGGCTAACGTGCTGGCGTCCGCCGGCTATAAAGTGGAGAAGGAATACTATGTCAACGACGCCGGCAGCCAGATGGACGCTTTTTACCGTTCCCTCTACGCTCGCTACCAGCAGGACTTAAAGGTTGACGCCGAAATGCCCGCCGACGGCTATCTCGGTGACTATATCGTTGACTTGGCTAAGGAGATTACCGCCGATGAGGGCGATAAACTTCTATCTCTGCCGGATAAGGAGGCGGTAGCCGAAATCGGCAGGCTCGGCCTGGATAAGATGCTGGCGCAAATCAAGGGGGATTTAGACCTTCTCGGGGTCAAATTCGATGTCTGGTTCCGCGAGCGGGAGCTCTTTGATAAGGGTCAGTACGACAAGGTGATGACTCTTTTGCGTGAAGGCGGCTATATCGCCGAGCGGGAGGAAGCCACCTGGTTCGTCTCCACGGCTCTGGGCGAAGATAAAGATAACGTGGTGGTGCGCAGCGACGGCTCCCCGACATATTTCGCCACCGATATCGCCTATCACTACAACAAGTTCGTGGAAAGAAAATTTGATAAGGTAATCAATATCTGGGGCGCCGACCACCAGGGGCACATCTCCCGGATGAAGGCGGTAGTTCAGGCGCTGGGCATCGCCCCGGAAAGATTAGTGGTGATAATCTCGCAGATGGTGACGCTGTCCCGCGGCGGCGAGGTGGCCAAGGTCTCCAAGCGCAGCGGCGATATCATCACCCTGCGCGAATTAATCGATGAGGTCGGCGCCGATGCCTGCCGCTTTTTCTTTGCCGCCCGCTCCGCCGATAGCCAGATGGACTTTGACCTGGAGTTAGCCAAGAAGCAGTCGGCGGATAACCCGGTCTACTATGTCCAGTACGCCCATGCCCGCATTGCCAGTATTCTCAAGCTGGCTGAAGAGAAGAAAATTGACTACTCTGCCGGCGATATCTCTCTGCTCACCACCGAACCGGAGCTTACTTTAATCCGCAAGATGCTGCTGCTGCCGGAGATGGTCGAGATGGTAACGCTGACTCTGGAGCCCCACCACCTGGCTTACTACGCCCAGGATTTGGCGACGGTGTTTCATAGCTTCTACAAGCAGTGCCGCGTGGTCTCCGATGACGAAGCTCTGTCAAAAGCGCGGCTTAAATTGGTGGCCGCCGCCAAAATAACGCTGGCGCGGACGCTGAACCTTATGGGCATGACCGCCCCCGATAAAATGTAAAGAGGCTTTACCGCCCCTCCCCCTTGTACTTCCGGGTTAGCTCCTTGTAGACTCCGGGCGCCTCCTCCACCCACCACAGCTGCTCTTTGGTAGCCTTGCCCATCACCCTCCCCGGCACCCCGGCCACGAACGACCCGTCGGGTATCTTGGCTTCCTGCTTGACCAGGCAGCCGGCGGCGATGATGCAGTTGTTCCCTATTTCGACGTCGTGTAGCACGGTGGCATTCATCCCGATAAGCACTTTATCGCCTATTCGGCGGCAGTTGAGCACCGCACCGTGCCCGATGTGCACGTTATCCCCGATGACCACCTCCTCGCGGTATTCGGGGTTGGACAGGGTGCCGGAGTGAATCACGCAGTTATCCTCGACGGCGGTATTTTCGCCGATTCTAATACTGCCGAAGTCGGCTCTGATTACCGCCCCCGGCCACACGCTGGAGTGCTCCCCGATTGTTACCTCCCCGATAACATAGGCGGCTTCGCTGACGAAGGCGGTTTTGGCTATCTTTGGTGTTTTATCCCCTAGGCTTCTAATCATTCTTTCCTCCTGTAATAATCCCCTCTTATTATAAGCCCCCCGCCATTGCTTTTAAAAGTTGTTTTTCTTCCCACCCTCCCACCCTCATAAGCTGCGCTTCTATAACTTTCTCTCCCCGCCCCTAAAAAGACATAAAAAAAGAGGGGCTTTGAAGCCCCTTTAGATACCTTGTATAAACATCTTTAGTGTGTTGTTATGTTTCCTGTGGTATCTCTGCTGGGAAGTAAGTAATACGCTTCCCGTCTTGTATATTCATAGTATGCTTATCCCTAGCAATATACGAAGAATCAATAAAGCAGTGTTTTGCATTAGGCTTAAATGGTTGTCCGTCAGTACCATATTCAACGAGCAGGTGGGGACCTGGATGGTAAATATCACCTATTTCGTCCAATGCGATTATCCTGTCATATGGGATTATTCGTAACTCAATAAACCAAGCTCTATTGGTTTCGGGAACCTTGTCCCACCAATAATTGCGATATCTTTGCCCAAGATTATTGGGATCCCACCATTGCTCCTTCTGGCCAGCTATTATTGGGTGTGTAGGAATGCCAGCATCGTATTTTGATAAAATGTCGTATTCCTTGGTCTCCCAATTTGCATAGGCGTAGTGTTTTTTATAAATAAACGCTAAATGGTCAGGTGGCTGGTGAGAGTAAAACTCCCAATATCTCCAATGAGGTGACTTAATAAATTCGTTAGGCAAATCAATAGAAGGATAACTCTCATCTCGTGGGTCTCTAATTAAAACACTTTTTTGATTAGGACGATTGATGTCTCCGAGTTCATTTGTCAATTTCCGCTTCAGTGTTAATCTAGATCTGGTCTCAGTTTTAAGTGATCTACGCCTTACTTGTAGAGAGATGTTGAAATATGCGAAAAGGAGATGGTCGTTTTTGGGCAAGAAAAGCCGATCCTCAACCTCGGCTTTACCCCAAATATAAAATTCCTCAACGCCGTGTTTTATAACCTCCTCCCTAAAAGCATCTCGTGCAGCTTTGGAGAAGTCGCAGGCAGCAACGAGCATGTAGCCGTAGGGCTTATCGGTAAGACCTGAGAGATTGCTGGTAACAATGCTTCTTATTCTAGCGGGGCCTATTTGGCGTTCCCTCTTGCACTGAATAATCCATAGACGGTCTTGCGATTCGATATCTCTAACTGGAATGGGTTCACCATCTGTGGCTTCATCCTCATAAATAATATCAGATGACGGCGTCTTTTCTATGGCTCGGATATCTATCCCCTCGTCTGCTCCTGTGCGTCCTGTTGCTTCAAGAGATCTCCATTGCCTGAAGTCATAGATAAGCTGTCGGATAAGATCCTCAAATCTATGGGGTTCTAAATCCTCAAAATGAAGCGGGTTCAAAGTCTTAGTTGGTTGTGGCACGGTCTTGCTCCCTTAACTCCCCCCTTTAACGCGGATTATACAACTAAAGGAAGTGGTGTCAAGAGATAGCTGTTTTAATAACCTCCCCCCCTCCGCCTTGTCCTAGTCTCCCCCTTTGTGCTAAACTTGCCTGTTAAAGGAGGCTAGATGAGAAAGCGCGTTTTTTCGGGCATTCAACCGACCAGCAATATTCACATCGGCAACTACCTGGGGGCAATACAGAACTATGTCAAGCTCCAGGACGACTACGACTGTGTTTACTGCATCGTTGACCTCCATGCCATTACCGTGCCGCAGGACCCTAAGGTTCTGAAAACCAGGATTCGCGAGGTTGCCGGTCTGCTCCTGGCTGCTGGTATTGACCCGAAACGCGCTATACTTTTCGTGCAGTCCCACCTCAGCGCCCACAGCGAGCTGGCCTGGATTCTCAACTGCTTTATCCCTATGGGCTGGATGCAGCGCATGACCCAGTTCAAGGAGAAGTCGGCAAAGCACAGGGAGCAGGTGAGCGTGGGGCTTTTCGATTACCCGGCTCTGATGGCAGCCGATATATTGCTCTATGATACCGATGTCGTGCCAGTGGGGGAAGACCAGAAACAGCACGTTGAGTTGGCACGGGATACGGCGCAGCGGTTCAATAATATCTACGGGCAGACCCTGGTGCTGCCGGAGCCGTTTATACCCGATATCGGCGCCCGCATCATGGGGCTGGACGACCCTACCAAGAAGATGAGCAAGAGCGAGGCCGCCTCGGGTCACGCCATCAACCTCCTCGACTCCCCCGATGATATCCGCGCCAAGATAATGCGGGCGACCACGGATTCCCGCCGCGAGATACGCTTTGACGCCAGCCGCCCCGGCATCTTTAACCTGCTGACCATCTACCACCTCTTCAGCGGGAACAGCCAGAAGGATATAGAGGCGCAGTTCGAAGGCAAGGGCTACAGCGATTTCAAGAAGGATTTGGCCGAGGTGGTCATTGAAGGCTTGCGCCCCCTCCAGGCCCGCTATAAGGAGCTTACCGACGACCCCACCCGCATCGATTCCATCCTCGCCGAAGGCGCCGCCCGCGCCCGCCCGACGGCGGAAAAGGTTCTAAATGAGGTCAGGAAGAAGGTGGGGTTGGGGTAAAGTCTCCTACTTTGGAGGCGGGGGCATGAGGCCGACTTGCTGCAGGAACGCGGCCAGATTCCAGTAGTTGGTAACCCTGCTTATCTTGTCTCCGCTATACTCGGTGATTCCAACGCCTTGTATCGAGAAGCTCTTGCCGGTGGCCGGCATCTCGGGAATGTTGCTATTGGCAAAGGTGCCGCTCATGACCCACTCCCCGGCTCCACGTTCGCCGGCGTTGAAGGCGGACTTCATCTCGATCTTAAAGTCGTGGAAGTTAGTGAATGTGTTACTGAAGAAGTCTTTTAGTTCCTTCCTGCCTCGGCTTGACTTTCCCATAGGCGTGCAATCGTAGACAGCGTCATCCGTGAAGAAGGAGAGAAGCTTTTCTACATCGTGTGTATTCCAGGCTGCCAGGTAGTCACCCATCATCTTTTCCATATCGCTTGCCATTTCAGTGCCCCCTTTTCTATTTATAGTGTAAGTCGGATTATACAACTAAAAAAGACGATGTCAATAAGGGTTTTACCCCGTTTATTTCTCCCCGCAGCCCCTCCCGGATTTTACCAGTCTTACAGCCTATTTTTTGTGCTTCCCCACAAACCGTCCCATCCTGGCAAGCGCCTCCTCGATGTCGGCAAGCGAGGTGGCGTAGCAGCAGCGGATATAGCCCTCCCCGCACTCCCCGAAGGCGCTGCCGGGGATGACGGCAACCCTTTCCTCCATCAAGAGCTTTTCGGCGAACTCCTCGGAGCTGAGGCCGGTTGCCTTTATCGAGGGGAAGGCGTAGAAGGCGCCTCTGGGTTCGAAGCAGGGCAGGCCGATTTTGTTGAACCCCTTAACCATGAACAGCCGCCGCCGGTTGTAGTCGCTGACCATCTCGTTGACGCTGTCGTTGCCCGATTTTAGCGCCTCGATGGCGGCGACCTGCCCCATGGTGGGGGCGCACATGATGGTGTACTGGTGAATTTTGAACATGGCGCCGATGATATCTTTACTGCCGGCGGCGTATCCGATGCGCCAGCCGGTCATGGCGTAGGCTTTGGAGAAGCCGCCCAGCAGGACGGTGCTGTCTTTCATATTGGGCAGGGTGGCGGCGCAGGTGTGCTCCACGCCGTAAACCAGGCTGGAGTAAATCTCGTCGGAGATTATCATTAATTGGTGGCGTTTGGCGACTTCGGCTATCTTTTCCAGCTTGTCGCGGCTCATAACGGCGCCGGTGGGGTTGGCAGGGTAGCCGATGAGGATAGCCTTGGTCTTATCGGTAATCTTCTTCTCGATGTCGTCGGCGCTCAGCTCAAAGCTGTTCTTCTCATAAGTGGGAATCATGACCGCTTTGCCCCCCGCCAGCACCACGCAGGAGCTGTAGGAGACGTAGCTGGGGTCGGCCATGATGACCTCGTCCCCGGGGTCGAGGATGGCTCTGGTGGCTAAATCGACCCCCTCGCTTACCCCCACCGTAATCAAAAGCTCGGTATCGGGGTCGTAGTCCAGTTTATATTCCTTCTTGAGGTGCGCTGACAGCTCCCGTCGCAGCTCGGGCATGCCCAGGTTGGAGGTATACATGGTATTCCCCTTCTCCATGGAGTAAATAGCCGCCTCGCGGATGTGCCAGGGCGTGGGGAAGTCAGGTTCGCCTACTCCCAGCGATATTACCCCCTCCATGGAGGCGACCAGGTCAAAGAACCGCCTTATCCCGGAAGGGGCTATCTGGTTTACCCGCTTTGAGGTGTTATTCGGCTTTTTTCTGGGCATATAAAGTCTCCTAGAGGATTACCGGCTGGCGTTTGGTCTCTTCGCCGCCGGCAAGTATTTCGCCGTCCTCCTTGTATCTTTTGAGCAGGAAGTGGGTGGTCGTTCCCTGCACCCCTTCGATGAGGGCGAGCTTCTGGGTGACGAAACCGGCCACCTCCTGCATGGTCTTGCCGGCCACCAGCACCAGCAGGTCGTAGGCACCCGATAGCAGGTATACCGAGCGGGCTTCGGGGAAGCGGTAGATGCGCTCGGCTAGAGAGTCGAAGCCCACGTCCCGCTGCGGGGCAACCCTCACTTCTATTAAGGCGCTCACCTGCTCGTTGCCCGCCTTTTCCCAGTTGATTATGGTCTTATATTTCAGGATGGTGCCGTCCTTCTCCGCTTTCTTGATGGCTTTGCTGACCTCGGCGGCGGGCTTGCCGGTCATGGTGGCTATCTTTGCCGGCGTGGTTCTAGCGTCGTTTTCCAGTATCTTTAGAATTTCTTTTATCATGGCTTTGCTCCTTATGTCTTGAGGGTTATTATAGCATAGCTAGCCCGGTTTTAGCAGTAGCTATTTTGACAAAAACCTGTGGGAGTATATAATAGGAAAGACCCTCTCGCCCGGTTGCGTTTTAACCACCGCGCCTTAAGCCTATTTTATTTTCATAACAGAAATGAATGATGCCCTGTGATAAATAAAGAAGAACCCTCTCAAGAATCAGCCTTTTTTAAGAGGGACTGGACAAAAGGTCCCATCGTCAGCAATCTCCTGCTGATTTCCTGGCCCATGGTGGTGATGGAGCTCCTCTATATGGTAAGCCAGATAGTGGATATGGTTTGGGTGGGGCGGCTGGGGTCGGTAGCTATTGCCGGTGTGGGCTTAGCCAATATCGTTATCATGATAGTGATGACGATGGACTTCGGGCTGATTATGGGTTTGAGGGCCATGATTGCCCGCTTTATCGGGGCGGGGGATATCCGTGGCGCCAGTAACGCGGCCGGGCAGGCCATCCTTATCGGCGTTGTCTGGGGCGCATTGATAACGGTGGTGGGTATCCTCCTGGCCGAACCGGTGTTGCGTTTGTTCGGGGCGGAGGCGGCGGTTGTTGCCGAAGGCGCAGCCTACATGCGCGTGATGTTTGCCGGCTGGGTGATTATGGAGCTTCTGGTAATGAGCCTTTTTTCTATCCAGTCTTCGGGCGATACGGTGAGACCGATGGTGCTGGAGGCCTGTATGAGGGTCGTTCATGTTGCTATTTGTCCCGTTCTCGTCCTGGGCTGGTGGATAGTTCCCGGCATGGGTGTCAGCGGTGCGGCGTTGAGCAATATTATTGTTCACAGTCTGGGGGTGGTTGTCCTTTTGTTTATACTTTTTAAGGGGTACAGCCGGCTCCGGCTTGTCTTTAGCGATTTCCGCCCCGTCCCCGGTATAGTGTGGCGTATTTTAAAGATTGGCATTCCCGCGCTGATAATGAACCTGCAAAAGTCTTTAGGTGACGTTATCCTGACCTGGCTTATCGTCCCCTTCGGTACCGTGGCGGTGGCGGCTCATAGCCTTAACTGCCGGCTGGAGATGTTCTTCATGGCGATTGCCATGGGTCTGGGTGGTGGTGCCGCCGTGCTTATAGGGCAAAATCTGGGGGCGGACCAGCCGGAACAGGCCAAGAAGAGCGGCTGGTTTGCCGTGGGCTTTGTCGAAATTTTTATGGTAGCCTTTGCCGCGGCGATTTTGCTGTGGGCAGAGCATATAATCGGTATCTTTACCACCGAGCCGGAGCTGGTGGAGGTGGGCAGTGTATTTTTGAGGATTGCCGTGGCCGGCTATCTGATGATGGGGATAGTCTTTGTCTTGCAGAGCGGCATCGCCGGTGCCGGTGATACCATGGCGGCGATGATTTTCAGCGTGGGCATGACATGGGTGGTGCTTTTGCCCCTGGCTTTCTTCCTGCCCGGCGTTGCCGACCTCGGCGTCCTTGGGGTGCGCTGGGCGATAGTGGCCGGTGCCTTTGCCGGGGCGCTCGCTTTGATGGCGTACTTTTTGATGGGTAGATGGCTGACTAAGAAGGTGTAGCTGGATGGGTTTGGTGTCTACCTGGTTTTGACCCGCTTGAAGACGACCACCTTTTGCTGAGTGTCGATGTTCTCTACCTCCCAGCCGGCTTCCAGCCAGGCGTTAGCCTGCGGGTTTTTCTGGTCGTTTTCCCACCACGATTTGAAAGCGTAGGCCGCCGGTTCCAGCTTGAAATCGATAATGTGTTCGATATGCTCCAGGCTCAGGGTTAGCTGGCTGGCTCTGTAGCTGGCAAGGTAGTCCCTCAGCGGGACGTATTTGAGGATGCTTGCAGTGTCGGGCTTTTCTTCGGCGGCTGGCTTTACCGGGTTGCTCACGGCGGCTGTGCCCCTCTCCACCACCTCGTATTTCCTGGCTTTAGCCTGTACCAGCCGCATATGCAGCAGGGCTTTGCATTCGGGGCAGCTTATCTGGCCGTCGTAGTTATTGGTGTCTATAAATTCCGGTATCTGTATTGTCTGTCCGCAAATCAAACAGCTAATTTCCACTATTCTTTGCTCCCCTCCCCCGTTTTTTATCTTTTCCCGCCCGCCGCCCTTATAAGGTAACGGGCTAAAGCCCTTTTTGCCCCGCCCCCCTGAGAAGAAATTGGTAGAAGTATTACTTCTGTAGGGTGGGCTGGGTGGGAAGTACAACTCACTTTAAAAATCTGTCCAGACTTCCCCTTATCCCCGCCCCTCTTAAACTCACTATGGAGGCGGGCTGTACGCAGGTCCGAATGTTAGGCAACCCTCCTCGTCTATTTCATAGACTCCGTCCTCGACCAGCTTCTCTATCCCGCCGACATCAATCATCTCCTCGCCGTCTGGAACCGAGTAGGTATACAGTCCTCTCTTGATGAGGTCATCCTTTACCGGCCCTTCTTCGGCTACTGTCTTTACAGCAGCGTAGAAAACTGGCCCTTTATCATATTGGTGCTCTGGACAGCCTGTCAAACACACAATCCCTGAAAGAATAAATATCGCGGTTATTGCCCATAAGAGCCATTTCTGGCTGCGCATTTTACTCCCACCCCCTAAACCTCCGCCCTCATCTTATGCCACTCCGTAGCCTGCTCGTAGGCGTAGGCGACTCTCAGCATAGCCTCCTCCCCGAAGGGCTTGCCGATTATCTGCATGCCGATGGGCAGGCCGTCGTCAAAGCCGGCGGGGATGGATATACCGGGCACGCCGGCGATATTTATGGGCAGGGTGCAGACATCGCTCAAATACATCTGGACCGGGTCGTCTAGCTTCTCCCCCAGCTTAAAGGGGACGGTGGGCGATGTCGGGGTTATCAGGGCGTCGTATTTCTCAAAGGCTTGGTCGAACTCGCGCCTTATCAGTGTGCGGACTTTTTGGGCTTTGAGGTAATATGCGTCGTAGTAGCCGGCGGAGAGGGCGTAGGTGCCGAGCATAATTCTCCGCTTGACCTCCTCGCCGAAGCCGAGCTGCCGGGTCTTTTCCATGGCGTCCCACATGCTGTCGGTGTCGCGGTAGGCAAAGCCGTACTTGACCCCGTCGTAGCGGGCGAGGTTGGCTGATGCCTCCGATGGGGCGATGATATAGTAGGCGGCTAAGGCGTAGGGTGTACTGGGCAGCGATACCTCCATGTCGACTTTAGCCCCCAGCCCCTCCAGCGTTTTGATGGCGTCGTTCAGGGCTTTCTCGACCTCGGCCTGCATCCCCGCCACGAAGTACTCTTTAGGCACGCCCAGCTTAAGCCCTTTCAGGTCTTTACTCAAGGACTTGGTATAGTCGGGGACGGGGTCTGGCACCGATGTCGAATCCCTGTTGTCAAAGCCGGCGATGGCGTTTAATACGATGGCGCAGTCGGTAACGTCTTTGGTCAGCGGCCCTATCTGGTCCAGCGAGCTGGCAAAGGCGACCAGCCCGTAGCGGCTGACCCGCCCGTAGGTGGGCTTTAAGCCGACCACGCTGCAGAAGCCTGCCGGCTGCCGGATGCTGCCGCCGGTGTCCGAACCAAGGGCGTAGATGCCCTCGTCAGAGGCTACCGCCACCGCCGAGCCGCCGCTGGAGCCGCCGGGAACCCTGTCCAAATCCCAGGGGTTGTGGGTGGCAAAGAAGGCGGAGTGCTCGGTGGAAGAGCCCATGGCGAACTCGTCCATATTTGCCTTGCCGATTGTAACCGCCCCCAGAGAATTCAGCTTCTCGACCACGGTGGCGTCATAGGGCGGGATGAAGTTTTCCAGCATCTTGGATGAGCAGGTGGTGCGCACCCCCCTGGTGCAGAGGACATCCTTGATTACCACCGGCACGCCGGTCAGGGGGTTGATATTGCCTTTAGCAATCAGTTTATCGGCTTTTTCAGCCTGTTTTAATGCCTCTTCCCCGGTCAGGGTCACCAGGGCTTTAACTTTGGGTTCAACCTCTTTAACCCGCTTCAGGCAGGCTTTAGTTAATTCTACCGAAGAAATTTTTTTACTTTTCAGCAGCCCGTGCGCCTCGTGGATGGTCAGGCGGTGCGGGGTCATTCCAGCACCACCTTTACCCGGAAATACCCCCCATCTTTGCGGGGGGCGTTGGCTAATATCTGCCCCGGCAGCAGTGAGTCGGCGGGCCGGTCGTCCTTGGTCACGTTCTGGAGGGGGTTGGGTTGGGCGGTGGGCGGCACGTCGGTGGTGTCCACCTTTTTCAGTATCTCAAAGTTGGCCAGGATGTCGGATAGCTGCTCGCGTAGCCGCTCGACGTCGTCGTCGGTAACGCCCACCCGGGCTAATTTGGCAATGTGCAGTACCTCTTCACGCTTTAGCTTCATAATGGGGTCATTATAGCACTCACCTTTGAGGGCAGGCAACAGAAGGGGCTTCCTCCCCTAATCACGGTCGAGTGGCTGCACTTCCGCCTCGAAATAGCGGTGAAAATCGGGTGGCAGGCTATGATAGTCGATGGATGATACTACATCAGAAAAATCTCTGGAGTTTAGGGTGTTCCAGAATAGGATTGTCCTACCTCGCAGGCTCCCACTTTTTGCGTCATCAGTAAGGGCTGCCAGGGTCTTGCCTGTATAGGTGCCGTCCAGCTTGATTCCTTCACGCTCTCTCATCAGGGACACTGCCTCCATTCCCTCTTTCGTAAAGAGCGCATATCGCTTGCCAAAATAATCGTGTCTGATTTCGATATCCGCTGCGGAAAACTCGAATCTGGGGAAGGAAGCGTCCAGAGAATGAAGTAAAGAGTTGGTTTTGTTGATGAGTTTAATCATTCCTCTGGTATTGACGAGTTTTTCACTGGTTACTCGTACTGAGACTACTCGGCTATCGAGCTTGGCTGCCTTAAGTCCGAGAATCAGTCCGGCGGCTGTACCCATCGTACCGCAGGCGACATAAATATATTCTGGCTTGGGCATTTCACCATTGGTGATTTGTTTGCTTAATTCAAATGCTGCATTAACAAACCCGATAACGCCGAGGGGCGAAGAACCGCCAATAGGGATAAGCTGGGGGAAGTAACCTTTTTTCAGTCTGCGCCGCAGAAGCTGAAAAGCGGTTGCCAGGTAAACCAACGGCATATTTCTTGCCGATTCCAGCCCCGCTCCGCACAGGTGTAGTTCCGCCCCATAATGGTAGCTCATGAGTAGATTCCGGCGAACATAGTGGGCGTTGGGCTGGGGCATTAGCATGGAGATACTCTTCAACCCGACCTTCTGCGCGTATATGGCGGTGGCTAGGGCATGGTTCGACCCAACACCGCCAAAGGCTATGACCTCCCTCGCCTTAGAGCGTAGAACGTTACCTAAAATGAACTCTAACTTTCGTGGTTTGTTACCACCGTAGACCTTGCCACTCAGGTCGTCGCGTTTTATATAGAGTTGACTGATGCCTAACTCGGCTCCTAATCGTTCGAGCTTTTGCACAGGAGTAGGAAATTCACCTAGCGGTACATAGGCAAGCTTCTCCTGCAATAGCGGGTACTGTTCGAATAGCGGAATCACTTCCATTCTTTCCTCCGCTGACATATTAGCATCGGCAGCCCCCGCAAGCAATCCGCTTATAATAAGGGGATTAAGCCCCTCTTTTTAAATTTCTTCCCCTTACCTCCCATCCCCCCACGTCTATCTACCCATACCCGCCCGCCCAAAAGGCTTTACCTTTTAAGAATCTCTAGCCCCACCCCCCGGAGGGGAGCTAACAAAAAAAGAGAGGCGTTAGCCTCTCTAAAACTCTACTGAATAGGAAAGGGGATAGTTATTGATTTGCCGAAGAACGAATAGCACTAGCAATAAAGGAATTTGTTATTGAGTGACTACCCCAAGCTCGCAAGCAGCTGTTTCGTTCATTCGGCGGGAAGTATCTTGTAGAAAATAAGATGGCTGCTCTGACATATGAAGATGGTTCTTGGTCGTACCGATGTCTGAGTAATCGTCGTTGACCGGCGTTACCATGTTTAGCAACTAAATGTACTGTTATGCCTCTTAAACCATCCAATCTACGACTATCTTCTATTATTCTTAATGCCTTAGTTATAGTTTCATCTTCTATAGAATCTACATCAATTAAGGTTGCTATTGGCCATATCAGTGACCAATCGTAAGGTAATTCATCGTTTACAATGATTGATTCAAGTTCTTTGGATATATCGCTGTTGTCTCGGGCAAAAGGCATGAGATAAGAGCAAAATATTTTAGATAAATATGGTCGAGATATTATCCCCTCCAGTGACTTTTCTACAGCTATATCATTACGTGTTTGTGCTAGATATGGCAAACAAAATTTTTCAATCTTTTCCGCGTCTACTGTTGCTTCTGTAACTTTGTTATATAATTCTTCCATGGCAACTAGTTCCACTTTTTCCTCTGGTAAACCCTCATCTGCCGTAAGCCATATACTTTGAAATCCGTAGGGCGTTTCTAGTATTATTTCTGCACCGACTTTGCGGATTTCCTCTTTCGCGTTGTTGAATAATCTATCTATTTCAGTTTCTTCTGCCAGGAGCTCATGAGTTTGTACTATCTTAGTTTTTCTTTCGTTTAGATTCAATCCCTCATCACGAAGGATTCTGCATAAGTCGAAAAGACCCTTCTTGGCTTCCAGCAATGAGGGATAAAATAGATATAAATCATCAACATACCGGATGGACGGAACGTCTTTAACTTTAAGACCATTGTCAAGACTAGCTAAGTAGAAATTTCCCAGAAAATCTGAGGGAAACATACCTTGCAATATGCCGTGGGAATCATTCTCCATAAATCTTGATAAGATCCGTTCTAGTAGGTTAACAGCTTGCGGATTACAACCGGATGAAAGAAGTAAGTTTATCAAATTGTGTTGGTAGATTCGCTCAAAAAAAGATGTGACATCTGCCTTAACAACATATCTGAGTGTGTTGTTTTGGCATCGGGCCTCCAAAGCTCTTTGCATATTTTGCCAGCATTCATCTGCTGGTTTAAACATTTTAAACTCGGGATCGTCAGTAAGCACAACATGACTGAAAACACGGGACCTGTCCAACTGTGCTTCTGCTTGTACACTGATTAAATCTACAAGAAGCTGATATATAAGCCTGTCTAGAGGAAGTAGGATTGCTCCAGGCCGAGAAAGACTGCTTTGTTTTGGAATATCAACCTTTATTGGTAATTCTGGGGCATATTCTCTATTGCGTAAGAGGGTCTTCACACGTTCAACCAACTCATCCGCGGCATATGTGTATACTGCTGAATAATGTGGGGCCAAAAGGAAGTCACTTAAAACGTCTGTCCTCACCCTGCCCAGAGATAGTTCAAAATCGATTGTTTCGACAAGCTCTGAGTCCAATCCAAACATGTTTTGCTCCTATATGGGAATTATACTATCAGAGTGAAGGTTGTCAAGGTATGGTTATCAGGGGGTAAAGGGTCGCTCTTTATAAATCCTCCCCCCATCCTGCTATAATAATAGCGACATGATGACCGGCAGACTCATAGTAGCCATAATCACCACCCTTATAGAAGAAGCGGCGCTGGCGGCGGTAGTCCTCTGGGGCTTGCCCCGGCTGGGCATAAACCTGCACATCGGCGTTCTCATCGCCCTCATGGCAGCCCTGGCTGCCTACGCCATTATCACCTACCGATTGGGCAGCCGCGCCCTTAAGCGAAAGCCGGTGGTCGGACTGCCCGGCATGGTCGGCGCCCGGGGCAAAACGGTCAGCGATTTGGCTCCCGAAGGCACCGTCAGGATAAAAGGGGAGCTCTGGGAATCAAGAGCTGAAGGCAGAAAGATAAACGCCGGCGTCAAGGTCATAGTGGTAGGGCAGGACGGGCTCAAACTAATCGTCCGCCGCGAAAAACCCCCGCGGAAGCCCTGAAGATTAGTTGACATAACCAGAAAAACAAATCCCCTCTGCCTCCCGAACTATTTACCCGGTTTCTAATTCGGCACGTCGCCGGTAGGCAAAAGACATGATGAGCAGCACTATCCCTATCCCCGCCAGCACGTAGCTGTACAGCTCCATGGGGTGCAGAAAGTCGGTTATTAGCTGTGGCAGCCAGCTTTGCAGGTATACCGGCACCTCGGCCAGGGCGGCTACCTGTGCCCCGATAGCATTCTTGGCTAGCCAGACGCTGCCGTAGCTGATAATACCGCTGGTGAGGAAGACCACACCCAGGGAGCGGGTGCTGCCCCTCACCTCGCGTTTTATCAGGACGATGCCCAGAATCAGCAAGAGGATAAAGCCGAGCAGGGCGTAGTAAACGATATTGAAATAGCTGATGAGCTGCCTGAGCGTGTCAATCTGAGCCATGGCAGAGGTACCCAGCAATTCTTCGTTAATCTCAAAGGACGATGGTATCCAGTCGTAAAACGGCTCAAGGTAGCCTTCTATTGTATCCGGGGGCAGTTCGGCAAGCTCCGGCGGCAGCGAGGTTGTCACCGCCTCGCTGATGCTGTTTTCCAGCTGTTCCTTTACCACCTCCATCTCGATTACCACGCTCAAATTCTGGCGCTTCCCCTCGATGTAGTCATAGATGACGTAAATAACATCCCTTGCCTGCTGCTTCAGCCACGGTTCTAGGTCGGTAATGGTCTGGTGTACCGCCCCGGCGATAAAATTCTCTATCGGCAGGGTGATAGGGATGGTTGACTGGGATATTACCTGGTCGCGGATAATGTCTTCAGCCAGCGTGGTGGTATCAAGCCGTTCCACCTGTGAGACGGTGAAATCGCGGTTGAGGAAGGTCTGGTCAAGGGTAAACGCCAGACCGAAAAAGGATATAGATAAAAAGAGAAGGAAGTTTAGAATTATCAGTCCAAGGGCTTTGAGAAAGTTCATTTGAACAGTATTCTATCACCTGAGCGGCTGAGCTTCAACGGTCGTGGTACTAATTAACTACCTAAGGGGCAGAAGCTGTTTAGGCCCAGTAGTTTGGCCGCCCCCGATATGGTAATGCCGTAGAACACTACAGGCTTGTTTGTCCGGAACTGGTCGATAGTGTCATTTACCACGGTGGTTCCGGTGACCACGGCGATATCACACCAGTTCAGGTTCTCCCCGGTCTGGCTGGGGTCGTATATTCTTACCCCCAACTTCTCCTGGCCGATGTTGTCCTTATCCATATCGGTTACTCTCAGCTCGAACTTTTTGGCTAACGCCTCTACCATTCTGGGCTGAAACCCGACCATAGCCACTCTGGGCTTTCCGTAGTTTTTCTCTACGTACTTTACCATCTCACGGCCGCATTCCCGTGGCTGATTATCTTTGCAGTGCACCGTCTGGTCTATAAGCCCCAGATATCTCATGACGGCATTAAGGCTGGAGATAAAGATAGCCCGGCGGAAGTTGTTTTTCAGGTCCATGGCGGCGATATCAGCCAGCTGCCCGCTGAAGTTACCGTACATGTCGGTGAAAGCCTGCCCCTGGCAGCCCCGGAACTTGGCCTGCATCAGCCGTTCCACCCCCCTCACCAGCGGGTAGTCTTTATCCTCTGGGTTGCCGATAGCCTGCTCTGGAGAAAGGGCGGCCGCCCGGACTATGACTTCTTCCCCCTCAAGCCCGTTCTCGTTTATCAGTCTGATAAATTCTTTCCTGATAATCTCGTGCAATTTAATCTCCCTACTATAATGTTACTAGATATGGGGTGGTAATGTCTATTTTCCCTCACCCCCATAAGAAAGAACTGATAGAAGTATTACTTCTGTAGGGTGGGAGGGTGGGAAGCCGGTTTCTTGCTTTCAGGCTATGAGGTTGCTATCATAACCAGCGATGGCCAAGCAGAGAATCGATAGCTTACTGGTAGACAGGGGCCTGGTGGAAAGCCGGACCAAGGCTCAGGCTTTAATCATGGCGGGTGAGGTGTCGGTAGAGGGCAAGACCATTATCAAGGCGGGAACTCTGGTAGCCGAAGAGGCGGCGATTACCGTTATCGAGCCGCCCCCCTTTGTCAGCCGCGGCGGCGTCAAGCTCGACTACGCCCTTGAGTGCTTTCAACTCGATGTTACTTCTAAGATAGCGGCTGATATTGGCGCCTCAACCGGCGGCTTTACCGATTGTCTGCTCCAGCGGGGGGCAAGTCGGGTTTACGCCGTCGATGTGGGCTACGGTCAGCTTGATTACCGTTTGAGGCGGGATGAGCGGGTGGTGGTTCTGGAGCGGGTAAATGCCCGCTACCCTATTGATTTGCCGGAGAAGGTAGACCTGGCTACCCTTGACCTTTCCTTTATCTCGGTGGAAAAAGTGATACCTTCGGCAGTTAAACTGCTCAAAGACGGCGGCTATATATTGGTATTGCTTAAACCCCAGTTTGAAGCCAAACGCAGTGAGGTGGGTAAGGGGGGCGTAATCAGGCAGCCGGTGGTGCACGCTAGGGTTCTGGGGCGTTTTATCGCCTGGATGGTAAACCACGGCTTCAGGCTGGGGGGACTGGTGGCTTCACCCATACTGGGGGCTGCGGGTAATATGGAGTTTTTCCTCCTCTTGAGGTTGGCATAGTGCTGATAGAGCCGGTAAATCTGGAAGTAGACGGCATAGAGATTGCCGGCCAGCTTTATCTCCCCGATGGCGATGGCCCCTACCCGACGGTCTGCGCCTGTCATGGCATCCCCGCCGGAATTCCCGACCCCACTGACAGGGGCTACGCCTCACTGGCGGAGAAGATTTCACCTCACGGCTTTGCCGTGTTTATATTTAACTTCCGGGGAGCCGGGGCAAGCGGCGGCAACCTGGATATGCTGGGCTGGACGCGGGACCTCAAGGCGGTGATTGATTATCTCTACTCTCTGCCCCGGGTGGATAAGGCCTGTCTATCACTGCTCGGCTTCAGCGCCGGGGCGGCGGTCTCGGTATATGCGGCGGCACAGGACAAGAGGGTATCGGCGGTTGTCGCCTGCGCCTGCCCAGCCGAGTTTAATTTGGTTTCTATTGCCGATAGCCCCCGGGCTCTCATTAACCATTTCCGCAGTATCGGCGCCATCAGGGATGGTGATTTCCCGGCATCGGCTAAAGGATGGTTCAGCGGCTTCGAGTTGGTCAAGCCCATAAGCTATATTGCTCAAATTTCTCCCCGCCCCTTATTGCTGGTGCACGGCAGCCGGGACGAGACTGTTGAGGTCAGTCACGCCCACCGCCTCTATGCCCGGGCCGGCGAGCCTAAACAGCTTGCCATCGTGGAGGGGGCCGGGCACCGCCTGCGGCACAGTGAAGAGGCGATGGATATAGTTATAGACTGGCTTAAGGCTCATATCCCACCCTCTGTTTAACAGTTCTTTATTTTCCCATACCCACCCGCCCAAAAAGGTTTCACCTCTTTACAATCTTCTTGCCCCTCCCCCCCCCAGAAAAGAAACTGATAGAAGTATCACTTCTGCAGGGTGGGAGGGTGGGAAGAAAAACGACTGTAAGACAAGGGTAAGGGCGATATCCAAAAATTGACCTTCAGGCAGCGGGTAGGTTATAATTAGAATGAGAGGCAAGCAGAGTTGCACGAAAGTTGCGGCGTTTTTGGCGTTTATGCCCCCGGCGAAGATGTAGCTCGGCTTACCTTTTTTGCTTTATTTGCCCTCCAGCACCGCGGTCAAGAGAGCGCCGGTATTGCCACCGCTGATGGCAAAAGGCTCCAGGTTGACGCCAGGATGGGTCTGGTCTCCCAGGCGTTTGATGAAGATACCCTGAGTAGCCTCACCGGCGATATTGCCATCGGTCACAATCGCTATTCCACCAGGGGTTCCAGCCGTAAAGCTAACGCCCAGCCACTTTTGGTGGGAGAAAATCACAACACCATTGCCATCGCCCACAACGGGAATATCGTTAATGCCGAACACCTGCAGAAGGAACTCTCTGACCAGGGCTATATCTTCCAGACCTCCACTGATACCGAGGTTATCGCTAAACTTATACTCTCGTCCCCGGAGAAGCGCTGGGAAGACCGGATACGCTATGCCATGCGCCGCCTCCAGGGGGCTTATTCCCTGACTCTGCTGACCAACGATACCCTCTACGGTGTTCGTGACCCCCTTGGTGTTCGCCCGCTCTGTCTGGGTACGCTTAATGGCGGCTGGGTTATTGCCTCGGAGAGCTGTGCCCTCGACCATATTGGCGCCAACTTCGTCAGGGAGATTGAGCCCGGCGAGATAGTCGTTATCTCGAAGAACGGTGTTGAGAGCCATCGGGAAGAGATAGAGAGAAAGGCCATATGTATCTTCGAGTATATCTACTTTGCCCGCCCCGATTCGGTGATTAACGGCCGCCTGCTCTACCCGGCGCGGCAGGCTATGGGTGAAATTCTGGCTCAGGAACATCCGGTAGATGCCGACCTGGTTATGGGAGTGCCTGATTCGGCTACGGCCGCCGCCATCGGCTATTCCCGCCAGTCGGGTATACCACTTTGTGAAGGTTTGCTTAAGAACCGCTATGTCGGGCGCACCTTTATTGAGCCTGACCAGCGCATCCGGGACCTCGGCGTTAAGCTGAAATTTAACCCCCTCCCCCAGATGCTTGATGGCAAACGACTGGTGGTGATTGACGATAGCATTGTCCGGGGCACCACCACCCCCAAAATAGTTGAGCTCTTGAGGAGAGCGGGGGCTAAAGAGGTGCATATACGCATCTGTGCCCCACCCCTCCGCTACCCCTGCTTCTTCGGCGTTGATATGGCTACCCGCTGGGAGCTAATTGCAGCGCAAAAAACAGTATCCGAGGTCAGGGATTTCATCGGGGCTGATTCCCTGGGATACCTGAGCATCGAGGGCCTGGTTAAGGCGGTGGGTTTGCCCAAGGAAACCTTCTGTCTGGCTTGCTTCACCGGCGATTACCCCATACCGGTCCAGCTGGAGATGGATAAGCTGGCGCTGGAATCTAAACCCGCCGAAGAATACAGCCGCTTTGGCATAAAATAGTTCAGGCTTCAGGCACTTAGCTCTTCTGACCGTTCTTATGATTGCACCTGGGTTAGCTGAAGTGCTATGATTATTTCAAAATTAGGAGGGCAGAGCCGATTAAAGAAACCTATGCTTCCAGCGGGGTCAATATTGAGGTTGCCGCCCGGGCTAAAGAGCTGATTGCCCGGCAGGCCCGCTCTACCCACCGCCCCGAGGTCCTGTCCGGGGTGGGCTTTTTTGGCGGGCTTTTTGAATTTAAGGGCTACCAGCAGCCGGTTCTGGTGTCCAGCGTTGACGGGGTGGGCACCAAGCTAAAGCTCGCCCTGGCTCTGGGCAAGCATGACACCGTTGGAATTGACATCGTCAATCACTGCGTTAACGATATTCTCACCTGTGGTGCCGAGCCTCTTTTCTTTCTGGACTATATTGCCGCTGGCAGGCTTAATCCGGAGCAGGTGGGAGAGGTGGCTAAGGGGCTGGCTTCAGCCTGCCGCGAGGTCGGCTGTGCCCTTATCGGCGGTGAGACGGCGGAGATGCCGGGTCTATATACCGGTGAGGACTATGACCTGGCCGGCTTTATCATCGGCGTGGTAGAGAAAAACAGGATTATCCAGGGCAAGAAGATAGCCGCCGGCGATATTATTATGGGCTTACCCTCCAGCGGGCTTCACACCAACGGCTATTCTCTGGCGAGGAAGATTTTCGGCGAAACCAGTTCGGTGTTAAACACCGCTTATCCTGAGCTGGGTCGCACCCTGGGCGAGGCGCTTCTGGAGCCCCACCGCAGTTATTATAACCAGTTAAAGCCGTTACTGCCGCTTATTAAGGGCTTGGCTCATATCACCGGTGGTGGTCTTATCGGCAATGTGCCCCGTGTCTTACCCGATGGCTTAACGGCCAGTTTCGATAGCCGGAGCTGGTCAGTGCCCCCCATCTTTAATCTTATTCAGCAGCGGGGCAATGTTGACCGGGAAGAGATGTATCAGGTCTTTAACATGGGCATCGGCATGGTTATAATTTGCTCAAAGGATAATGTTGACCATTTCACCCAGATGCTTCCCGAAGCCAAAGTCATCGGTGAAGTGATAAAGCAGAAGGGGGCGAGGGTAGTTATTGAGTGACCTTGCCGCTGTTTTCGGAGGGGACAGGGATTTGGCAACCGCGAAAAGGACTAAAAAGGACTTTATCTGGAGTATACTGCTGACTATCCTGTGTATCGCCTGTTTCCCGGTCAATCCTTTAGTCTTGACCGGCGTTATAAAGGTGGGAACGTACCTGCCCCTATTCATTATCGGCTGGGTTCCTTGGGCTGTGGGTCTGGTGATGGTCATGGCGCCGATAGTCATGTTCCCGCGGCGGGGTGGGGTTCCCAAAGGAAAAGCGTTTGTCAGCACCACCCGTCTGGTTGATACCGGGATTTACGCTGTTGTCCGGCACCCGCAGTACACGGGTGGGATTTTAATAATATTTCTCACTAACCTGTTATGGAATCCGCACTGGCTGTTTGGGGTGCTCGGGGTGCTCGGGGCGGTGGTTGCCTACCTGGGCTGTCGGGAGGAAGACAAGTACCTGGTAGAGAAGTTCGGCGACGACTATAAAGAATATATGCAAAGGGTGCCCGGGATGAATTTCTTTCTGGGGATAGTACGGCTATTGCGTCATAGCCATTAATAAGGGAATTGGAGGAGTTTTTATGCGAGCCATTATCAGTGTCTCTAATAAGACCGGGGTAACCGATTTTGCCAAAGGATTAAGTCAGCTCGGCTTTGAGGTATTCTCCACCGGCGGCACCAAAAAGGCGCTGGCCGAAGCTAAAGTTCCGGTGAAGAGCGTATCCGATATTACCGGCTTTCCCGAGATTCTCGATGGCCGGGTAAAGACCCTGCACCCCATGGTTCACGGCGGCATTCTGGCCAACCGTAAAATAGCCGCCCACATGGAAGAACTGGCCAAGCATAATATCGGCGAAATTAACCTGGTGGCGGTTAATCTTTACCCCTTCGTCCAGACCGTCTCCAGGGAGGGGGTTACCCTTGATGAGGCACTGGAGAATATTGATATCGGCGGGCCAACCATGATTCGGGCTGCCGCCAAGAATTTTCCCAGCGTCGTCGTGGTTGTTGACCCCGCCGACTATCCGCTGGTTCTGGAAAAGCTCAAAGGGGGAGGTTTGGATTTAGCCGAGCGCAAACGGCTGGCACAGAAGGCTTTCCAGCACGTGGCTATCTATGATACCGCCATCTCCCAGTACCTCAGGCGGGATACGGAAGGCTTCCCCGAGGACATGACCATTGCTCTGAAGAAACGCTACGGGCTGCGCTACGGTGAGAATCCCCATCAGCCGGCCGCCTTCTATGCCGAACCGGTGGTGGGAGGGGCGGTGGATACCGGCATCACCTGGGCAGAACAGAAGGGGGGCAAGGAGCTTTCCTTTAACAATATCCTGGATGCCGACGCCGCCTGGGGAGCGGTGACCGATTTTGCCGCGCCCACGGTAGCTGTTATCAAGCACACCAATCCCTGTGGGCTGTCCAGCCATGACGATATTGCCGAAGCCTACCGGCGTGCCTTTACCGGCGACTCGGTAGCCGCCTTCGGTGGCATTGTGGCTTCCAACCGGCCGGTGACGCTGGCTATGGCTCAAGAGATGAAACCGGTCTTCTACGAGATAGTTATCGCCCCGGAATATGAAACCGAGGCGCTGAAGCTGCTCCAGCGCAAGAAGGATTTACGCATTCTGGTGGCCCAGCTGCCGCCGGGCTATGGCAGAGCGGCGGCGGGTTACCTCGATTTCCGCCGGGTGAAGGGCGGTTTCCTCGTCCAGAACTCGGACTCCGTGCCGGAGGCCAGCGTCAGTTTGAAAGAGGTAACCAAACGCCAGCCCACGCCTGAAGAAATCAAAGACCTGCTCTTTGCCTGGAGAGCGGTCAAGCATATTAAGTCCAATGCTATTGTGCTGGTTAAGGATAAAACTATCCTGGGGATGGGCGCCGGCCAGCCCAGCCGCATTATCAGCGCCCAGATAGCTATTGAAAAGGCCGGAGATAAGGTCGCCGGCAGTGTTCTGGCTTCGGACGCCATGTTCCCATTCCCCGATGTCGTTGAGGCGGCTGCCAAGGCGGGGGCAACGTCCCTTATCCAGCCCGGCGGCTCGATAAGGGACGAAGAATCAATCAAGGCGGCTGACAAGCATAATATAGCCATGGTCTTTACCGGCGAAAGGCACTTCAGGCATTAAATTGGGGGTTTAAGTTGCTGATAATTTCTAGACAGCAGGTGGAAAATCTGATAGACAAGCTAGCTGACCCAGCCAGGTTCGACGAGTCTCGTGGTGAAATGGAGAAGATGCTGGAGATAAAGTCGGCTTTGCTGTCGCGAGCCGCTGATGGCATTCAGCCCTGCTGCGGCACCTTTTGCGAAATTAAAACCTGTCTTGACTCGGAGGTTCAGGTTCTGCAAGAGGCGCTTGATGCCCTGAATGAAAATGGTATTGATAAGGCATCATCCCTGCTCAGGGACTATATAAAATATATGGAACTACTGGAGTAGTAATCGGGCCAGGAGGTGAGGCGGTGATGGCTAGTGCGGTTTTAGTAATAGACATGGTCAGGGGTTTTATGGAGGAGGGCAACCCCCTGTTTTGCGGGGCGAGAGCCCGGCGCATAATCCCCGCTGTTCAGCGTTTGCTGGAGGGGGAGATTGGCCGGGGCGCCAAGGTATTTTTTGTCAGTGACCATCATGCCCCCGATGACGACGAGTTCAGTATGTTCCCTCCCCACTGTATTGAGGGCACCGCCGAAACCGAGGTCATCCCCGAACTGGCTAAGTATAAGGGTGAGGTAATACCCAAGAAACGTTTCAGCGCCTTTTTTGATACCCCCGTTGACGAGAAGCTTAAGAAACTCAAGCCGGAGAGGCTGATTGTCTGCGGGGTATGTACCGATATCTGCGTTTACCATACCGTTTTCGATGCCCGCAGCCGTGACTATAAAGTAGAAGTTCCGGTTGACTGTGTCGCCTCCTTCGATGAGGCGGCGCACCACTTTGCCCTGGGGCATATGGAAGGAGTATTAGGGGCTAAACTAACCAACTTGGTAACCAGCCGGGCTAAGCCGGCTAAATTTGAACCCTCCCAGGCTATCCTCTCCGGCGAGACGGCTGATATCTATTTCGCCCGTACTGTGGAGATATTGCGACTTGAGGGACTTAACCCGGTGGCGACCATGGAGTTCTTCACTGGCAGGGCCGGGGTGCTCTGCGGTATGGGCGAGGTCAAAGCCCTGCTCTCCCGGGTTTTACCCAAAGGAAACAGTGAGGTGTGGGCTCTGGCTGATGGCGATAAAATTAAGCCGAAGGAGGTGGTGCTGCGGGTCACCGCCCCCTATCAGAGCTACGGTCTTTATGAAACGGCGATAGACGGTATTCTAGCCCACAGCAGTGGCTGGGCAACGGCCGCCCGCGAGTGTGTGGAAGCCGCCCAGGGGATACCCGTCGTCAGTTTCGGCGCCCGCCATGTTTATCCGGCTATAGCCGGGATAATGGATTACTCGGCTATTGTAGGTGGTTGTGCCGGCTGCTCCAGCGTGGCCGGGGCTAAGCTGGCGGGTATCGAGCCTTCCGGGACTATACCCCACGCCCTGATTTTAGTCATCGGGGATACGGTTAAGGCCACCCTTGCCTTTGATAAGCATATGCCGTCTAGTATTCCCCGTGTTTCCCTGGTTGATACCTTCAAGGACGAGGCAGAGGAGTCGGTGCTGGTGGCTAAAGCCTTGGGCAAAAAGCTGGATAGTGTGCGTCTTGATACCCCGGCGGAGCGGGGTCGGGTTACCCCGGCTCTGGTCAGGGAAGTCAGATCCCGGTTGGACCAGGCTGGCTTTAAACATGTCAAGATTTTCGTCAGCGGTGGCATCAGCGTGGATAGAATCAGGCAGTTTCTTGAGGCGGGGGCACCGGTTGACGGTTTTGGTGTCGGCAGCTATATAACCGGGGCTAAGCCCCTTGATATTACCGCCGACCTGCACGAGATAGACGGCAAGCCGATAGCCAAGCGGGGCAGAATTCCGGGCATTACCCCCAATCCCAGGCTCAAGCGGATACTCTGAGCTGATTATTAAAGGAGGGAACCATGTTGGATTTAATGGTCAACTTTTTCCTTTCCGGGTTTGTCTACCCCGGTATTCTGTGGAACCAGGTGCTCCTGGCGATTGGTCTGGCTTTTGCCTTTGGTGCCGTCTGGTTCGCTGCTTACTGGACGCCTATCCTTAAGAAACCCTGGGCTTGGGCGGTTCTTGCCGGCAGTGCCTTTTTAACCTGGGCGGCGGTTGCCTTTATTCAGCTTCCCCTCCAGCAGCTGGCCGGTAACTTCTTAGTTGACCGGCTTGGTATGGACACCTACCAGAACTTAGTTTTGCTGGTGGGTATCCCGGGCATACTCCTCACCGGTCTGGTTCAGGAAGGGGCAAAGCTGGTGCCGGTGGTTGTCTGCTGGTGGCGTAAGGGCAGAAAGATTGACCCCAAGCTCGGACTGGCTATCGGGGCTGTTGCCGGGCTGGGACTGGGTCTTCTTGAGGCGGTGTGGGCCCATAATAACATCTTTATGTCGGGCTGGGGCTGGGAAGCGGTGCGAAGCGGCGGGCTGGTGGCACTGGCTCCATTCTGGGAAAGGTTCTTTGCTGTAGCCGCTCATATAGCCTTTTCAGCGCTGGCTGGCTGGGGTCTGGCCAAGGGCTGGGGGTGGCAGTTCTACCTTATAGCCGCTGTCCTGCACGCCTTTCTGAATTACAGCGTTGTTCTGTTGTATGCGGGCTATTTTACCGTAGTCTCCCTGGAAATTCAGGCGGCGGTGATAGCGGCGGTGGTAACCGCCGCGGCTCTCTGGCTTCGCTGGGGAGAGCCGTCAGAGCCAGCCGTGCCTGAAACTAGCCCCGCTCAAAATTCAGACACAGAACCTGTTTAGTGGTCTGGCTGACTTTTACCCTGTCGTCTATACGCCAGCCGACCACCCACACGATTTGCTCTGGTGAGCAGACGATGGGTATATGCTGGCGCCAGGCTTGAGGAATCTTTGTGTCTATCATAAACTCCCCCAACTTCTTGGGCTGGAGCAATCCCAGCGGCTGAAACCTGTCCCCCCGCCGCCGGGGGCGCACTGTCAGCTTATCGCCGGTTTTAGCCAGGTCAAGGCAGGCGGTAAATTCGTCTTCGGGCTTCCCTTTTATGGTGGATGGCTCTGTGATAGTCGCTTCTACGCGCCATCCGGGGAGCCGGGTCTGGCCGGGGATGTTCAGTTGAGCTTCGCCTTCCAGCTTGGGGAATGGGGATAAGCCGGTCATATCCGTGGTTAGTTGGTATTGGTCATATCCGGTGGCAAAGATCAGGCCGCCGGGCAGGCTGAGCCTCTTTCCCGCCGGTTTGCCCAGCGCTGCCATCATATTCTCGATATGTCGCATTTCAATGTCCTTAGCACTGCCCAGCAGTTTCTCCGCCCCAGTTCGGAGCAGGTATCGCTGCAGGGTGGAGGGCAATCGGTCAACCCCTTTACGGTCCAGGGTAATAACATCGCCCTCCTGCCGGGCAATCTTATCCCATAACCGGGCGGTCTCCCTGTCCAGAAAGTCAATATCATCGCCGGCAATGCGCCCTGTCCGTAAGAGGGCTTCGGCAATACCGGGGTTATAGCTCTGGAGCAAAGGCAGGAGCTGCTGGCGGATGCGGTTTCTCAGCGGCGATAGAGAAAGGTTGGAAGCGTCCAGCCGGGGGGCAAGCCGGTGCTGGCGGCAGTAGCCCTCTATGTCTTCATGGCTTATCTCCAGCAGGGGTCTTATAACAAGAAGGCCGCCGCTTTTCGATGGCCACTCGGTATAAGGCTGCAGCCCCCGCATCCCCCGGGTGCCGGCACCCCGGATGAGGTGCATCAGGATGGTCTCGATGTGGTCGTCCCGGGTGTGTCCCACCGCCACTCGCTTAGCACCGGTAGCCCCGGCTACTTCGGTTAAAAAATGGTACCTCACCTCTCGGGCGGCTTCTTCCGGTGACAGGCGCTCCTGTTTCTGGTAGCCCTTTACATCCCGCCGCTCTATAGTAGCCGGAATGCCCAGCTTTCGAGCTAAACCGGAGACATAGTCGGCGTCAGCTTCAGAATCAGCGCCCCGCAACTGGTGGTTAAGGTGAGCCAGGTGCAGCTTTATCTTTAGCTTTTCTTTAAGCCCGACCAGGATATGTAACAGGCACACCGAGTCCGCCCCGCCGGATACCGCCACCACCAGCTTCTCATTGGTCGATAACAGGTGGTGTTGCCGAATAAAATCAAAAACCTGTTGTTCTAATGGCGGCTGGCTTTCTGCCTTCATGCGTCTTGTCCCTTAGCTGGTTTCCATGATGAGCTTGGTGCGGCGGATAGAGGTGGGGTGGCTAAGTTCCAGTGCGGCCGCCACCTGCTCCGGTCTACCCGAGCCGCCGCTGTCACAGCGCAGTTTCATGCCGATGGTACATTGACCGCGGTGCCAGTCAACGAGCCACAGGTTATCAATCAGAGCCCTCAGGTCGTAGTTGCGGGTGCCGGTATCACGCTGGTGATGCCAGGGCAGTTCCTCCAGCGATAGCAGGGAATCCAGCGCTGCCTTTACCGCTGCCTGGTCTTTATCCGTTTCCGTTCCAACCTCGTATTCAGCGTGGCTTACCTGCGATTGCAGCGAGGGCAGGGTCGGGGCTACCATATGTACCTGTAATATCTCTATGCCGGGCGGTAGCTGCTGGCTTACGGCGGTGGTGAAGGAGTGCGGGGAGACCCATTTGCTGCAGAAGACATCCATGAGCTCGCTCTGGCTGGTCACCCCCACGGCTAATGGGGCGGCTAGCGATATCCGGGGGTGGGGGCTAAATCCTTCGGTATAGGCCAGGGGTATGTCGGCTCGGTGCAGGGCTCTTTGCCACAGGCGCATTATATCCAGGTGGGAAATGAATTTTAGCTCTTCTCCTCGGCTGAATCTAATCCGAATTCTCTGCATGCTTTTCCTTGATAAGGCGTATCTTCTCGATTTTCATTCCCCGCATCTCGGTGATAACAATCTTGAAGTTCTTGTATTTTAGCTGTTCACCTTGTTTGGGTATGTGCCCCAGGAGGTCAAGGACAAAGCCGGCTACCGTTTCGTAGTCGTCGCCTTCGGGTATGTTTAATTTCATCTCCTCGTTGGCTTCCTCAACCCGCATGCCGCCGTCAACATCGAAGGTGTACTCGTTGATTGTCTCATAGTCCTTTTCTATCGCCGCCAACTCGTCACCCACCGGGCCGACGATTTCCTCCATCAGGCCGCTTAAGGAAACGATGCCGGCGGTGCCGCCGAACTCGTCAACTACCACCGTCATCCGGAAGTTCTTATCCCTCATCTCGGCAAAGAGCTCGCTGACCCGCTTGGTCTCGGGGGCAAAGTAAGCCGGGCGAATCAGGTCATCAATGATATCCTCATTATTGAAATTCCCCTTGGCTTGGGCCATTAGGATGTCCTTTACCGCCAGGATACCAACCACGTTATCTATATTCTCCTCATATACCGGAAAGCGGGATAGCGGATTTTGGGCGTAAAGGTTCAGGAAATCGGCCAGTTTGGTGCCCTTGGTTATCCATATCACTTCGGTGCGCGGTACTATAACCTCCCTGACCGGGCGGTTGCCAAACTCAAACACATTGTGCAGCATCTCCGCCTCTTCCTCCTCCACCGTCCCCTCTTTGTGCCCCATCGATATCATAGTCCGGATTTCCTCTTCGCGGGCCAGGGACTTAGGCACTGGCGCCCCACCCAGCATTTTGCTAAATCCCGTGGCAATCCAGCTTAGCACTACCACAAAGGGGGTAAGTATCCAGGAGAGTGCCTCTATCGGCCGGGCAATGAACAGGGCTATACCCTCAGCGTGGCGGGTGGCTATGGTCTTGGGGGTGGTCTCACAGAATATCAACAGGATGATAGTTACGGCGATGGTAGAGATGAGGACGCCGTGCTCCGGCCAGAATTTGATGGCCAGGGCGGTGGCCAGCGCGGCGGCCGCCGTGTTGACGAAGTTATTGCCCAGCAGAATAGTGGACAGGAGCTTCTCCGGCTGCTCCACCATCCTGGATACCAGCTTGGCCCCTCTCGTCTTTTTATTAATCAGGTGCTGGATTCTCACCTTCTGCAGCGAAATAAAGGCAGTTTCCGAGCTGGAGAAGAAGGCTGATAAGATCAGGCAGACTACAAACAGTACCACGTACAGTGTATCAAGACCGGACATATATTATCTCACCCCACTATCGGTTTCCATAAACCTTAAATAGTTCCTTTTTCGTCATAATATCATTGGTCGGTAGGTGTGTCAAAAGACAAGCCCCCTTTTAAATATAAGTTTTTCTTCCCCCACCCGTATTTATCTATTCCCGCCCTCCACCCTTTAAGGTAGGGCTAAAGCCCTTTCCCCCCTCGCCGCTTTTAGTTCGTATTTATCTTTCCCTACCCCTATAGTTCTGGGGGTGTTTAAGAGGGGCGCTAGCCCCTCTTCTTAAAAAAACCTTCCCCCTCCCTTGTAAGGGAGGGGGATACAGGGGGTAGGTTGGTAAGTAAATATCTAAGAGGGTGAGGTAGAAAGCAGTCTCAAGGTTCCACTTACGAGTGGTATCTATGCTATAATTGCGGGGTATGAAAATCCTGGGTATCGAGACCTCCTGTGATGAGACGGCGGCGGCGGTGGTTGAGGATGGCACCGGAATATTTTCCAACCAGATTGCCTCTCAGGTAGAAATCCACGCCCGCTATGGCGGGATTGTCCCCGAGGTAGCCTCCCGCCAGCACCTGCTCTCGATTATTCCGGTTATAGAGCGGGCAATGACCGAAGCCGGGGTTAGCTGGGAAGACCTGTCCGGCATTGCCGTCACCGTGGGGCCGGGCCTGGCCGGCTCACTGCTGGTGGGGGTAAACGTGGCTAAAGCCATCGCTCTATCCAGGGGACTGCCCCTTATCGGGGTCAACCACCTGGAAGCTCACATCTACGCCAACTGGCTGGGAGATGGTAGCATTGATTTCCCGGTGGTCTGCCTCATTGTTTCCGGGGGGCATAGCGACCTGGTGCTGATGAAGGGGCACGGCGATTATGTTGTGCTGGGGCGCACCAGGGATGATGCCGCCGGTGAAGCCTTTGATAAAGCCGCCCGGATACTGGGTCTGGGCTATCCCGGCGGCCCGGCTATTGAAGAGGCGTCCCGGCAGGGCACGGCCTCTATCCAGCTACCCCGCGCCTGGCTTAAAGGGAGCCACGATTTTAGCTTTAGCGGGGTTAAGACGGCACTACTGCGCCTGGTGGAAGCGGGCAAGGTATCGTCGGTGGCAGATGCCGCCGCCAGCTTTCAGGCGGCGGTGGTTGAGGTTCTGGTGACCAAGACGGTGGTTGTTGCCAGGGAACGGCGGGCAAAGAAGGTCTTATTGTCTGGTGGGGTAGCTTCGAACAGCGTGCTTCGGGAGCAACTCGTCAAGCATTCGCCATTCCCCGTACTGGTACCCCCGCCCATACTGTGTACCGATAACGCCGCCATGATTGCCGCCTGCGGCTACTACCGCCTGCAGGCGGGCAGGACTGACGGCCTGGACTTGGATGTAGTTCCCAGCCTTAAGCTGGCTTAAAGAAGGACGTTTAATCAAGATAAAGGGCAATTTTGTGCCCTTTAACTCTTTTAAATAGCTGACAACGGCTCTGAGAGGCTGTTTACTGAGTTGTACTTTTAGCCCAGGTAGGTTATTATAAAGCGTTAGCACTCTCCCCCCGAGAGTGCTAAAATGAGAGTAGCAATTGAACTAGAGGAAGGAGGATTAGAATGGCGGTTAAGCTACAACCGTTGGGCGACCGCGTAGTGGTTAAGCCCATTGAAAGGGAAGAGGTGACCAAGGGGGGGATTGTACTTCCCGATACTGCCAAGGAAAAACCCCAGGAGGGGAAGGTGCTGGCAGCTGGTCCCGGCCGTTTGTCCGAGGATGGCAAGCGGATAGCTATGGATGTTAAGGTGGGCGATGTGGTGCTCTATGTTAAGTATGGCGGCACCGAGGTTAAGATTGACAGCGAGGAGCTGATGATTCTGCGTGAGAGTGACATCTTAGCCAAGAGAGTTAGCAAGAAGTAAGGAGGAATTATGGGTAAACAGATAATATTCGATGAAGAAGCCAGGCACGCCATAAAGAAGGGGATAGACACCCTGGCTGATGCCGTTAAGGTGACACTGGGTCCCAAGGGGCATTGTGTGGCGCTGGACAAGAAATGGGGGGCTCCGTCGGTAATTGATGACGGGGTTACCATTGCCAAGGAGATTGAGCTTCCCGACCCCTTTGAGAACATGGGTGTTCAACTGGTCAAGGAAGCGGCCACCAAGACCAACGATGCCTGCGGCGATGGCACCACCACCTCTACCGTCCTGGCTCACGCCATTATCACTGAAGGCTTCAAGAATGTCGCGGCTGGTGCTGAGCCCATATCACTTAAAAAGGGCATTGAAAAAGCGACCAAAGCTATTGTTGAAGAGCTGAAAAGGGTATCGGTTGAGGTCAAGGGCAAGGAGCAGATTGCGCAGGTAGGTACCATCACCGCTAAAGATAAGGAGATTGGCGACCTCATTGCCGAGGTGATGGAGAAGGTAGGCAAGGACGGGGTTATTACCGTTGAGGAGTCCAAGGGGATAAAGTATGAGACCGAATTTGTCGAGGGGATGCAGTTTGACCGCGGTTATATCAGCCCCTATTTCATCACCAACGCCGAAAAGATGGAGACGGAAATAGAGGACCCCTATATCCTCATCACCGACAAGAAAATCTCGGCAATATCTGACCTGCTGCCGGCTCTGGAGAAGATACTGCAGGTATCTAAAAACCTGCTGATTATCGCCGAGGACATAGAAGGCGAAGCCCTGGCTACCCTGGTGGTTAACAAGCTGCGGGGCACGCTCAATATTCTGGCGATTAAGGCTCCCGGCTTTGGCGATAGGCGTAAGGCGATGCTGGAGGATATAGCTACCCTCACCGGCGGCAAGGTAATCTCGGAGGAGGTCGGGCGCAAGCTGGAGTCGGTTACTGTTGAAGACTTAGGCCGGGCCCGCCGGGTAACTTCGGACAAGGACAACACCACTATCGTTGAGGGTAAAGGCTCGGAGGAAGCCATCAAAGCCAGAATCAAGCAGATTAAGGCCCAGATAGAGGAGACCACCTCCGATTTCGACCGCGAGAAGCTTCAGGAGAGACAGGCAAAGCTGGTCGGCGGTGTTGGCGTAATCAAGGTCGGTGCGGCTACCGAGGTTGAGCTTAAAGAGAGGAAGCATCGGGTTGAGGACGCCCTGTCAGCCACCAGGGCAGCGGTAGAAGAGGGTATCCTGCCCGGCGGCGGTGTGGCTCTGCTGCGGGCTACGGCGGTTCTAAAGAAGGTAGATGCCACCGCTGACGAACTTACCGGCGTTAACATTGTCCGCAAAGCGGTGGAGGAACCAATTCGCTGGATTGCCGATAATGCCGGCAAGGACGGCTCGGTGATAGTTGATGCGGTGAAGAAGAGTAAGGCCGGTGTTGGCTATGATGCCGAAGCCGATGAATTCGGTGATATGGTGGAAAAGGGTATTATTGACCCGACCAAGGTGGTAAGGTCAGCCCTGGAGAATGCCGCCAGTATCGCTGTCATGGTTTTGATTACCGAGTCACTGGTGGCGGACATACCGGAGAAGGATAAGGCGATGCCGGGCATGCCACCTGGTGGTATGGGTGGCATGGAAGGGATGATGTAATCCCGCTCTCTGTGATATAGCTATCTAGGAGCCGCAGTTTTCGATCTGCGGCTCCTTTTTATAATTTTAGCAGTTTCTCCAGCGGCTCGTCCTCAGCCACCGGCCCCACCACCGCCAGCCTTAGCTGACTGTCCACCAGCAGCTCCTTAGCCAGTTTCCCCAGTTCTTCGGTGGTAATGGCATCAAGAATTGACGTAACTTGGTCAACGCTGAGGATACGCCCGGTGAGAATCTCCTGTCCCCCCATCCACCCGGCCACATTGCGGCTGTCCTCCATACGCAGCAGCAATCTCCCCTTGGCCAGTTCCTTGGCTTTTCTCAGTTCCGCTTCGGGGACTGGCTCTTTGAGCCGGGAAAGCTGTTCCAGTATGGCCTTGATGGTCACCGGCAGGTTTTTCGGTTCTACCCCGGCATAAACGGTGATGGCGCCGGTATCAAGAAAGTGGTCTACATAGCTGTGAATGCTGTAGGCCAGTCCCAGGCGGTCGCGAATCTCGGTAAAAAGACGGCTGCTCATCCCCTCCCCCAGGATGACATTAAGCAGGTCGAGGACAAAGCGCTGGGGGTGCAGCAGGGGCAGGCCGTTTAGCCCCAGGCAGAGGTGGGCTTGCTCGGTGTCCTTACTCTCAACATTAAGTCGGGGGAAGGGGCGTTCCCTGTATGCCTTATAGCCGGGACGGGGCTGCCGGTCAGTCCAGCCGCCCAGCGCCTGATTTACGGTATCTACCATCTCCCGGTGCTTTAGAGCGCCGGCGATACTGACCACGGTGTTGCTCGGTAGATACTGGTGTCCCAGGTAATCGAGCATCATCTTCCGGCTGATGCCGGCCACCGAGTCCCCGTCGCCGGCTATATCCCTGCCCAGGGGGTGTCCGGGCCATAGAAGCTCATCGATGAGCAGATTAACCAGCTGGGAGGGGGAATCCTTTTCCATGTGAATCTCTTCAATGATAACCCGGCGCTCACTCTCAATGTCATCGGGGTTAAATTTGGAGTGGAGCAGGATATCGCTCAGCACATCCAGGGCCAGGGAGAAGTGCGGTTGAGCCGTCTTGCACCAGTATACGGTTAGCTCTTTGTCGGTGCCGGCGTTAATGATACCCCCCACCCCCTCTATAGCCATTGAGATTTCCTTGGCAGTAGTGCGCCTGGGTGTGCCCTTAAACATCAGGTGCTCGATGAAGTGGGAGACGCCGGCCTGCCGCTCGGTCTCGTACCTGGAGCCAACGCCGATGAAGATACAGATAGATACTGAGCGGGTATGGGGCATGGTTTCGGTGATAACCCGCAGTCCGTTATCCAGGGTGGTCTTTTGGTACAAATTTTGCCTCTTTAATCAGGTTAAGTGCTATTCTAATGTTATTTATGATTTAGGTCAATTTAGGGTTAAACTCCCCACCCTGTTTTATATCTTTTCCCGCCCACCGACCCTTTTTAAGGTATGCCCCTTACGGGGCTTCTCCCTACCCCAGATAGAAGAAATACCCCCCTAAAAAGAAATTGATAGAAGTATCACTTCTGTAGGGTGGGAGGGTGGGAAGTAGAACCATAGCTTTGTAAAAAAGGAGCATTTATTATAAACTAGAGTAAATACCGCAGTATATTGATTCAGGTGGTAAAGATGGAAAGACAATATAAATACCAGAGTTCTATTCCTCAGTACTACAACGTAACTACAAAGCTAATAGATGATATGGTGGACAAGGGTTTGGGCGATAAGGTAGCCATTTATTATAAGGATGAGACCTATACCTATAGTGATATGCAAAGCTTAATAAACAAGGTTGGCAATGCGCTGAAAATCCTCGGCGTGCATATGGAAGAGCGGGTGATGCTGGCGATGTACGATTCGCCGGAAGCCGTGGCCTGCTTTTTCGGTGCTATAAAAATCGGCGCCATCCCGACGCCGGTCAACTATATGTATACCATGCACGATTACCGTTATCTGCTCAATAACAGCCGCGCCCGCACCCTTATCGCCGATGCTGATTTCATTGAGGAAATCGAAGGTTTCAAGGAGAAGCTTCTCTATCTGGAAAATACTATCGTCGTCGGCGAAAAGACTAGGGCTTATCATATCGCTTTCCATGACCTCGTCGACCGCTGTTCCGATAAACTCGATGTGGCTTATACCACCGTTGATGATGCCGCTTTCTGGAACTACACCTCAGGTAGCACCGGCGTTCCCAAGGCGGCGGTTCACCTCCAGCACGATGTTTTCAGCTGCATTGACAATTATGCCAGGGCTGTCCTGGGTATTACTCAGGACGATTTACTCTTTTCGGCATCCAAGTTTTTCTTTGCCTACGGGTTAGGTAACAGCTTCTTCTATCCGCTGGCTATTGGCGCCTCGGTGGTGCTGCTCCCTGACAGACCCCGCCCCGAAACCATATTCGCCACCATTGACCATTACCACCCCACCGTATTCTTCGGCGTACCCACGCTTTACGCCAATATGCTGGAGGTAGAGGGCGCTGATAAGAAATACGATTTATCCTCCCTGCGTGTCTGTACCTCGGCCGGTGAAGCCCTGCCCAAGGAAATCTTTTTTGAGTGGAAGAAAAAGTTCGGGTTGGAAATACTGGATGGTATTGGTTCTACCGAGCTGTTACATATATTTATCTCCAATCGTCCGGGCGATGTCAAGCCGGGCAGTTCGGGCAAAATGGTGCCCGGGTATCACGCCAGGATTCTCGATGATGACGGGGAAGAAGTGCCTGACGGCGAGGTGGGCACCCTGCAGGTAATGGGGGAATCGACTGCCGCCTACTACTACCGCTACCACGATAAGACCAAGACCTCCATGCTTGGGGAGTGGTTTAATACTGGAGACAGGTACCGCCGTGATGCCCAGGGTTACTACTATTACCGCGGCCGCAGCGATGACATGCTCAAGGTGGGCGGCATATGGGTCTCACCGGTTGAGGTCGAAGACGCTCTGGTTTCCCACCCGGCGGTGCGTGAGGCGGCGGTGGTGGCTAAAAGGGACGAGCATGGCCTGGTTAAACCCAAGGCATACCTGGTGCTTAAGAAGGGCCGCCGCCCGTCGGACAAACTGGCTAAGGATATTCAGCTCTTTGTCAAGAAGAGTATAGCGCCCTATAAATACCCGAGGTGGATAGAATTTACCAAGAAACTGCCCAGGACAAGCACCGGCAAGATACAGCGCTACAAGCTGAGAGAGGATTAGATGGAATCCAGGCTTAAGCTATTCCCATTAGCCTCGGCGGTTAATGATAGCGGTCATCTGGTTATCGGCGGCTGTGACACTGTAAAGCTGGCCGCTGAGTTTGGCACGCCCCTGTACCTCTTTGACGAGCTCAGCCTGCGCAAAAAGTGCGCCGAGTTCAAGCAGGAGTTCAGCCAGCGCTATGCCGATACCGCTGTTTTCTATTCCGCCAAGGCTTTTATCAACAAGGCTCTGGCCCAACTCTTTAATGAGGAGGGGCTGGGGCTGGATGTTGTCTCGGCTGGCGAAATGAGCATTGCCCACTCCGCCGGTTTCCCGATGGAGCGGGTCTATTTCCCCGGCAATAATAAATCGGCTGAGGAACTGGAGATGGCTCTGGAGTGGGGTGTCGGGCGCATCGTGGTGGACAATCTCTATGAGCTTAACCTGCTGGGTGAGCTTGCCAGGGAGCGGGGCGATAAGCCCGATATACTCTTACGGCTTTCCCCCGGTGTTGACCCCCATACCCACCGCTATATCGTCACTGGCAATCTCGATAGCAAGTTCGGCGTACCCATGGTCCAGGCCGAGGAGGCGCTGACCACCGCCCTGGCTATGCCCCAGCTTAACCTGCGGGGGTTGCATTTCCATATCGGCTCCCAGATTGCCGATTTTGAGCCTTACCAGCAGGCTATAGACATTATTCTCGGCTTTGCCGCCGAGATGAAGCAGAAGCACGGCTTTGAGATGGCCGAACTGGATATAGGCGGCGGCTTTGCCATTCAGTACACTCTGGATTCCCCCGCCCCGCCTGTTGCCGCCTATGCTGAAGCGATAACCTCCAGCGTCATTAACGGCTGCCAGAGGTTGGGGCTGGCACAACCCAGGCTTGTTGTTGAGCTGGGGCGGTCGATGATAGGGCAGGCAGGCGTGGCGCTGTACACGGCGGGGGTGGTCAAGGATATCCCCGGGGTCAGGTGCTATGTCTCGGTGGATGGCGGCATGGCCGATAATATCCGCCCCGCCCTCTACGGAGCCAGATTAGAGGCGGTCATCGCCAACCGTATGAAGGATAAGCCGTCCGGTAAGTTTACCGTTGCCGGTAAGTTCTGCGAAGCAGGCGATATATTAATCAAGGACATTGAGTTACCGGAACCTGTCGCCGGAGATATCATCGCCGTACCGGGCTGTGGCGCTTATTCATTACCTGAGGCAAGTAACTATAACGCCTCGCTTAAATCCGCGGTGGTTATGGTTAAAGAAGGCAAGGCGCGCCTTATCCGGCGCCGGGAGACCTTTGATGACCTCACCCGGCACGATTTAGCCTAGTTGGGAGATTTGGTGTGTGGCAGATAGTTGGGCAATCCAGGGCGGTATCCTTACTCCAGCGCAGCCTGGAGCAGGGAGCTATATCCCATGCTTATCTCCTGGTAGGTCCCCCTCATGTCGGCAAGATGACCCTGGCGCTGGATTTAGCCCGGGTGGTGAACTGCCGGGGGGATGAGCCTCCCTGTGGCTCGTGTGACGCCTGCCAGAAGATAACTTCGGGTAATCATGCCGATGTCCAGGTTATCGGCTTGAACTCTGTCGGCAACTCCAGTGACAAGCCGCGTACCGAAATCGCCATCGACCAGATAAGAGAAATACAGCACTCATCCAACCTGCCACCTTTCGAGGGCAGGTATAAGGTATTCATTATTGACGGGGCTGAGCTCATGTCAACGGAGGCGGCTAACAGCCTGCTAAAGACGCTGGAGGAGCCGCCAGCCGGGGTAATCTTTGTTCTGCTCACCGCTAACGAGTCAGTTCTGCCGGCTACCGTGGTTTCCCGCTGCCAGCGGTTGGAACTGCGCCCGCTGGCAACCTCCCAGGTAGGGGTTGCCCTGGGTGAGCGCTGGAACGTGGAACC
>Ga0315547_1000457_pt1 | contig 41169 bp, 36 predicted proteins | sample SalMarSW160240MG_2_FD_202542 | JGI IMG/M metagenome (GOLD analysis project Ga0315547, IMG submission 202542) | Salt marsh sediment microbial communities from the Plum Island Ecosystem LTER, Massachusetts, United States - Salt Marsh Sediment SW1601-240 ...
CTTCATATCGCTTTAACCACATCCGGATGGTGTGGGGATTCCGGTGAATGGAATCGGATATCCTTTTTGGAGAAAATCCTTCGCTATTAAGCAAAACCATGAGGGCTTTTTCAGATTTTCCTGATATACCGCCTGTTCTCAATTTTTCCAATTTTGCTTTTTCTTCATCACTTAATTTGACTCTGATCATTTCTTATCTCCAATCTTTTTGATATAAAGATAAGAAAGACATGACTGATTTCCAATATATTTTATAGATATTAATGCATCTTTGATTATAATAAACCCATATACAAAACTATCTATAAGACAATTAAATATGGATTACCTGAAGAAACTCATTTTACTTTAACAATTTATGATTTACTTTGTCGTAAGATTAGAGTTCTAGAACACAGTGTACCTCCTCCGGGCTATCACGAATTTTCTTCTTTCCCGTTGATAAAGGTCAATCCGTATCCAGCATGTATCCAGTTTTATATGTTAAAATATGTCAATATATGTTAATATTTACAACGTTAAGGTTTTCATAAATGGTAGAATCAGTTAAACATTTGGCAATAAAAAAAGCCTTGCAACTATTCAATTCACAATAGTTTGGAAATAGTGCCGAAGGTCGGACTCGAACCGACACGTCCAGAATTGAACGAGGGATTTTAAGTCCCTTGCGTCTACCAATTCCGCCACTTCGGCTTTAAAAAGCGAGGCGACGACCGGATTCGAACCGGTGAATAACGGTTTTGCAGACCGCTCCCTTAGCCACTTGGGTACGTCGCCAATAAAAATAACGTCAAAAACTAATATTTATATCAGTAAAAACCAAGGCATTTTAAACAGAATTTCCATTGCAATATGAAAGAAAATCTCTTTAGTAACATATCACTAATTCATTTTCCTTATCCATTCTCTAATTCTATCTACAACTTGTTCACCTGTGAATCCAAATTTCTCAGCCAATACTTTATATGGTGCTGATGCTCCAAAACGATCTATTCCTATCATCAAAAGAGGTAGATTTGTTATATCTTTCCATCCTTGTGAAATGCCTGCTTCAATTACTACAACACGGCCACCCTTTTGAGGAATCACTGATGCTTTATAACTCTCAGACTGCATTTTAAACATCTCTAAAGATGGCATGGAAACAACTCGCACAGAAAGTCCTTCTTTTTCAAGCATCTTGTGGGCTTCCATTGCTACCTGTACCTCTGATCCAGTGGCAATGAGAATAAGCTCTGGCAAGCCTTTCTTTTCATAGGAAATGATATATCCACCCTTCTGAATTAAAGATGGATCAAAGTTCTTAGACCTTTTTAAAGGTGAAACTTTCTGCCGGGATAGAACTAATGCTGTAGGTCCTTTCCTGTTTCTTAATGCATACGCCCACAATAGTGCTACTTCTAATCCATCTGCAGGGCGAATAACAGTAAGATTAGGAATAGTACGTAAAGCCGCTAATTGCTCTACAGGCTGATGTGTAGGTCCATCCTCTCCAACAAAAATAGAATCATGCGTAAAAATATAAATCACATGAAGACCCATAAAAGCAGCCAGTCTTATGGATGGTCTCATATAGTCTGAAAAAACTAAGAACGTCGAACCAAAAGGGATAAAGCCATCATATAATGCCATACCATTAATGATTCCTCCCATTGCATGCTCTCGAATGCCAAAATGGAAGTTTCTACCTTTAAATTGACCTGGAACGATAGAAGTAAAAGATTTCAGAAAAGTTTTCGTTGAAGGTGCTAAATCTGCTGAACCACCACAGAATCCAGGAACTAATTCAGCAATTTTTTGCATTATTTCGCCAGAAATCAAACGGGTAGCAGCCGGTTTGGAATCTAAAACACCCACTAGTTCTTTCTCAATGTTATCAGGAATACTTTTTTTACTAAAACTCTTCCACTGTTTCCATAACTTAGGATTTTTTTCTTTCCAATCTTCAAACTGTTTTTGCCAGCATTTATATTCTTCTTTAAGTTCTTTTATTCTACTACTAAAGATCTCCTTCACCTCATCAGGCACATAAAAATACTTATCTTCGGGAAAACCTAAATTACGTTTTGTCTCCCTCAATTCTTCTTCACCAAGAGGTGAACCATGAACACCCGCTGTATCTTGCTTATTTGGACTGCCATATCCGATATGAGTTTTTGCTATAATTAGAGTCGGCTTATCTTCCTCCTCAATTCCTTTCTCAATGGCTTCAGCAATTTTGTCGTGGTTATATCCATCAACTTCAATGGTTTGCCAACCGTAGGCATTAAAACGCGCTGGGACAGATTCGGTAAAAGTTATATCAGTATTACCTTCTATTGTGATATTATTGTCATCATAAATATAAATAATATTCCCAAGTTGAAGATGCCCGGCTATCGAAGCTGCTTCAGAACTTATCCCCTCCATTAGATCGCCATCACTAACAATTGCATAAATATGATGCGTTCCAGAAATGGAAAATTCTTCGGTATTAAACCTCGCAGCAGTCATTTTTGCCGCAATTGCCATTCCTATTCCATTGGCAAATCCCTGTCCAAGTGGTCCTGTTGTGATTTCTACACTAGGTAAACATTTATATTCCGGATGACCGGGAGTACGACTACCCCATTGCCGAAATGATTTCAAATCTTCCAGAGATACATCATAGCCACTTAAATAAAGTAAAGAGTAGAGCAGCATTGATCCATGTCCAGCAGAGAGAATAAAACGATCTCTATTTACCCATTGAGGATCTTTTGGATTGAATTGGAGAAAACGACTCCACAGTGCAAAAGCGCAATCAGCCATACCCATAGGCAATCCTGGATGACCAGAATTCGCTTTCTGTATTCCATCTACTGATAGTAAGCGTAATGTATCTGCAGATAGCTTTCCAAGTCGGGGTGATATATTCAATTTTCCCATTAGAAATTCCTTTCAACTTAAACCAACCTCAAAAACAACACCTAAAAATAATGAACTGGATAACAATATAAATCAAAATTACGTTTTTACAAATATCATATTTTTAACGACTAATCAAAAACGCCAAAATATCTTAGTTTATAAACACGTTTCCCGATATCCATGCGATATATTTCGTACTGACATCCATCTTCTTTAACATTTATTTTCACAAAAGAACTTTGAGCACCTTTATCTGCTATTCCTCGGCAATGACCAGCATCTATTTGATATACGCCATCAATTTTTTTAATAGATGTGTTATGTGTATGTCCACAAAAATAGACTACAACGCTTTTTTTCTTTAATAACTTCCAAAAACGATCTCGATTTTTGGGATATTTATCTAAAGAATCACCATAGTGTCGCACCCTTTTGTTATCCATATCAGGTAAAGGATATGCCGGTTCATGGCCTGCAATAAATATGTATTTCTTCTTGGTGTTATTAAGGTCATTGACCAGCCATTGATAAGTTGCATCTACGATATCACCATCAGTCCCAATATCTGAATTACCGTCATAATATTGATTCAAAACAACAAAATGTACATTCCCATAATCAAAAGAATACATAGTCTCTTCACTACCTTTCGGACCAATATTTACAATAAATGGAAGTCTATCTCCACCAGCATTGTATTCCCTTAGATATGCCATGTCTTTCTTAGTTTCAGAATCATGATTTCCAACTACTGGATACCATATATAATCTTTCCCAAAAACTTTTGACAGAGTTTCTCTTACAAAACACGGTGGGTCTATATCACCGGGACTAATCATAAATGCACCTTTCCCTGCATCAAGAATTGCTTCACAAGTACCTAAAAAATAATCTGAAGTCTGATATTTAGGTCCAGCATATTCTCGCATATCCGCAGTTACAATAAATGAAAATTCATCAATTTTCTGTTGTGCATATGTTTGAAATCCAATCCCAAAAATTATAACAAGAACAAACAGCCAAAATAAATGGCAACGTTTCGTAATAGAACTTTTCATATTTGCACCTCAATAATTAGTCAATAAACAATAGAATATATGGGATTCTTTTGCTTTAAAATATCTTCCTTTATAGCCATCATTCAAGTTTTTTCAATTCACTACTTAAAATTGCCCAATCCCCTTAAAACTTTTACGTAATTCATCTATAATCATATCCAAAGCAAATTTATATTTATAATCAATTGATAACAACATTTATTGATCAAAATCCGTTTAGTCCGGCAATCAGCTGACAAAAATGTGTTTGTTGAATTTGGTATTTAAAATAATTACTTTAAATTTATAGTGCTTTTTGAGGGGGCGAATGGATTCGACGGGATTGAAGGTCTGATTAGCAGCGTGTCGTGGTTTTCAGGAGTGCCACGATAAAAAACCTGAATAAAGTTAAATGCCAATACTTTTGGCACCGTCGCTTACGCTTAGTTAAGCGACCGTTCTACTCCGATCTTGTCTGTGGGTTGGTTTAGAGCGTCGTTAATGCAGACTAGTTCTTCTTAGTTGTTTGTGGAAGAGGAATGAAATTTTAGCAAACTAGTCTTTCCGGAGTTTGTTCATTGTCGATGGAAAAATGAAATTTCTCAATGAACTACGCACGTAGCGGCTTTTCAGTTCTCTTTTTCGGACGAGGGTTCAATTCCCTCCGCCTCCACTCTTCATCCCGATAAAATCGGGACTTCGCGTGGCAGGCAACTTATTATTACTATTCTTCGAAAATTAGTTTTAAATAATCCTGCCAGTAAGTTTCCCAATTATAGCAACTAAAAACACGCTTGAAAAGTAGATCACTCTTTGAGAGATTTTCCTTTAGGAATTTAATGAGTCGGTTTGCATTAAACTCTGGGCTTTCATCGGTTGGCAGATAGAGAGCGCCGTCTTTAGCTGTCTCTCTGAATACCGTAATCTGAGATACAGCGATAGGTGTTCTGGCAGCTCCGGCTTCCAGTATAGGTAAACCAAATCCCTCATCAGTACTTAAAATAAGAACAAGATGACTAACAAAATAAAGGTCTCGGACAATCTCCCGATTCTTTTCATGAGAAATGTTCAACTCCTCGAATGTCTGACCTAAAAATACAATATTTTTTTCAAGGTCATTATCTTCTATAAGTTTATAAAGTACCTGGGAATACTCTACTAATTCTTTACTATTTTTATCCAAAATTCCCGTAATAATACCAACAATATCAGGAAATGTTCTTCGTAGAGACGCAATAATTTCGATACCTTTTTCCAGATTTTTTCGTGGGATAATTCTCGCTGGTAGTAAAATAACAGGGTATTTCTGAAAAATTGACAAAAATGAAATTACTCTAGAAGTATCCATATTAAATTTTAAGAAATCCTGATATTTAAGCATATTAGGAATAACACTAATCTTTTTTTTCGGAACATTTAAAAGATCAGACATTTGGCGTCTCCTGAATTCCGAAATAGTAATGTATGTAACATTTTTTAGTGCTTTTTTCAAAAGCGACCAGGGACGACGCCTATAAAGATGTTTTTTATAATCATCCATCAGCCATGCCAAATCGTGAGTCCAAATGTAAAAGTTTTTCTTAGGATTGTCCTCAATAAAATTCCAGAACGCCTCTGTAGCGGCTAAATTAAATGGCATAGTCATAATATTGTGTATAATAATATCGTTAATGTTTCCCACCTCAGTTTCAATTCTACGTTGGAGATTTTGCAACCTAAACTCGTAAGATTCAGGTAAAGAGCCAAGTCGCAAAATACGCTGCTGATTTTTAACATGAACATTATTAGGGCTTAATTCAGGAATAATGCTGGTTTTAATATTTTGCTCTTCAATATTTCCCTCGCCTGCCAATACTGTTACCAAATAGCCATTTTTTGCAAATACTTCTGCTAAAGGACCAAGAATACTCTCAACACCTCCCACAATCGGAGGAAGAGTATAATGAATAATAATTACTTGTTTAATTTGTTTCATTAAGACATCGCCATCAGTTCTATGTAATTTATATTATTCTAACAAGAACTCAAGGAAAACAAATTACAATTTTGTCTCTTGTAAGTTGGTGAAAACGGACTTGTGGACAGATACTTTTTCAGGAAGCCCCACTTACAAGTCCTTCTTTTATTGCAAATATAGCCGCATCTTTTATATATTCAGGTGTATCAGATGTTGGCTTTGCCCATGATAAAAACGCTACATCTTCGACTTCTTTTGATAATCTTGTCATTTCGTGAATTGCGGATTTCTGTATTTGCATAACCCTGTTTGATATTCTTAAATTATTGCCCATTCTACCAGATCCTTTCTAACTTTTATATTGTATATAAAAATAATTTAAGTAAAAATATCAAAATATGTTGAATTATTTTTATCATAACACTAAACCAAATACAATTAAGATAATTGGACCTACATATCCGATAATACATTTTCCACGATTTTGTAAAATAAACAGGAAATATTCCAAGGCAAGTAGAGTATCTTTTATATTGAAATTATTATAGGAAATGTGGCCTTTTCTTACAAAATATATAATTAGTGATGATGAATCTTAAGTTTTACACTACTAACTTTATTACCCTTTACATTTTCTCCACTACTACTTCATTTGAATCAATTTTCGTCAAAGCAAGTAATTTATTATCCTCATAATCGGCTCTATAATAAGAACGACTTTTTAATTCTACTGTTTCCGCGGTCACTCCTTTCACAAAATCCTCATAAGATAAGAAATAAGCAACTCTCTTTTGGGCAAAAAGACATGATAAAAAAAACAGTTACAAGAAATAATGCTTTATATACTTTTTTCACTTTAATAAAATTACCTTAATTCTTTGATTAAAATCGAATCCAACAACTTGAACAATATAAATGCCTGAGCTTAAAGGACGATTATACCTACTATTTCCATTCCAAGATAATGTATATGAAGCCTTACTATAAGATTGAAAATCTTTATCCCACAGCAAATTTCCAGTAAGATCAAAAACAGAAATATTATAATTTCCCTGTTCCGGTAGCTCAACTTTAAAATTCACAGATTGATTAAATGGATTAGGATAAGCTGAAATTAAACAACTTTTATCTGGTAAATTCGGCTCATCACTTAACCTAGAATTTGTAATACAGTGGCAAACTTTTGCTATAACCGGCAAATGGTCAGAAGCATAAAATAGAGCATCTGCAATCTCTTGTGTAATGACGACAAAAGGAGGTTCTGCATTTATCGCCTTATTAAAATGATTACCATCATTCCCATAGGCTTTATAAGAATCAGAGACATATTGCAAACCATCACTAGTATGAAAAGGCTCGGACATCAATATAAAATCAAAACGATCGTCCAATCCTCCATAATTCCATCCATTATAATACCCTCTCGTAGCTTGAGTATGCAACCATGCAAAACTTACATTATCATGCCAACTACCTGGACTGTCAATCGGATCGAAGAGAACAATTGCCATACTGTCCATAAGAACCTTATATGCAGGTTCATTAGAATAATAAAGATTAAAATCTCCTACAACCAAATAATGTGTTTCGGGATAGTGATAATCTGCATGTTCCTTTAGTTTTAAGACCTCAATATACCGTTTGTTTTCATTATCACTGCCTTGACTGGCTTTAAGGTGAGCTGAATAGATAATGAATTTAAAAGAGGTATCGGAATAATTGTTTAATCCAAGAGTATAGGCAGAAATATCTCTAAGATCTGTATGAATTTGTTCTGTCTTTACGTGTAGAATGATAGAATTTCTATAAAAAAGTTGATTATCTGTATCATAACCATTGATAAAAGGTGTAGCGCTATATTCATCTCCTCCTGCATTCATTACATCATTTAGAAACAGTTGACCTCCTGACGCTGATTTCACTTCTTGAACGACTAATATATCGGGATTAACAGCCTCAATAACTTTCCTAAAGTACGGCACTCTTTCTGTACTATTAGAATTAGAATCAAAATTCAGAATATTATATGTCATAACGGTCAAAGTATCTAATTCAACTTCCTGCGCAATTAGTACGGTAAAGAAGGCAATAATAGTTATAAAAACGAGGAGGAATTTTCTACTATTCATAGTATTCCTTATCTAATGTATCTTTTTTTATCTTCATTCATTAAAATCTCATTTTTTAATGGATTGTATATTTCTACAAAATCAATAGAAGGGTCCCTTTTTATCAGCTCAATAGGTTAAGTGCAATTAAACAAGTGAGTAGAGAAAAATCCACTAGTTGCTGTATTTCTACAAATTCATTAGCAACATGATAAGCCTTATCATCCCCGGGTCCCCAACCAACTGAAATCACCCCATTCAGATTTAGAGTTTTAGCAAATGTGCCACCTCCCATACCAAAGGGCTTCGGTACAAAACCTAATACCTCTTTAGAATTGTTTTGAATAGCGTGAACTAATTCGTTATCTGGATCTATGGCATGCGGTTCATTCCACGACATCACTTCAATCTCAAACTTACCATTTTCTACTTTATCAATACATTGTTGCAGCTGATTCAATACATTTTCTTTCGTCATGCCGGGAACAGTTCGAATATCCAGATAAATCATACAAGTACCTGGAACAATATTCGGAGCAGCACCACCGTGAATTTCACCAAGATTCAGCGATGGGTGACCGAGCACTGGATGTACTTCATAGTCGAATTTTAAATTTTCAATTTCATTAACTAACTTTGCCATCATATAAACAGCATTAATTCCACGTTCTGGTGTCGAGCCATGTGCTTGCTTACCAATTGCTTTTATTTTAAAAATAGTACGCCCCTTTTCCGCAACATCTATTGACTTCATATTTTCACCAATATCAGGTACTACAGCATAAGTTGGATTAATTAATTTTTCTTCAAGTAAGTAGCCAATACCATAATCAATACCGTCAGGATCCTCGGCTTCCTCATCAGCAAGAGCAGCGATTAAAAGTTCACCTTTAAGCTGCTTATCAAGTTTCAACTTTTTCAAAACCTCTGCAGCAATTATAATAGAGACAAGCGGCCCCTTATCGTCCAGTGTACCTCTGCCAAAAAGCTTGCCGTCCTTTTCTTTAACCTCGTAAGGTTCAGTATCCCAGCCCTCCCCTGCTGGAACCACATCCATGTGACCGGGCATTAAAAGTCGCTTACCACTAATATTCATACCGAGCTTTCCGATAATATTAGGACGTCCTTCCATCCGTGAAAATTCATCGTAAGGAATACCAATTTTATCAAGTTCTCTCTTGACTATTTTAGCTACTCGATATTCTTCACCACGAAATTTAAGGTATGGATGATCGGGAAGTTTTTCCGATACAACATTTACCGTCTTTTCTCTTACCATTTCAGTAACTAAATCAATAATACGATTCCCAATCTCATCGTGATGGTCATCAAAGTACTGTTTAACAAGGGCTTTTGTCTCCATTTTCACTCCTATTAATACATTTTATTAAGCAAAATTTACTAAAGCCACATAATCCTCAAACTGCATAGAACATTTCGTTGCCGTGCTTTTTCTTGAAGATATTAAAACTCTATAAGATAAATCTTTCATCGGAAGCCAATTTAATTGAGTATTATCAAAATGGCAAAGTCAAAATAAGGTTTTAGAAAACACGTTTCTCCAAAGGAGTTCTTTGAACCGCATTTGGCTTTAGCCGAAGACTAAACGGGTTTTAGTATGATCATAAGAATAAATGTATTTTCGTTAATGAAATAACCCTGAAAACTAAATTGTTTTTTTGCTATTATAAATTAGTGTCGAGCCGCCTGATTCGATATTAAATACAACCATCACGAGTGAACTCACAACGGAATACTAAATAACCATCTCATTTTATTACAAGAATAATCACTCGCATAAAGAATCATGTACCAGTAATAAAACTTGATTTTTATTGAGGAGGGCACTTTGAAAAGAAGGAGAATAGCAAGTTACTTTAATAAAATGTTGTGTTAGTCTTTTAATTTGAATAACTTTTAAAATAAGTAGATTTATGGAATGAGATTGAATTTATAAATAACTCGAGGGGCGAAGTTAATTGAATTTGGAAAACATTATTGATGCAATACGCCACAATCGAATACGAATCACAGACCATGCTGATGAAGAAGCACAAGCAGATAATCTCTCTTTTGAAGAAATCTTTATCAGTGTTTTACTAGGTGAAATTATTGAAGACTATCTAGATGACGAACCTTATCCAAGTTGCCTCATCTATGGTGAAACTTTTAGTAAAGAGCCAATTCACAGCGTTTGGGCTTATAATCATAAAAACAAATGGGCTGTCTTAATTACTGTTTATCGACCTGATCCCAATCGTTGGATTGACTGGCGTACAAGGAGGTTAAAAAATGCTTCCCTTTAATCAATGCCCGGTATGCGGCGGAGAAATTGTTAAAAAAGATGTTGAAAAATTGCTACGCGGTGGAAATCATACAGCAGTGGTAAAAGCAAAGGCTGAGGTCTGTTTGCACTGTGGTGAACGCTTATATTCAAAAGAAACTATCAGCCGTTTTGAGCAAATTCGCAACAAGCTTGCAAGCTATGAAGTAGAAGACTTTCAACCTCTGGGAAAATCATTTCAAGTTGCGGATTAAACACAAATAACGGCTGGCTTTCCTGTATATCAAAAAGAGCGCAATTCTATAAATGGAATTTTCTAATCTCAATTTTATAGGGCTCATTCGACATCTTCATCATAAGTCTATTTGTTGTTATTATTGCTTGGTGGAAGGAGATTTATCATTTTATCTTGATGATGAGTTTGATGGGAGTTGTTAACTTTTTCTTAAATTTACAATTAAAACATTATTTTGCACATGGTGTGGTGTTATAGGAGTATTTTTTAGAACGATCATAATTCTATCAAACATCGAAGAATACATTGTAAATTCTTACATGTTTTTTAAAATCTAAATTGAGTGATTATAATCTTAACATCATCGGTTCATTCAGCATCTTTCTCTTACCTATTGGGTCTTCCGCATACTTTTTATATTTTTTGCACCCGCCTGCTAAAACGGAGTGGCGGGCAGGCAAACAGCAGTGTCTCATAGAGATCCCTTGGGGATTTGTGTTATATAAATCTCTCAATCTAGGTAAAAAATAAAGCTTTAATAAACTTAATTATGAATTTATTTCTTCCCACATAATTGAACTGGTGGAGCTAGAAGCTATACTTCACCTTCAGATACAAATTATCATTCCTATCAAACTGCCCAAAAATAGTATCGCTATCACCTTCTAAAATATCTGCACCAAAAGTAATTGTAAAACTATCGGAAAAATTCCAATCCACCATAATCCGTGATAGAGATGACTTATTATCAATGTTATATAATGTTAGAATCATCGGTGATACTGTTTCGCTAAAAAATCTTCCCTTTATTAATAGGCTGCCAATAGAGTTTTTTTCGTCATTAATTATCCCCTCTTCATAATCAAGTATCCTTTCCTGAATCGCCTGGATACCGATGTCAATATCACCGGTCAGCTGATAGTCCATTGCAAGCATACCCTGAACAAATCCTTTTTCCACTAACATTCCATTCGGCAGGTACTTTTGCTCCACTATATCAAAAGATCTTTCTGGATAGTATCCTCCCTCACCTCGAAAAACAAAAGTCCCAAAAGGTCTGGCGAAGTTAGCGCCGTAAAAAGTAACCCAGGGATGTGAAGGAGTAAGAACTACTCCATTGGGTAAACCGTCACAATCACTCACTATTTGCTTAAAAAATACTGGCTTATCCTCTCTTATTTTAAGAAAGATAAATGACAAATCTGTTCCGAGCAAGAAAGTATTAAACTTGAATCCGTATTCAGCTTTTCTAAGCGAATTAACAGGCAATTCATCTTTTAAATAATTCATTGGAACTCTCATTGTCGTAGAACTATATAGTGGAGGCAAATGTATACTAATAGAATCTGGTCTATAAAAAGACCAATCCCCATCAAAAGTGATATTCATTGGCTTAAACTCCGGAATCATAAGTGCTTCCAACGAGTGGTTTCCAAAGTGAAGCTTGGTATTGATCATAGTTGTTGCCATCCGAATATCATCAAAATCTTGAAGAAGAAAATAGGAAAGATCAAGAGGGTTCACAATATCATTAATGAAATAACCATCTGTTTTCCCCCAAACCACCTGCTGCTTTCCGATCCTGAAATCAACAAACGAACTGTAAATATCCAAGTATGCTTCTCTTAAACTTATAATACTTTTTTCTGCATCCGCCACATCATTCAAAATATCAACAGAAGCAAAACCATAAACATTATCACCCCAGAGCTCGGAATTCAGTCGGAGTCTATTACGCAGAAGCATGGCATCATTTGGCATATCTATTCTGAAAACGCTATGATTTCTAACAAATCCATGAAATTCAACCTGTGCAAAAATAACATTGTAAACAGAGAGGATAAAAATCAATACAAATACTATGGAAACAACTCTTATTCTTCGATTCATTTTACCCTGCCCCGCTGCAGCGTTGTTGTTGTAAACACTTGATCGTTTATTTCAACATTATAGTTTAATTCTTCAATCTCTATTACAGTTTGGTGATTTTTATTAAAATTGTTCATGTGGAGTTTAAAAGGAGTCCATATATTATTAACATTCCGAAAGTCAGTTGCCTTTAATTCTTTGAGAAGTTTTCCTTTCTTATCATAAAAATCAACCCTGGATACAACCCACTTTTCAGGAACTACCCAACCAATTTTTTTACTATACATATCATTTTTATCAACCGGAATGGACTCGATCTTGTAACATTTAACACCTTCCCTTTCCTCTTCACCAAGGAGCTTATGTGTATCCTCATCGATGTTGCGTCCACCCATATCGTCATATGTAAAGTCAGTACCCATGAAGTAATCGTTTTTACTTTCTCCGGCTATTCTACGTATTTTTTTCAATGCCGGTAAGTATAGCCAACGATCATCATCTTTCTTAGTATCTTTGTAACTCCAAAGAAGCAATCCTGTACCCCTTATATCAGGTGGATATTCAAAGAAGATAAGAGCCTTAGTATCAATTCCTTTCTCACCATCGTATGATTTTTCATACCTCAGTACATCACGAACACGCTTCTTGCCCTTCTTATTGATCAAAGTCATTTTAGTTTTTCCATACTGGCTATTAACACTCCGCTGTTCATCAACTTTTACCATTATATCCCTTCCAGTTAACTGCGAATAACCGAACTCAGTTAAAGAAAATAGAAATATTATCATAATAAAAAATATAAACACTTTTTTCATTTCAACCTCCATTTTTTATAACCTTGCGAAAGTTTAAAACTTCGCAATGTTTTCAACACTTCTTTCTCCCCCACGCTGCCATCATAATCGAAGGAGTCATTACCAATCCAAGCAAAAATGCTTTTAAGAAATTTCTCTTAAACTTAAACTCAGCTATACCGGCAAACTGCAGGCATATAATTATATAAATTACAATAATAATACTCAGATTACTCAAGCAGAAATTTCCTATACTCAGCCACCAATCAGAATTGTATGTTGGAAGTCCTGTCAGCCAATTATATAACTTTATAAATCCCTTTATAATCCAATAAACAACTATTAATAATGCAGGAATGAAGAAAATTTTTGAAAATATTTTATCTCTTTTATCTGTCATTGCCATTACTCTTTTTACCAAAAATGAAAGCCGGTTTTACAAGCACCAACAGTGCCGGCATTACCGACAATGCTCCAAGCAAGCAGCCGGTAATTGAAAATACAATTAAAAACCCAAAAAAGTAAATAGGCAAAAAACCGGAAATTGTCAACACTGAAAATCCAACAATAACCGAAAGCGCATTATAGATAATTCCTTTTCCGCTGGTCGTCAAAGTTAGAGTAACTGCCTTTTCTGCGCTGGCACCTTTTTTAACTTCCAGCCTATACCGATACAAGAAATGAATCGTATAATCAATTCCAACGCCTATCATAATACTTGAAAGCATTACCGTCGCCATATTTAAATCAATATGAAAGTAGCCCATTAATCCAAATACCATAAGAATTGCACCACTAAGAGGAACAATTGATAATAATCCACCTACGATAGATCTAAAAATTACTGCACTTACCAGGCAAACAAAAAAGATGGAAAGTATAAGACTTCTAATTTGTCCCTTAACCACTAAATCCGACAATACACCGATAAAAGATGTAACACCAGTAACAAATGGGAAGTTTTCTTCACCGAGCTCTTTTTTAATAAACATCCTCGTATCATTAAACAACTTGAATGCCGCTGCAGAACTGGATTCATTTACTCTCGCTAATATCTGTGCTTGCTCATAATCGTAATCCACAAAATGATCCATATCCTCAGGATCACCTGTTAGAGAATAGAGAAATAGATATTGAGCAACTTCCTCACGAGTTTTGGGAATTACTTTATATTCAGCACTATCGCCATGGAATGCTTTATTCATTAATTTCAGATGGTCAACTATAGATGATGTTTGAGTTATATTATCCTTTTCATCTAAAAAGTCAGTCAAGCGCTCAATTTTCTTTAAAAATTCCGGCGATTTAATATCACCCTTTGCCAGAATTTCCAGCTGTGATGAACCACCAAATTCTTTATCTATTACCTCATTCGCCCTGCGAATCTCTGATGATTTTCTGAAGAAGTAAATTGGATTTGTATCCACATTGATCTTTGTTATCCCTGTCGAAATAGTCAGGATGATTAGAGCAACAATCAGTAGGAAACTTAATTTATGCTGCGTAAATAGATTCCCCCATTTGCTTAGAAATCTGTTCATTTTTTCTGATGAATTTCCCTCTGCTAAAAAGACAGGATAATCCAGGAATTTTAAAGCCGCCGGTACAAAAGTTAGACTTAGAATAAAAGCTGTTGCAATTCCAAAAGAGACTAATAGACCTAATTGCCTTGCCGGCGGGAGAATATGAGATTGAAGACTTAAAAATCCGATCAAAGTAGTAATACCAGCTAAAAATACAGGCGTCTGGAGATGTTGAAGCGTTGATTTGATAATCAGGTCTTTAGTTCTATAACTATTTTTCTTATACTCTTCAAAATAATGTGCAACAATGTGAATACTATAATCATTGGCAATGGCAATCAACATTACGGGTATCATTACCCCAATAAAAGTGAATTTGATCCCGAGCAATGCCATCAACCCGATCATATTAATAATACTCATAATAACAACTATAAAAGGTAAAAATGCACCGATCCAGCTTCGAAAACAAAAAACTAATAAAAATATCATCAGCACAATTCCAAATGGGAAAAGCATTTTCATGTCTGAGTGCATTGTATTAGTAACTTCATGACGAGTAAGAGGCATTCCTGCAATATGGATTTGCTCAGGTCCTTCATATTTTTTAACTATCTTATTAAATAAAAATGATATTTCGTCGTCATCATTTTCTCCATTTGTTAATTCCAGAATGGAAATAATAGCCGCCTTCTTGAAATCTTTCGATACAATATTCCCATAAAGCATTTTATTATCTATAATGCGCTGTTTAATCGCTTCTACCCGTTTGGCAGTCTCTGGAAAACCCTCGAAAAGTTCACCAACTTCAAATCCATCTTCAGTAGCTTTAATATCAACAGCATTGGTCAACGATAAGACTTTCTCAACCATTTCGATTTCTTCTATTTCTGATGTTATATCATAAAATTTTTTAAGAGTGTTCTTACTAAAAATATCTTCGGAAGAAATTGACATAACTATTAAATCTGAGCCGCCAAATATATCCTCCATTTCATTCATAGAAACAATTATGTCAAAATCTGTCGGAAACATGGCTTTCAAATCTGGCTCGATCTCAAGTTTTGGAATATTCCAGCCCATTAATACTGTTATTAAAATGCAGAAAGCAATAATAGTCTTCGGAAATTTTAACACAAAATCAATCCAATTCTTCATCTTCCATTCCAGTTCATCATTTTTCCTCAATAAATGATAAATTAAAAGATTTACCCTTTTCCATAAGTCCATTCATGACAATATCTACAAACACCTTCATTATATCCGAAACTGAATAGGGAGCCTGTATTAGAAGCTCCGGTTGAAAGACCGTCTGAACAATCTTCATAATAAGTGTAATTGTGAATTTTAAATTAATATCCTTACGTATGAGTCCCATATTTTGTGCTTTCACAAGACTATCATTAAGACTTACTATTGTGCTTGTTTCGAAATCCTCTACCTCCTTCCAAATTTTCGGATAATATAGTTTAACATCATATATAAATTCCGTACTATTTAATGAAATTTGCTTTTGAATCGTACTAAGAATTACAAATACCATTTTCAACGGATCATGGTTATCTGTTTTAATTGTCTTCACGCTATCAAATAGCTGTCGGTAGTTGTAATACAATACCTCTTCAACAAATTCCTCTTTCGACCTGAAATATTTATAAATTGTTTTTTTACTGACTTTAAAATCTGCACATAATTTTTCTACGGTAAAGTTTCGGATGCCTTTAGACATGAGCTGCTGTGTGGCATATTTGATAACCGGTCTCATTTTTTCCGGCAGTTCTTTTTTACCCATTGGAAACGTTTCTTGTTTCATACGTTTACAATTTAGTAATTAATCTCCATATTTGTCAAGAACTTTTTTCACCTGAAATAGCACACGGATTTACAACATGAATTATTTATTCAAGAGTCCACTAAAGAAAGCCACATACCAGAGGCATCCCGTTGGGAAAATGCACATGCCGAAGGCATCCCCTTAGGAAAAATTCTTTTTATAATTTCAATATGACAAAGAGATGTCCTTGATAAAATTAACGTGTGTTTTTTATCGTAAGATCCGTCTGGAAGGAGTTTTAAAAAAACCTTTTTTCTCTTTATCTCAAAGAGATGTCTTCGACAGAGATCCCGTTGGGATAAGCGTACTCTTTCAATCGTTTTATAAAGAATGATCTTAGTATTTTACTTTTCAAACATGAGCCCACTATAAAAACCATTAAAATGGTTAAAATGGGCTTATTGAGTTCTGCTACCCACAACTGCAGTTGTGGGCTAACTCACTATCTCTCATAGGATTAGCCCACAGTTTTAACTGTGGGTAAAATGTAAAAAGAACCTAATTTTAACCCCTTCAGGGGTTTTTAGAGTGGGCTCAAACATTTTATTTTCTCAAATTCACTCTATTATATTTAAACCTTTCAGGTTTATCAAACCTGAAAGGTTTTATCTAACCAGTGTTCGATTGGTTCTAATTTCGGTGATGGAATTTATTGAAAGATTTGTGAAATTCATTCTGGGTTAATATAGTTCATTATTTATGAATTGCTTTATGTAAATGCTTTTTTGCACTTAGATTATTTTTTGATATTACACTTCCATCGTGCCTTTCAGGAAGAAAATATCTAAAGCTAAAATCATTGCGCCAGTATGTTTATCAAGGTCTCCCATAATCTCTTCAACACCTTCAACAATGCTGGATACTTCGCTTTCATTTACTATAGCCATAATTGTTTTACTAACATCTTTACGCTCACCTAAAAAATCTAAAAAACTACTGAAAAGCGGAATATTTGAAAGAATATCCTTAACTCCTGTAGATTCTAGAACATTAGCACCATATATTCCCCTTTCAAGGAAAAGATTAATTATATCTTCAAAAAAACGCTTTTCATATAAAACAATTATCAAAAGTTTATTTTTACCATCTATCTTACTTTCAACTACTCCCGTATAACGTATAAAAGCTTCTTTTAACGCAACAGGACTGTGAGAATTCATTATCTCTTTGCGTGCATTATGATTCCGTGAAATTCTTGATATTTGTGCAAGTATTTGCAAATGCCCTTCCGTATCCTCCTCTGGACCAATTACAGTAAAAAAAATATGAGATTTTTTACCATCTATACTCTTGAAATCAATTCCCTTTCTCGATACAGTAATACTCATAGCAAATTCGCTCAAGCCTTTCATTTTCGCATGAGGAATTGCTATACCATCTTCAAAACCTGTTGACCCGATTTTTTCCCTTACTAAAAGTGCGGAATAAATTTCATTTTCTGACACATTGGAAACACTTTTTGATATTAAATTTGCCAGTTTTTTCAGACTATCTTCTTTGTCCTTAGCAATTAGATTTGTAGTACATGATTTATCATTTAAAATATTCAAGATATCCATAATCAACCCATCCTAAATTATAAATCAGCCCCTTTTTTTAATCCAAATTTTGTAATTACAGGGCCAATCAATTCATTGATAAAAATACTAAAAAGCACAATATTCACCACCAGAACAAGGGTTTCTTTCACAGCAGGAGGAGCGGAATCCAATATTGGTGATGTCTGCACAAGCAAAACAAGACCAATAGCAACTCCAGCTTGAGGAAAAAGACAGAAGCCTAAATAATTTCTAATTTTTACATCAGCCTTTGTCATTACCGCTGAAAAAAACGTCCCCGTATATTTCCCTGCAAACCGACTTACGATATATACTAAACCGTAAACAATTACTATGCCCTTTGCAAAAACGCTAATTTCAAGTTCAGTTCCAGCTAATACAAAAAACATTGCAAATACCGGAGGCGTAATTGGTTCTATAACATGGAATATCCTTTTGTTTTTAGTGGATAAGTTTACAAGTACTGCTCCAAGAACCATATTTGCAATCAATAGGGAAAGATTTAATACTATTGCTATGGATGTAGTAAGGAAAATGATTGCAATTGATATAATCAATATTTCATTGAGCTTATACTTTTTTATTGTGAAAAAGTGCAGAAGAATACCACTAATAAATCCTAATAAACATGAAAAAAGAATATCAGTAATTACATGAACAAAACCTGTAAGCATAACGGCTGCAGTTTGAATTACTGTGCCTGTTAACATCGGTGCAACTATTGCAAATACAATACTGAAAAAAATAATACATATAGCATCATCAAATGCCACTACACCATATAAATAATCTACAAAAGTACCACGAGCTCGTAATTCTCTAACAATAATAACTGTAGCGGCAGGTGCGGTTGCAGTAGCAATTGCACCAAGAATAAGTGCATAACTAAGAGCAATACCTATCAATTGAAGAAAAAGAACAGTAAATATAAAAGCAAATACTGCCTGAAAAACGGTTATAATCAGGATTGTCTTGCCGGTTCTTTTCAGTTTTGCAATGTCAAATTCAGCACCTATTGTAATTGCAATTAAACCAAGTGCTATTTCCGTAACACTTGTGAGCCGATAAACCATACCTTCATGAATAATATTAGTTACTGACCCCCCTAATAGCAGACCAGCAATGATATATCCTGTTAGTGAAGGTAATCTTATTTTCTCTGCCAATTTTCCTGTAAAATATCCGATTAACAACAACAATCCTGTACTAAAAACAATGTGATTACCAAAGAGAACTTTTAAATTATTTAATACACTTATGAAAACATCCATTTATCCATCCCGATTCCAAGAGATTAAAACTATTGTTGAGTAATTGCTGTGCTTTAACTAAAACAATCGAGTTTTAGTTCTTTACTATCTTCGGCTGTTTTACAAAAAACAACAAAAGTATAATACCTGCTAAAACCAGCGCAATTGAACTAAATTGGTAGTTGGTTAACCCTAAAAACCCTCTTGGATTAACTCGTATAAATTCCATAAAAAAGCGTTCAACACCCGCAAAAATTAAATAGATGGCAAATGTTGTTCCGTGCTTTTTCGTCTTTGGTCTTATAACTTTTATCAGAATAAAAAAGAATATGAAATTTATTATTGTTTCATATAGTTGAGTTGGATGAACCGGGTAATTTGCAGGAGGTGCAGCATTTGGGAAAACAACAGCCCATGGAAGACTACTTGCACATCCATGGCAACATCCGGCACAAAAACAACCTATCCTGCCTATCCCCTGCCCTAAAAGAAGTACAGGTCCAATAATATCTACATACATGCCTAGTGGTTTTTTTGATTTTTCAATAAGAGAAACAACCGCAATTGTGCCTCCAATAATTCCGCCATGAAATACAAGACCCGCACCTGAGAAAATCATACCTATAGGGTCTTCTATCACAAAGGAGATATTCTCAAGTAGATAGAAGATTTTGGCTCCTATTATTCCACCAATAGCTGCCCAAAACACTATACTACTGGCAAAATCAGAACTCCCTCCTATCTTCTTTACTTCCCACTTTAATACAAAATAAGCGGTTAAAAATGCCGTAGCCATCATAAATCCATAGGTGTAGATAGTAACAGGTCCTAATTTTAAAAGTATCGGATGCATATCAGCCTCAGTTATTAATTATATTTAATCTTAAAGCCATCTAACCTAGATAATTCATAAATCTTGCCACCTCCGAAAGGAGTCCCTTTGGGAAAAGACACTAAGTCTCTAAGAATTAATAAAAGATAGATGTTTAGTTGTTAGAAAGAAATAAAATTCACACCTTGTCTTTTTTTTATATTAAACATTACCTTATGCCTTTGTGCCTCGTATGTTAAAACTGATCTTATTCATAAGAAAGATATTTTTAAATTCTGTATCTTATTCTTTGTAATTCCCATTTATCAACTATCATCTTCTATCTAACCCCTACGGGGTTATGCAATTATGGTTGAACTTCTTCTTCTACTACAAATATATCACCCCTACGGGGTTTTACCGATCACTGATAACTGATTACACTTTTTCACTTTACCTTTTGACTTTTAGTATAGTATCTTAGTGGCTATGAATATTATCTTTCTTCCATTCATTTATCTGTAGAATATCTTCTATAGGTCTTTTTGGAACATGCAGAACTCCAATTTTATCCTTCCAATATTTTATATCCTCAGTAGCCGCTTCAACAACAGGAGATTCATCCGGATAACCCAATGCAATAACTGAATCAATCAAATAAGTATCAGGAATATTAAAAACTTTTTGCAATTTTTCCCTATTCACTGAGACTATCCAACACGAACCAATTCCAAAACTCCAGGCAGAGAGAATAAAATTTTCAATAGCAGCTCCGGCATCATGCTCCGCTCCGGTTTTCTTTATAGATTTATTTACCAAAACAATTAGATAGGCAGTAGGTCTTCTACCCTCTTCTGGATTCCCATTAGGTGCAATATATCCAGCCCATTTTAATAGTGGAAAAATTGTCTTAACCTTTTCAGAATCAGTAATCAAAAGGTACTCAAGAGGCTGAAGATTTTCTGCAGAAGGAGCTAATCCAGCGGATTTGATACATTTTAGTAAATCTCTAAGAGAAATGGAATCCTGTTTAAATTGCCGTATCGTCCTTCTTGAATTTATCAAATGAGAAATCTCATCACTTTTTCCCATGAACTAACCCCACATTAGTATAACAATTTAGACTTATCATAAGGAATATTTTTAATTAGCATCATGTATTTTTACATTGAAAAACATGAGTACGAATTATTTAAAGAATGGCATTCCTAACTTCAAAATTCATTCTTCGAAGTTTTGCTGTAAGAATTTTTGCAATATTTCTCATAATATAAAAGCCGACATGCTCCTTTTTTTCTAAGTATCGATGAAAATCCAGATAATCGACATATATAAAATCAGAATCCTCATCAGTTACAACTGTCGCTGATCTTGAAGTTCCATCTATCATAGAAAATTCACCAAAAATATCGTTATCTCTAAGCGTTGTAATTTTTTCTTTTTCACCTGGCTGGGAACTTGAGTAAATCAATACTCCAACACGACCTTTAGAAATAATATAGAGTTCGCTACTCAGATCCCCTTCACGAATTATCACATTACCTTTTTTAGCATGTTTGCTGTGAAAAATTTTTGATAGATCTTCAATCTCAGAGTCAGTTAAGCCATGAGTAAGATCACTTCTTCTCAAAACATTAATAATGTCCATAATCATTCCTTCCTCCTCTTTCTCATTGCGTGTTTCTCCGCAAGGTACACTGTATTAGCAATGAGCATTGAAATAGTCATAGGACCAACTCCTCCAGGAACCGGAGTAATTGCATCCGCAATTTCTTTTAGTTCATCAAATTTCACATCTCCTACCAATTTGTAACCTTTTTTTGACATTGAATCATCAACTCTATTGACACCCACATCAATTACTACTACTCCAGGTTTTACAAACGATTTATCAATAAATTCAGGTTGACCAAGTGCTGCAATTAAAATATCAGCCTGATTAGTAATCTCCTTGAGATTTCGGGTTTTCGTATGACAAAGAGTCACCGTAGCATTTCCCATTTCTCTCTTTTGCATTAAAAGATTGGCAATAGGTTTTCCTACTATGTTGCTTCTGCCGAGTACAACAACATGCTGACCGGAAGTATTTATTTTAGAGTACTTTAACAACATTATAATACCATGAGGGGTACAGGGCAGAGGGCAATCAATCCCTAATAACATTCGACCCATATTTGTCGGGTGTAATCCATCGGCATCTTTATCAGGATCAACCGCTTGTAGAATTTCCATACTATCCAGGTGGTCAGGTACAGGGAGTTGTACAAGAATTCCATGGAATTTTTCATTTTTATTCAAATCGTTTATCAAAGATAAAACTAACTCTTGATCAATATCAGCTGGTAACTTTATAGTTTCCGAAATAAGTTTCATAGACTTAAAAGCTTTGGATTTCATATTAACATACACTTTTGATGCAGAGTCATCCCCTATAAGAACCACAGCTAATCCTGGAACAATTCCTTTCTTCACAAGATATTCTATTCGAGGAATTAAGGAGTTTCTTACTTTAGCAGATATTTCTCTGCCATCAATAATCCTGGCACTACTCATTTTGCATAGCTCACACTTCTATGTTCCCTAACTACAACAACTTTTACATGACCGGGGTAATTCAGCTCAGACTCGATTTTTTCCGCTATATTTTCTGCCAAACCATCTGCCCCCAAATCATTTACCATTTCACTTTCTACGATAACTCTTACTTCACGACCCGCCTGAATAGCATAAGTTTTTGAAACGCCGTCAAACGAATTAGCAACTTCCTCTAATTTTTCAAGTCTCTGGATATAACTTTCAAGTGTATCACCTCTGGCTCCTCTTCTGGAACCGCTTATCTGGTCAGCTGCCTGAACAAGCACTGATATAGGATGAGTTGCTTCAACTTCTTCATGATGAGAAGCAATAGCATTAATAACAATTGGATTTTCTTTAAATTTTCTGCCAATGTCTGCACCTATTAATGCATGCGTACCACTAACATTCCTATCAATGGCTTTCCCAATATCATGCAATAATCCAGCTCTCTTTGCAAGTTCACCATTTAATCCCAGTTCTGCTGCCATCAGACCGGATAACCACGCTACTTCAATTGAATGATTTAAAACATTCTGGCCATAAGATGTACGATACCTTAATTTCCCAATTATTTTCATCAGCTCAGGCTTAAAAGGTGGAAGATTCACTTCATCTATTGCTTCTTCAGCGGCACGAATAATAGACTCTTCAACTTCCTTCGTTGACTTTTCCACCATTTCTTCAATTCTTGCTGGATGAATTCTACCATCAAGGACAAGTTTTTCCAGAGCAACTCTGGCAATCTCTCTGCGCACGGGATCGAACCCAGAAAGAACAACAGTTTCCGGTGTATCATCAACGATAATTTCCACGCCGGTCATAGCTTCAAAATGTCTAATATTTCTTCCCTCACGACCTATAATTCTACCCTTCATATTATCATTTGGTAAATTCACAACAGATACTGTAGTCTCGGCGGTATGGTCCGCTGCTGAACGCTGTATAGCTGATATAATTATTTTCTTTGATTCGCGATTTGCCTCTGTTATAGCCTCTTCTTTAATCTCCTTAACTTTCTTTGAAATTCCCTTTTTAGCCTTTTCCAATAGATTTTCCATGAGAATTTCCTCAGCCTCTTTTCTGGAAAGCCCTGCAATGCGTTCCAACCTATCAGTTTGGCGTTCAATAACATTCTGGAGCTCAGTCTCTTTGTGAGCCAGTTGTCCTTTTTGCTTTTTTAGATCATCTTCCTTTCTCTCAATATCATCTAATTTTTTTTCTGCGACCTCCATTTTTCGTTCAAGGTAAAATTCTCTTTTAACAATCTTTTTTTCAAGGTCGTGAATTTCTCTTAATTTTGTCCTTGATTCATCCTCCGCTCGATGCTTAATTCTTAGCGCTTCATCCTTGGCTTCCAGACGTGCCTCACGTCTAATATCTGATGCTTCTTTTTTTGCACTCGAAACAATTTCAGATATGGAAGAATGCGTATGTTTCAATTTCTGAATGTAAAAATAAAGTCCAAGAAAAGCACCTAATCCGGCACCACCCACTCCTATAATAATATAAATCCAGTACATTGTACCACTCCTTTAGTTTAAGATAAAAAACCCTACATTCATAAAAATGTTCCAATAATAAAACTAAGTAGAGTTTTAACTGTTATTTATGAAAGATGGATTATATTTATTCGCCTAATTCTTCATCTATTATGTCAATAAGAAATTTTGCTTTCTCATCGACATTTCGTAAAACATCCTCTTTATCTTTATTACAGCTAAAAAGTTCATCAGTTATATTCATAGAAGCTAATATGGCAACGCGTAAAGGAGACTGAACAGTTGTTAAGGAATTCTCAACTTCTTCCATTTTATCATTTACATGCTTAGCAACACTGGTAATATATGAAGGCTCAGCCTCACCTTTGACTGTATATTTCTGACCATATATTGTTACACGAACTAAATTATTTTTAGATTCTTCCATCTTTCATCTATTTTATATTTTCAAATATCACCTATTAAAAATTTTTAGAAGATCAAAACTCTTCTAAAACTTCCAGCATACTTTCTATCTTTTCTCTTAATTGCTGGCGTTCTTTATCATTTAATCCTGTTTCACCTGTAGTATTTTCTTCCAACTTCTCCACCAATCTTTTATTTTTTGCTCGCAGGTCACTAACAAGCAATAAAAGATTTCTAATTTTTCCCTCTAACAAATTTAAGGACGTTAACTCCATAACATACCTTTATCGTAGTTTTGCACTAAGATCACTTTTAAGAATTTCATGAATTGCTAACATCCTCTCATCAACCTCTTCATCTTTTAAAGTCCTATACGACTCCCGAAATACTAAATTAAATGTAAGACTTTTTAAGCCTTTGTCAACATTTTTTCTATGATATAGATCATAAAATTTTACTTTTCTCAGTAAGTTGCCACCTTTTTCCACAATTTTTTGCTTTACCTCCTCCACTGTAATTCTTTCTGGTATTAATATCGAGATATCCCTTTCAATAGCAGGATAAATGGGTAAAGGCTCATATCTTACATCAAATTTTGCCTGCTCCAATAGTATTGAAGCATCGGCATCTAAAACATAAATAGGTACCTCAATACCAAATTCAATCTGGAGATATTCCTGATTTAGCTGTCCTAAATAACAAAATTCTTTTCCATTAATCTCTGCCCTGAAAAGATGCTTAAAATATTTACTCTCATCCCTTCCAAATTTAAGATAGTTGATGCCGAACTGCTTTGTAATATCCTCTATTACTCCCTTCAACACAAAAACATCACTTTGTCTTGCTTCATAATTCCAGTGTTTATCTTCCAAGGCTCCGGTTGTAAGCAGTGAAAACTTAAGAATTTCCTTAGCATGAGTTTCAGAAGCAGGATCGAAATGTTGAACAAAACCCAGTTCAAAAATTTGCATATCGCTGTTTTTTCTATTTATATTCCGCTTGGCTGTATATATCAAGCCCGGAACTAGAGATGTCCTTAAATAAGCCATATCCAGACTTAGTGGATTCCGAAGCTTCACTGGTTTTACAGATTTAAAAGTAAATTGTGTCTGCTTTTCACTGACAAGAGAATTATTAAAAACCTCGAAGTAACCATAAAAACAAAGAGTTGAACGAAGCTTTTCTATTAAATCATATCTGGAATCTACTTCATACGAAGGTTGAATTTGCAGCTTTTTTGCTGAGGGGACTTTATGCATTCCATAAATCCGAATAACCTCTTCTATATAGTCAACTTCTCTTTCCAGGTCAGGACGCCATGTAGGAGAAATAACTTTAATAATCTCATTATCCATTTTAAGTATCTTGCAACCTAACTTTACAAATTTTTCCTTAATCCAATCCCTTTCAATTTCAATCCCAATTAACTTATTTATACGTTTAAAACGAACATTCACTTCCGCAGGTGAAATATTCTTAGGGTATTTATCAACAATTCCCCTGCATACTTCTCCGCCAGCCAATTCAACAATTAGATCCGTAACTCTATTAATTGCATAAATTACTCCTTCGGGATCAACTCCTCGTTCAAATCTATACGACGCCTCCGTTGACAATCCTAAATATTTCGATCCTTTTCTTATCGTTGCAGGTTCAAAATATGCACTCTCAATAAGTATATCTCTTGTTTCAGTAGCAATTTCAGAATTTACCAATCCCATAATTCCTGCGATAGCAACAGGATGTTTAGCATCACATATCAGCAAAATATCTTCTGAAAGGGTTCTTTTAACGGCATCAATAGTCTCGGCAAACTCCCCATTTTCGGCATTTCGAACAACAATTTTCTTTCCCTCTATCTTCTCATAATCAAATGTATGTAATGGTTGACCTGTTTCCATTAATACAAAATTGGAGGCATCCACTACATTATTAATAGAGCGAATTCCAACACTTTTCAGGTGTTCTACCAGCCATTGAGGCGATGGCCCAATTTTGACACCTTTTATAACTCTCGCCGCATATCGAGGACATTCATCAATACTTTTAATTTCAACATCAATATAATCTTCAACAGCTTCTTCCGATTCTTTAAATCTAATTTTCGGAATTCTTAGTTCTCCGCCAGTCAATATAGAAATTTCTCGTGCAACACCAATGTGAGACGTACAATCAGGGCGGTTTGGAGTGAGATCTACGTCAATACTCGTTCCACTCTCCGATAAATACTCGGCTAATTCCATCCCCAAAGGTGCATTTTCATCTAAAACCATAATACCGGTGTGATCACTGGAAATTCCTAATTCATCTTCGGCACAAATCATCCCCTCAGAACGAACACCTCGTATTCTAACTGGTTTTAATTTCATACCATTAGGCAGAACAGTCCCTAATATTGCGAGAGGTACTTTTTGTCCTTTTGCAACATTCGGAGCACCACAAACTACATCCTGTTCTTTTAATCCAGTCGAAACTTTACAAATAGACAACCTGTCTGCATTTGGATGGGACTGGACATCCAATACCTCAGCAATAATAACTCCATCAATTTTATCAACCGGACTTTTTTGTATTTTAGACTCTAATCCAATATAGGTAAGACGTTCTTCCAATTCTTCAGGAGAATAGGGAATATCAATATATTTTTCCAACCATTTTGTATTAACTATCATATTACCATTGTCTATTGACTATTGTATATTGACCATTGACTATTGACCATTGTCTATTGACTGTTGATCATTGATAATCGATAATTGATTCATTCGCCCTTCAATTTCTAGAATTGTTTCAGAAAACGAATATCGCCGTCAAAAAACAGTCTTATATCATCAATTCCGTACTTTAACATAGCAATCCGGTCAGGTCCCATTCCAAACGCATATCCGGTGTATTTTTCAGGATCAATCCCAACAGATACGAAAACATTGGGATCAACCATCCCACTGCCCAATATTTCCAGCCAGCCAGTATTTTTACATACCCGGCAACCTGAGCCTCCGCAAATAAAACATGAAATATCAACTTCAGCACTCGGTTCAGTGAATGGGAAATAGCTCGGACGAAATCTTAGTTTGACATTCTTACCAAAATAGCGCTTTGCAAATATTTCAAGAGTACCCTTCAACTCGCAAAAAGTAACATTTTCATCTACATACAAACCCTCAATCTGATGAAAAGTACAATAACTGCGAGCGCTAATCGCCTCATTACGATATACCCTACCAGGTGCAAGAATTCTGATTGGCGGTTTTTGTTTCTCCATCGTCCTGATTTGAATTGGAGAAGTATGAGTCCGCAATAATATTGAATCATCAATAAAAAAAGTATCCTGCATTTCTCTCGCCGGATGATTCTCAGGGAAATTCAATGCCTGAAAATTGTAATAGTCAGTTTCCACTTCCGGACCGAATTCTATACCAAATCCCATTTCCCTAAAAATTGAACAGATTTCATTCATTGTTTGAGTAACCGGATGCAAATGTCCTGATTTTTGAGGCTTTCCTGGCAAAGTAAAGTCAAAGAATTCCTCCTTAGCAGCAACACTTGTTGACCTTTGTTTAAGAGTATTGATAGAATCTTCAGCCTCTTTCTTCAATAGATTTAATATCTTGCCATATTTCCGTTTCTCTTCAACACTAAGAGAAGCGAATTCACGGAAAAGTGTAGGTATATAGCCCTTTTTCCCTAAAAATTTAATTCGAATATCTTCGACAGATTGAAAATCTATTTTAACTTGTAAGAGGTCTTTTTTTAATATAGAACGAACCTCTTCGGCACGATCCAAGAGGTTCATATACTTAAGCCTTTGCTATTTTAACTAATTTTGCAAAACCATCAGGGTCTTTAACAGCAATTTCTGCAAGTATTTTACGGTCAAGGTTAACACCATTTCCCTTTAGGCCATGAATAAACTTGCTGTATGAAAGACCATGCTGACGAACACCTGCATTTATTCTGGCTATCCAAAGTGCTCTGAAAGTCCTTTTTTTAGTACGTCTATCTCTATACGCATATTGTAAAGCCTTTTCGACGGCATCTTTTGCATTAACATAAAGTTTACTTCGGGCACCTCTATACCCTTTAGCCATCTTTAGGATTTTTCTATGTTTTCTATGATGTGCTACTGAACTATTTGCTCTTGGCATTATTTTGCTCCTACGTTAAAATCATTCGCTTTACACGTTTCTCATCACTTGCAGCAACTAATCCAGATTGACCTAAATTCCTCTTCCTCTTGGGTGATTTTTTAGTAAGAATATGAGAGAAATTAGCCTTGTTTCTCTTAACCTTACCAGTTCCGGTCAATTTAAATCTTTTTGCTGCAGATCTTCTGGTTTTCATCTTTGGCATAATAACCTATCTCCTATTTTGAAGTAAGAAATGATATAATAGTTCGTCCCTCATTCATTGGGGCTTTATCAACTTCAGCTACGTCAGAAAGTTCCTCAGTCACTCTTTCGACTAACTTAAACCCATCTTCTTTATGAGCTAATTCTCTCCCCCGGAACATAAGTGTAATTTTGACTTTATAGCCGCTAGTTAAAAACTCTTTGGCTCTATTGATTTTCATAATCAGATCATGCTCACCAATTCGCGGCCGAAATCGAAGTTCCTTTATTTTTATAACATGCTGTTTCTTTTTACTTTCACGATCTTTCATCTGTTGCTGATATTTATATTTACTAAAATCCATTATTTTGCAAACCGGAGGATCAGCCTTCGGAGCAATTTCAACAAGATCAAGACCGTGCTCTTCGGCTGTCTTTAGAGCATCACTTGAAGAAACAATACCAATCTGTTTCCCATTTTCATCAATCAATCTTACAGATCGATATGTAATTCTTTCATTAATGCGTAATCTCTTTTCTATAATTAAATCTCCCCTTTTATTCTTATCTCTTCAGTAATGAGTTTTACTGCATCTTTCCAATTAAAAACTCCTTTATCACCAACTTTCCTCCTACGAACCGAAACAGTTTTATTCTCAGATTCACGCTCTCCTAAAATGAACATATATGGGATTTTCTGCAACTCCGCTTCACGAATTTTTGCGCCAATCGTATCACTCTTATTATTCAATTCTGCCCTGATACCTTTTGAAATAAGAGTATTATAAAAATCTTCCGCAACCTCATTCTGATTAATAGTAATTGGAATTACGGATGCCTGAACCGGAGCTAACCAAACAGGAAAATCTCCTACAGTATGTTCAATTAAAACTCCAACAAATCTTTCAAGTGATCCCATTATCGCTCTATGAATCATATATGGACGCCGTTTTGATCCATCACTGGCAATATATTCCATCTTAAATCGTTCAGGCAGATTAAAATCAAATTGTATCGTAGTGCACTGCCATGACCTATTTAACGCATCACGGATTTTCATGTCAATTTTCGGACCATAAAAAACACCTCCACCCTCATCAATAGAATATTCAATCCTAAGCTTTTCTAAGGCAGATTTTAAGGAATTTGTAGCCTCTTCCCACATTTCAAGCTCACCGACATATTTCTCTTTAGGCCGGGTTGAAACATAAACATCAAATTCCGAAAAACCAAAAGAACTAATAAAATCAAAAGAAAACTGAACTAATTTTTCTATCTCTGAGTTAAGCTGCTGAGGAGAACAAATAATGTGCGCGTCATCCTGGGTAAAACCTCTGACTCGCATTAATCCATGCAACACACCGGATAATTCATAGCGGTAAACAGTTCCAAGTTCTGCATATCGGATTGGCAAATTTTTATAACTTCGAGTCTTTGATTTATATATCATAATGTGGAAAGGGCAGTTCATAGGTTTAATAAAGTACTCGTCACCTTCAACTTTCATTGAGTTAAACATTGACTCTCGGTAAAATCCTAAATGTCCGCTTGTTTCCCACAATTGCGATTTTCCAATATGGGGAGTCTGGACAAGCTGATATCCTCTTTTTAAATGCTCTTTGATCCAATACTCTTTAATTACTTGAAGTAATGTAGTACCCTTTGGATACCAAAGCACAAGACCGGGTCCCACCTGCTCATTTATCTCAAAAAGTTCTAAACTTTTCCCGATTTTTCTATGATCACGTCTTTTTGCTTCTTCTAAAAAATTGAGATATTTCTTCAATTCCTTTTTAGAAGGAAAAGAAGTTCCATAGATGCGTGTAAGCATTTTATTCTTAGAATCGCCACGCCAGTAAGCTCCCGCAACATTCAAGAGCTTAAATGCCTTTATCTTGCCTGTTGATGGAATATGCGGTCCCCTGCAGAGATCAACAAAATCATCTTGAGAATAAACCGATAGAGTTTCCCCTTCTTCAATGTCTTTAATTATCTCGACTTTATAATCTTCACCAAGGTCTGAAAATAATTTTATTACCTCATTACGCTTTAATTCTTCCCTAACAATTGGATAATCTGCCTTTATTATTTCATTCATCCGTTCTTGAATTCCCTTTAGGTCTGCATCTGTCAAAGGAGGTTCTATATCAAAATCATAATAAAACCTGTCTTCTATCGCCGGACCTATTGTAACCTTTGCATCAGGATATAACTGTTTTACTGCCTGAGCCATTACATGGGAAGTGGAATGTAATAAAATTTCACGCGATTCAGGTGAATTATAGGTAAGTATTTCTACAGTAGAATCTTCTGTAATTGTAGCGGATAAGTCAACTATTTTACCATTGACCTTTGCGGCAAGAGCATGATTACTTAGACCTTCACTAATTAATTTTGCGACATCTCCGGCAGACGCACCTTGCTTTAATCCCAAAGTATCGCCGTCTGGCAGTGTTATTGTAATTTTCTGTATAGGGTCCAAAATCTATATCCTTTTTAGTCTCTTTTAACAACTCAACCTCTATAAAGTCGTACAAATTCACTTGAAGAAATAAAATAAATCCTTCAAATGTGTGGGCGATACTGGACTTGAACCAGTGACTCCTTGCATGTCAAGCAAGTACTCTAACCACCTGAGCTAATCGCCCTCATTAATTATAAACAGTTCAAAAATCGGCACTTAATTTAAATAACCATCAGAATACAGGCAAAGGAAAAACTTCAGCGAAAATTTCTCAAAAAAATGTAACTATTACCCCTCTTTTACTTGTATATTAATAATTTTTTTTATGTGCTGATCTCTCTGTATTAAATTTTTAATTTCCATCTAATTCCTACCATCGCTCTTTCCAGCGTATTAAAATTAATGAATCACCAAGAGCTTCACCTATTGGAACAATCTCCATTGATCCTTTATTAAATTGCAGTATTAGATCAGATTCATCCAACCTCTTATTCGGATTGCTCCCTACTTTAGAACTCACTGGACTTCTATCCTTATACAAGATTGCACAATTCGCACCCTTCACAATGAAATCACCAACGTCAAAAGCATATTTATTCAAATAGACCTGTTCACCATCCATAGTAATATAATTTCCTGATGACAAAAGTGCCATTTTGCTGTAATAATCAGTAATCTCAAAAAAATTAATTTCCGGTACTGGAATCTTGTTAAGGTACTTAATTAATGGTTTCCCTGCCAATTCTGCGGCTCGAACAATAAAAGTCTGTAAATTCCCACCTATCCACTCTACAGTTTGATGCTCTTCCCAACAATTGTTCCAGCTGCCGGTGTTTTCGATATAGGGTATATTCCTAAATGCAAGTAAATAGTCCACAAAACGATTACCACTTCTACCCTTTACTATCAATCTAAAAACCTCTTTGGACAATCCGCCATAATCACCCGAAATAACTATATAGCGGCTTTCTACACCGGGAGTAGAAACAAACTGACCTTGAAATGCTATCTCTGCTTTAAAACACATAGTACCAGGGAAAAAATCATCAACATTTTTTAACGACTTCAGGGAAACAGACCAGCGGTCATTCCATTCGGGAATCGGTACTTCACAATATTTCACTCTTGCCCATGGTAACAGATTATCAAAATTATTAACATAAACCGTGTCGAGTTTTTCAGGTCCAATTCTATACCATCTTATCAAAGGATCAGAATATCCAAAAAATCTCCACGTTTTTATTTTATTATAAGGTAAAGTATCACCTGCAATAGATATTGAATTTATCCGGGAAATATATATTGATGAGAAAAGATCCTCAACTCGTGCTTCAAGAACAAGATATAACCGTACCACATCACCTAATTCCAGTATCTGAGACCCATCCGTTGCAACTTTTTCATTATTTACCTGACTAACTATGTGAGCATTTCGGAAATTGAGCTGGGCAGAAATATTAAATGAAGAAATAAGAATAAATACAAGAGATCTGACTAAATATCTATTAATTAATCTATTGTTGAAGAAAATATACATAAACTAATATAATATGAAATCATAATTTTTAATAGAAAAATTAAATTTGGTTTGTTGACAAGATTGGGTTTATTAAATTTGATATTGAAATTGACCCTTTAGCAAGTGAGTTGTGGTTTGTTGACAAGATTGGGTTTATTAAATTTATGATAAAGTCGATATGTTTGCTGAATGAGTTGTGGTTTGTTGACAAGATTGGGTTTATTAAATTCCAATTCTGCACATCTAATATATAACCATCGTTGTGGTTTGTTGACAAGATTGGGTTTATTAAATTTCCCTCGCGTCGCAATACCACTCATTCTTAGTTGTGGTTTGTTGACAAGATTGGGTTTATTAAATTCTTGCCATATCATTTTCATGTCTGCCATTAGTTGTGGTTTGTTGACAAGATTGGGTTTATTAAATTAGTTGTTGTGAAAGTACTAATATTTTCAGGCAGTTAATGCAAAACGACAGGGTAAAAAATGCCCTGTTTTTGTTAGTAAGGATAGAAATATTTCTAAATTTTTCACTATACTTCATTACTTTATCAAAACATTTCCAACTGTTGTGGTTCCAAAGGTGGAGGTACGGATCTCTTACCTATATATGTTTCGATTAGTTCAAACTGTTTATCAGTAATTCTCAAAATACTAACTTGTCCTTTGGGAGGAAGAAATGTTTCCACTCTTTTTGCATGGATCTCCGCATTTTCACGGCTGGCACAGTGTCGAAGATAAACAGAATATTGCATCATAGAAAAACCATCCTTCATAAGTTTTTTTCGAAAAACCGTATATGCTTTTATATCTTTTTTTGTACTAGTAGGTAAATCAAAAAATACCATTAACCACATAATACGGTATGGATTTAGCAACATAGTTTAGGATAAATGATCTTTTTAAAATCACCTCTGAAGCAGCGTTGTAGCGATGCCGTTGTTCTTGATGCGGCAAGCATTAACGGTGTTTTCTCTTCTCTTATTTTCACCCCTATCGTAGGGATAGACAGTAGTTTACGTTTAATATCTGGAGTAAGGCGGGTCAGATCATATTCTTCGCAATTTAAATTCCATACTATTTTATCAACAAATGGTCGATATGGTTCCATAACATCATCGGCAAGCGGAAAAGCATTATAGCGATTGTGATGATGGATACCAATCATCGGAAGCATACCTGAGCTAACAAGTGCGCGGGCAATTACAGCACGTAGAATTGCATATCCGTAATTAAGCAGGTTATTTGGCGGTTTTCCCTCACGGTTTCTATGGAATTGTATTGGATCAAAAAGAATTTTCCAATAATATTTCGATGCGACAGCCTCACGATTCGTATTATCGTCAGATTGCACTTTCGGAATTAACTTATTTAAATATTCATTAGGCAAATCCAGTTGTTTTAAAAGAGCAGCTTGATTTCGTATCTTTGCCTTTACCGTTTGTCTCCAGATTTGCTTTTTCAATGGCTGGCTTACTTCGATTTGATGACGAAAACGCTCACACTGTTCCGAGTTCCCTGAAAGAGGAAGAAACATACCGACAGGCATGTGTACATCATTAGTCGTAATAACACTTACATTATTTTTTAATAATTGCTCCAATGCCCCATGTGAAATACTTACGCCAAAATGGTCAATAATGATATATCCAATATCTTCAATAGGTACAGACGATTTTACTTCACCATCATAGATAATACACAATTGATTCATTTTAACATGCAATTTTGCAGGATTTGCGAAATAGAGTGTTCTTTTAATCATCTGCCATCCTAATTTTTCCTAAAGGACTTATTTTGATTTTTACTCCTTTTAATGTATTTGGGACAAAAGAACAAATACCAGGTTCATTTCCCTCCTCATCTTTTCTAACTGCCACCTTATGATGTCTAAAAGTAATCTGTGTTGATTCCGATATTTTTTGCACTCTGTAAAGTTTTTTACTTAGTTCCTGAGAAGATGTTTGATCATTCCAATTAATATTTTTATAATTTAAATCAATTAAAACCAATTCATTAATTGCCAGAGACATTATAAATTTGTAGCCTTTTCCCAGCGGATTCTTATCTACTATTGGTAATCCCTCTTTTTTTCGTTTAACGGCGTCAAATAATGTTACAACTCTACCATCTCGTTTTCCGGTAGTTTCATTCTCAAATATTTCAATATGATGATTTTTCCCAGGTTCAACATATAAATTACGGTCTGGATAAAGTCTTATCATATTTCCTGAAGTTATTGCTACTCTTACAGACTTTATTGAAACGCTGCTGTTTTGCATAGTTAGTGTTTCTGTAAACGCATCTTTTGGAATTGAATATTTTTTGTTTGTATCCAAACCCATTGATCTTAGCCGTTTTAAGACTGTTTTACGAACAACCGGATCAACAATATTTTTTATCATATTGGGAGTCAGTGATTTAAGAGGTTTGCGTACAACATATGTTTCCTTACCATTACGCAGTCTAATTTTGCCATAAAATGTATCCTTGTGCAACTTGCCACGCACACGTTTATTCACTCTGTGTGAAACAAGAATATTATTTATTGAACTTCCAGCATATTTTCTAAAGTTCTCCCATGGTACGGGAAATTTTTCATGAGTAGCTTCATACCCAAACTTACTGTAAGTACTAAGTTTTTTCAAAAATCCAGGGGTAATATTCGCTATTACAAGTGCGTCAACTGCATGATGTCTATGGTCATCACGGTTTTTTATATTTATATCGCCCGATAAAATTTTATCTAATCCCCATAAATGTCTCAGTTGGAATGTAGCAGAACCTTTAGCAACCTGTACTTTTTCACAAATATATTTTAAGTACTTATGTACTTCTCCTGCGATATATGCCGAATCGGTAAATTGATGATGGAAAAAATCATCATCTATCTCTTCAGCTGCGTCTTCGATAGTAAATTTCTTTAACTTCCACGGCATATTTTTCTTTACCCTTTGTTTTATTTCATCCCAACGCTCCGAATCGCCTGAAAATGCTTCAAAAGGGGTTTTATTACCTTTTTCAAGATTAAGCTCTTTTAAACTTAATGTTTTATTTGCCATAGAATTATCAAGGCTTCTACTGTATGGAATAATATGTTCAATTTCAAAATCGCCGTTGTACAATCCAGCTAGTGAAATTTGTTTTCCGGTGTAGGGACATATCTTGTTACATTCTTCCCACAACAAATATTTTTGTATATCTTCACGTGATGGGTTTAGAAAGCCAAGCTCCTCTTTTAATCTTGCACGAATCTCATTGGCTTTTTTCTCACGTCTACGATTATCTAAGAGTATATTCTCTCGCTTTTCTTTAGGAAGTTTCAATTCACGTAAAAGCTCTACGCGGATAACATTCGGCTTTCCATACTTTTCAATGATTTCATTCATTACTTTTCTTAATTCATATAAAGCCTGTTGTACGATAGGGTTTCTGATGTTTTCCGGTTCTGGCAATTTCTCCATATTACCCCTGTTCTTAAAAGTTTGACTATGATGATATCCAGCTTCAAGAGCTGCCTTGTCGTAAGCCATTCCCTCTTCAAAAAACGGAATAATATTTTTCATAGCCTTGGAACTCAATCTAGCATATCCATTTTCTAATGATACTTTCATCAATTTTTCAACGGAATTGCTATCTAATCCCCACTTTTCAGAAGCATACTTTTTTAGCCATTCATCATCATTAGAAAAATGTAACGTATGCCAAATTTCGTGCTTTTTTTCAGGAGAAAATGAAAACCAGCATTTTTTCCCAAAAGCCTTTGCAAATTCATATCCGGTCCTATTTCCAAGTAACTTTTTCTGTTGTTCAAGATTGAAATAACTGTCGGGAGGTAACTTTAAAATTTTCTTTATTCTACTAAATTTAAGTTCTGACCTCTCATTTAACTCATTAGTAAGAAGAAATCGTTCATCGTCGGTTAATTTTTCACCAAATCGATTGTCTGTTGTTATTGTAAGCCGCGAAACCTGTTCAAGAATTCTATAATACTGGAAAACAGGAGAACTTTTTGGTGCACATCTTTTTTTAGGTTCAAAAGTACAATATCCTATGGTATGCTTCTGTGATTTTAATTTACGCTGAAAGAAAATCGCATCGTAAATACAATTTTTAGCATCATCTGTTAAAATTTCTGGATAAAACTGTCTCTGCTTTTCCCAAAGTATATTAAACTCATCAGAATACATAGACCGTAAAGTATAGCGATTTCTACGTCGTTTTTCTTTTGGGTCTAAATATGCGAGATATTCGCCAAGAGTTCTATAACTTTCTTCAGAGATTGCTTTAGCCGTTTCAGTAATTCCGGCGATTTCACCTTTTCCATCATAGATTTTTCCTTTTTCTTTAGTAGCAGTTTTCCGGTTTGATTTAAATCCCCGTCTCTGATTTATGTGAAACAAAGCCCTTCCAATTTCCAACAGTGTCAGTTTTTCATCAAGTCCTTTTTCCCGAATTTCATAAGGATCAATCTTATAAAAATTTGCCTCTTCATCTTTTTCTTTCGGATACATTTGTAGTTTGATCAGACTTACTATCAAATCATCTCTCCGACTGCGATAGCGAGCATTCTGTCTTCTAATTCCTCTTGCTATTCTTCTATCAGCATTTTTTGATTCTTCACTCCCACTAGTTGTTCTATTCACGCCTTCTTGGAAAATTCTAACTCCAGTATCAACGATTTTACTTTTCTCATCGTCTATTAGTGCCCATCCGATTGAATTAGTGCCAATATCTAAACCTAATACTTTAGCCATTTGACCTCCTTAATAATATTTTACTTGCATAAGATATTAAAATTTTTAACTTAAAACAAGACTTTAACCCAGTCTTGTCTGCGAACTTATCACAATAAGGATTTAGTCCGCAGGTTCAACCTTCCCCCGGCTTCTGTCGGGGGACTTTTTTATTTATCAAAATACTCAACATTTCCTGAAACAACAAAATTCTCATACCTAAATTCAAAATGGTTTATTAACTTAGAAACGTGAAGATGAATAATAAACCAACATCAATTCAAAATCAAATTAAACCAAAGGAGATGTGAGTTATGTGTAATGCTAAATTTTCATTACCCGAACCTGTAAACGAACCTATCCTTGGCTACAAACCAGGAAGCGCAGAACGAAAAGAACTCCAGGAAATGCTGGATAAACTTTCCAGTGAGAACATTGAAATTCCTGTTATCATTGGAGGAAAAGAAGTTAAGACCGGCAATCTTGGAAAATGTGTTATGCCGCACAATCATCAGCACGTTTTAGCAACCTATCATAAAGCAGGTCCAAAAGAGATTGAAGCAGCTGTTGAAGCTTCTCAAGAAGCATGGAAAACCTGGTCGGTAATGCCATGGTCTGTGCGAGCCAGCATTTTTAAAAAAATGGCAGCATTACTTTCTTGCCCCTTTCGTGCTACTCTAAACGCTGCTACAATGCTAAACCAGAGCAAGAACGCTTTTCAGGCTGAAATCGACTCAGCTTGTGAACTCATAGACTTCTGGAACTTCAACTCTAAGTATATGGAAATGATTTACGAGCAGCAGCCTTTCTCTTCAAAAGGGATATGGAATCGCGTTGAACAGCGTGCTCTCGAAGGCTTCGTCTTCGCAGTAACACCATTCAATTTCACTTCAATTGCAGGGAATCTGCCAACCTCACCTGCATTAATGGGCAATACCGTTCTCTGGAAGCCAGCCTCATCTGCTGTTTTTTCCGCTTACTATTTAATGAAACTATTCAAAGAAGCAGGATTACCTGACGGTGTGATCAATTTCGTCCCCGGTTCAGGTGCTAATGTCGGACCCAACGTTCTAAAACATCCGAAATTAGCAGGTGTGCACTTTACCGGAAGTACTGCAGTATTCCAAAGCATGTGGCGAGTAATTGGTGAGAATATCTCATCTTATCATACATATCCGAGAATTGTAGGCGAAACTGGCGGAAAAGATTTTATATTTGTCCACAATAGTGCAGATATAGACGAACTGAATACTGCAATTATCAGGGGAGCATTTGAGTACCAGGGACAAAAATGCTCAGCAGCATCACGAGCTTATATTCCTGCCTCAATTTGGAAGGATTTAAAAGAAAAATTGATTGAAACAATAAAAACAATAAAAATTGGTGATGTCAAAGACTTCTCCAATTTTATGAATGCTGTCATAGATAGAGCATCTTACGACGAAATTATCTCGTATATCGAATTTGTAAAAAAATCAAATGATGCCAAAATTATTATCGGCGGCGGATACGATGATTCTAAAGGTTATTTCATTGAACCCACTGTTATTGTTGCAAAGGATCCGCATTTTAAAACGATGGAAGAAGAAATCTTTGGTCCTGTTATCACACTTTATATTTATGATGATAATAAATATGAAGAAACTCTAAACCTTTGCAACACAACCTCTCTTTATGCTCTAACTGGTGCGATCTTCGCCCGAAACCGTGAGGCTATTCTTCTTGCTTCTAAAATCTTACTTAACGCAGCAGGTAATTTCTATATAAACGACAAACCAACCGGCGCTGTTGTTGGACAACAGCCATTTGGTGGAAGCCGTGCTTCGGGTACAAATGACAAAGCTGGCAGCATGATCAATCTGCTTAGATGGGTATCTCCAAGAACTACAAAAGAGACTTTTGTGCCGCCAAAAGATTACCGTTACCCGTTTATGGAGAAAGATTAAAGATAACATATAAACTAAAAGCCTCACTTTCTACGGGGCCTTTAACTTTTCTTCAAACTTAAACTATATTTTAAACGCATATTGATATCACAAAACGGAATAGTATTATTAATAGGGTTAATAGCCGGGGTTATGTCCGGCATGTTCGGAATTGGTGGCGGTGTAATTATCGTACCGGCATTAATTATATTTGCAGGATTTCCTCAGACTTTAGCAAATGGCACTTCATTGGCAGCTCTTTTATTACCAGTCGCAATATTTGCTGTACTGGCGTATTACAGAGCAAAATTAATCGACATTAAAGTATCAGCTTTGATCGCTCTTGGATTAGTTACCGGCGTTTTTGGTGGTGCGAAGATTGCGTTAAATCTACCTGCAAAAACACTCATGCAATTATACAGTCTGTTTTTACTATATGCGAGTTGGAGATTCATCGAACCCGTTGAATTATGGCAATCGATTTTAAAAAAAGAAAAAAATTATTCTTCAAACACTGACCCAAAATCAATAAAAAAACCAAATTCCAATAGTTTCTTAATTCTATTGCTCGGAATAATTGCAGGCCTGTTTTCGGGACTCTTTGGTATTGGCGGTGGTGTAATAATCGTGCCGGTCTTGAGTACATTTTTTCATTATAATCATAAAATAGCAATCGGCACTTCACTTGGAGCATTACTCTTACCAGTTGGATTACCCGGGGTAATATGTTATGGTCTGGCAGGACAATTTGATGTTTTATTGGCTGCTCCAGTAGCACTTGGTTTATTAGTTGGTGCAATTTTCGGTGCTAATATTACTATCAGATTACCCTCAATGATTATTAGGAAATTATATGGATTATTTCTATTATTGATAGCACTAAATTCCATCTTCCTGGGATGGATTTGATTCTACTAAACTGATAAAAGAATCAAATATTCACTCTACTCTTGCCAAAATCATCTCCATCCCAACGACATCTCTTTGAGATGAGACACTCCTGATTGTGGAACATTAATAAAATGCGAAGATATAAAAGTTTAGTTTTTATAGAAAATCCGATAGAAAAAATGCTAAAGGAATACTTTTTACTAAATAGTTACCTTACTACATCTGTAAGGTTTTGTAGATTATTTTACCACAAAATAGATTATTTTTATAAACCTGACAGGTGTAATCAGGAATTTATATCTTGACATTACTAAGGGGGGTTTATTAACATAACCTTTAGGGGGTGTGTCGAAGACATCCCTCTGGGAAGAAGAAGTAAAATGGATTTTTGTATTATTCTAAGTTCAGTCGCCAGATCAGGCGATTCGTATGAACGGGTCTCCGAGAATGAAAAATCTATTATATTACACCCCCTAAATATCTAAAGTAAAATCATAAGAAATAGTAAAAAGTCAATTATGCCCAAATTAATTTTTATAGAAAGTCTGATAAGTTACTCGTCATAAACAAATATAAGATACTTATTGGAATTAAAAAGCCTTTTTTGTAAATTATATCAATAATCAAAAGAGGTATATTATGGTAAAAAAGGTTTGGGCAATAGGATTAAAAA
>Ga0315547_1000459_pt1 | contig 41063 bp, 35 predicted proteins | sample SalMarSW160240MG_2_FD_202542 | JGI IMG/M metagenome (GOLD analysis project Ga0315547, IMG submission 202542) | Salt marsh sediment microbial communities from the Plum Island Ecosystem LTER, Massachusetts, United States - Salt Marsh Sediment SW1601-240 ...
CATTAGGAGGGCACAAATTTCCTTGGGGGCAATGTACCTGGTATGTGGCAACTAAGCGTTATGTTCCTTGGTCTGGTCACGCTAAACATTGGTTGGCTAACGCCAGAGCTCATGGTTTTTCGGTCTGTTGGGGGTCAAGTTGCACACCCCAAGCGGGGGCAATTGTTTCTCTAAAAGATAGTGGTTGGGCAGCCAGACGCTATGGTCATGTAGCTTATGTGGAAAAAGTTACTAACTCTACCATTACTATTTCTGAAATGAATCGGATTGGCCTGGGCGTAAAAAGCATCAGAGTGCTTTCTAGAAATAGTTGGAAGATTAATGGATATATCTATTAAATTTCTAATTTCTAATTTCTAATCAATTTCAAATGTTAAATGTCAAAACTATATTAAAACTAAGATTTTATCCAGACTCTGTTCTAAGAAAAAAATGTAAAAAAGTGGAGATGATTAATCTTGAAGTAAACCAGCTTCTTGAAGGAATGGGTGAGGTGATGCATGATAATAATGGAATAGGACTGGCCGGACCTCAAGTAGGTCAGCTTAAGAGAGTGATTACTGTTAATATTAGAAAAGGGTTGATCGGTTTGGTTAACCCTAAAATTATTAGTAGTAAAGGAAGCCAGATTGGCGAAGAGGGATGTTTAAGTTTCCCCAGTCTCTTTATTAAAGTGAAGCGTGCTCAAGAAGTAGAAGTGAAAGGGCAAAACCTAGAAGGAGAGCTTATAAAAATAAAAGCCCAAGGGCTTTTAGCTAGGGTTTTTCAACACGAAATAGATCATTTAGACGGGATATTGATGATTGATAGGATTGGGTTTATGGATAGGTTAAAGATCAGAAAGAAATTGAAGAAATTAGAGTCTGTTCAAGCTTAACTTGAACATGGCTTAAAGCTTGCGGTTTACGGACAACCTTTTCCTGTTCCTGTGTCGCAGCCGCAGCCAGAGACTTTTCCGACGCTGACGTGAACATGAGCTGCTTGGCCTCCCTCATAATTAACAAAAGCTCCGGCATTACATTCAAGTGCCGCTTTTTTTATTTCGTCGCAATATTCTTCTTTAGCAAAGTCAACCGCATAGGAAAATCTTTCTTGGGTATTACAGCTTCTTCCTCCATAATGGCAGGAGTTACAACCGTGAGCGCAACCCTCGATACATTTTCCGGTTGCTTCATCCCGAACCTTACAGCATCCCCCACAAATATTCCCGCTACACTTGAGGTAATCGCATCTAACTGGATCGGAGAGAATTCCATCATCAGAAATAGAAGAAATTTCTCTTGCTTCTTCAGGAAGTTTGTCTTTCATGCAAGCAAGTAAATCCATTAGATCTTGGGAAGCATGGTCTTTTTGTTTTTCAGTAACTTGTAAAGTATAACCTTCAAAGGGATCTACTACTTCTTCCGAAGGATAACAATAATCTTTCATCCAAACACAATCCCATCCACGACATTCACATACACATCCAGAGCAACATTTAAATTCTGTGCAGGTTCCACCCGGGCATCTATCGTGTCTTTTATAGCAAACAGGTTTTTGGCCAGCTTGGCAGTCTCTGCATTTTTTAACACAGCTGCCGTTCTCACAAATTTGTCCAGTCGGACAATCTGGATCTTCTCGACAGCCAGGAACACAGCCCTTCTGGCCTCCTCCTAAAGGTTTGCAGATGTACCCCAATTCGCAGTCAGAATCTTTTGTGCAGGGCTCAACGCCATTCGCTTCATCGTTATCATCAGGACTGGTACATTCTGGATCTCCTGTGCCATCGGCTTTGTAATCTATTTTATTATCTCCATCATCATCTTTTCCATTGTCGCATTGAGGACCATTATAGTCCTTTTCGCTGTTATCATCTTTACTTGTGCATCCCGGATCATCCGGAAAATCGATTCTTTTATCTCTGTCGTTGTCTTCACCATCATCGCAGGCGGGCTTTGCTTCACATGGCTCTCCCTCTTTCTCGCATTCATCGTCTCCGGCAATGTCCCATATCTTTGTACAAAAACCTTCCCGACACTCTAGATAGTATATCCGACATCTTGTATCTATAACTTCGCATCTATCCTTGCCTCCACCAAGCACCTTTTCGCATATTAAGGAGACGGGATTACAGTCAAGATGCCAAGCGCTGCAGGTTTGGCCTTGAGAAGTGCATCCGTCTTTATTTGGACCCTCCTCTGCCACGAGAATACACTTTCCATATCTGGCGCATTCAAGATGGTTTGGACATTTTGAGCTTTCTGGGCTGCATTCATCTGTGCCCTTGCCCTCGGTTTTTACACAGTCAAAATTTTCATCGCAGGCAAGATGATAACAATCTTTATCTTTATCACATGTGTTGGTCCCCGGTTGGTTTATTGTTTCACAGACCATTCCCTTACATTCACGGTGTCGGCAATCTTCATTGGTTTTACACTCATCGTCTTTATCACCATCTTTCTCAACACAAGCTCCATTTTTGCAAGTAAGATAAGTAGGGGTTGGAGGTGCTGGCCCTTCGCATTCAAATTCATACCAATTATCAGCGTAGTTGTATCCTGTTGCTCCAAAAATAGCGCTGATAATAAGCCAGGAACTAAGGATTATTACTAACCCAATGATAGCTGAAGTAAGTATTTTTTTGCCAATAGCGATGAAATTTTCTGAACCCCCGGCTACTAAAAGGAGAATACCTCCAGAAACAACAATAAGAAAACAAATTACTCCTCCGAGTTTCAAAATCAAATCCATTACATTTTTTATCATCCAAAGAAAACCACAAAGATCGCATTCTGTTGTTTCATCCCAATCAGTGTCTGGATTGTCTTCTGAAAGGCCGCAAGGCACCAGTCCTGCCGAAGCAGAAAGTGGCGGCAAAATTAAAAAAGAGACCAAAGTCACGAAAAGGATAAGAGTCAACTTTTTGACGGTCTCTTTATTCATACAACTCTATTATAACAAGTTTGGATTAAAAGAACAATTAGTCGTTTTCCTCCCTCGGCCTATAATTTAGAGCTTCTTGGATGTTATCATGTTCAATATTTTTTTGATCGGCTAAATCGGCAATAGTTCGGCCTACTTTTAGAAGTTTATGATAAATTCTGGCTGAAAGATGCATTTGGTCTACTGCCTGGCGAAGCAGTATTTGAGTCTTATTGTCTACCGGGCAGTATTTTTTAATCTGTTTTATATCCATCTCGCTATTAGTAAAGATTTTTTCATTTTTAAATCTTTGCTTCTGGATTTTTCTTGCTTTTCCTATCTTTATTCTCACCGCACTACTTTCTTCAGCTACTACCTCTTCAGCCAATTTTTCGTATTTTGGACGAGGCACATCAGAGTGGAGGTCAATTCTATCTACTATTGGTCCAGAAACTTTCTTTTTGTATCTTGAGATTTGAGCCGTTGAACAGGAACAGTGTTTTTCCGGATCGTTATGGAAGCCGCAAGGGCAAGGATTCATTGCCGCAACTAGTGTAAAATTAGCCGGAAAAGTGATTGAGCCTTGGGCCCGGGAGACAGTAATAATACCGTCTTCTAATGGTTGTCTCAAGTTTTCCAGAACATCTCGATGGAATTCCGGGAATTCGTCCAAAAAGAGCACTCCTCGGTGAGCCAAGCTTATTTCTCCCGGCTTGGGCCAAGTGCCGCCGCCAACCATAGCAACCCCAGAAGCGGTATGATGGGGGCTCCTAAAAGGTCTTGAGACTATTAAAGGTTTTTCTTTTGGTAGTCGGCCAGCAATGCTGTATATTTTGGTAATTTCCAATGCCTCCTCCATATTTATTTTCGGAAGTATTGAAGGCATAGCTCGAGCCAAAAGTGTTTTGCCCGAGCCGGGGGGACCGGTAAAAAGTACATTGTGTCCGCCAGCAGCAGCAATCTCTAAAGCTCTTTTGGCATGATGTTGTCCCCTAATATAAGCTAGGTCAAATTTGTAGTAGGGGTGTTTTTCTTGAAAATCGCGAATATTTGCCGTTGGTGTCGGTTTAATTAAAGCCCTTTCTTCCAAATGGGCCATTAGTTCTTCAAGAGTTGAGGCGGCAATTACTTTAAGTCCTCTTACCAAACTTGCTTCCTTAGCGTTTGCTTTAGGTACGATTAGCGTGCTTATACCTAATTCTTTAGCCGTTAGAGCTATTGGTAGTATCCCATTAGTATGTCTTAATTTCCCATCTAGAGCCAATTCTCCGACAATGATTTTATCATTTGAATCAAAGTCTATTTGCCCGGAAGCCAGTAAAAAACCCAGAGCAATAGGAAGGTCATAGGCAGGACCTTCCTTTTTTAGGTCAGCCGGCGCCAGGTTAACCGTCAAGCGGTGAGATTCTCTTGGTGGTTTTGCGTCGGAATTTTTGACTGCCGAAGAAACCCTTTCTTTTGATTCCTGGACGGCGGTGTCTGGAAGCCCGACGATAGTAAATCTAGGAAGTCCCGAGGAGATATCAACCTCCACTTCAACTAATTGAGCATCCAGTCCCACTACCGCCGCAGAAGTGATTTTAGCAATTTGTTTCATATTATATCATCTTAGCAATAAACCAAAATTTTGCAATAGAAAGTTAGCTTTAAATTGCCAATCTTGATTCGTTAACCTTTAGAGCTTGATTGACTAACTTGTCGGCTCTTTTGTTTTTTTCGCGGGGGATGTGTTTGAATTCCACTTTTCCGAAATCCAGAATTAGGTTCCAGAGTTCCAAAAACAATGGTTTAAGCTTCTCTTCTTTAATTTTATATTGGTGATTCAAGTGCTTTACCACCAGTTCGCTGTCCAATCGGCACTCAACCTTCATCTGTTTTACCTTTTTCTTGCCAAACAGGAGTTTTGCTTTTTTTAAGGCAAAAGTTAAAGCCTGATATTCAGCTTCGTTATTGGTGTGGGTGCCGATTGCTTCAGAGTATTCTTTTAAGGTTTCGTCCTTTTCATTACAAATGACCACTCCAATAGCGGCTGGCCCAGGATTAATTTCTGCACCACCATCGGTGTAAATAATAAGCTTCATGATTTTTTTATATCAATTATTTTTAATTGCAATTTTCTTTGACCATTGAATTCATCAGCCATTAGCTCAAAAACTAAATCAACCTTATCTCCTATTTTTAACTTTTTATCCCAATCAGCAAAGTTGAATCCAATCGCCTCATGTTGGATTTTGGATTTTGGATTTTGGATTTTAAGTTTTAGGTGTCCTCCATTTTTACCTACTATTCTTTTCTCTCTTACTTCTAAATTTTTCACTAAAAACAGAGGTCTAGGGTTTTCTTTGCCAAAAGGGGCAAATTTTTGAAATTCGTCATATGAACTCCAACTAATTTCTTCTGGTTTAAGAGTTTTGGCGATATTAATTTGTGGAACAAGGTCTCCCTTTTTTAACTTTTTTCGGGCAATTTTTTCTAATTTCTCCCAAAAATCATCAAAATTTTCGTTTTTCACTGTTCCTCCAGCTGCGCCAGCATGACCACCAAAATTTAATAAAAGTTTTGAGCATTGCTCAATTGCCTTGATTAAGTTGAAAGAAGGAATACTTCTACCAGAGCCTCGACAGATTTTTTGCCCTTGATTAAAAATTAAAGATGGTCTTGAAAACTCTTCGGTGAGCTTTCCGGCCACTAAACCGACAACTCCTAAGGGCCATTTAGAATCTCGGGCAAAAATAATTTTTTTATTAAGATCAACTTTCTTCTTTGCTTCTTTAACAATTTTGTCAGTCAATTTTTGCCTAGCTTGGTTTTGGCGATTAATTTTTAAAGCCAAATCTTTTGCTTTTATAGTATCTTTAGTAATAAGTAACTTAAAAGAAGTAGCAGCATGGTCCATTCTTCCAGCTGCATTAAGCCGAGGTCCAACCTGAAAACCTAAAGTGAAAGCATTAAGATTACACTTGATAGCATCGGAATCAACTCGTGGTTTTATACCAGCCACCTTCATTAGCTCTTGAAGTCCAACTCTTCTCGTTTTTGCTAAAACATAAAGACCATATTTTACCAGAGTTCGATTTTCTCCTAAAAGAGATACACAGTCAGCTACCGTAGCAATAGCCACCAAATCCAAAAGCCATTTTTCAAACCCTTTAGGTATCCGTTGATATCCGATATCAACAGGGCTGTTGATATCGGATATCAACAGGGCTTGAACTACTTTGAATACTACTCCAGCCGCGGCTAGTTCTTTAAATGGATATTTACAATCCTTTTGTTTTGGGTTAATAACGGCGCAAGCCCGAGGTAAATCTTTGGGCACATAGTGGTGGTCAATAATAACCACGTCTACTTTTTGTTTTCGTGCCACTTCCACCTCCTCTTTATTAGAAATTCCGCAGTCAACAGTTATGAGTAGCTTAGTTCCCTTTTTAGCTAAGAGATTCACTACTTCTGAATTAAGGCCATAACCCTCTTCGTTTCTGTCGGGAATATAGATATCAAGCCGGGCTCCTAACCTTTTTAAAGGCTCCCATAGAATCGCTCCAGAGCAGATCCCGTCAGCGTCATAATCGGCATAAATGGTAATTTTTTCTTTATTTTTAATTGCTTTAAAAATTCTTTTAAGAGCTGGTTTTATGTCTTTTAATAAAAAAGGATCGTGAAGATCCTCATTATAATCCGGGTTAAAAAATTCATCAATTTTCTCTTGAGTTCGTAGGTCTCGGTCGTAGAGCAGTTGTAAAACCAAAGGAGAATATTCAGGAAATAACTCTTGAAAATCTTTAGGAGCTTTAGCACTAATTTTCCATCGTTTAGTCATCCTTTCCTGCTTTCTTTTGAGCTAATTTAAAAGTCTTTTTATTTATCTCAAAATATTTTGGACGGACCACTTCTTTTATTGCTTTAAGGATTGAAGCAGGTTTTAGAGGAAGGATTTTTTTCCAAGCGGCAAAGCTTAACATAAATACACCAGCCACCACCGGATTGTCGATTTCTTCTTTAGCAATCTTAGTCGCCTCTATAAAGTTTACGTTTTTGGATGTTTTTTTGAGGTTAGCCAAAATTACCTTCTTGGACAGTGGTTTTTGACCGTATATAGGAAGAATTTGGTCGTTTATTAAAAGTATGGTTTGCTTACTAGCATAATGGTTCGCCTTTAATGCTTCCTGGGTTTCTAAAGCTAAAATTAAATCCGCTCTGCCCGGCAAAACTAATGGGGAATAAATTTTGGGGCCGAATCTGATATGGGCTTCAACACTTCCTCCTCTTTGAGCAAGACCATGAATTTCAGAGGTTTTTACATCTTTTCCCTCAATCAAAGCCGCTTCAACCACAATACGAAGTAAGGTAAGAATTCCCTGTCCCCCAATACCGGAAATAATAATATTAAAATCTTTATACATAATGCCAATAAATGCGAATGTTATGCCAATGATGCGAATATTCGCGGCATTTGCATGTTATTCGTAGATTGGAATTATTTTTTTATAAATATGCAGGGATGTCTGGCGATGATGACGGAGACCTCCCTTTTTTTAAGAAATTCTTTGATGGTTTTTTCAAACTCTTTTTGGTTTTTGACCGGGTCAATAATTTTTAAGTGTTTTACTTGGCAGGCGCGGACTATATCTTCGATTTTTATTTTGGGGACGGGCTTTCCCATGCCGCTTTTTCCGACGCCGGGATGCGGCTGGTGGCCGGTCATAGCCGTGATGCTGTTGTCCATAATAATTACCAGAGGATTGGATTGGTTAAAGACAGTGTTAATAAAGGCAGGAATAGCTGCGTGGTAAAAACTGGAATCGCCCACAAAAGTGATAAGTTTCTGACCGGTGGCCTTTTTGATTCCATGAGCCACTCCTAAGGAAGCGCCCATACACAAAAGATAATCTTGCATTTCAAAAGGAGGGAAATAACTCATCATATAGCAGCCGATTCCCCCGCCATAGATGGTATTCTTAGGGGCTGCTTTTTTAACGGCGGCAAAAACTGACCAATAAGGACAACCTAGGCAGAACCGAGGAGTCCTGCGAGGAATTTTTAATTTTAAATTCTTAATTTTTAATGAATTTTTAATTTCTAAATTTTTATTAGCAACCTTAGCAACGGCTGTCAAAACCATTTCTGGCCGTAATTCGCCTACCTCTGGTAGATAATTCTTACCATAGATTTTTAGTTTTGGATTTGTATCTTTGGCAAATCTTTGTACCTCCTTTTCAAGATACGGATCTAATTCTTCAACAATCAAAACTCTTTTAAGTTTTTTTATAAATTTACTGATTTTTACTTCTGGTATTGGATAAAAGAATCCTAGTTTCAAAACCGGTATATCTAAATTAAGTTTTTGCAGCGCTTCCATCACATACAAATAAGAAACCCCAGAGGTGATAATACCTAGTTTTGTATCTTGTATCTTGTATCTTGTATCTTGTATCTTGTTAATTTTGCTTTTTTCTGAAATTTCTTTTATCTTCTGAATTTTTGCCAATAGCTCTTTTTTCATTTCCAACACCCTCGGTGGCATGGTAACAAACCTTTTCTGTTCTCTTATAAATCTCCCTTTAGTTGTCCGAGGATTTTTAATTGTTCCGGTTTTAACTACTGCACGCTGATGAGCTACTCGAGTAGTAATTCTTACCATAATCGGCATCTCAAATTTTTCTGAAAGCTCAAAAGCAAGCTTGATAAAATCTTTACACTCTTGGGAATCTGAAGGTTCTAAAATTGGAATATGGGCAAGTTGGGCAAAAAATCTGGTATTTTCTTCAGCTTGAGCTGAACTCCAGCCGTTAGGGTCATCAGCAACAACGATAACCATACTGCCTCGAAGTGAGGTGTAGCAGAGAGGAAGAAGAGCATCTAAAGCTACGTTTAAGCCAAAGTGTTTTATTGCCACCAGAGTTTTGAGCCCTGAAAAAGCTGCCCCGGCTCCTGCTTCCAGCGCTACCTTTTCATTTGTGCTGAATTCAAAGTAAAAATTATCTTTTCCAGCCAAGCTAAAAAAGGCATTCCCAATTTCAGAAGCCGGCGTACCGGGATAGGTAGAAACAAACTGTACCCCTACTTCAAGTGCTCCTCGAACAATAGCTTCATTACCCAATAAAATCAGTTTCTTACCGGCTTTAGTTTTTAGTAATTTTTCCATAAGATTGTTTTTTATTATACCACTTCGAAACTTCTCTGGCAATTATTAGTTCTTCGTTGGTTTCTATAGCCAGAACTTTAATTCCTTCCAGAATAGATAAATCTTTTACTACCATTTCTCTAATAATTTTACTTCCGTACCCGATGGCTCCGATAAAAACTAATCCGTCTAAGCCTTCTAAAATAGCAGAGTAAGCTCCAATATATTTTTTAATCCGATAGCAATAAATCTCCAAGGCTAATTTAGCTCGCTCGTTTCCCCCTTTTGCTGCTCTTAAGATGTCTCTCATATTTTCAGAAACTCCCGAAAGCCCCTTCATACCTGATTCATAATTTAACAGATGGGATAAATCACGGACACTTGATATTAAGTGGGTGATTATTCCAGGATCAATATCTCCGGCTCTTGTCATCATCACTAGTCCCTCCATTGGGGTAAAACCCATTGAAGTATCAATTGGCCGACCATTCTTAATTGCTGTGATAGAAGAGCCGCCGCCCAAATGACAAGTGATAAGTTTAAGTTTGGATAAAGGTTTCTTTAGTTTTTTCGCCGCAACTTCTGCGGCGTATTGATGAGAAAGCCCATGAAAGCCAAAACGCCTAATACCATATTTTTTGTAAAATTTTAAGGGCAGTCCGTAGACTTTAACTTTCTCTGGCAAATTTTTAAAAAAGCTTGTATCAAAACAAACAATGTTGGAAACTTTTGGCAGAAGTTTCATTGAGGCCTTAATGCCTAAGATATTAGCCGGATTATGAAGTGGTGCTAACCGATTATATTTTTCAAGTTTTTTTATTATTCTAGGAGTTATTAGAGTCGGCTCAAAAAAATCATTCCCTCCGTGAACTACCCGATGACCGACTGCTTTAATTTTGTCTGGCTCGATTTCTTTTAATACCAACTCTAAAGCTTGCTCATGACTTTTTATGGCTCCAAGTCCAATATTTTCGATTGTTTTTTCTTTAAGTATCCTCAATCCTCCATCAAAAACTTTAAATTTCAGCGAAGTGCTGCCTGAATTTAAAACTAAAATTTGCATATATTTTTAAATTATCAATTCTCCTTGACCCACACCATCAATTCCGGCCGCGTTTCCTTCATCGGTATCCAGATGTAAAACTATTCCTTGAGAGGTAAATACTCGGGCCGGACGAACCGCTACTTGGTTAAAAATTAAAGCTCTGCTACCTTTTATTCTTACTGGGACTAAGTTTTTTTTTGTCAGTTTAAATTTAGAAGCCAATACGGGTTCAATATGGATATGCCGCTTGGCAATAATAACCCCTTCTTTCAAATTGATTTTGCCTTTTGGACTAATAAGCGTTAGTTTTCCGGAACCAGATAAATTCCCGGAGATTCGCAGAGGAACTTTTATCTTTAATTTTCGAGCATCGGTTAGAGCGAGCTCAACCTGAGTAGCTAAGCGTAACGGTCCAACAATTCGTACATTCTTAATTTTTGATTTTGGACTTTTTATTGTTAGAGTTTCCTTAGCAGCAAACTGCCTACCTGCTTTTGTTCCGGTAGAAAGATTTTTAAGTTTGGTTAACTTATATCTTTTACCAAAAAGTATCTCCAAATCTTTTTTTGAAAGATGAATATGTCTAACTGAAACTTCGACAGGTATCTTTAAATTCTCGGATTTTTTTTGTTCTTGTTGTTTCATACTAAATATCATACTTTATAAGCATTTGATAATCTAAATAGACTTTATTTCTATTTCTTTAATCTTTTTCTTAGTCTCTTTTTTAGTCAGTAATTTTTCTTGGGCGCCGTAAAAACCGACGACATTTCCGCTGTTGGCAATTCCCCACTTTAGAGCTTCTTTAATGTCGCCAGTTGCAATATATCCTCCTAAGAATCCCGAGCCAAAAGAGTCCCCGGCGCCGGTGGTGTCAACTCTCTCAGGAGACGAAGCAGGAGAATGGTAAATACTCTCTTTATCTCCAACATAGGCGCCATCTTTCCCTTGAGTTACAATGACTATTTTCGGTCCCCAGCCGAGCAATGTCTTAATTAAATTCTTAGGTTCTTGAGAGGAAAGATTCTCATGGGAAAGAACGAGCTCAATTGCTTCATCTTGATTTAGGGCCAAAATTTTAGTTACTTCCAGAATCTTTTTTAATCCTTTCCATCCTGTCTTAAGCTGTTTTACACCAGGATTGAATCCTAAATTAATATTATTTTCCTTGACTATTTTAACAATTTCCGCTAAATTCTTCTGCCATCTTCCAGCCAATGAAGTTACATACATCCATTTTGTATCAGCAATTTGTGGATTATAACCTGCCCGCCCAAGTTTTCCTTCGGAAAATTTAGGCGGGTGAACAAGTTTTAGTTCTTGGTTTGCTCCGGTGAAAGCAAAAATTACGTGTTCGCGAGATTTTTTATGAGTAACAATGAAGGAAAAGCCAGTTCGCAGGTTTTCGGACTGTTGAACCAAAATTGTATCCACCTTTTCGGCTTCTAAATTTCCCCAGATATTAAGCCCATCAGTATCTTTTCCCACACAAGCACAGGCGGCAGTTTTTAGTCCTAAGCGACTAAGTCCTACGGAAACATTGTTTGCTCCTCCACCTAGAGCAAAGTAAACAACATTTCCTTTTATTTTTGCTCCATATTCAAAGCCAAGAAGCATCTGTTCGGTTAATCTTTTGCCTTTAATAAGTCGAGCTAAGTTGGTGACGAAGATAATATCTCTTGTCGCACCACCAATGGTTATAACATCAAACATGATTTTTATTTTGAGTTAATTATAAGAGATTTTTCTTTCATCTCCTTCGGTTTTTCAATCCCCATTACTTCCAGAATAGTCGGTGCCACATTACCCAAAACCCCACCCTTTTTCAAACTAAATTTAGTTCCTAGTTTATAGCCGTTAACTATTATAAACGGCACCGGATTTTTAGAATGCATAGTTAAATCTTTTCCGGTTTTTGGGTCTATCATTTCATCAGCATTGCCGTGGTCGGCAGTGATAAAAGCTACCCCTTTTTTTCTTAGTACCGTATCAGTAATTTTACCGACACATTTATCAACAAATTCTACTGCTTTGATAGCGGCAGCTAAATTTCCTGTATGGCCGACCATATCTCCATTAGCAAAGTTTATAGCAATAAAATCATATAAATTTTGCCTTATATTTTTTATAACCACTTCTGTAATTTCTTTAGCCGACATTTCCGGAGTTTGGTCATAAGTAGAAACCCTTGGAGAAGCGATACAAATTCTATCTTCGCCGCCTATAGGCCGTGCAGAACCGCCATTAAAGAAATAAGTAATATGAGCATATTTTTCCGTTTCAGCAATATAAAGTTGTTTAAGGTTTCTCAATACCCAAGGGAGTGTATTTTTTATTTTACGAGATGGGAAGGCGGTTTGTACCGGCAAATCCGGACCAAAATCAGTCATCGCCACAAAGAACAGATTTTTTGGCTTTGGGGTTCTTCGCTTTATACTATCCACTTTATCTAAAACAAAAAGTTTAGAGAATTGTCTGGCTCTGTCTGAGCGTAAATTAAAGAAAATAACACTGTCATTTGAATTCACTTCAGCCAGAGGCATACCATTTTTATCAATAATAACGGTAGGCAGAATAAATTCATCTTTCAATCCTTCTTCGTAAGCCCCTTTAATCGCTTCTTCTGCGGAGGCAGCAATTTTCTCTTTTCCACCTTCTCCGTTAGCTAGGCCATCTGCTACTGCCTCATAGGCGCGATGAAGGCGTGACCAGTTTTTAGTTCTATCCATTGCCCAGTACCTGCCGCAGATACTGGCGATTTCTCCTATACCTATTTTTTTGAGGGTTGTCTTTAGTTTTTTCAGATATTTTAAGGCGCTCCGAGGAAGAGTATCCCGGCCATCGGTAAAAAGATGTAAATATACTTTTTTAAAATCATTATTTTTAGCAAGGGTAAGAAGGGCAGCTAGATGAGTAGGATCTGAATGGGGACTATCCTTACTGCTTAAAAGTCCCATCAGGTGTAGTTTTGATTTATGAACTTTTACATGATGAAGGGCTTTTATTAAGACAGGATTTTTAAAAAATGTTCCATCTTTAATTGCCTCCGAAATATATTCAGAGTCCTGTTTTACAATTCTTCCTGCACCGAGATTCAAGTGTCCAGCCTCTGATCCTCCCATTTCATTTGCCGATAGTCCTACACACTTTCCAGTAGCGCAGAGTTTTGTATGAGGAAAATCCTTCCAAAACTCATCCACATTAGGAGTATTAGCTAGGGCGATAGCATTACCTTTTGACCGAGGGGCAAGTCCCCAACCGTCCAATATGATTAATACGTATGGCTTTTTACTTTTCATAGCTTTGAGAAACTAAGTTTCAATAGCGCCTGTTGAAACTTAGTTTCAATTTACTTCCCTTTATACTTCTTCTTCTATCTCCAGTAATCGATTATACTTCGCCACCCTTTCTCCTCTTGAGGGAGCTCCTGCTTTTATATAATCCGCTCCTACTGCTACGGCTAAATCAGAAATGAAACTGTCGCAGGTTTCTCCGGAGCGATGAGAAATAATCACTTTCCATGAATTCTGCCCAGCTAGCAAAATACACTCAATTGTTTCAGTTAGAGTTCCTACTTGATTGGGTTTAATAACAATCGCATTAGCAGCCTTTTCTTTTATCGCCTTTTCTAACCGCTTTACATTAGTCACCGTCAAATCATCAGCCACAACAAGACATTTGACATTTGACATTTGACATTTGACATTTAACCGTGTCCATCCCTCCCAGTCATCTTCCGAGAGTCCATCTTCAATGGAAATAATAGGGTATCGTTTTATCCATTCTTGATATAAAGAGATAAGTCTTTCCTGAGAAAGGGCTGTTTTTTCTAGTTTGAGTAAATAGGTGTCTTCTTTAGCGTCATAGAGAGTATTAGCCGCTATGTCTAAAGCTAGATTAACATCCAGGCCCGGCTTGTAGCCAGCAACTTTTACTGCTTCTAAAATTAACTCCAAAGCTTGGGTATTAGTTTCAAGAGTTGGTCCATATCCACCTTCATCAGCAATTCTTGTGTCAAGATTTTTAGCTTGGAGGACCTTTACTAGATTATGAAAAATTTCGGTTCCAATGCGCAAATTTTCTTTAAATGATTTTTCTTGAGGAACCACCAAAAATTCTTGAATATCTAGGTTATTCGGCGCATGCTTGCCGCCGTTTATTATATTAAACATAGGAACCGGTAGATTTTGGATTTTGGATTTTAGATTATAGATTTTAGATATGTATTTGTAGAGTGGGAGTTTACTTTCTTGGGCAGCTGCTCGGGCGCAAGCTAAAGAGACGCCAAGGATGGCATTGGCACCGAGTTTTGACTTATTTTCGGTTCCATCTAGCCTTATCAGCAGCTTATCAATCTTTTGTTGGTTATACTCTTTGCTTTTCAAGACTTTGGCAATAGTTCCGTTAACATTCTGGCAGGCAATAAGAGCACCCTTACCTAAATATCGTTTTACGTCTCTATCTCGAAGCTCAAACGCTTCATATTTTCCAACCGAAGAGCCCGATGGCACTGAAGCCCGGCCGACTGTACCACTAGTCAACTCAACCCTCACTTCCAAAGTCGGATTTCCTCGCGAATCCAAAATTTCACGTGCGTGAACTGTTTTTATTTTTGAAGACATAGCACTGGTCTTTTTCTATTATAAGCAAAGCTTGAAATTGCGTCGTTCGGATGAAATAAAAACAAGTTTTTATTTTCATCCTCACTAGCAATTATAAGCAAAGCTTGAAATTGTCGTTCGGTCGAAAAAGAAAAATTTATTTTTCTTTTTCGACCTCACCTCCAATTATAACAAATCCAAAGAAAAAAGCCAGAAATGCTAGTTTCTATGGTGGATGGATCTTGACTTTTTTTAAAAATTAAGCTAGTTTAAGGGGAAGTTCATTGATAAAATAAAGGAGTGAATCAAATGAATATAATTGTCTTGATGAAGTTATGTGCAGATCCAAAAAAGGGAACAATGAAGAAAGACGGAACAGTGGATAGAAAAAAATCACCACCTATTCCTAATCCCTATGATTTTAATGCATTAGAGGAAGCTCTAAAGATAAAAGACACAAGCGGAGGAAAAATTTCAGTAATTTTTATGGGACAGGAAACTGGAGAGGCGAAAGATATGTTAAAAGATGCCTTATATAGAGGCGCTGATGAAGCGATTATCCTTTGCGATAAAAAACTTGGAGCCTCTGACACTAGAGCTACCTCTTATGCCCTAGCTAAAGCTATAAAGAAAATCGGCAAGCCTGACTTAGTTTTTTGCGGCATGCAGGCAATTGACGGAGATACGGCTCAAGTAGGACCCCAAGTGGCTGAAGAATTAAGCATTCCCCAAATAACCTATGTGAAAGAAATTGTTGAGGTTAAGAAAAATACCATTGTGGCGAAGCGGTTGATTGAAGGGGGAGAAGAGACGGTTAAGGCAAGTTTACCGGTGCTCTTGACAGTGACTAATTTAGCCAACGAACCCCGACTACCTAGTTTAAAAGGAATGCTTGCAGCTAAAGGAAAAAAGATTTTCGTTTGGAAAGTGGATGATGTGGGGATAGATGAGAAAAAAGTGGGATTGGCCGGTTCTCCAACTAGGGTGAAGAAAGTCCATTGGTTAACCAGGGAAAAATCAGACTGTAAATTAGCTAAAGGAGAGAATGCTTCCGAGTTGGTGGCAGATTTGCTAGAAAGAATGGAAAAAGATGGGATTGATTTGAAGGGGGAAAATAATGAATAGTGTCTTGGTTTTTATTGAACAACATAATGGAGAAATTGCTAAAGTTAGTTTGGAGCTTTTAGGGAAAGCAAAAGAATTAGCAGAAAAACTCAACAGCCAGCCAGCAGCAATTTTACTTGGGTTTAATGTAAAAGATTTAGCCGATGAGGTAGTAAAATATGGTGCAGAGGAAGTATTCTTAGTTGACGATAAAGAGCTAAAAGATTTTCGCACCCTGCCTTATACTCGAGTAATTGTTGAACTCATTAAAAAAGAAAATCCAGCTATTATTCTTTATGGGGCAACCACTACTGGTAGAGATTTAGCTCCTCGGGTTGCCGCCAGAATTGGCACAGGGTTGACCGCTGACTGTACAGGCTTAGAAATTAATGATTATACCTTAAAAGATAAAACCTATAAGGATCTTCTCTATCAAATAAGACCTGCTTTTGGCGGGAATGTAATTGCCACTATTGTTACACCTCTGCACCGACCCCAAATGGCGACCGTGCGTTCTGGGGTAATGGATGCTTTAGAGCCAGATTCAACGCGAATTGGTAAGGTTATTTCTCTTAAAGTTGAATTAAAAAAAGAAGATAAAGTTTTAGAAGTACTTGAAAGAGCTAAATCCGAAAAAACTGCGGAAGCAGTAAATATAGAAGCCGCAGAAATTATTGTTAGCGGCGGAAGAGGAGTAGGAGGACCGGAAGGTTTCAAACTCCTAGAGAAGTTAGCTAAGGTTTTAGGCGGAGTAGTTGGAGCTTCAAGGGGAGCGGTTGACAGTCATTGGATTTCCAGCGCTCATCAGGTTGGCCAGACCGGAAAAACGGTAAAACCGAAAATTTATATTGCCTGTGGAATTTCTGGAGCAGTGCAGCACAAAGTTGGCATTGGTTCTGGAACAATTATTGCCATAAATAAAGATTCGGAAGCACCAATTTTTAGCTATGCTCATTACGGAATTGTCGGAGATTTGTTTGAAGTAGTTCCAGAAATAGCAAAGCAATAAGGGTAGTCCGCCTGCGCTACGCTTCGGCGGACACTCATTTTTGTTGCAAAATTAAAATTTTGACAAAAATGGTGGAGGATAAAAATGAGTAAAAAGTACAGAATTGCTTGTTTACCGGGTGATGGAGTAGGGCCGGAAGTAATAGAAGCGGCTAAAATAGTTCTTAAGGCGGTTGGCTTTAACGCCGATTATATTTATGGTGATGTTGGTTGGGAATTTTGGAAAAGCCAAGGTTGTGCTCTCCCGGAAAGAACAATCAAGATTCTGAAAAGTACTGATTGCTGCCTTTTTGGAGCAATTACTTCCAAGTCAAAGGATGAGGCAGCCGAAGAGCTGGACCCCTCCCTGCAAGGGAAAGGACTTGTTTACTACAGTCCAATTGTTGCCTTAAGACAGATGTTTAATCTGCATACCAACATTAGACCTTGTAAGGCCTATCCGGGGAATCCGTTAAACTTGTTGAGAGACGATGTTGATTTAGTGATTTTCAGAGAAAATACCGAGGGGCTTTACTCCGGAGTAGAATTTCATCCGGTACCTAAAGAACTTATGAATGTGCTTTTAGAAACTCATTCTAAGATGAAGAAATTTAAAGACGTTCCTTTAGAAGATGTGGCTATTTCTTTGAGAATTTTTACCCGTCCTGCCTGTCAGAGTATTATCAGGGATGCATTTGAGTATGCTAAAAAATTTAATCGCCGGTTAGTGACTTTAGCAGAAAAGCAAAATGTTCTTCGTGAAACAGGTGGATTAATAGCTGAAGAGGCAAGAAAGATTGCCAAGGGTTATCCAGAAATAGAATTCACAATAACCAATATTGATGCCCAATGTATGTGGCAGGTTAAAAATCCACAGGATTACGATGTTTTAGTAGCTAGTAATCTGTTTGGTGATATCCTTTCCGATTTATCTGCCCAACTAGTCGGCGGTTTAGGTTTTGCTTGCAGCGGCAATATTGGAGATAATTATGCTCTCTTTGAGCCAACTCATGGTTCAGCTCCTAAATACGCTGGTCTTTATAAGGTAAATCCTATAGCTACGATACTTTCTGCGAAAATGATGCTGGAATGGTTGGGCGATAAGAAAAACGATCCTTCTCTAAAAGAAAAGGCAGACAAAATTGAAAAAGCAGTAGCCCAAGTTATCCGAGAAGGAAGAGTTACGACCTACGATATGGCCAAAGGAATAGAAGCAAAATTAAAAGTTTTAGGTTTTTGCATACCGGTAAAAATAAAAACTGCTACCACGCTTGAGGTAGCTGGTGAAATTGCTAGAAAAATCTAAGAAATTGGTGGAGGAGGCCAATGAAAAATCCGGATATTTTGACAGAACTATTCAAAGATGCCTACAGGGCAAAGGGTAAGAGAATAGAAGGAAGAAGCCGCAACATTGTTTTAGCCATCGGCGTGCATGATCCGATTTCTGCTGTGGTGGCTGCTACTGTGGGACATAAGATTTACCCTGATATTTTGAAGACCCCTTATGCCCTTCAGATTTCAGGATTCGGCATAGCCGGAACTTATCTTTTACCTGATACCGGTGAGATAGGTTCCGAGAAACTTGCTGACGCCACTATTTTGATTACCAAAAGAGTACTTGAGAGATTTCCCAACACTCTAATAATGGCAGATTTAGACCACGGCTATGGTGATGCCCGAAAATCAGTAGAGTTGGTAGAAAGCGTTATTCCTTCTGGGATAGCCGGGTTTAATTTTGAAGACCAGGATCCGAAATTTTTTAAATCCTGCGGACATGTGGGAACGCATAGAGTATCTCAAGAAGGTCATATTGGTGGAGGGAAAGTCGTTATTCCCAGAAGCGAGATGGTTGAAAAATTAGAAGCTGTTTCTTTAGCAAGGGATCTTTTTGTAGAATGGTATGGCCATGTGGCTATAAACGCACGGACAGATATTTTTTCTACTTACGATTTATCTTCGAGGGAAAGTAAAACAAAAGCAATCAAAGATGCTATTGACAGAGGTAATGCCTATTTACGCTCTGGAGCAGACATTATTTTCTACGAAGCAGTTCCTGATATGGAAACAGTAAAGATATTGATTGGTGAAACTTGCGGACCGGTCAGCATTAATGCTTTGAGAGGCGGCAGAACTAAGCCCCAGTTATGTTCAGACGAACTTGATAGAATGGGTGTGGCCAGAATGAGTGTCCCAATATCAAGTGTTGAGGCCTATGTCTGGATGATGACAGATGTCTACGCTAAGATATTTGCCAAGGGGACAAACAAGGGGATACCGACCGTAGGATTTGATGCTGTCAAGGATTTTCTCGGTTGGCCAGAGAGTTTGGCTGTTTTGGGAGCACGAGAGATAGATAAATACGGCGGCCTCATACAGCTTCAAACATTGATTGACAGTATAGAGGGAGCATATTCAAAGTATGTGAGTGAAAAACTGAGAATGCTAAATAAATAATTAGTAGACCCACGGATTCTAATCCGTGGGTCTAACCTAATAAATTCAGGAGGTTAGTTTGAAAGCAAAAACTTTTATCCGGAAACTTTTAGAAAGAAAAGTTGGTCGAGAAGTTCAAGAGGGAGAAATTGTCTTTGTTGAGCCGGACATCTTGATGATGCATGATAATGCCGGACCCATTGTTAAAAAACTGGAGGTAATGGAATCAGAGATTGGTCGCAAAATTAAAGTAAAATATCCAAAAAGAGTAGTGATAATTTTAGACCACGTTATTCCAGCAGATAAACAAGAAGATGCTTTAAATCACCAGAAGATAAGAGAGTTTGTTAAAGCTCAAAGGATTAAGAATTTCTATGATATTGGGAGAGGCATTTGCCATCAAGTTTTACCGGAAGAAGGTTTTGCTGTGCCGGGAGGTCTAATTGTTGGCAGCGATTCTCATACTTGCACCTATGGTGCCTTCAACTCGTTTGCTTGCGGCATTGACCGAACAGAAGCAGCCGGAGTGTTGGCTACCGGAAAAATGTGGCTCAAATGTCCCCGGAGTTACAAAATTGAACTTTATGGTAAATTTAGAAAGTGGACTGGAGCTAAAGACCTGATTCTGAATATCATTGGTATTCTTGGTGCTGATGGAGCTACTTATAAAGCAGTAGAATTTCATGGTCCAGCAGCTTCGGGGTTGCCAATTTCCGATAAGATGACCTTGGCTAATATGAGTGTGGAAATGGGAGCGAAAATTGGAGTATTTCCTCCGAAAAATTCCGGTATTTGGGCTAGTGCAATGGCTTGCTACGAAAAGAATTTTGCTTTTGATCTTGATGCAATTTCTCCTCAAGTTGCTTGTCCTCATCGGGTAGATAATGTAAAGAATGTAGAAGAATTATGGAAAGTAAAAGTTGATCAATGTCTTATTGGCACCTGTACTAATGGACGCTATGAAGACCTAGAAATAGCTGCTAAAATTCTTTTTGGTAAAAAAGTTGCTTCTGGAGTGCGGCTTTTAATTCTTCCAGCCTCAAGAAAAGTTTATCAGAAAGCAGCGTCAACCCGGGTAATCTCAACTCTTCTTACTAGCGGCGCAGTAATTCTTCCTCCCGGCTGTGGACCTTGCTTGGGAGCTCATCAAGGAGCATTAGCCCCGGGAGAGGTTTGTCTTTCTACGGCTAATAGAAACTTTAAGGGAAGGATGGGCTGTAAAAAAGCAGAAATCTATTTAGCATCCCCTGCTACCGTAGCTGCTTCAGCATTAACTGGCAGAATTACTGATCCACGAGAGGTGATGCGATGAGAAGAGTATTCAACTATAGCAGTATCGATTCTATCAATACAGATCAGATGTACCCTGGTAAGTATGTTTATCAGGATTTTGACATAAACCATCTTTTCGAAGATTTAGATCCAGAATTTATCAAAAAAGTAAAACCGGGAGATATTATTCTTGCCGGTAAAAACTTTGGCTATGGTTCTTCAAGAGAACAACCGGTAGTTGGCTTAAAAAAAGTTGGCATTAAAGCAGTGATAGCAAAATCTTTCGCCCGAATATTCTATCGCTCGGGTATTAATCAAGGGTTACTTCTTATTGAATCTCCTGAAGCAGTAGAAGCTTATAAAGAAGGTGATGGGGTTGAAGTGGATTCCAAGGAAGGCAAAATCAGAGTAGGAAAGAATACTTTCCAATTCCCACCACTTCCTGTTGAACTCCAAGAAATATTAAAAGATGGAGGACTTTTGGCTCATATTGTCAAAGAGTTAAAATAATAAAAAAGACGGCTCTCTTTATTAAGAAGAGCCGTCGTTTTTTATTATGTATTCTCCCATTTCTTTACTTTGACTAAAACTGCTTTGGCCTTATCAACTATAGGTCTGTCTATTAACTTTCCATTTAGTGATGTGGTGCCTTGACCTTTTTTCTTTGCTTTCTCAAAAGCAGCTATCGCTTTTTTAGCCCATTTAACCTCTTTTTCAGAGGGTTTTTCAAAAATTTCGCGGATTATGGGGATTTGAGCCGGATGAATAGCTTTTCGGCCAACAAAGCCCAGTGCTTTACCTCTCAAAGTAAATTTTCTTAATTCCTTTTCAAAATATTCGTATTTAGGAGTTTTAGGATAAGGTGTATCTTCTGCGTCCAACCCGGCTGCTCGAGCTGCTAGAATTACCATTTGACGATACATAAGAATTTCGTCTTCACTTCTCGTACGTTTTATTCCCAAATCTTCAGTCAGCTCCTCGCCGCCAAAAGAAAGACCAATTAATCGCTCACTAGCTTGGGCAATATTGTAAGCTTCCATTACGCCTTTTGCTGTTTGGATACCGGCAATCAGATAAATTTTATCTTTTAAGCCGTAAGACCGCTCTAAATCCACAACCCACTCTTCTACATCAAGTATATCCTCGATTTCTTCACATCTAGGAATAAAAATAGCATAAGGTTGAGCTGGGATTATTTCTTTTAAATCTTCATACCCGCGGTCATTAAAAGGATTAATCCGGACAATTGTCTCCATATTACCAAAGTCAACCGTGAGGAGTGCATTTCGAACAAGAGTGCGGGCTGCATCCTTGTCTTCTTTAAGTACACTATTTTTAAGATCCAGAATAACACCGCCCGGTCTGTTCTTTTCTTCTAAAGTAGTTGGCTTAAGAATTCTGCGAGGATTATTCCCCGGAACAAAAAGTTTACTAGTGGGAAGTCCTGTTTTTGTTTTCTTACGCAAAGTTTGACGATACGCAAAGTTTAAAGTTTGACGAGGAGTCTTAATGCTCTCCTTAAAAAAGGCTCCCGCCCTTCTTAAGGCAGTTTCAAGACGAGCTTCGACTACCCAGCCATGTTGTCCATATTGGGGTCCTCCCTCATCTCTGGTTTCAACTAAAACATTTTTTATTTCCCACTCACTTAACTTTCGCTCAATATCCTTTCCCATTAGATAGGTAACATCGGAATCCTGGCTACTTTTCATTTTTACTTCCAATCCACCACTTTCTCTTAACTCAACCTTTACTAAAATATCATTCTTCTCCGTTGTTCCTGCTTGTCCCGTACCAGAGTTTTTTTTCTTACTCATCTAACCCTCCACTAATTTTGTCTACGAGCGAAGCGAGTAGTTACAAAATTGAGTGTCCGCCGAAGTGAACGGAGTGAACGAAGGCGGGCTATCCGCCTTCACTTCGTTTCGGCGGATTCTCAAAATTCTTACTTCTCGCAAGCTCACAAAGGATTTTGGAATTTTAAGGTTCTTATTTTGTAAGTTTATCGTAGATTTTAAATCTTGTCAAGGAAATTAAAAGAACCCAAGCAAGCAATAAGCCGAATTTTGTACCAAGCACATAATGTGTTATGTGCTTGGCGATGGTCATCTATCTAGCCCCGACATTACTGCCGGGGTCAAGCGAGCTACCAATTTTGCTCTTGCACCAGACAGGGTTTACCACTGGCTATGTCACCATAGACCAGAGAGGATTCTTAGGCCCTCACTTTTCACCCTTACCGAGCACATAAAATGTTATGTGCTCGGCGGTTTAGTTTCTGTGGCACTTTCCCTAGGGTTATCCCCGGTCGACGTTATCGACTGCCTTGAGGCCTAGCTTCACCGTTAGGTTAAGCCAAACACTCGGTGTTCGGACTTTCCTCTGCCAATTTTGTCCAAATTTTAATTTGGCAATAAAATTGAGCATCCGCCGAAAGTCGCCGAAGGCGACTGAAGGCGGGCCCCACCAAATTATTGAACAAAACCAACAGCGACCATCTCGCTTACTTAGGTTCTACTATTATATTAGCAAAAAATGAGATAAATGTCAATAAGAGAGGTTGTTTAATTTTACTAGATTGATTTTTATATAAGATTCAGTTAATATAGAAAGAGAAACTATGAAGAAAGCCGATTTAGTCTTTAGCGCTTTATTAGTACCAGTTGATTTTGTAATGTTGGTCTTAGCTGGGACTTTTGCTTATTTTTTGAGATTTACTAAGTTTTTCCAAAATTTAAGGCCAATTATTTTTGATTTGCCCTTTGAAAAATATCTTGGCCTAGCTTTAGTTATAGCTGCTTTCTTCTTAGGGATTTTTGCTTTAGCAGGGCTGTACAAGATAAGATTTCCGCGCCGGGTTTTTAAAGAATTTCCCAAGATTATTATTACTGTTTCTGCTGGTATGGCTTTGGTAGTTGTTTTTAGTTTCTCAATTCGCCAGTGGTTTGTTTCACGGTTTATTGTTATTTTGAGCTGGGTTTTGGCTATCGTCCTTGTTACACTTGGACGGCTTTTAGTAAAGTATTTGCAGCAGTGGATAGTTGGAAAATATAATTATGGCATCCATAAAGTAGCTTTAGTGGGGTTGGACGGGGTGGGTGGAAATATTTTTAAAGAGATGAACTCCAAACCCCATTTAGGCTACCGAGTAGTAGCAAGAACCGAGAACTTTAATAGAGCTCGTCTTCTTAAGATTATCAAAGATAAAGATGTCGATGAGGTAATTCAATGCAACCCAAAACTTTCTCGTAAAAATCTTTTAGAACTTTTGGATTTATGTGAGGAAAAAAGAATTGACTTTAAATTTATTCCAAATCTTTTAGAAACCAGAACGACTAACATAGATATCCAGACCTTAGCCGGCGTGCCCATAGTTGAATTCAAAAGAACACGCCTTGATGGATGGGGCAAAATTCTAAAAAGAGGAGCCGATATTGCCGGTTCCCTCTTGGCTATAGTTATTTTTTCTCCGTTTATAGCGGCCACGGCTATCGCGGTGAAACTCACTTCATCTGGACCAATGATTTACAAAAATGAAAGGGTGGGTGATAAAGGCGAATTCGGCACTTACAAGTTTAGATCTATGAGGACAGAGTGTTGTGTTGGTAAGCAATTTAAGAATCAGAAGAAAGCTTTGGAGCACGAAAGAAAACTCATTAAAGAGAGAAATACTCGCTCTGGACCCATTTACAAAATTAAGGATGACCCGCGGCTTACTCCGATAGGTAAATTTATTCGTCGAACTTCTCTGGATGAATTCCCTCAATTTTTCAATGTACTTTTTGGACAGATGTCTTTGGTTGGTCCTCGACCCCACCAGCCGAGAGAAGTGGCTGGATATCAAAAACATCATAAGAAAGTTTTAAATATTAAACCGGGAATTACAGGACTAGCTCAGATTTCTGGACGTTCTGATTTAGATTTCGAAGATGAGGTACGACTGGATACTTATTATGTAGAAAATTGGTCCTCAGGTTTGGATTTGGCGATACTTCTTAAGACTCCATTTGCGGTGTTAAAAAGAAGGAGAGCAGAGTAAAATATGAAAGTAGCTTTGGTCCATGACTATTTAAATCAATACGGTGGCGCAGAAAGGGTGCTGAAAGCTCTTTGCGAGATTTTTCCATACGCTCCAATTTATACTTTGGTTTACTCGGAAAAACGAACTCTCGGTGTTTTTAAAGATAAACGAGTTCACACCTCGTTCTTGCAAAAGATTCCTTTGGCAACATCATATCATCGAATATTTCCCATCTTCATGCCGGCGGCTATTGAGCAGTTTGATCTTGGGCGTTTCCAAGTAGTCATTTCCAGTGCTTATAGTTTTAGTAAAGGAGTAATAACTAATCCCTCTACCCTTCATATTTCGTATTGTCATACCCCTCTTCGTTATGCCTGGGACGATTGTCATCGTTATACTCAAGAATTTGGCTTTCCGGGCTTTGTTAAAAAATTAGTTCCTTTTGGAGTAAATTACATTCGTCTTTGGGATAGAATCTCTTCTGCCAGACCCGATTTATTTATCGCTAATTCTTCCTTTGTTGCTTCAAGAATTAAAAAGTATTATTCGCGAGCGGCAGTTGTTATTTATCCGCCGGTGGACACCGATTTTTATCATCCAATTCCCAATGGGAGGTTAAAAGATAATGACTATTATTTAATGGTCGGCCGGCTCCTTCCTTATAAACGATTTGATATGGCTATTGGGGCTTTTAATAAATTAGGACTTCCCTTAAAGATTATTGGCGAGGGACCAGAAGAAAAGCGACTTAAAAGAAAAGCCCGTGCTAATATAGAGTTTTTGGGCCGAACTTCTGATGAAGAACTAAGGTCTTACTATGAGAGTTGCAAGGCTTTTATTTTCCCCCAAGAGGAAGATTTTGGTATTACTCCGGTTGAAGCCATGGCTTGCGGAAGACCGGTTATTGCTTATCGGGGTGGCGGTGCCTTAGAAACGGTAGAAGAGGGAAGAACAGGTATCTTTTTTACCAGGCAAACATCAGAGGGTCTTATTCAAGCAGTTAAAGATTTTGACTCTTATAAATTTAACCCTCATTTAATCCGCCAGCATGCTCTTAAATTTGATAAAGAAATATTTAAGAAGAAAATAAAGTCCTTTGTAGAAAAAGCGTGGGGGGAGTTTTCAAGACAAGAGTAAAAACCAAACTTTTAAATGTCAAATCTCAAAGCTCAAATGTCAAAACCAAATCTTAAATGTTAAATCTTTTATGATGTTCGGGTTTCTCGTGAGATCTAACATTTGACATATGGATTTGAAATTTAACATTTGACATTTGAGATAAATTTCTTATGGAACTACGTGACTACCTCAAAATCATAAAAAAACACTATCTATTAATCCTGACAGTAACTATCCTGGTTGGAGTTTCTAGTTTTGTTTTTACTTTGACGAGAACGGTGGTTTATGACACATCGCTTTCTTTATTTATTACTCGCACAACTTCTCAGATTACCCAAGATTACAAATATGATGGCTATTATGCCATTAAAGCATCGGAGCTTTTTTCGGATACTGTCAAGCAGTGGCTGGAGAGTCCAGAAGTGGTAGTAGAAATCTATAAGCAGGCAGAAATTGATTTGCCGTTTAAGAGTTTGAGAAAGTTAAGGAAGGTTTTTAGCGCCTATAAGATGTCTTCCCAATTCGTAGAGGTAAGATTTAAGGAAAGAGATGAGCAAAAAGCCCAGAAGGTCTCTAGTGCTATTCCCTTGGTTCTTCAGAGCAAAACCCACGAGCTTACCGGAGAGATGAAAGATATGTCTTTTAGTATTAAGGCAGCAAATCCAATAATAGTAGAAAAAAACCCAAAGCCGTTGTTAAATAGCCTTATCGGACTGATAAGTGGATTCGTTTTAGGAATATTTATAGTATTCTTCAAGGAATATTTTAGAAAAGATTAATATGACCATAGGTATAGATATCAGGTCGCTACTAGAGGGTCGGCATACCGGCGTAGAGGAATACACTTTAAATCTTCTACGCTTTCTTTTTGGAGTAGCGCACTTTAGTGCGCGCCACAATGAGTATTTGCTTTTTAGCAGCGGCGGTAAAAAATCAAAAATCAAAAATCAAAAATCAAAAATACAATTAAAAATTATAAATTATAAAAATATCTCACTAAAGCATTTTCCAATTTCTAATAGGGTGCTTAATTTATCGTTTAAATGTTTTGGGCGGCCGCGGCTTGATAAGTTATTGAACGGGGTTGATATTTTTTGGGCGCCGAATATAAATTTAATCCCTACTACTAGCAAGTGTAGAAAAATAGTTACCTTTCATGACCTTTCCTTTGAACGCCATCCAGAATTTTTCTCTTTAAAGCGTCGTCTCTGGCATCAATTTATAAACCCAGCTAAACTTGCTCAAGAAGCTGATAAGATTATTACTGTTTCAGAGTCAACCCGACAAGATCTTATTGATATTTATAGGGTTGAACCTGAAAAGATAAAAGTAGTTTATTCAGGCGTTGGAAAAAAGTTCAAAGTTCAAAGTTCAAAGTTAAAAGTTAAAAAGATTAAGAAAAAATACCATTTACCAGAGGAATTTATTCTTTACTTAGGAACCATTGAGCCGCGGAAAAATCTTGTCGGGCTTATTAGGGCTTACGAAGTATTAATGAGAAAATTCCTAGTTCCTAATTCCAAATTCCTAATTCCAAAATTAGTCATCGCCGGCACTAAAGGTTGGCTCTATGAGAATATTTTAAAAACAGCCCATCAGTCCAAATATTCAAAGGATATAATTTTTACTGGTTTCATTGAAGATAAAGATAAACCTGAACTTTATAATCTGGCAACAATATTTGTTTATCCAAGTTTTTATGAGGGGTTTGGTTTTCCACCCTTAGAGGCAATGGCTTCTGGGGTGCCGACAATTACTTCTAATTGTTCATCTTTGCCGGAAATAGTTGGCGACGCGGCGATTATGGTTGACCCTTATAAACCAGATGAGTTAGCTTGGGCGATGGAGATGATTTTGACTGACGAAAAGCTTCGTCAAAAATTGAGTCAAAAGGGGATAGAGCAGGCGAGGAAGTTTAGTTGGGAAAAGTGTGCGAGGGAGACACTAACAGTATTGCAGAGTGTCTAAGTGGAACACAAGATTTATCTTGTTTTTAAAGCAAGCACAATAAATTGTGTTCTCCACGTGGAGTACAAGATTTATTTTGTTTCGTTCATCAAATCAAAAAGGGAACAAGCATTTAACTCATTCCCTTGAATCTCTTATTTTTTCATCTTACTTCTTTTTCTTTTCTAGAATTCGTCTTATTTCTTGGAGTACTGCCGATATTGTATACATAGCACATGTGCACAATACAAGACAGATTATTCCTACGAAACAAAAAACAGAAAATATCGCCTGGAGTTCCGGACCCATTTGTTTTACCTCCTAATTATATTGCAGAAAACCGAATGTTATCTGCGAGGACTTGATCAAATGTGTTTTTGAGTCCGGATGGAGCGGGAATTCCTTTCCGTTTACAAGCGTCTTCTACTGTTTTAATGGCTTCAGCTATTCCGCCTGTTTCAGCGATTAGGTTGATAATTTCCCTTCGGTCACTTAGCAACCCCTTTAGGTATTTTTTAAACTTTTCTTTCTTCATTTCAAGGACCTCCTTTTATTATAATATCTTACCATAATGAACAAAAAAAGTCAAGAGAAACAATTAAAAATCGGTATTGACGCTCGGTTTTATGGGCCGATTGGTAAGGGATTAGGTCGTTATACCCAGCGGCTTATTGAGAATTTGGAAAAGATTGACTCTAAGAACAAGTATGTGATTTTTTTGAGGCGTGAAAATTGGTCTTGCTATCAACCGAAGAATCGAAAATTTAAAAAAGTTCTTGCTCCCTTACGGTGGTATACAATATCTGAACAGTTTTTTATGCCAATGCTTGTTAATAACGAGCAGATTGATTTAATGCACTTCCCTCATTTTAATGTACCGCTTGTTTATCAGGGGCCATTTGTGGTGACTATTCATGATTTAGTTTTAGAACATTTCCCAACACAGAAAGCAAGCACCCTGTCGCCTATTTTTTATAAAATAAAGAGAGCCGGCTATAAAAAGGTTATTACTTCAGCTTTAAAAAGAGCCCAGAGGATTTTGGCACCGTCAGAATATACAAAGGAGGAATTGATTAAACATTTTTCTTTAGAGAAAGATAAGATAAAGGTAACATACGAAGGGGCACCAGAGCCCAAAATTACAAATTACAAATTACAAACTGGAATAGCGAACTTCAGTTCGCGATCTAATCGCGGACTAAAGTCCGCTATTCTACAAATTCCGACTTCTAACATATTGCAGAAATATGGTATAATGAAGCCGTATATACTTTATGTTGGCAATGCTTATCCGCATAAAAATTTAGAGCGACTAATTTTAGCATTTGAGAGATTAAATCAAGATTATCAATTGGTTTTGGTGGGCGAGGAGGACTATTTTTATAAGCGATTAAAAGAATATAGCGATACTAATATACGAATTCATACTAATGATACGAATGATACAAATATAATCTTCACGGGTTTTGTTAGAGATGGGGATCTAGAAATACTTTACAAAAACGCTTCTCTCTACATCTTTCCTTCTCTTTGTGAAGGATTTGGTTTGCCGCCGCTTGAAGCAATGGCTTGTGGTGTGCCGGTAGTTTCATCAAACAAAACTTGCTTACCAGAAATTTTAGGCCAGGCCGCTTATTACTTTAATCCTCGTAGTATAGATGATATAGCTCGGACAATAAAGAAGGTAACAACCGACGAAGATTTACGCAAAGAACTCATTACTAAAGGCTTTGAGCGAATAAAGAAATATAGTTGGCAGAAAATGGCAGAGAAAACATTAGAGATTTATGAAGATAAATTCTCGAAAAAGAATTTTCAAACAATTATTTGATATCCGACCGACGAGTAAGGCCGGCGAGTTGGATACAGAAAAGATTTTTAAGGTAAAGAAGACTCTTAATTTAAGAGGAGAATTTACTGATAGAGAAGCAAGGGTTAGAAGGGAAGCAGTCAAGATTCCGGTTATACTTGCCCCTTCAAGTTTTCCGGAGGAAAATTTGGTGGGGACTCGAGATACAGAAGATTACTTCACTCTTTTAAGGAAAAAGCCAGAGAAAGAGTGGAGAGATTTTAAGGAAGAGTTTGAACCAGAAGAGCAAGAACCCAAAAAAGAAATCCCAAAAAGAGTAGATTATCGGTGGGGGAATGAAGGTTTAGAGAAGCCGGATGTGGTTCCCGAGGCCAAGCCTCGGGAAACTTCCCGAGGCTTGGCCTCGGGAATTGCCTTAAGAAGTATCCTAACCCATCTTCGACCGATTGTCGGTTTCGCTTTGGTTGCTTTAATTCTAGCAACACTTGTAGGAGGAAGCATTCTTTTTATCCAGCATTCTTCTCAAGCAAAAGAGAAAGTAGTTACTGCCGGAACCAAAGCTCTTCAGCACCTACAAGAGGCTGAAATCTCGGCAAGAAATTTAGATTTTTCCAAAAGTTCTTCTGAATTTAGATTAGCTTATCAAAATTTCGTTTTAGCAAGTCAAGGGCTAGGAAGCGCCGGAAGATTAATGCTCTCACTTCTTAAAGCTCTTCCCGGCACTTCTTCCATAACCCAGGGTCAACTTCTTTTGGAGGTGGGCCAAGATATTGCTTTAGCCGGTGAAAACTTAACTCAAGGTATCAAACAATTTAGCAGAGTTAATGTTTTGGGTAACATTTTGTCGTCTACAAGCGAGCAAGAGAGCACTTACGGTTTAACTCAAGCTATAATTGATTCAGTAGAGAATTTTAGGATTGCTCAAGCTGAAATCTCCCAAGCTCAACAAAAATTGGAAAAGATAGATTTTGATAAATTACCAGAAGAATTTAGAGCAAGCATTGAGAGTCTTGGCTCCCAACTTCCCCAAATTGAGAATTTACTGGCTGGATTTTTAGAATCAGAAGATTTGGTTCTTAAAATTTTAGGCCACGACGCTCCTCGTAAATATTTACTTTTATTCCAAAATAACTCTGAAATGCGGCCAACCGGCGGATTCTTAGGCACCTACGGTATTTTAGATTTAAATAAAGGAAGAGTCCAGAGACTTTTTATTGAAGGAATCTTTAATTCGGATGGTCAACTTTCGGTAAAAGTTGTTCCACCCAAGCCAATTCAGAAGATAAGTGCTGCCTGGAGCATGCATGACGCTAATTGGTTTGCTGATTTTCCAACTTCCGCTCGGAAGGTTGCCTGGTTTTACGAAAAGACAGGCGGACCGACAGTTGACGGAGTGATTGCTTTAACTAACGAAGTACTGGTGAGGTTATTAGAGATAAGCGGCCCAATTGAAATGCCTTCTTACGGCGTAGTTATTAACAGCCAGAATTTTACAGAGATTACTCAATATATGGTTGAAAAGGCTTATGATAAGGAGCAAAATAAGCCAAAGCAGTTTATTGGGGACCTTGCTCCTAAAATATTAGAAAGGGTTTTTAGCGGTTCAGCCCAGCAATGGTTTAAAGTTTTGAATGTTTTTAGCGAAAATCTCAAAGAAAAGCATATTTTGCTTTTCTTCTTTGATGAAGGACTAGAAGAGAAGACATTAGAAAAAGGATGGGGCGGAGAAGTAGTTGAAACAGAGAAGGACTATCTTAGTGTGGTAAATAGCAACATTAACGGCTATAAAACAGATGCGGTGATAGAGGAAGAAATAAGGCATCTGGCTGAAATCAAAGAAGATGGCTCAATAATAGATACTCTAACCATAACTCGCCGTCACCTGGGAGGCGAAACCCACTATGATTGGTGGAATAAGGTAAATAGCAATTGGTTAAGAATCTATGTTCCCAAAGGAGCTGAACTTCTTGAAGCAGAAGGTCATACCCTAGAAGAGGAATATATTCCGGCTATTGATTATTCTTGGTTTATGAGAGATTCACTGGTTACTGAAATCGAAGATGCAATAGTTCGAGATGATACCGGCACCTATATTTTCCAAGAATCAGAAAAAACCGTTTTTGGTAATTGGGTTTATGTTAGTCCCGGCGAAGAAGTAACGGTTACTTATAAGTATAAGCTCCCATTTAAGGTTGATACCACCAAGTCGGCTGACACGTATTCCTTGTTAGTTCAAAAACAATCTGGCAGCATGGGCTCTAAATTTAGCGGGACAGTAAAATTTCCTGAAGGTTGGGAAGTGCTCCAGAGCACATCCGAAGATTTAGGACTGGAAACCGATTTGAGTGTGGACAAGTTTTATGGGGCAACCTTTGAATTCTAACGCGGACTAAAGTCCGCTACTCCAAATATGTTACGACGACTCCTAAACTCTCAGTCAAGAACCATTCCCTCTGCGGCTTTTATTTTGGGAATAGCGGCTCTTTCCAGCCGCTTTTTAGGACTCCTAAGAGATAGAATTTTAGCTGGCAAGTTCGGCGCCGGAGATGAGCTTGATATGTACTATGCTGCCTTTAGAATTCCTGATTTAGTTTTTAGTATTTTAATTATGGGAGCCATCTCTTCTGCTCTCATTCCTGTATTTACCCAATATCTAGCTAAAGATAAAGATGAAGCCTGGAAACTTGTTAATGGCTTTTTAAATTTAGCCATTCTAATGCTCGTGGTTATTGCGGGAATACTTGTTATTTTTACTCCTTGGATAATTCCGGCAGTAGCGCCGGGGTTTGAAGGCGCAAAACGAGACATTACTATAACGCTTACCAGGATTATGTTTTTAAGCCCGATTCTTTTTGGTTTGGGTAGTATTTTCGGTGCGGTGCTCCAAAGTTTTAAACGCTTTTTAATTTTTTCTCTGGCTGCACCAATGTATAATATTGGCATTATCATTGGAGTTTTATACTTTACGCCAATTTGGGGCGTCTATGGTCTTGCTTGGGCCGTCGTGCTTGGGGCGGTGCTGCATCTTCTTATCCAAATTCCTTCGGTAATCATGGCTGGTTTTAGGTATCAGTGGATACTAGGTATATATCATAAAGGCGTAAGAAAGATATTAAAGCTTATGATTCCGAGAACTGTAGGACTGGCTGCTTATCAAGTAAATCTTATTGTCATTACAGCCATTGCTTCGACACTGGTTGCCGGTAGCGTAGCTGTTTTTAATTTTGCTAATAATCTTCAATATGTTCCCGTCGGTATTTTTGGCATTTCTTTTGCTACGGCTGCTTTCCCAAGCTTGTCTCATGCCTTTGCTCAAAAGAAAAAAGTGGAGTTGTTCAAGCATTTTAATTCTACCCTTAGAGCAATTTTATTTTTAGTAATTCCTGTGAGTGTCTTGATATATCTACTGCGGGCCCAAATTGTCCGAGTAATTTTAGGTACCGGTCAGTTCGGCTGGACTGAAACTCGCCTCGTCGCCGCCTGTCTTGGGCTTTTTTCTTTGAGTATTTTTGCCCAAAGTTTAATACCACTGCTTGCTCGAACCTTTTACGCTATGCAGAATACCAGGACACCGGTAATAATAAGCGTCATATCAATCATTTTTAATATATTTTTGAGTTTCTTTTTAGTAATGCTCCTAAAGACTAGTATTGCCTTTTCTTCTTTTTGGGCTTATATTTTAAGAATTGAGGATTTGTCCAAAATGGAAATAATCGGTCTTCCCTTAGCTTTTTCTCTAGCAAGTATTATTAATTTATTATTGTTGATTCTGGCTCTAAAGAAAGAACCAGAAGGTTTAAAGGTGGAGAAAATATTTCCATTTCTATTAAAAATAGTAGGCAGTACTTTTGTTATGGCAGGAATAGTCTATATCACTCTTCGCTTAGTTGCGCCGTTAGTGGATATGAAAACTTTTGTTGGAGTTCTAGCTCAAGGGCTGGGAGCTGGATTGGTTGGGATAGGGGTTTATATGTTTCTTACTTGGCTTTTTAGATGTTCAGAGATAAGAATGTTTGGAAGGATGTTCCAATTTTGTCTGCGAATAAAATGAGCAGCTACAAAATTGAGAATCCGCCGAAGCGTAAGCGTAGGCGGGTGGCCCGCCTACATTCACTACGTTCATTTCGGCGGACTCTAATTTTTGTAGCTAAATCATAGATTTAGACAAAAATTGAGAAAGATAATATGAGTATCCGTAATTTCTGTATCATCTCCCACATTGACCATGGAAAGTCGACTTTAGCCGACCGTTTTTTAGAATTGACAGGAACTATAGAAAAAAGAAAGATGCGCGAACAGTATCTTGATATGATGGATTTAGAGCGAGAAAAAGGAATAACTATCAAACTCCAACCAGTACGAATGATTTGGCAGCTGCCAAACAAATTAAAGAAAACTTTGCACTTTGCACTTTGCACTTTGAACTTAATTGACACTCCCGGTCACGTTGATTTTTCCTATGAGGTCTCAAGAAGTTTAGCTGCTGTTGAAGGAGCAATTTTACTGGTTGACGCTGCGAAGGGAATTCAAGCACAAACTCTGGCTAGTCTAGATTTAGCCCAAAAACAAGGATTAGTCATTATTCCGGTGATAAATAAAATTGACCTCCCCAACGCTCAAATAGAAAAAACCGAGACAGAGATAAAAAGCCTTTTTGACGTAAAGGGAATATCGAAAATCTCAGCTAAATATGGGCAGGGAGTAGAGGAGGTGTTGGGGGCAGTGATTAGTAAAGTTTCGGCACCGACTGGTAATCCCGATGGTTCTCTCCGGGCTTTAATATTTGACTCTCATTATGACGCATATAAAGGAGTAATTGCTTATGTTCGGATTGTTGATGGTAAAATTTCTAAAGGCGATAAGATTTTAATGATGGCTTCTGATGTTAAAGCCGAAGCTCTAGAGGTAGGTTATTTTAAACCAGAGCTTTCGTCCGAAGAGAGTCTTGAAGCTGGCGATATTGGTTATATTGCTACGGGGATTAAAGATATTGGAAAGTGCCGTGTCGGAGATACGATTGTCCAAAGAAGTCAGACTTCAACAAGCTTGTTGAAGTCTGACTTCAACGCACCGAAACCGTTGGCTGGATATAAGGAGCCGGAACCGATGGTTTATGCAAGTTTTTACTTAGACAAGAGTGGGGATTTTAATCTACTAAGAAGTTCTTTAGAGAAACTCAAACTTAATGACGCCTCTTTGACATTTGAACCAGAGTCTTCAGAAGCCTTAGGAAGGGGGTTTCGCTTGGGATTTTTGGGTATGCTTCATTTAGAAATAATAAGCGAAAGGTTAAAGAGAGAATTCTCTCTTCAAGCCATCATTACTACCCCGAGTGTGCTTTACGAGGTAACGAAAGTTGATGGAAGCAAAATTTCCATTTTTTCGGCATCCGATTTACCAGACCAGAGTCAAATAAAAGAAATTCTTGAACCTTGGGCAAATTTAGAAGTTATTACTCCTCTTAAGTACTTGAATCCAGTATTGAAATTATTAAAAACCTTAAGAGGTAAATACAAAGATACTAAATACTTAAGTCAAGACCGGCTGATTGTTAAATTTGAGGTACCTTTAGCCGATATAATTCAAGACCTTATAGACCAGCTTAAAAGTGTTAGTTCCGGCTATGCTTCGATGAGCTATAAAATAATTAGTTCAAAGCCTGCTGATTTGGCGCGCCTTGATATTTTAGTCGCTTCAGAATTAGTAGATGCTTTTTCTAAAATTGTGCCTCGTTCAAGAGCTTACCAGGAAGGAAAATTAATAGTTTCAAAATTAAGAAAGCTACTTCCCCGTCAAAATTTCGCTGTGGCTCTACAAGCAGCTCTGGGTGGAAAAATTATTGCCCGCGAAACTTTAAAAGCAATGCGCAAAGATGTCACCGAAAAACTTTACGGCGGGGATTATACCCGCAAGGCAAAACTCCTTAAAAAACAGAAAAAAGGCAAAAAAAGAATGAAACTTTTCGGCAAGGTTTCTATTCCCCAAGAAGTATTCTTAAAAGTGCTAAAAAGGTGAATATAAAGCACCTTCCACGAGGCTAAGCCTCGTGGAAGATATCCACAGGTTAAAAGTAAAAACCCGCTTTAGCTTACGTTTGGCGGGTTTATAGTTTATGGTTTATATGTAGGTTAGCCAATCTTGATATCCTCTTATTTGCGTTTCTTGGTTCTTGAATTGGGAAAATTTACCTCTGACTATATCGAAATAAAGTTTTTGGAGTTTTTCTGTGATTGGTCCACGCTTACCCCTACCAATTGTTCGTCCATCAACTTCTCGGACAGGACAAACCTCGGCAGCAGTTCCAGTGAAGAATGCTTCGTCGGCTATGTATAATTCTTCTGGAGAGATCAATGTTTCTTGGACTTTATATCCTAATCTTTTTGCTAGTTTAATAACTGAATCTCTGGTAATTCCAGCCAGAATCGGAGCAGATAAAGGAGGGGTCTTGATGATTTGATTTTTAACGATAAAGATATTCATTGCCGAACCTTCAGCCACATAACCGTCTTTGTCAAGTACTATTGCTTCATCATATCCATGGTCTTTTGCTTCTTTTTTGGCTCGCATTGAATTCACATAATTAGCTGTAGCTTTTGCTTTAACCAGAGAAGAATTCTGGTCAGGGCGTCTCACACTTACAATTTTTGTATCTACTCCTTCTTCTAATCCCTTTTTGCCTAAATAGGTACCCCAGGGCCAAACCATAATCGTTATCCGGAGTGGGTTATTTTTAGGATCAGGATGTAGCCCCATATCACCTTCGCCAATATAGACCAACGGCCTTACATAGCCTTCTTCTAGACCGTTTTTTCTCACAGTTTCAAGACAGGCACCAAAAATCTTAGCCTGACTAAAAGGAATCTCTTTGTAAATTCCTAAAATTTTCCAAGAGTCAAAAAGACGCTGGGTATGGTCAGCTAGCCGGAAGACCGCTGAATATCCATCGTCGGTCTTATAACATCTTATTCCCTCAAAAACCGCTGAGGCGTAATGGAGTGCATGCGTGTCTATAGGAACCTTGGCATCCTCCCCTTGCACAAATTCTCCGTCCATCAAAACCCAATCACTCTTTTTTATCATTGGTTCCCTCCTGCTAATTTCTTCAAAATCTTGATTTTGTAAAGGAATTGAGCATCCGTCGAAATGAACACAGTGAATGTAGGCGGATTTCAAAGAACTTCGTTTTACCTTATCAAATCCGGATGAATTTGTCAATACTAATAATTTCTGCTAAAATCTTAATAGAGGGATGAGTAAAAAAGCAAACATTCCTAAAATTACGAGGATAACCATGATAGTCCAAAAAATTCTTGCTAGATGTTTATATTTCATATGATCGAACTTAATGAGAACGAAAAAATAAAAGCTATTGTCTATAAGCACTGGATTATTCTTCTCTGGCAGATTTTGAAGATTTCAGCGGTTGTTGCTTTGCCGATTTTTGTCGCTTGTCACTTTGCTTTTTGCTGGCAGAGTTTATGGGGACCGTCGGTTTTTTGGAGTTTAATTTTTATCGGGGCAATTTGGGCAATTCGCCACTGGATTATTTGGCGAAAGGATGTTTTAGTTATTACTAACCAGAGAATTATTGATATAAATCAGAAAAGTTTGTTTGATAAAGAGGTAGCCGAAATAAATTTTAATAAAGTGCGGGATGTTATTTATCAAGTAAGGGGAGTGCTGGCTACTATTTTTGGTTTTGGCCGGGTTGAAGTGCATCTCGTTGGTGGTTCGATATTGGCTTTGGAGAGAGTTCCTAATCCTCAAAGAATTCAAGAGCTTCTGATTAAACTTAAGGGCGAAGTTGAGATGAGTGCTCAAGAACTTTTGGATATGGCCACCATTGCAAAAAAGAAAGAATCAGAGCCAGAGGAAAAAGTGGGTTTTAAATCTACTTTAGTATAACATGAAAAATAGTAACAAGAGAAGTATCCTTCCTAGAATTTTTTTAGTTCTCACTCTTGTTTGCCTTGTTTATGTCGCTATTGCTTTAGGGAGAGAGACTTATCGAAAATACCAAATAGAAAAGGAAGTTTCGTCCTTAGAAGAACAAATTTCTCTTCTTGGGCAAGATAATTTAAAATTATCAGAGTTATTGGATTATTTTCAAAAAGAAAGTTTTAAGGAAAAAGAGGCTCGAGCAAAACTTAATTTTAAAAAACCAGATGAAAAAGTGATAATTCTTACTCCCTCCGAGGAAGAGCCAATGACGGAAGAAGAACTTCAGAAGGAAGAAGAGATTTCTAATATCCAAAAATGGTGGAGTTACTTTTTTAAAAATAAACCAATAAACTAATAAATTAATAAAACAATTTTTATGAAAAAAAATCTAATCATTATTACTCTACTTATTCTTGCCTTAGCGTTAATTTTCTACTTCACTGGCCTCTATCCGGCTGCTTTGGTTAATGGCAAGATAATTACTTTGAAATCCTGGAAAGAAAATATTAAAGCAGTAAAGCAGTTTCACGAAAAACAGTATGACATTGATTTTGATACTGGGGAGGGGCAATTACAGAAAGGACTGATTAAGAAAGATGTTTTGGAAAAAATGATTGAGGATAAATTGGTATCTCAACTTGCTCGAGATTATCAAATTGAGATTAGCAATGAAAATGTGAATGAAGAAGTAGAAAAGGTGATTGAAGAGACAGGCGACAAAGAGCAAGTTTTGAAAACCCTTGACTTACTTTATGATTGGGATTTGGAGGATTTTAAAAGAGAAGTGGTGAGTCCTCAAATGGTAAAGGAGGCGCTGAAGGTTAAAGTGGTTTTTGATGAAAATTTAAACAAAGTTGCTCGCCAAAAAGCCGAAGAGGTTTTAGCTGAGGTAAAATCCGAAGGGGCTGATTTCGCCCAGTTGGCAAAAAAATACTCTGAAGGGCCAACCGGGCCGAAAGGAGGAGATTTAGGATGGTTTGGAAAGGGCAAAATGGTTGCTCAATTTGAAAAAGCTGCTTTTGCTCTTGAAGCAGGCCAGATTAGTGGACTAGTGCAGACGGAATTCGGTTGGCATATTATAAAGGTAGAAGAAAAAAGAATAAATGAAGAAGGTCTCCCGGAAGTCCATGCTCGTCATATTTTAATAAAGGGAGTAGATTTTTCAAAGTGGTTGGAGCTGCAAAAAAAGAAAGCAAAAATATTTTTGCCGATAATCTCTTTGATGTGGGACAAAGACAAGGCAAAATTGGAATTTCGTAGCGATAAACTAAGAAAGTACGAGGAAGAAAGTCAATTGCCGGTGTAGCTCAGAGGTTTAGAGCAGTGCTTTCGTAAAGCAAAGGTCGTAGGTTCGAATCCTACCACCGGCTCTGCGGGGTTAGTTGAGCGGTTCAACGCCACCTTCCCAAGGTGGAAAGACGGGTCCGACTCCCGTATCCCGCTTTTTCCTATTTTCTTCCCGCAGTACTGCGGGATAATTGACTTATGACTCTACAACGCAAAAGATTAGGCCGCTTAGGTGAAAGGCTTGCTAAAAATTATCTTAAGAAAAAGGACTATAAGATTCTTGCTTTAAATTATAAAAGAAAATGGGGAGAGATCGATATAATCAGCCGTAAAGAGAATGACCAAGGAGAGCCAACGATTGTTTTTACCGAAGTAAAGACAGAGGCTAGATCTACCGTTCAAAGGTTCGGTCCACCCGAAGAAAAAGTTGACTCAAAAAAACAGAGAAAACTTATCCGACTGGCTCAAGGATATCTTCTTGCAAAAAACTTTTCTCCGGATACCAACTGGCAAATTGATGTTGTTTCTGTTCAAATAGATAGCGTTACAAAAGTTGCTACTCTCAAGCACATTAAGAACGCAGTTACTGATTAATTTGTTTTGCTTTTATTTTTATGGTATAATTACAATAATGCTCAAACCGAGAAAAAAAACCAATATTATCAAAAAGTATGAACTACACGAAGAAGATACAGGTTCGGCTGAAGTTCAAATTGCCCTGCTTTCTGAAAGAATTGAAGAATTAACCAAGCACCTAAAAAAACATCCTAAGGACAACCACTCCCGCCGAGGGCTTTTAGGTATGGTGGCTGGACGAAAAAAACTATTAGATTATTTAAAAAACAGGGATACTAAGAGATACAATACGATTGTTAAGAAATTAGGGCTCAAAAAATAATGGCGATTATAAAACACAAGGAACAAAGAGTTGGGGTGCTGATTGATGTTCAAAATATGTATCATTCAGCTAAAAACCTTTTTAAAGCTAAGGTTAATTTTGATAAGGTTTTGAAGCAAGCAGTAGCTGGCCGAAAGCTTGTCCGGGCTATTGCCTATGTGGTTCGCACTGAAGGCGGAGAAGAGGAAACCTTTTTTAAAGCTCTGATTCGACTAGGCATAGAGACAAAGATTAAGGACTTAAAAGTATATTATGGAGGTTTGAAAAAAGGTGATTGGGATGTGGGAATGACTATTGATGCAGTAAGATTGGCTAATGGTTTGGATGCTATTGTTTTGGTTACTGGGGATGGTGATTTTGTTCCTTTGGTTGAATATCTTAAGAATCAAGGCCGCCAAGTGGAAGTAATTGCTTTTAGTAAAAGCACCTCTACCGAATTAAGAGAATCAGCTGACGATTTTGTGGATTTAGGCGAAGAGAGTAAAAAATATTTAATTTAATAAGTGTTCTTCTCTTCCATAGATATATAGACTATTTGGAGGATAGTCTGGAATCTGTGGATGAGAGGAAAGAATTTCTATGGAAAACTCATTTAGTTTGGAGGTTGCCGGTCGGAAACTTGAAGTTGAGGTCGGCAAATTGGCCTTTCAGGCAAACGGTTCAGTAAAAGTAAGCTATGGCGATACGGTAGTTTTAGCTACTGCCGTGATGAGCAGCAAGGCGCGGGAGGGAGTAAATTTTTTACCCCTGGTGGTTGATTACGAAGAGAAACTTTATGCTGCCGGAAGAATAAAAGGGAGTCGTTTCATAAAGAGAGAAGGAAGACCAACCGATGAAGCAATCACTACTGGCCGGCTTATTGATAGAACTTTAAGACCCCTATTTTCTCAAGCAATACGCAATGAAATACAAATAATTGTTACTGTTCTTTGTATTGATGGAGAAAATGACCCGGACATTCCCTCAATAATTGCTGCCTCGCTTGCACTAGCTGTTTCAGATATTCCTTGGCAGGGACCACTGGCTGCGGTAAGAGTGGGGCAAATTGAAGGAGAGTGGGTTTTAAATCCCAGTTATGAAGCAAGAGAAAAGTCTAAATTAGATTTGGTGGTCTCTGGGAATTCAGCTAAAATTAATATGTTGGAAGGAATTGCCGAGGAAGTAGAGGAGGAGACAGTTTTAGAGGCGGTTGAATTTGCCCAAAAATTTATAAAAAAAATCTTGGGCTTTGAGCAAGAGATAGTAGAAAAAGTGGGGGCCCAGAAGACAAAACCCGAAGAGATTTTACCCGATGAAAAACTAGAAGGAGCTGCAAGGAAGTTTTTGGAAAGTAAATTAGAAAAGGCCCTTTTCGTTGCTAAGAAAGAGGAACGCAGTACTGCCTTTAAAAAATTAGAAGAGGACTATTTTGAATTTATCGAAAGTAAATACGCTTCAGAGCATTTACCTCAAGCCCAGATTATTTTGGACGAGGAAACGGACCGACTAGTGCATAAAAATATTTTAGAAAAAGTTAGAAGACCCGATGGCAGAAAGCTCGATGAAATCCGCGCGATTTCTTGTGAAGTAGGGGTGT
>Ga0315547_1000460_pt1 | contig 41041 bp, 33 predicted proteins | sample SalMarSW160240MG_2_FD_202542 | JGI IMG/M metagenome (GOLD analysis project Ga0315547, IMG submission 202542) | Salt marsh sediment microbial communities from the Plum Island Ecosystem LTER, Massachusetts, United States - Salt Marsh Sediment SW1601-240 ...
ATTCCCCTGGTCTGGTGGGTGTCTTTTTTCCCGTCACCTTACCTTCAGGGGTGGGTGCTTTTTATCCTAGCATTTACAAAGTCTGGTAGAAAGAGAAAACTAGTAGTTAGTTATCCAGCCGTTTCAGTATCGATCTGAGCTATGTTGTAGCTCAGATTAGTAGCATTGGTAGTGGTTGTACAATTTGATGGAATGTATAGCCTAGGGGGTGCTGCGCAAAAATCAGTCCCTACCCTGCTAAATCCTTTAGCGAATTCTGTATATCTTGAAGCTCTTCCGGTGTAAGACCCCACAACCTCGCCGCTGCCTCGTCAATGCTCTGTTCGATATCTTTTACTTTACTTCTATCGCCCTTTGCCGTTGCTAGGTGGGCTTCTTTTGATAAACCGGCGAGTTCCGCGTGAAGCCTATTGGTAGAGTCAAATTTGGGAATAGCCAGGTACTTGAGCACATGAGTCGATACAGACGTTTCTATAGCGTAAGACTTTACAGTGAATTGCGCGATGCTATTTGATAAGCAGGCACAGAGGTAGTGAGCTTCGCTTTCACTGTCACACGGTGTCAGCATCAGTTTATGGTCAGGGATTACCGGTTTACCGTTGAGGCTTCCCACAACAGCTGTAGTAAGAAACGAAGCCTGCTCTCTCCATACCACCTTGTAATTTGCCATTGTATAAGGTCCTACATTGTACATTGAGTAGAATGGGTCTTTATCCGGATTAAAATATTTAGTGTACCCGCTTCTCTGCTTTAATTGCCCCTTAAATATCTTAAGATATGAATAGGTCTTTGGTAATTCCACTTTCATTTCGTCTTCTGGAAAACCCGTTGATAGCTTATTAGGATCTTGTGCTATAACAATCATTAGCGAAGGCTCAGCATGCCATCTCTGTACGTCTTGTCCGCGCAGTAAAGGGTAAAGTAGATCTGGTTCAATCGGAGCCTGTCTGCTTTCAACTTGTTTTTTGCCTATTTCTGCCTCATTTGCAATCACAATACTGCCGTCCGGGCGTTTGGCTATAAATTTCACCCAGTAGACTCCATTCAATCCTCCGGTATTGCTACCCTCTCGAGCTTCATATTTCGACTTGCCGATTACTTTACGCAGGGCCGCTATAGCTTTTGGCCTTCCGGTAAGCCAAGGAGAGTATGGCTTATCACTATTCACCGGGGTAGCTTGCCACTGTGAAGTCCGAATGTAATCTTCAGTGACAGTTTTCAAAGGCAAATCTTCTGAAATACTTGAGCCTTTAGTCTTTTTCCTCCAGTAAGTGTACTGCACCGGGTACTTAGTCTGTTCTCCCTTCCCAATTATAACTACACTGGTGCGGTTAGCAGCTCCCTCAAAAGGCTTAAGTGTGCTCATGTCATCTACGTGAATAACTCGAATGTAATCTTTATCCCCAAGGCGGAACCGCCGGAATCCTTCACCACCACCGGCTGTTTTAAACACTGTTTGCGTAATTACAAATCCCAATTTCCCTTGAGGTTTAAGGTAATTATCCATTGCTGTATAAAGCATGAGGATTGAAATATCGTCTTTGGCTCCTCCCAAACGGGCCTTTATACCTTTATGTTGGAAAAGCTTATAGTCCTGCCATAAGTAAGCGGTGCTTTGCCGATATTCATCTGGAAGACTTTCCCAGTTTACCCAGGGAGGATTCCCAGCTACGAAGTCGAAATGCTCCTGGAATAGGGGAGCAAAAGCATTTTTAATAATACGTGCCCAGATGCCGTTGATATGGTTTTTCTCCAATTCCAGCATCCTATCGTACAGATCTCCCAGTATGTCTAAATCTAGTTGGTCACGCTTTTCAACAAGGGGAAATTGTTTCAGGACAGATTGTCTAAATTGTTCTGACGATCTTTCAATTTCAATACTCTCCTCAAGCAGATTCGCCAAGTCATCGATATATCTAGCTGATATAAGTGACCGGGGTATAGCAAATTCGCCAACGGCGGTTTTAAAACTATATTTGTTCTGTGCGAATAAGTCTCTGCCCTGAGATGGAGTCATAATGCTGTCTGCAAGGTATACCGGAATGCTTACCGTGCCCTGTCTATGCTGTAGTAGGTCACCAATCGCGAGTAGGTAATTTGTTCTTGCTGAAATTACGGCTAGTGGATTCAGGTCATAGCCGACTACATTATTCAGGATTTTTTCAAGCAAAACGTGCTCTGGTATTAGCTGCTCACTCCCATATTCCTTGATTTTTTGAATTGCGATTACCAGAAATGTGCCGGATCCACAAGCCGGGTCAAGTAAACGTTTATCCGGATTACCTTTAAATTTTCCACTATCTAGTTGATCTAGCAGACGCTCTGCCAGCCAGTCCGGAGTATAATATTCACCTAAATTATGCCGGAGATCTTTCGGCATTAGATTCTGGTAAAGCTTTTTCAACAAGTCCCTGGTCTGTTCTGGGTCCACTTCCAGGGTAACTAAAGAATAGTTAGCTAGGACTGATATTACTTCTCTAACCGCTTCCTCGATGTTGTCAGCCCAGATTTCCAGATACCAGCCGAAGAAATCCCCTTCCAGGAAATTATTAACCCCGAAGTTCTTAAAGATACCCCCGTGTTCCATGTCCTTCAGGTAGCTGACTAGCTTGTCCGTGGGATAACTGGCAACTTCCAAAAGGCCTGTCCCGAGCTTAGGGAATGCATAGTAGGAAGCTATTTGCACAGCGAGAAGTTTAATGAACGTAGCGTAATATGTGTGTATAGCAAAGAAAAGGGGTAAGGGTTCCGGCTTTGTTTGCCTAACACCGAATCGCCGTCCGAGAGCGCCGACATCGAGTTTTAACGACCCCGGTTCGTATCCGCACACTTCCGCAAATTGCTGTTTCCATTGAGAAAAGAGTACTTTTACTTTGGCATCTTGGCTCTCGGTAATAGCCTGGTAAAATGTTCGTACGCAGTTTTTAGCAACAGTCTTTCCCTCACCAAAATCCAGAACGAGGTTGCTCGCTGTTAAAGCTTGTTCCGTGCTGAGGGAATAAAGGTATTTGATGAATCGCTCTGTTGATTCTTTAGTGACATGAAGGGGAGTGTCTACATCCCAACTGCCTTCCTTGAATCGTACGAAGATAAAATAATTACCGTCAAAGGCGACTCCGGCAATCCTTTCCAGCTTGTGTCTTTCAACTTTATGGAGTCCCTCAATATATTGCTTAACCTGACCGATAGCGTGTGCGTTTGTTCTGGAAGTATTAGCAGTTCGCAGGGAACCTGGAGGCTCGTACTCGATGACAAAGCGATTATAGACAGCATCAGCCCGGCCATTATCTAAGAGTGTATATTCTTCCCTAAGCGAGAGACGAAGATCCATTTCTTCCGCTAGATTTTCAATAGTCCGGGCGACAGCGGTTCTGAATTCCGCCTCATTATGAGCCCTCTCAGCAGCATCGCGGATCCCATGGGCTACTATTGCAGACTGTTTTTTAATTATTTCTTCAGCTGATACGGGGCTTTGTTCCTGAAGAGGCATATTCAATTCCTAATCTACAAATTCACGTTTAGTCATACATGGCCGGACATTGATTACAATCGAATCTCTTAGCTGTGGGCTACTAACAACTGCTTGCCCAGTTCCCAGGGAGGGGACGTTATTCCACATCTCTTCACTAACATCACCAGCTGTTAGTTTTAAGGCGTTCAAATTTGCATGACTCTTTATAGTATGCACTATGCGGGTATTACAGAGCTCAAATATCTCGTTTGGCAAATGTGAAGGTTGTTGGGAAATAAAGCAGAGTCCCAGCCATCTTTTTCTGCCTCGTCTTGCTATTTCACGGAGCATCTCGATTGTCTCAGACATTTTAGAGCTTTTCTCCCGGCTAATAAAGGAGTGGGCTTCTTCAATAACAACAAGAGCTTTTACAGAATTTCCACTTAACTTCTCATTAAACACCTTGCTTAATAAGTCGTATATTACTATGTTTTTTAACCTCTCGGCACAGCCACTTACATCAAATACAGTGACACGACCGTCTTGTAACAATTCTTTTGCATTGATAATCTCGGTGTCCTTTACATCAAACGCTCTAGTCCGATTGAGCTTACCTAGTTTACCCATTAATGCATAGTAAGAAGCTTTGTCTGCTCCCCTACCCTCATCAGCCCTGACTGCACACTCTCTAATAATATCATTCAAAGTATACGTGATGTTATTGCGATTACCCCTAGAGAGTGTCCTTCTTAGAGTACCTTCTTTTTCTCCTTTTTCTTCCTTTTTCCGCTTACGTAGACTTTCTACCACATCTAAAAGTCTTCTTTCCTGCGCTTCTTCGGCTTCAATCAGTTCAGAAATAATTAATGGGTCTAGGTCTTGAATTTTTATAGTGAATGGAATAGCATCATCTCTAGCACATTCACCGGATGTTGGGAAAAATACCTCAAAATTCCCCAGCCCTGTTGGTTCGTACTTAAATGTTTTTAATAATTCATGAAGGCTTGTCTCTTCACTTGGATTGTCCAAACAGATATATTCGCCCTCTACATCCAAAATGATAACAGCGTATCCAGCTCTACTTGCCTCTTCAATGATGACTTGCGCTGTATTAGTTTTACCCGAACCAACAGTTCCGAAGATGCCGAGGTTTCTAGGGATAACCTTTTTTTCTTGTGTTTGAAGCGAAACTTGAACATCTGGATATCCATCTAGGGTTCCCATTAATGCGTCACCACCGATTCTAAGTAGCTTTCTAATATCGTCTGAGGTCAATTCTTCCACTTTTGCTTGTGGAACAGGTCTTGTTGCGGTACCATACACAACCCAGTCACGGAGTTCTCCGAGGATTTCTATTCCACCGACGGCGTAGTAGTTGGGTACGGCTGGGAATGATTCCCCTTTCAATATTGAGGTCTGAGCTAAAGCTGAATCTCGCCCAACTTCTTCAGGATTATAAAATGGGCCTTCTACTATTCTTCCCAGGAATTCACGTGTGCGCCCGGAGCTATCTACAGGATTAGTTATTATGACATATTTATTGCGAACCAGCTCATCAATCTTTTCTCTAGATACTAGGATCTCAGTGCGATTATTGGTGACGCCACTCCTATCAAAGTGTACATACCCCAGCATATATTACCTCCTTCGTTGGCTACCTTCAGATTGCTCAAAAGGCAAAGAGCCTTCTCTGGCGAGGCCGAAGTCTACCATCCTTCGGAAGTCTGAAGACGCCAACATGTATGTGCACAGGCTATCCGCATAGTCTATGAGAAGCGGATAGCCTCGAAGTTGTTGAAACATTGAATCGCGCATTATTATAGCTGCGGCTTCATCGAAACGTTCACGATGAGCCTGGAAAAGGTAAGCCCTCTGTCCAACCTTGTAGATACCCACGTCCAATATATCTCCGTGAGTCTCTATAAAGTGCCTAAATCTTGTCTGGTCTGTGGTGTTAAAATGAGCTGCAGGTAAATAATCCTCCAGATCATCCTTGAAGGATCTAAGTCTAATATATTCGCCTTGATTAAGAGCTAGTCCTAGACTGACTATTTCTGCCTCCGAAGAGGTTGCTATAACACCAACAATAGTTTCACGGTCAAGAGCCTGTTGGCACAAAGACAGACAGGGGTCTAACGCTCTCAAACGCCCAATTCCTGTTCTAAGTTCATAAGGAATCACTGGGCCATTGAACATAACCCATTCCTCTTCTCTATCTAGGCCTACCTTTCTTTCCATATAGAACATTATCGCCCTAATAAGCATATTGGAGATAAGTTTGCTTTCTGTCTTTCGGTTTTTGAGAACATCCAAAACAGATGTTTCTGACGGATGTAAATGTTGCTCCGAAACAAAGACTACGCCGTCAGTCCGCTTGTTCTTATATGAGGTCGCAGCTACTCCAACTCTACAACGTATCCCAGAAAGCATAGGATAAATAGAGTGTGTACCATCCACAGCGCAGACCTGACACCCAAATAGTTTATTCTCTGCCCAAGATAGTTCCTTTTCACTGACTTTTCGAATGTCATATTCTTTCTCAAGATACTCCCGCACCTCTTTTCTGATACGTTGGTTCTGTCTGGCAGAAGCCGCGAGGTCTCTTGAAAGCTCGCTCCCTATCGACCTAGCGTGACTTTCGAAGTCCTTCCATTTTTCAGGCTTAACAAATTCGGCAAAAGTAACTTCTTTTTGATTCTGTTGCTCATCAACCATTGTTTTGGCCCGTCTTCCAGTTGATAGTATTTACTTCTTTCTAAAGATTAGTATATACTCGTGGCTGTATATTTTTCTTGCCGCTGGGTTGTCAGGTGATGTAAAACGGCCATCGTTTTTATCTCTGAAAGGGGCTAGAACCCTGCCAGGCACCGGACGCTCAATTGTTTTCTCAAGTAAAAAACCAATTTCACACATTTCCTCGACAGTAACTTCCGCGTTAGGAATCGGGACACCCCTTAGTTCAGTGTCTCCTATAACGATGCAAGCCCGTCCGCCCTTCCTAAGTACTCTTTTAATTTGGCGATAAACGTCATTCATGTCCAAGAAATAGCTCTCAACCGCATTTGTAAGTCCTGTATCAACCTGCCTCAGGTTCCGAATGGCTATTAAAGCCTTTGGGTTCTTTATATTTTTCTCTCGACGGTGATTGCCGCTTTTACTTCCGATGAACCCATGTCTGAAGTCGCCCAACGAGTTACAGAAACCGAATAGCAATGCCGGTAACTGGTGAATGTCTGAATATTCATATGAGGTACTGTAAGGCGGAGATGTTACGACCATGTCAATGCAATCTCCTGGCAGAGGCAAGTTTCTTGCGTCAGCCTTGCGCATTATTGCTACAGGCTCATTTGAACCTAACCTTTGTATCTCCTCAAAAAAAGCACAGTTTCGTTGCATCATACGAGAGGCATGCGTTTTAAATGCTTTAACAGGCCACTCAGGAGACTTCCGCAGATCTTTCTGCGGTTTAGTGCTAGTCGTGAGCCAGTAGGAACATTTCTTTAATATGTGGGATAAAGCACATAAAAAGAAGCGGCGAATAATTGGGTTTTCTTCTGGTTCTATCCGGCTCTTCAGTGCGAGCAGTTGTTTCAAATTTGTCTCACCAAACCAATAGATAAGACGACCCAAATTTAGTCGGTCATCCGTGATCTCTGAAGATACGATTAGCCCATTCTCCAATTCGTTACACAGGTTTATGAAACTCCCTGATAATGTGTCAGGGTTAATGGCGGTAGTCTTGGCTCGCGTAATTAAGACGGCAACAGGATTTATGTCAAAACCAAAGCTTGCGCGGTTCGCCAGTTTTGCCTCTACCAATGTCGTTCCGCAGCCCCCAAACGGGTCACATATCCGGTCACCCTGAGAACTATACTCTTCAATGAGTTGCCGCACCAACTGAGGAATAAACTTAGCTGGGTATCGATGATAGCCATGAGTCAAATACTGAGTCTCAGCGGGCGTCAATTCAGCAAATGACCATGTAGCAGCTTGTTTATTATCAGTGGCAATTATCATCACGCTCACTTGTGTACTTTGGAATTCTTCTCTTACCACGTCGCGGTTCATTGTAGGTTGAAGCAAATCGTGTTAGGTCGTTTTTTTCTATGAGCCACATATTGTGGACTTTTCTTGCTGGAAGGCGTCCTTCACGACACATCCTTTTTACCGTCTCCCAATGAACTCCTAGTTCCTCCGCTGCCTCACGTACGTTTACGTAGTTATCAAGAACTGGCATCATTTCTCCATTCAATATGACTATATCGTTATCGCAATAGTAACACCTGTTGAATGACAAATCAATAGTACTTTAAGACGTACTTCTGCTCATGAGCTTTGCTTAAAGTTCCAATATCCTCAAATTACCTTGACTTTATTATCTTACAGATTAAGAATGCAGGAAATGATACTAAAAAAGAAGGGGGTGATAGCCCGGAAAAAGACCTACTGCTTCGTCGGATTTTGCTCTGGTTTCCGGTGTAAGTTAGCCTCAAAACTACCCAAAAGGCCCGAAAATTGTCCTGCTGGCTTCTAAGCAAGCGCTTGAAGTTCTAGTTATGCGCATTTTTACGATTTGTACTTCGCTGCACATTTTAGCGAATTGTGACTTTGATAAAAAGGTTCCTTTTTCGGTGTTGCCAAACCCTCAATGGAGAGCTATACTGAAAATCCAATATGTGAAATACCATCAACTATCTCCTCGTTAACTTGTATGTGCCATATTTAATAATGCACACAGGAAGAAACGATGGATCAACAGGATGTTAGAGATCTTCCGTTAGTCGAGCAAATTGTTAATCAGGTGCTCGAAAGACTCGCCGAGAATAGCGCATTTGATGCTGAAACGCTAACTCGCCTTCGTGAGTTAGCGAAGTCCGGTGGTCTGGTCAAGTATGCACAGGTTATTTCAGCACTAGGTACTGACTTAGAAGGGTAGCATGCGTTTACTAGACTTGATGGTGCAGAATGTACGGGGACTTACTAACATTCGTCTACAACCTGACAAGAAGAACACCGTAATCTGGGGTCCAAATGGGGCAGGAAAGAGCGGTGTTGTTGACGCCATAGACTTTGTGCTCACGGGGAGGATTTCCCGTTTGGAAGGTGAAGGAACCAGAGGGATAACACTTGCACGGCATGGTCCACACATTGATCATGACCCAGAATCTGCCTTCGTAACAGCCACAGTAGAACTTCCAGGATTCGCTGAGCCTATCACACTCACCCGTTGTATGGCACGGCCGGATGAGGTGGGGTGCCATGAGGAGGTAAGAGGAACCCTAGCCGAAATAGGCGCCGTCGTACGTAAGGGTGGTGTAATCCTGACTCGACGTGATATCCTGCGGTACGTGACTGCAGAGGCTGGCACCCGGGCTGATGAAATCCAAAAATTGCTGAACCTCGAGAATATCGAGGCGGTTAGAGACAGCTTGTACCGCGCTAGAACTGAGTTGAGGCGCAGTGAACAGAATGCTAAAAGGGCGGTAGACACCGCAAAGGCCGAAGTTAATGTCACATTGGGAGCACCTCAGTACAACGACGAGCGGCTTCTTGAAATGGTCAACGAGTGTCGAAAAATACTTGGTAGTGGACCTATTGATGTCATTCAATCCACTGCTTTTAAGAAAGGACTTACCCCATCGGCACCGCATCAGGCCAAGCAGCCTGCCTTTAATCCTACCTTTTTCCAACAAGTAATCGACAATATTCGCCAGGGAACTCGCGAAGATCTCACTGTCGATATGGCTCGGGCAGACCAAGACTTGCGGCATCTTCTTACCGATATTAAGGCACATGCAGATCTGCTTACCGAATTGGATCGGTTGGAGCTTACTACACAAGCGATGCGCCTTGTTGACGACGCTACAACTGAGTGTCCGGTGTGTGGCGCCTCTTGGGCCGAAGGATACCTTAAGAAACATCTAGAGGAAAAAATCGCGACTGCTCAGGACGCTGGAGCCGTGAAAGAAAAGATCTCCGAGGCAGCCCAGTCCATTGCGGGACCGTCCCGGAACCTTCGAGCTAACATCAATAGCCTCATAAGCGTTATATTTGGGACAAAGGTGGAGGAGCAGGTTAGAGACGACATCAAAACTCTTAGCGTTTGGCAGAATTCTCTCGACAGGCTATTAGAGGTGCTGGTTGAGCCGGTCGCGTCATATCTTGATAGCGGCATTACCGCACCCTCGGTTGCTCGTCTTCTTGCACCAGAAGGTTTTGGAGGCCTGCTCGTACGGCTTGAGAAGGCTGCACGGGAGGAGTCCCCAGAACTGACACCACAGCAGACTGCTTGGGACACGCTTAGTCACCTAGAGGAAAGCGTACGGGCCCTTGAAAACAGAAACCGTGAGAAGGACGCCGCGAGCTTATATCGATCCCGTGGTGAGATTTTCTTCACAGAATATGAGCAAGCACGAGAATCTGTACTGCGGGGCCTTTACACCAGAATTAGTGGACAATTTGCGGAATTCTACGGCGTATTACACGGCGATGAAAAGGATAGCTTCAATGCTCAATTACGTCCGGATGGGGCTGCGCTCAAGTTTGAAGTCGACTTCTTCGGGCGTGGGGCCCATCCGCCTCTAGCGCTCCATAGCGAAGGCCATCAGGACAGTATGGGAGTGTGCTTGTTTCTAGCCCTCAACGAAGAGCTCTCTGAAGGAAAAACCGACCTGATTGTGCTTGATGACGTTATGATGTCAGTGGATACTAGTCACCGAAAAGACCTGTGTCGCTTACTTAGGGAGAAGTTCCCCAACCGCCAGTTTATTATTACCACGCACGATAGGACGTGGGCTAAACAACTGAAGCAGGAGACTGTTGTGGAACCTCAGCAGGTGATTGAGTTTACTGGTTGGACCATCGAGACCGGCCCACATGTCCACCAGCAGCTTGATCTCTGGCAGGCGATAGAAGAAGAAATTGGTCGCGATAACGTTTCCGAGGCAGCTTTCAAGCTGCGCAAGGGTATCGAGGATTTCTTCGAATCGGTCTGCGATGCTTTAGGAGCAGAAGTGCTTTATAACTCCGCTATGCAATGGCAGTTAGATGACTGGTTGCCAGCTGCCATGGAGCAATATAAAGCCCTTCTACAAAGGGCTCGCCGCGCTGCAAAAGACTGGGGTAACGCTGAGGTTCTAGCTGGTATGGACGAGATGGAGTCTGTGAGGAAGCAAATCTATGGCCGAACGTATGTGGAGCAGTGGGCAATCAACGCCTCCGTCCATTACAACAACTGGGAGAATCTGTCATGCGAGGATTTCTCTCCAGTGATAGATGCATTCAGGGATTTGCACGACCTCTTTGTTTGTTCCACGTGCCATGGCATGCTCCAAAAGCTGCCGCGTAAGGGTCCGTCTGAGGTTGTCAAATGCCCCTGCGGCAAGGTCAACTGGAATCTGAAGCAGAAACCGGCTAGCTGAGCCGTTTGCTCGTACTTCATGGAAAGTTACCCCGCTTTTTTAAAATCGTTGAGAAAAAGGTGCGCTGATTTTCACGACTGAAAGCTAGGTGTGGGGGAGTAAGATAAAAAAGGAACCTTTTTCTCAAAAGACAACAAGTTGATATTTTATACGAGAAGTAATAAAATCAGGGTGTCGGTAGACCTAGTGTTCTGACACCCTGATTCCTCTAAAAATTCCCCGGCAGGGACGGTCTTCTGAAGCTGGTAGGCCGTGCAGGTCTCGAACCTGCGACACCCTGATTAAAAGTCAGGTGCTCTGCCAACTGAGCTAACGGCCCATCACAATCAAGTTAGTTTAACAAATCCCAACCCTGCGTGCAAATTGGCCTGCAATATCAGACTAGACTCTCCACGCTATCCACCTTATAATGGAATATTAGAGGCCAACTGATGGATAAGCAATCCAGAGAAGTGATAATCAACCAGGCAAGGTTAGCTATTATTCAGGGGGACATCACCCGGCAGGCTACAGATGCCATAGTTAACGCGGCTAATTCGGGGCTGATGGGCGGGGGCGGGGTCGATGGCGCCATACATCGTGCTGGCGGCCCCGCTATCTTGGAGAAGTGCAAGCAGATTGTAGCCAGGCAGGGACGACTGCCCACGGGCAAGGCGGTCATCACCACCGGAGGCAACCTGCCGGCAAAATATGTGATTCACACCGTTGGCCCTATCTGGCAGGGCGGTAATAAGGGTGAGGCAGCTCTACTGGAAAGCTCCTATAAAGAGAGCCTAAAGCTGTCTGCCGAGCAAAAGCTAACCAGCGTTGCCTTCCCCTCAATAAGCACCGGCGTTTATGGCTATCCGGTGGCTGAGGCAGCAAAGGTGGCGATTAAGACCGTGGTTTCATTTCTAAGCGGGCAGGCAACCTCGGTTAAAGAGGTGGTTTTCGTCCTCTTCGACCCCGTAACCTACCAGGCTTACTCCTCCGCCCTCGAGGGGGCGGCATGAAAATAGGTGTAATCTCAGATACTCACGCCACTTCCTTGGCTTGAAACGACTGGGGGAGGTAAAAGCAGTCCAGGGTAACATGGACTCAGCAGAGCTCAAGCGGACTCTTCCCGAAAAGGAGTTGCTGGAAATAGAGGGGAGAAATTATCAATCTCTAAATATTAGAGAGTGAGAGTGTTTTAATGGCATATAGATTTTCCAGACCAACCGCAGTATGGATTATAATAGGCATAAACCTGCTAATATTTATCGCCACCCTTATAAACCGGGACCTCGTTCTCTTGCTGGGATTTCAGCCAGCCAGCTTATTAGACAGGCCCTGGACTATAGTGACCAACCTCTTCGTCCACAGCGGCATCTGGCATATTTTTGCCAATATGATAACCCTGTACTTCTTCGGCAGCTACATATCCCGATTAATCGGAACGCCCAAATTCCTCATAGTTTACTTTAGCGGTGGGATACTGGGCAATATCTTCTTTTTCCTATTGCCGCCATCGCCCTTTTCTATAGCCATAGGTGCCTCGGGGGCGGTCTTCGCCCTGGGAGGGGTACTGGCGGTAATGATGCCCAGGTTACGGGTGTTTGTTTTCCCAATACCAGCCCCGATACCCCTCTGGTTAGCCGTTATTGGCGGTTTCATCATATTATCTATATTCGCTCCTTGGCTAGGGATAGCCTGGCAGGCTCACCTTGGCGGTCTTTTGCTCGGTCTGGTAGCTGGCTATCTCTTCAGGAGGAGAATGCGTTATTATTACACTCGATAGCAGCACCGCTGGCGGTAGGGTAGTTTACATAATATAACGGGTTGACTTAATATTGTAGCTAGTCAGCTTTGGCAAGCAGCTGGCGCGCTTTCTCTAGCCATTTCAGGATATCAATCTCCCGGCCGCAGGCATCCATACAGATACGGCACTCGTTGCAGTCCTCGATGGCGTGCTTTTCGTCGTGGTAAATAGACCGTGCCGTCTCAACATCACCGTACATAATGGCGTCGTTGTAAATCTCGAAGATGCGGGGTACATCGATGCCCTGGGGACAGGGCATACAGCCACGACAGGCAGTGCAGGGAATAGGTTTCAGCTTGCGGTAAGCCTCCCTGACCTGGCTAATCAGCACCTCTTCCTGTACAGTAAGGCTATCCGGTTCAGTGCTGTCAGCCAGGGTCGCATTTTCCATTATATGCTCTATGGTGCTCATGTCACTGACGACGGTAGAAACCTCGGGGTGATTCCAGACCCAGCGCAGTCCCCATTCGGCCAGCGTGCGCTTTTGCGGGGCGTTGGCCCATATCTTGGCTACCGGCTCCGGTGGCTCTTTGGTGAGCCGCCCCCCCCTAAGTGGCTCGGTAACAACAACCGCCAGTCCATTATCAGCGGCGTATTTCAGCCCGCTAACGCCGGGATGGTGGTCTACATCCATATAGCTGTATTGAAACTGGCTAAGAGCCCAGTTATCGTAGGCATTGAGTATCTCCCTGAGGGCTTGAAAATAGTCGTGGAAGGAGAACCCAATTTGGCCGATTCGCCCCCCGGCCATAGCTTTTTCCGCCCAGCCTAGCGCGTCCAGTTCCTTTATTTTTGGCCAACTGTCCCGGTCCAGCCCTCCCAGAAGGCAGAAGTCTACCCTGTCCATCTGCAGCCACTCCAGCTGCTCATTCAGGCAGCGCTCAAAGTCCGGAGGGGAATTAATCAAAAAAGAGGGCAGGGTGGCGGTAAGCCTTACTTTCTGGCGATAGCCGTCTTTAAGCGCCCGGCTGACCACTTGAGTTAAGCGCTTATGGCGGCTCATATCGTAAGGGCAGCCAAGGTCCAGATAGTTGACGCCGTGGTCAATGGCATGACGGATTATCCTGATGGATTCGGCTTCATTAATATCGGCTGTATTATCGTCGGCTGGCGGCAGCCGCCTGACACCAAAGCCCAATATCGATACTTCCCAATCCAGCCTGCCAAACCTGCGGTACCTTATTGATGTCCTCCCTAAATTGTATCCAACTCACCAGCAATTTAGCTAGCTAAGGACGACTATTCTTCTTCCACCCATGGAGCATCGTGTTGACCACTAAGGCAACACACGATAAAGCTGTAGGGCTTATCAACCCACCTGGTGATGAGCGGGAGATGGGTAAATCCCGAAGGACAGATGGCGACGGTAGGCGTGTTGAATACATGCCTTTCGTAATCCTTGCCCATAGCTAACTCTTGTTCACACCCCAGGTAATTTAAGTTATCAGGGTCAAGGCCGACGAATACCAGCATTTCCTCTTCAGGATGGTAGTGGCCTTCACCACCGCGGTGCCATATACCAGAGCCGGTGTAATAGCCCCAGGTAAAATTGACCTCAAACCCCTCAAGGTCTTTACCGTAGAGCCAGACAAGCTGGTCAGCATTACCCGGCCCTATTTGCCCCACCTGCTCCGTATCCATATCAGGGTTATTCTTCTTAAATTCCTCCAGCAAACGCTTATCCTTCAACATAGCCGCCATCTTCATCGGCTCAAAACCGGGACCAAGCGGTTTAACCAGGTGCCCATATTTCGACCCAGTCGATTTAGCCTTTTTGGGAACCGACTCAGCCTTGTAGCCCGCGGCCAGACCAATGTGGTAATGGACGATAGGTCTATCTACTTTTCTAACGGTAACCGGACCGTGCGGCGTCCCCTTGGGGACAATGACTACTGATGGTTTGTTAAACACATGTTCCTCACGCTCTTCGCCAAGCTCTACCGATATCTCGGCGCCTAAATAGGTGATATCGGTATTATCGGTTCCGGCAAAAACCAGACATTCGTCATAAGGATGCACTATGGCCCCTTCGACGGGATGACACGCGCCGGCTTTTTTAATGAAACCGTACGAAAAATTGGCATTAAACCCCTCCAAATCCTTGCCTTCCATCCATATCCGCGGCTCGGGGTATAAGCCGGCGGGCGGTTTTTGGACAAGCAATGGTTTTACCAGATGAGCATATTCTTTCTCTGTCATTTTTATATACCTCCTTCTAACTAAAGATTTCTCTGGAGCAAAGCCGGTTAAGCCTCTACCCAAGGAGAAGCATACTCACCACTGAGCACACACACAATAAAGCTGAAGGGCTTGTCCACCCACTTGGTGATGAGCGGGAGGTGGGGAAGACCTCTGGGGCAGATGGCTACGGTAGGTCTGTTGATAATATGCCTCTCGCGGTCCTTGCCCATAGCGAGCTCTACTTCAGCCCCCAGGTAGTCTGGCCTATCCGGGTCAAGGCCGACGAAGACCAGCATCTCCTCTTCCGGATGAACGTGTGATTCGCCTCCCCGGTTCCATGTACCACAATGGCTGTAAAACCCCCAGGTGAAATTGACCTCGAATCCCTCCAGGTCCTTACCGTAGAGCCATACAACCTGGTCGCCGTTTCCCGGCCCCACGCCTCTTTCCGCAAAGTGTAATACGCCAGCACGGTCAGCGATAGACGAATAATCCAGTGTATTTGCAGGAGGGCCCTCGCCAGGCTTTCGAGAATCTACCTCTTTCCAATCAATGTAGGTAATCATCCTTTTAATCAAGTGCCCATATTTCGAGCCGATCGATTTTGCCTTTCGGGGAACCGCAGTCGCCTTGTAGTCAGCGGCTAGCCCGATGGAGTAATGCGCGATAGGCCTGTCGACCCGCCGGAAGGTAACCGGGCCGTGCGGCATTCCTTTGGGGATAAGCACAACCGATGGTTCGTTAAATACATGCTCTTCGGCTTCTTCGCCAAGCTCTATCGATACCTCAGCGCCTAAATAGAGTATATTGCTATTATCGGTTCCGGTAAAAACCAGACATTCGTCATAAGGATGCACTATGGCCCCTTCGACGGGATGACACACGCCGGGTTCCTTAATGAATCCAAAGGAAAAATTGGCATTAAACCCCTCCATGTCCTTGCCTTCCATCCATATCCGCGGCTCAGGATATAAGCCGGCGGGCGGTTTTTGGACAAGCAATGGTTTTACCAGATGGGCATACTCTTTCTCAGCCATTTTGAATAACTCCTCCTCACTAACGATTTCCCTGGAGCAAAGCCGGTTACGCTTCCACCCACGGCGAAGCGTGTTCGCCGCTAAGGCAGACCACGATAAAGCCGTAAGGCTTATCAACCCACCTAGTTATAAGCGGGAGGTGGGGAAAGCCCTGGGGGCAGATGGCAACGGTAGGCGTGTTGAATATATGCCTCTCATAATCCTTGCCCATACCCAGTTCGAGCTCAGCCCCCAGATAATTTAAGTTATCCGGGTCAAGGCCGACAAAAATAAGTATTTCCTCTTCGGGATGGTAATGAGCTTCTCCTCCGCGGTGCCACTTACCGCACTGGGAGTAAAACCCCCAGGTGAAATTGACCTCGAATCCCTCCAGGTCCTTACCGAAAACCCATACAATCTGGTCGCCGTTTCCCGGCCCCACGCCACTTTTTGCAGGGTGCATTACCCCGGCACGGTCAGTGACAAACGAATAATCCAGCGGTGCGTCGGGAGACGATGAGCCACCTTTTCGAGCATCCACCTCTTTCCAATCAATATAGGTAATCATCTTTTTAATCAAGTGCCCATATTTCGAGCCGATCGATTTTGCCTTTCGGGGAACCGCAGTCGCCTTGTAGTCAGCGGCTAGCCCGATGGAGTAATGCGCGATAGGCCTGTCGACCCGCCGGAAGGTGACCGGGCCGTGCGGTATGCCTTTGGGAATAAGCACAACCGATGGTTCGTTAAATACATGCTCTTCGGCTTCTTCGCCAAGCTCTATCGATACCTCAGCGCCTAAATAGAGTATATTGCTATTATCGGTCCCGGTAAAAACCAGACATTCGTCATAAGGATGTATCACTGCCCCTTCGACGGGATGACACACGCCGGGTTCCTTAATGTAGCCGAAGGAAAAGTTGGCGTTAAACCCCTCCATGTCCTTGCCTTCCATCCATATCCGCGGCTCAGGATATAAGCCGGCGGGCGGTTTACGAACAAGCAATGGTTTTACCAGATGGGCATACTCTTTCTCAGCCATTAATAACTCCCTCCCTTTATCTATTGTATTATCAGTGAATAATTATCGCTGCTTGACCTCCTTTCTCGTTGTTGGGATACCCGATTCTAGTCCAGTGTAATACATCCCGTCAAGCGTCTTAGTTGACAAGCATTAATCGTGGTGCTACGCTGTGAACGTAACCACTTCACCAAGCAACAAATATACCCGCAACTGTAAAATATTATCTTTTTAACATGCCTGAAATTTTATTAAGGAGGAGAAACCAAGATGGCTGAATCTAAGTACGGCAAATATATCGTCACTGAACCAAAGGCTAATATTGTCAAGCCCGCCTGGAGTCCCCAGGGTGAGATTCCCGGACGTGTAGCCTACCTAGACCACGAGGTTGTCGACGGCGCCTTCTACATGGAATGCGTCTGGCTGATGCCCGGAATGAAGCCTCCGCCCGGCGTCGACATTAAGAAGCTCGGGCCACAGGCACATACCCATGATTATGACGAAATCCTGGGCTTTTTCGGCAGCGATACGGAGAACATGGGTGATTTGGGTGGAGAAGCCGTGCTATGGCTGGGAGACGAAGAGCACAAAATCAACAAAAGCTGCCTGGTCTTTATCCCCAAGGGGCTGCAACACTGCCCCTTGTACTTTCCCCGAATAGACAAACCCATCTTCCACTTCAGCGTCGGCCCCGGGAAAATGTACTTCTAGACGGACATATTTAAAGTCTTCTGATTAAAATAGCCGGAGGATGTTAATCCTCCGGCTGGACTGTACGCTGGCTTTATCTATGAATAGACGCCGTACTCTTTAGCGGCTTCCGTCACGGCACGCAGGTTATCCGGATTACCCTTATCCAGGGCCGCCCCCCCGGTTAGTATATACCCGCCGCCCGGGGCACAAACCTCAATAAGCTGACGGCAAACCTCCTTGACATCCTGAGGAGTACCGGTGCGCAGTGTCGAAACGGGTATGTTCCCGGCAATGCAGATAGTATCACCGAGGACCTTTTTGGCGTTAGCCATATCCGTCTGGTCAAACCACCATACCGCCGAGCCTCTGGGCAGGTCTTTAATAACCTCCAGGCGCCGGTTATATCTGCCCTCGGCAAAGGGCATGGGAATCAGACCCTCATTAATCATGCCCATCATTACCTCCCTCAAGGTAGGCCAGTAAAATTTCTCGTACTGCTCGTCGGACATGAAGGTATCATCACCCTTATGCAGCGGCATAATTATTACCGGACACCCGCTAGCATTGGCCGAAGCCACCGCTTCATCGACAACTATGGGCACCATTCGTTCCATGGCTTCTATAATCTTATCCGGCTGGCGGTACATATCAAGTATTATACCCTGCGTCCCCCTCAAAAAATCACCAATCATGTCAAAAGGCGCCCCGCTCAAACCACCCCACAGAGAAGGGAACCCCGCCTCGAGCGCCTCCATGCTAAACTCCATAACCGCCTTCTGCCATTTCATGCCTTCTCTACCGGCTTCCATGAGGGCTTTAAGCGCTTCCTGTATCTCGGGGCGCCCGTACTGGATGAAATAGAAAACGGGTATACCCACCATCGGGGTAAGCTGGGAAAGCGTCTCCAGGGGCTTAAGCGCCCCGGCGGCGCGGGGAAGAAAAGTCCTCAGCCAGAAATCGGAGGGGTCTCTAATAAGGGCATCGTATTCGTCAGCCCTCATAATCTCACTTTCCACAAACTGATAGGTTTCAGCATCATCCGGCAAACCATGCCCCGGCCAGACATGCAACTTAAAATCAACCTGGTCAAGTACCTTACCGGGAAGGACCAGTCCGGGACCAATAAAGGTATCCATCTCAAATTCGTGGAAAAACTTACGCCAGGCACGTTTCATCTCATCATAATCATACATCGCCTTCTTTAGATTACCCCCGGCATAAAAAGCCGGTAGATTGGCCGCCGGCAGCATCACCGGCACGCGGTCTGGTTCCTCCAGACTGATGGCTTTAATGAACCGGGTGGCTTTCGCTTTATAGGTCTCTTCAGCCTCGGGGCTGGAAAACTTAATATCGGGCTCAAGCCAGCGCTTAAACCTCTCCTGGCGCTTTTCTTCCATAGTCAGGTCTGCCCAATTTTTATCCATCTTTCTGGTCACCTCATAGTAATTCCTCTGGCAGCAATCCCAAAGGCACCTGTTGTCTCAACTCATCAAGCGTCCATCTGCCCCCGTACTTGACTAGCGTCTTTGATATTTCAGGCTCAGAGTAAAGCCCAATGATTGGTCCCCCAACATTAAAAGTCCTCCCGTTTATCTTAGCCGCCTCGTCGGAGGCCAGGTAGTTTATAAACGGAGCCACCTCCTCCGGGCCCGGGGTAATTTCCAGCGGGAAGGCGAAATTTCTATCCATCCAGGGGCTTTCCGCCTCGGATACCGCCTCATCGTAGGCAGTCAGCTCAAAGGCAGCCCGTGTCTTGGCAAACGGGGCAAAGGCGTTACAGGTGATACCATACGGGTATAGTTCTTTAGCCACCGCTCTGGTCAGACCCACCACCCCGGCGTTGGCGACACAATACTCGGCATGCTTAAGAACATCACCAAGAAAAGCCCGGGACGTGCAGTTAATTATCCGCCCCCATTTCTGCTTCATCATAAGGGGAGCGGCATGACGAATACAGTTGAAATAACCCTTGGGCTTGGTCAGGGTAACCCGGTCCCAGAGCTCCTCGGTAATCTCCCAGACAGGGCTGAAGCCGAAAGTGCCGGCAACATTAGCCAGGATATCAATCCTGCCAAAGCTATCAACAGCCGTCTGTATCAACTTGCTGGCTACCTCAAAGTCAGAAATATCGCCGAAAAACGGTACCGCCTCACCACCCATTTTCTTTATCTCCCCGGCGGTAGTTTCGGCATCGCCGGTTGACCCCTCAAGCTGCTTACGCAGCCGTTCCTTCTGCTCTGAACTCATTTTCTCGAGAACCTTTTCGTTCAAATGAACATAACCGGTAGACCCCGGCCGTCGGTTATTGGTAACCACCCTGGCACCCTCCTCGGCCATACCCACCGCTATTGCCCGGCCAATTCCTTGCCCCGACCCGGTAACCACAGCTACCTTGCCCTTCAATACATCGCCCATAAGATTCACTCTCCTTCCAGTGTCCGTTGAAAAGAAATTTTGCAGGATTACTTTTGGTGTATTAAACCCTGATACAGGCTACCTTGTGGCTGCCGCCGACACTACGGAGCGGCGGTTCTGTCTGGCTGCACTCCGCTCTGGCTTCAGGGCAACGAGTGTGAAAGCGGCACCCCGGAGGAGGGTCCAGCGGAGACGGCATTTCCCCGCTCAGTATTATCTTTTTTACCCCCTTATCCTCATCCTCAGGCAGTGTCAAAAGCGATGCTGACATCAATGCCTTTGTATACGGATGCAGGGGATGCTTAAACAGCTCCTCCTCCTCGCCATATTCCACTATCTGCCCCAGATACATTATAGCCACGCTGTGGCTCATATAACGCACCGTGGCCAGGTTATGTGCGATAACCATATAGCTTAAATGATACTGCGCCTGAAGGTCTTTCAGCAGATTCATAATCTGGGCCCGAATCGAAACGTCCAGGGCCGAAACGGGCTCATCCAGCACCACCAGATTGGGATTCAACGCCAGGGCACGCGCCACCGCAATCCGCTGTCGCTGCCCCCCGCTGAACTCATGCGGGTAACGCTCAGCAGCATCTGCCATCAGCCCCACCTGCTCGAGCAACTCCTGCACCCGGCTCCGAACCTGCTGCTTCGATTGCTTTGTGTTAACCACCAGCGGCTCGGCTATAATATCCCTCACCCGCATCCTCGGGTTCATGGAGCTCCACGGATTCTGCTGTACTGCCTGTACCTTCGGCCGGTAGTTCATCTTCAGTTGTGACCGAGAAAATTGCTGGATGTCATTACCTTCGCAAAGAATAGTCCCGGAGGTCGGTTTCTCCAGCAGCAGCACCTGCTTGGCTATGGTCGTTTTTCCAGCGCCTGATTCTCCAACGAGGCTCATCGTCTTACCCCGCTCTATGGTGAATGATACGCCATCCACCGCCCTTACCCAGCCGACGGTGCGTTGGAGAAGGCCCTTGTTAACCGGGTAGTATTTCTTCAGGTCGCGCCCTTCTAAAAAAACATCCGCCATAAACTATTCCACTCCCCAACAAGATACCGAGTGCCCATCGCCAACCTCCACCTCAGGGGGCTCCTGCTCACGGCAGACATTTTTTGCCATTGGGCAGCGAGGGAAGAATCGGCAGCCAGGAGGCAGGTCCAGCAGCGAGGGAGGCTGCCCTTTAATCGAATACAGCCGCTCATCCTTCCGATCCAGACGAGGCACAGAGTTAATCAGGGCGCTCGTGTAAGGATGCCTTGGTGCTTTAAATATCGTACTGGTGGCCGCTGTCTCCACTATTTTACCGGCGTACATCACTGCCACCCGATGGCACATATTGGCCACCACCCCAAAGTCGTGAGTGATAAAGATGATAGACACATTCGTCTTCTTCTGGACATCCTTAAACAGGGCTAGGTACTGGGCCTGTATGGTGGCATCAAGAGCAGTCGTCGGCTCATCGGCAATCAGCAGGCGGGGATGGCAAGACATTGCTACCGCTCCCACCACTCGCTGCCTCATCCCCCCGCTCAGTTGAAAAGGATAATCCCCCAGAATCACCTCGGGCGATGGAATCTGTAGTAACCGCAGCGCTGAAATAACCTCCTGCTGAACCATCTCGTCACGAAGGCCCTGGTGCAATCGCACCGCTTCAGCTATCTGGTCGCCGACAGGATAGACCGGGTTGAGCGAAGACATTGGGTCCTGGAGAATCATCGAAATTACTCTACCGCGATATGCCCTCATCTCTTTCTTACCCAGCTCCAGGAGATTTATCCCATCCATGATGACTTTCCCCCCGACTATCTGACCCCCAGGCTCCGGAAGTAAGCGAAGGATGGAAAGACCGGTTACCGTCTTCCCGCAACCGGATTCACCAACTATACCAAAGGTCTCCCCCTCACGCACATAAAAACTGACCCCGTCGACGGCCTTGACCTCGCCCTTCCGGGTAAAGAAAGAGGTGTGCAGGTCCTCCACTTTAAGAATAACCCTGCTCATATTTGCCTCAGCCTTGGGTCCATCTCATCGCGGAGCCAATCGCCCAGGAAGTTACCGGCCAGCACCACCAGCCCGATAGCCAGACCAGGCCATAAGGAAATCCACCAGGCGGAATCGATGAGATTTCTCCCGTCGTTCACCATGTTCCCCCATGAAGCGGCTGGAGGTGGGATGCCAGCACCGAGGTAGCTCAAAATAGCCTCCGTCAGAATCACCATACCTACTGACAGCGTTACCATTATTATCAGCGGATTGATAATGTTCGGGAAAATGTGTCTGACCATTATTCTTATCGGGGAGGTGCCAATGATACGCGCCTGGGCCACGAAGTCCGCCTCTCGCAGTTTCAGGGCCTCTCCCCGTATTATGCGAGCGTAGGGAGCCCAGCCGAGCAGCGATATCGCTAGCACAACGGTCCAATAACCCGGCCCAAGGGTAGCGGCCAGGAGCAGCGCTATCAGAATTGCCGGAAAGGACAGGCTTGTATCGGTAAACCGCATTAAAAAGGCGTCGGTACGCCCTCCCAGGTACCCGGCTACTATCCCCAGCACCGTTCCAATACTGGCGGTAATAAGGATAACCAGCAAGGCAACACTGAGAGAAATTCTGGCTCCGTAAATCACGCGGCTCAAGACATCCCGCCCTATCAAGTCCGTTCCCAGGATATGGTCGGTACTGCCGCCCTCCACAAAGAATGGCGGCATAAGCCTATCCGTCATAGCTATCTGGTCGTATGGATAAGGCGCCAGTACGGGGGCGAATATAGCCATAATCACCATCAGAAGTAACACCGCCGCCGGGATAAAGAACGTCCACTTCAGGAAAATAGACGTCCTCCGGGCGCCCCTCTTAACCCCACCCCCCGTCGTGAGTTTTACAGTATCCATACCTTAATTCCCTACATCTGCTGGTATCTAATCTGTGGGTCAACGTAAGCGTACAGGATATCGACTAAGAGGTTTATCAGAAGAACCACGGCTCCTACCATCAGGATAATACCCTGCACCACCGGGAAATCACGGGACACCAACGCTTCGATGATCAACCTCCCAATGCCAGGCCAGGCGAAAACCTGCTCGGTAACTACCATACCGGTAATCAGCATGGCGAAAACCATGCCCGCCGCCGTCAGCGGTGCTATCAAAGCATTCCTCAATGCGTGTTTCCAGATAACCACTCTCTCCGGCAATCCCTTGATTCTGGCCAGCTTGATGTATTCGCTGTCAAGGACATCAAGCATACTGGAACGAACCAGACGCATCATACCCGGCAACAGGAAAAAAGCCATGGTGGCAACCGGTAGAACATAGTGAGCGGGGGTACCATGTCCATAGGGCGGGAATATCTGCCAGTACACAGAAAAGACCAAAATAGCCATAATAGCCACCCAGAAGCCCGGCAGCGCCTGCCCCAGTATAGCTATAAACTTTACCCCGTTATCCAGAAAAGTATCACGTTTGGTCGCCCCCAAAACCCCCAGAAATAGCGCCAGTAGCATGCTTATAAAGAAGGAGGTGGCGGCTAACGACAGAGTATTGGGCAACCTCTCGAGAATCATGTCAGTTACCGGTCGCCTCTTGACGAGTGATTCGCCGAGGTCGCCCTGGGCCAAGTCGGTGACGAAAATCCAGTACTGTTCTGGTACCGATTTATCCAAGCCCAGATTGGCTCTGATGCGGGCTATGTCTTCCTCTGTAGACGAAGAGGTTCTGAACAAGTCCGTGGGGTCTCCCGAAGCCCGGACTAGAACAAAGATTAATATCGAGATACCTATGAGGGCTACAAATACCTGCAGCAAACGGATTATTATAAAACGCGCCATATAACTATCTCATAATATATGATATATCTTTATCGCCGAATTGCCAAACAATCTCGCTCTAACGGCACGCAGTAATACACAGCGTCTTTGAAACCTGGAATTTTTTACCACCCAAAGGGCTCCGGGAAGCGGTCACACGCCCCCCGGAACCCCATTGCCTAACCTTTTAGAACAGTATTTCCTGCTTGTTACTTATGCTCAATGCCCGCGTAAGCATCGGCTAGACTGATCCAGGCGCCATAGCCGAAGTCACCGACCTCAGGTCCCAGGATATACTGGTTCCATATTAGTGCGACACCAAAGTTTATGAACAGCTCATCATGTACGTAAGTCTGGAATTCCGTCCAGTACTGCTCCATTAAAGCGGGGTCAGTCTGGCCGACCGCTTTGTTATAGAGCTCCAGCGCCTGCGCGTCGTTGCTGGTGGCGTGTACGCCGCCCGGGCAGTACATGTTGAAGGAGTGGTAGACGTTGTTAGGCCACGAGATATCGAAGTACCACGGGAAAATGCAGCCTATATTATCGCCGGCCGGGTCAACCGCCGCGAAAAAGAACAGGCCTAGCCACTCAAAGACGTCGACCGTGTGTATCTCGGTCTGGATGCCGGCATCCGCCCAGTAGCCCTGTAGTATCTGCATCACATCAGGCACATATGCGGTGCCAGCTTGGATCCATATATGGATTACCGGGTCATCGAAGGCATCCGGATATCCGGCATCCGCCAGCAGCGATGCGGCTAGAGCCGGGTCGTACTGCTCGGGCTGCCAAGCCGGGTCCCACCCCCAGACACCAGGGTACGAGAACCAGCGGCCTCCCGGTTCGGCGAAACCATGGAAATAGGTGTCACAGAGCTCCTGGTAGTTGATAGAATAGGCCAGTGCCTGGCGGACCCTTATGTCCGAAGTCGGCTTGTCCGTCAACCAGGTGCCAGGCAGGCATATAACCAATCCAGTGGGGTACGCAGTTTGCTCCAATGCATAACCCTCATCCCGCAACTCGACGACCTTGTCAAGGGAGATACCAGTGATGATATCAACCTCGTCTCGCTTGAGCATGGCAATCTGTGTCGACTCCTCGGGGACTACATATTGAATAAGCGTCTCGTAATGGGGCACCGTGAGCCAGTGCTCCGTGTTGGCTTCGAATTCAATCTTTTCTCCGGAAACGAAACTCTCGTCGACGTACTTCCATGGCCCACTCCCGATGGGGTGCTCGCGGAAATAGTCTACTCCTCTCAGGGTGAAATATTCCATGGGCAGAATCCGCACATCCGTAAAAATTATTGCCATCGCCAGCTCGGGCGTCACGGTTTTATAGACGAAAGTGTACTCATCCGGGCACGACATGGTATCGAAGTTGTAGCTTAGGTAAGGAGACCACGGATTCGTCGACTCGGGGTCCTGCCAGTGGGCTATAGAGAACATGACGTCGGCGGAGGTAAGCGGGTCGCCGTTGTGGAACTTCACGTCATCACGGATTTCGAAAGTCCATGACAATCCATCGGGGCTTACCGTCCAGCTTTTAGCTATTGCCGGACAGATTTCGAAGTTCTCGTCCCACGACAACAGCTGGTCATATATGGACCAACCAAAAAATGACTCCCCCACGATTGGGTCAAAAGTTTCATAAGAAAAAGAGGGCAGGGAAACACGCAGCGTGCCGTACGGTTCCGTCGGGGGCGGTTCTGTTGTTGGCGGCGGCGGTGTCGTCGTTGTTGGTGGTGCCGTTGTTTCATCTCCACCGGGACACCCCACAGCAACCAGGCTTATAGCCAAAATAAGTGCCAGTGGAATTAATAATAACTTCTTTTTCAACTGTTACTCCTCCTTCTTGGGATTTCTACAGTTTTATTAGGTCTTGGTACATAATATTTCACATATATCATCCCTCCTCTTAATCATGGTATAAGCATGAGCTTACTCGACAGCACTATAAATGCGTTAATGCATTATGTATCCCAAACGTGTGGTTGTCAAGTATGTCAGAGGGCAGATTATACTATAAAAGCCCATAATTTTTTATCCCCTTTAGAACAGGGGAGGAAATCCCAGCCCAACTCTATAGCTTTACATAAACCGCTTATTGACAAAATATAATTAATATAGTACATTATTAACAATGTTAACTATTTACTTTACAAAGGAATGATGTTAGGAGGAATTTTCAGCATGAGAGGTAAAATTCTAGACAGCGTCGCCGATGATCTTCTATCCATTCCACCCATTATCTTTAGAGAAGTCCGTAAAAAACTGCTCAGGACAGCACTCGTTGATATGGACTTAGATATTTCGCCAATTCATGTCGGGATTATGAAACAGCTATATGAAGCCGGAACCCTCCACGTTGCCGAAATAGGGGAGAGACTGCATATAGCCAGGCCGCAGATGACCCACCTGATAGACAAGCTGGCAGACTTAGGAATAGTAGAACGGCATACGGCTACAGCAGACAGAAGAATGGTTAATATTATGCTCACTGACAAAGGCAAAAACACTCTCGAAGAGCACGATAAAAACATCAGAAAGGCAATGAGAGATACCCTCTCCGGCTTTACCGATAAAGAACTGGATGACTTATCGGATTCACTGAGGAAACTGCGAGATTTATTATCAAAATTATAGTAACTAAAACCCCTGTAAATTTCACCGTAAAAATATAGAAGGACGTGACGTCAGTCTGTGAATAACCAGAATCAAAGCGTGCTTGATGACAGTAGAATCGGGCGGTTACTGCTAAAACTATCACTGCCCGCATTCTTAGGCATGTTCGTCATGACGCTATACAACGTGGTAGACACGATTTTTATCGGTCACTACATTGGCCCCCTTGGCATTGCCGGTCTTACCGTCGTGTTCCCGCTACAACTAATGGCAATAGGCGTCGGAGAACTGTCGGGGATGGGGGGTGCCTCAGTGGTTTCCAGGTTAATCGGAGCCGGCAAAATCCCCAGGGCTGAGCGCGCCATTGGTAACGCCATAACGGCTACCATTTTGATAGCAATCGTAATAATGATAGCCGGCTTGGCTAATCCCGACTTCTGGCTCAGGCTTATTGGCTCATCAGAAACTATCCTGCCCTATGCCAGAGACTACATGACAATCATTCTCTTCGGTATGTTTTTCATGTCCTTCGCCATGGCATTAAACAACCTGATAAGAGCCGAAGGCAACGCCCGCATACCTATGATAGGCATGATAATTGGCGCCGTATTAAACATCATCCTTGATGCGGTATTTATCATATCGCTGGACATGGGAATAAGGGGGGCGGCGCTGGCCACCGTGATATCCCAGTTAGTCTCGGTTATATACTTTATGAGGTATTACTTTGCCGGAAAGAGCTTCCTCAAAATCCGCTTTAAGAACTTAATTATTGAATGGGACATACTTAAACCAATTCTGGCCATAGGATCTGCATCCTTCGCCAGGATGATGGCTGGCAGCTTATCAGCTATTTTCGTCAATAGAACGCTCGTTGCCTACGGCGGCGACTATGCCATATCCGCCTTTGGCATCCTTCACCGCCTAATGATGTTTGCCATCATGCCGGGGATAGTTATCGGTGCCGGGCTCCAGCCGATACTGGGCTTCAATTACGGGGCAAAACGCTATGATAAGGCACTGCAGGTAATAAAGCTAGCAATTATCGCGGCAACAGCCTGCAGCGTTATAGTATTCCTGGTTCTCTATTTCGCCCCGGAACCATTCGTCCGTATTTTCACCACCGACGGCGAACTGATTGCTATGGCTTCTCATGCAGCCAAGCTTCTTTTCCTGGCTATGCCAATGATAGGCTTCATGTTCGTCGGTTCACTGGTCTTCCAGTCAATAGGCAAAGCTACACAGTCTTTCATCACGGCTATAGCGAGGCCATTCCTGTTCTTGATTCCCCTCATATTAATACTACCCAGGTTTTTGCAGCTGGACGGCGTCTGGTGGGCATTCCCCATAGCCGATGCTTTTACCGTCCTATTGACTCTCAGCCTCCTCATCCCCCAGATAAAAGAACTCCGAAGTATGCATTTACCGGGGGAAAAGGTAAATTTACCGGTCAGCAAAACCTGATTCAGTAACCTCAAGCAACAGCAATATAAGGCGCTGCCAGCAGAATAGCTTGACATCCCCAAAGTATGGGGGGTATCATTAATTGCTCAAGAAAATTTACAGGACAGGTAAATATATTTTTTAGGAAGTATTATGAGACCGCTCGAGACTGATTTATCCATATTTAAGAAGTTTAAGAGGGATAGGTGCTGATAACTATACCTTATAATTGTATACCAGCTATAACGCAGAACCTGCAGGAAATTGAATGGGTTCTTCCATCATATACAGAGGGGAGAGAGCAATTTATGAAGTGAGAGCAAAAACTATTTGAGGAATTAGTCAAAGATTATCAGAATCCTTAAACAAGTTTAGATAGAATAATTAACTAAAATTGTCAAGGAGGGAAAAATGATTGATAAAGTCGAGATCGACGAGGCGAAGAGGAAGCGGATAATAGATAAGGCAGGTCATCTTGCGGATGAGCTCGCCTTTAAATACTATGCCTGCGCCCCGGGCACTTTCGCAGGAATATGCGAAGGTTTTAGGTCTGAGGGTATAGAGTTATTTACCCCCGAGACACAAGAGATATTGACCCGGGGGATGGTAGGGCTCCAGGGCGGTATAGGCATAACAGGAGTCGGCACTTGCGGAGCTGTTAGCGCTGGCGCCTTTATTATAAGTTATGTGACTGGCATTACCACCGAGGAGTTAGTGAAAAATGTCAATCTTAATTATGCTATCGCTATTCCTGTTGTGACGTACGTAGTCGATAGATTTGAGGAGGCATATGGCGCTATAGATTGTCTCAGATTACGCTATAATCGAGTCCAGAGGGCTTATGACCGCTGTGACCCTGATGCTAAGCTGTATGAGACGCTTTTTGCTATGTACGAAAAGGAGAAGTGCGGCATACTGGCGGAAGATTACGAGGGGGGGCGTGACCAGATTCCAGTGGTGCAAGGTGCACGTTGGGCATGTGAGGGAATCTGCGATTTATTAGGGATGGAGATGGAAGAGCGGAAAGAGATGCCGGAATTTGTACAGGACCTAGACCCTGCGATAATGGAGCCGAAGCTCAAGAAAGTCGTCGAAGCACTGAAAGAGCTGGATTTCGCCCGCCCCCACGAGAAGCTTTCTTACCGGGAGTACTGGGATTTCAAGCTTAAAGGGAAAAAGTCAGTAGAGGAGGGCAGGCTGGGTTCAATAAGCGCCCCAGAGAAGTAAGGATACGAGACTTCTGAAGAAAAATCCGAAGGCTAGGGAATCCTTAGTGTGTAAGGCTGCTAAAATTTAAGAAGGGCGTCGTTATGCTCACGGAATTAATGGAAAAGTACAAGAATCCCTAAAAAGCTATAAATAAATACCAAGACTCGCTTCAAAAATAAACTGAGGTAGCTCTAGTCAGACCGGGTGATGAAACGCGCCTCGGTTATAGCTATTTCTCAGCAAAAACTCCCTTGGTGACTTTGCGCAAACAAGCTATTGTTAATTTTACTTGTGGTCTCTCTTAGCGACATCTGGGACATGCCAATTTTTCGCCGGTACTTAAGGACTGCCCACCAAGTTTGACAAGCTCAGAAGTTTAGGATATCTTAAGTTACTCATTATAGCCAATCCTCGGAAGGCCTTAAGATGAAGCATGTGGAAACAAGCAGGTTAGAGCAGCAAGACCAGCTTGATGAGAAAGGGCGGTATCAAGAGCTCCTAGCTTTAAGCCGAGTCTCAGCCGCCATCAGTGGTCTGTGGGATTTAGACGCTGCCCTTAAGGTAGCCCTTGATAATATCCTCAAAATCATGAAAGGAACTATTGGCGGCATCCTACTGGTGGATGAGCAGACCCAAACGTTATCCTATCATATCCATCAGGGCTTGAGTGCCACGTATGTAGAGAAGATGCGCCTCGGCCCGGGTGAAGGCATTGCTGGCAGAGTAGCTCAAAGCGGCAAAGCGATTCTGCTAGAGGATATTTCTATTGACTCTCGTGTGGCCCACCCAGACCTGGTAAGCGCTGAGGGTCTAAAGGCTTTTATCTGTGTCCCCATCAGGGCAAAGGACAACGTTCTAGGGGTGATTAACGTTGCCAGCCGTAGAGCACACCGCTTCAGCAGAAAGGATTTACATCTATTGTACTCTATTGGTGACCAGCTTGGCGTTGCTATTCAGCAGGCAAGACTGTACGAAAGGCTGCGAAAGGCAAGAGAAAGATATCGCAAGCTCACCCGGCAGATTCTGGTCGCCCAGGAAGACGAGCGCAAGAGACTGGCTCGTGAGCTACATGATGAAACCAGCCAAACACTTTCCGGACTTACCCTTCAGTTACAGGCGCTGGCGGAAATGGCTGAGAAATCCAGCGTTGACACCGAGTTGATAGCCAAATTGAAAAAGGTCCAATCTCTGGCCGTCCAGGTACACACCGAGATAAGAAGGTTAATGGCCGACTTGCGTCCTTCGTTGTTAGATACACTGGGGCTGGTCCCCGCCATTCGCCAGCTGGCTGATACCAGACTCCGCCCCTTAAACATCAACGTATCTGTGGAAACTATAGGTACGGAAAGACGCCTAGATCCGGAGGTCGAAACTGGACTTTTCCGGGTTGCCCAAGGCTCTATAGGCAACATCATTGAGCATTCAAAGGCGAAGAACACCACTATCGCCGTGGAATATCAGGATAGCGAACTTGTGCTGCGTATTACCGATGACGGCCAGGGGTTTGATGTCTCCGATATCACCGATGTTGAGGAGAGCGGGCGCGGGCGGGGTTTATTCAGCATGAGAGAGAGGATTATGCTCCTGGATGGTACCGCCTCTGTTGAATCAAAGATTGGGCAGGGAACCACGGTCTGGGCCAGGGTGCCCATAAGTCACGGTGAGGAACATGAGTAAGATAAGGGTACTTGTTGTTGATGACCATCCTATCGTGAGGGAGGGGCTCTGTGCTCTACTGGCCGTCGTCGGTGATATAGAAGTAGTCGCTGAGGCGGCAAATGGTAGCGAAGCAATTGACATGGTCAGAGAGCTGCAACCGGATGTCGTGCTTATGGATATTGCCATGCCCATCATGGGAGGACTGGAAGCCACCCGCCGCATATGCCGCGAATTCCCCAGAATCAAAGTGCTCATCCTGACCCAATATGACGATAAAGAATACGTACTCCCGGTAATTGAAGCCGGTGCTTCTGGCTTTGTCAGCAAGGCATCGGCATCCTCAGAACTTCTTGCCGGTATCCGCTCTGTCTACCGCGGAGATTCATACCTCTCCCCCCCGGCAGCCAAATTACTTGTCGAAGGTTATCGTTACAAGATCGGCAGCCGGGTTGGTAAAGACCCCTATGACCAATTGACTGACCGAGAGCGGGATGTATTGAAACTGATGGCAGAGGGGCATACCAACCAGGAAATAGCCGATATTCTGGTCATCAGCCGCAAAACCGTTGAGGGCCATAAGACAAACCTCATGGCCAAGCTTGATATCCACAACCGTACTGAATTAGTCAAATATGCCCTGCGTAAAGGCATCATAACTGTTTGAAGTACGGAATAGACAGGGGGAAATCCTAGGAAATTTAGGGTTTTTTCACCCTGCCTATCAAGAAAAAGCCCTATTCTCCATTTGCAGCCTTTGGTTTATTGTTAAGGTTATTAACAAGCTCCAACCGTAAACGTAAATTCAGCAGTATGGCGGTGATGGAGGAAGGAGGCTGCGATGGAACACAGTCATAGAATTCTGATTGTGGACGATGACTCCGATTTTACCCAGGCTCTACAGGCGGCTCTGGAGGCTAAAGAATGCTCGGTAGTTACCGCCTCTGAGCGGCGCCAGGCCGAAGACATGGTTCGCTCCCATGAGCCCGAGCTGGTTGTGCTGGGTACAATCATTCCTCGTGGAGACGCCTTCCTGCTTCACCAGTGGCTGAAACAGTCGCTTGGATTCAGCAACCTGCCTATTATAGTAGTTAATACGCCACCGGAAAAACAGCATATCAAGGGATGGAGGAAGGAAGAGGGCATGCAGTGTGATGCTGAGGATTTCCTGTCCAGACCTATTGAGCTGACCATGCTGGTGCCTCGTATCAAGAAACTGCTGGATAGGGTGACCAGAAAGATCAGGGTGTTAGTGGTAGATGACCATGCCGTGGTCAGAGATGGCATTCGAGCCGTACTCGCCCTGCAGCATGATATGCAGGTGGTAGGCGAAGCCGCCAACGGCAGGGAGGCGATAGATAAAACCGGCCAGTTTTTACCCGACGTGGTGCTCATGGACATAGTCATGCCTGAGATGAATGGCCTGGAGGCTGCCAAGGAGATATGCCAGCACTATCAGCAGGCCAAGGTCTTAATGCTGACGCAGTATGACGATGAGGAAAATGTTCTGGCCAGCCAGCAAATAGGCGCACTGGGCTTTATTCCCAAAACAGTGGTCAGTTCCCAGCTACTGAATGGAATAAGGTCGGTGTATGAAGGCAAGAAATTTATCTGCGCCGTTAATTAGGTCAGTAGATGACAACGCCCTAAAAGGAGCCACTCTTGGAAACGATTACCATTACGCTTGATGGTGTGGAGGTAAGCGGCTATTCCGGGATGACCATCTTGGACCTCGCCCGGGAATCGGGGGTGGATATTCCCACCCTGTGTCATGACCGCTATCTGGCCCCTACCGGTGCCTGCCGGCTCTGTATCGTAGAAGACGAAACTTCGGGAAACTTGCTTGCCTCCTGCGTTGCTCCAATAAGACCGGGGATGGTGATAAATACCCGCTCGCCGCGGGTACTGGAGCGCCGGAAATTGCTCGTTCAGCTCATGCTCGCCAGCCACCCCGACTCGTGCCTGGTATGCGATAAGGGTAACCAGTGTCAGTTGAGAGAGCTGGGTGCCGAGATGGGCATTGGACTGGTGGAATTACAGAGAATCCCGCTACTGGCGGCTATAGAAGAGGTGAACCCCTTTATTGAAAGAGACCTGTCCAAGTGTATCCTATGCGCCAAGTGTATCCGGGTAGACCAGGAGTTGGTTGTCGAGGGGGCCATCGATTATATGGGCCGTGGCTTTACCGCCAAACCAGCCACATTGAACAATATGCCGCTGGAGAACTCTGAGTGTACCTTCTGTGGAACCTGTGTGGCCCATTGCCCCACCGGGGCCCTGATGGAAAAGGGAAGGGTATACCACGGGACGACCACGAAAACAGTCGACACCGTATGTCCGTTCTGCGGCTGCGGCTGTATACTTCACCTGGAGGTAAAGGACGACCAGATAGTTAGAGTTACACCAGGCGAAAGCCCGGTTAACCACGGCACGCTTTGTGCCCGGGGGAGTTACGGCTACGACTTCATACAGAGCCCAGATAGGTTAACCACTCCCCTGATTAAGGTAGATGGCGAGTTTCAAGAAGCCTCCTGGGAAGAGGCTACCAGACGGGTAGCCTCTGAATTTAAACGATTAAAACAAGAACATGGCGCCGACAGCCTGGCCGTGCTGGGTTCCTCTAAATGCACCAACGAAGAGAACTACCTGCTGCAGAGGTTGGCCCGGGTGACCCTAAGCACCAACAACATCGATAATGGCAGTCGGCTGTATGGCTCTGCCAGCCGGCTTGGTCTGGGTCAGTCTATTGGTTTTCCGGGCACAACCAACTCCCTGGAAGAACTTGAGAACTCAGAAGTAATAATGGTTATCGGTGCCAACCCGGTCATCTCAGCCCCAGCGGTAGGTTATGCCGTAAAACGCGCCGCCAAATATAAAGGCGCTAAGCTGATACTGGTTGACGTGCGGCCTACCAAGCTTAATCCTTTCGCTCATATCTGGCTAAAACCCAAAGTCGGCACCGATGTAGCCCTGCTAAACGGCCTATCCAGGGTGATTATTGAGGAGAAACTGTTTGACGAGGAATTCGTCGCCCGCAAAACGGATAACTTCGACGGGCTGTCCCAAAGTTTAAAGCCGTATACCCTGGAACAGGTAGAGATTATAACTGGTATCCCCGAACAGGATGTGCAACGGGCGGCTCGTACCCTGGCCGGAGCAGAGTGGGCTTCTATTGTTTACGGAAATGGAATCACCCAGCATGTTAACGGCGTAGACAGCGTGATGGCTCTGGCTAATATAGCCATGCTGACGGGGAATATCGAGCGGCGGGGGGGAGGTATCTTTGCCCTGCAACGGGAAAACAACGCCCAAGGGGCCTGTGATATGGGTAGTTTACCCGATTTCCTGCCTGGATATCAGAGCCTGGATGATGGGCAGGCCAGGAGTGACTTTGAAAGGCGGTGGGGGAGTAGTCTGCCAAGCGATGCCGGTCTATCGGCCGTGGAGATGATTGAACAGGCTAAAGCAGGAAAGCTTAAAGGGATGTTCATTGTCGGCGAAAACCCCGCCTCCAGCTTCCCTCGCCCTTCTCTGGTTAGAAAGGCACTGGCTTCCCTCGAATTTCTGGTGGCCGCTGATATGTTCCTAACCGAGACGGCCAGACTGGCCGATGTAGTCTTGCCCTCAGCCAGCTTCGCCGAAAAAGAGGGCACCTTCACTAACTTTGAAGGCCGGACTCAGCCAGTGAGAAAAGCCATCAAACCAGTTGGCGAGTGCCTGCCGGATTGGAAAATAATTATCCAGTTGTCCAAAGAGATGGGGCAGCTGATGCCATATTCCTCTCTTCAAGAGGTTATGAACGAGATCGAAGAAATGGTCCCGTTTTATGAGCATCTTACCTCTGCCGACATGGAAAAGGAGGACGTGGATTGGGCTGGTCTGGAGAGTGAGGGTGTAAGAACCAAGCGCCTGTACAGAGGTCCATTCCCCAGCGGGTTCGGGCGCCTTTCCCCGGTCGAGTATACCCCGCCAACCGATATATCAGGGAACGGCTATCCACTGACCCTGCTGTCCGGCTCAGTACTGCATCACTTTGGCAGCGGCACCAGAAGCTCGCGGGCTTCACGGCTTAAAGAGTTTTCACCACACTCCTGGCTGGAAATCAGCCGGGATGACGCCAAACACCTTGGGCTCGGCGATGGCGACCCGGTCAAGGTCGTCTCACCAGTAGGTGAATCGACTACCACGGTCAGGGCAACCAGCTCATTGCCCTCCGGTCTGCTTTTCATGCCTATCTCGTTTCCGGATAGCCCGGTAAACGAACTGTTTGATATTAAATTAGACCCCAGGTCTAAGGCTCCTTTTCTCAAAAGCTGCGCGGTAAGGCTGGAAAGGATTAAGCCATAATGACCAGAACCAAGAAAACTACCAAATCCGCTATGAAGAAAATAGACGCTATTATTGGAAATTATCGGAGACAAAGGTGGGGACTTATACCACTGCTGCATGACGTCCAGCAGGCGGTGGGCTATATCCCCCCCGAAGCAATACCGAGCATCGCCAGCGGCCTGGGCCTGTTTCCCAGCCAGGTACAGGGGGTAATCTCCTTTTATACCCAGTTTTACACCGAGCCACGGGGCAAGAATATCGTCAGGGTATGTCGGGGCACAGCCTGTCACGTGCGGGGTGGTAAAACAATATTGAAACTGGTAAAGCAAGAGCTGGGACTGGAAGAGGGAGAGACCAGTACCGATATGGAGTACACCCTGGAGACGGTTGCCTGCATTGGTGTCTGCGCCCTGGCGCCCAACATCGTAGTTAATCAGGAAACGCATGGCAATATGAACCCCAAAAAAGTAGCCAGATTGTTTGAGGGTAAGCGGAAAAAATGAGGCAGAAGATGCCAAAAAACCGCACTGTTTTTGTCTGCCGGGGCACGGGCTGTGTCTCCGGCGGGGGTGACGCCGTTTTAAAGGCGCTGAAAAACGAGCTGGCAAGGCAGAAGCTAAAGGGTGCTGAGATAGATTTCACCGGCTGTCATGGCTTCTGCCAGCAAGGGCCAAATGTTGTCATCGAGCCTGACGGCATCTTCTATACCCATGTGGAGCCAGAGGATGCCCCAGAGATTGTAAGCTCACACCTAAGGGACGGGAAGCCGGTGGAGCGCCTTTTCTACCGTGACCCGGTCAGCGGCCAGGCTATACCACGCTACTCGGATATAAAATTCTATAAAGAGCAGAGGCGGGTCATCCTGCGTAACTGTGGCCACATCAATCCAGAGAGGATTGATGACTATATTAATCGTGGCGGCTACCAGTCCCTGCGCAAGGTGCTCTTTCAGATGAAGCCTGAAGAGGTCATTGAAGAGGTGAAGAGTTCAGGGTTGCGCGGGCGCGGTGGGGCTGGCTTTCCTACCGGACTCAAGTGGGAATTTTGTCACGATGCCCCCGGCTCACCCAAATATGTTATCTGTAACGCCGACGAAGGCGACCCCGGCGCCTTTATGGACCGCTCTATCCTGGAGGCAGACCCCCATTCCGTAATAGAGGGGCTGGCTATCTGCGCTTACGCCATCGGTTCTAACGAAGGCTATATCTATGTCCGTGCCGAGTACCCCCTGGCGGTAAGCCGGCTCCGCACAGCTCTTGACCAGGCTAGAGAGAGAGGCTTCTTAGGAAATGATATACAGGGCTCCGGTTTCAATTTCAATGTGCAAATTAAGGAAGGGGCCGGTGCCTTTGTCTGTGGCGAGGAGACCGCTCTTATCGCCTCTATCGAGAGCCGGCGGGGTATGCCTCGCCCCCGCCCACCTTTCCCCGCCCAATCAGGCCTGGATGGTAAACCCTCCAACATCAACAATGTGAAAACGCTAGCCTCAATACCAGTTATCATAGAGAGAGGGGCTGGCTGGTTTGCCAGTATCGGCACCGAGAAGAGCAAGGGCACCGCTGTGTTTGCCCTCACCGGGAAGATCGCCAATAGTGGACTGGTGGAGGTGCCGATGGGTACTCCCTTATCCCATATTATCTATGAGATTGGCGGCGGCATCCCCAGAAATAAACGGCTCAAAGCGGTGCAGACTGGTGGCCCTTCAGGTGGCTGTATACCAGCCCGTTTCATTGACCTGCCCGTAGACTATGAATCACTGGCTCAGCTGGGCTCGATAATGGGTTCTGGCGGTATGGTGGTGATGGACGAGACAACCTGCATGGTGGAGATAGCTCGCTACTTTCTCAGTTTCACCCAGGCTGAATCCTGCGGAAAATGTACTCCCTGCCGCCTGGGAACCAGACAGATGCTGGAAATCCTGACCCGAATTACCGAAGGCAAAGGCAGCGAGGCTGACATTGACACTCTGCTGGCCATAGCCAGAACCGTCAAAGAGTGCTCACTGTGCGGACTCGGCCAGACCTCGCCTAACCCGGTGCTCTCCACCATCGAATATTTTCGGGACGAGTATGATGCCCATATAAAGGAAAAGAAGTGCCCGGCAGCTGTCTGCGACGCCCTGATGATATCGCCCTGCCAGCACACCTGCCCGGTAGGCACCAACGTTCCCAAGTATGTGGCTCACATCGCCGCCGGTGAATACAAAGAGGCAGTTGAGACCATCTGGGAGCGCAACCCCTTCCCGGCTATCTGCGGTCGTATATGCAGTCACCCCTGTGAATTCAGGTGCCGCCGTGGGGAACTGGACGACCCGGTGGCTATCAGAGCCCTAAAACGCTTTGCCTCTGACTGGTACTTCGAGCATGTGACCGAAGACCCCGAACCGTTTCCTCAAACTCAAAGCCAGCGGGTAGCTGTGGTCGGTGCCGGGCCTACCGGCCTATCCTGCGCCTACTTCCTGGCTCAGATAGGCTACCCGGCAACCGTTTTTGAAGCGCTACCGGTGGGGGGTGGTATGCTCTCGGTGGCCATACCTGAATTCCGCCTGCCCCGGGAGATTATCCAGAAGGAGATTGATTATATCGCTAAACGTGGGGTGGATATACGCTACAACAGCCCGATTAACGTTAATTTCACCGTGGAAGACCTGAAAAAAGACGGCTTTGCCGCCGTCTTTATCGCCGCTGGTGCGCAGAGAAGCCAGCGCATCGGTGTGCCTGGCGAAATTGAGGACGCCGAAGGCTTCTATTACGGGCTGAGGTTCTTGAGAGATGCCAGGCTGGGTAGAAAAGTTAGCGTCGGCCGCCGAACGGTAGTCATCGGTGGCGGTAATGTAGCCCTGGATGCGGCTCGCACCGCTCTCCGTTTCGGTGCCGAGGAAGTAATGATATACTACCGCCGTTCCCGGGATGAGATGCCGGTTACCGAGGTAGAATACGAACAGGCTATTGACGAGGGAGTAGAGGTCAGCTTTTTAATCAGCCCTACCAGAATAGCCGTCGAGAACTGGCAGGTAAATGGCCTGCAATGCATCAAGATGAAGCTCGGCGAACCTGACCAGAGCGGCCGGAGGCGGCCGGTCCCAATCACTGGCTCGGAGTTCTTTATCGAGGCTGATACCATCATCGCTGCCGTGGGCCAGGCTCCAGACCTCTCCTTCCTGCCTCCTGACAGCGCCCTGGAGCGTACCCGCTGGGAGACCCTGGTCGTTGACAGTAATACCCTGGCGACCAACATCAGCGGGGTCTTCGCCGGTGGTGACTTTGTTACCGGGCCAGGTATGGTGATAGACGCCATCGCCGCTGGCAGAAGGGCAGCCATCTCTATAGATAAATACCTGAGAGGCGACACCTCCAGGGTTGAGATGTACGACCTTAAATACAAAGTCGTTGGCGAAAAGCCGGCGCCGGACGTAGAGGAGGCATGGGAAGCACAGCCCAGAGTGGCGGTGCCAACACTACCAGTCAAAGAACGGAAAACGAGCTTTGCCGAGATAGAGCTTTGCTTCTCTGAAGAGAAGGCCCAGCAGGAAGCCAAGCGGTGTCTCAGGTGTGACCTGGAAACCTAGCTAGCTGGCAGGAGGTATATCATGAAATCGATAACGAAACAGAAGCCTTTCGACGAAATAAAAGGGCAATTAGCCGGCTTTGACAGGATATTTATTGCTGGCTGCGGCACCTGCGCCACGATGACCAAGACCGGCGGGGTTGAGCAGGTGCTGGAGATGAAGAGCCAGCTTCAGGAGATAGATAAACTGGTCAGTGGCTGGACAGTCATCCCTATCGCCTGCGACGAAATGAGTGAAGTAGCCATGAAGGAAAATGACCGGGCTATTCAGAACTCGAACTGTGTCCTAGTAATGAGTTGCGCCCTGGGCGTGCACCGGATAAGTACTTACATTGACCGTCCCGTCATTCCGGCGCTGGATACCCTGTTTATCGGTGTGGAGGATACTCCGGGCTATTTTCACGAAGTCTGCGCCCAGTGCGGGCAATGTATTATCGGTGAAACCGCCGGCATCTGCCCTATTACCGCCTGCCACAAAGGTCTGGTTAACGGCCCCTGTGGCGGCACCAATAACGGTAAGTGTGAGGTGGATAAGGAGAAGGATTGCGCCTGGACACTTATCTATGAGCGACTCAAAGCCCAGAATCGGCTTGATTTGATGCGGAAGTATCAGCCTCCCCGTAACTTCCAGGCATCACCAAGGCCGAGAACGGTCAAAATCTCATAGGTGAGGAGGTGAGGAAAATGGCATCAAGCTTTAAAGAGGTGCTCAACTCCGGCAAGTTTGTGATTACCAGCGAGGTAGCCCCTCCCAAAGGGACCAACCTGGAAAAAACATTGCGCCACATAGAGCTTCTAAAAGATAAGGTGGATGCAATTAATGTCACCGACCATCAGAGTTCGGTAATGCGATTCCCCTCTATTGGCGGCTGCCTAGCTATCAAGGAGAAGGGCGGTGAGCCTATCCTGCAAATGACCTGCCGCGACCGTAACCGCCTGGCTCTCCAAGCGGAACTGTTGTTTGCCTCATCCAGAGGCATAAACAATGTGCTCTGTCTCACCGGTGATGCTGTCCCTGTAGGGGATCACAAAGAGGCTAAGGGAGTCTTTGACCTGGATTCCCTCCAGTTACTGAAAACAGTCCGGTTGATGGAATCGGGACAGGACCTGGGAGGCAACGACCTCGACGGGGCGGTGGAATTCTGCGCCGGAGCCACCGTCACCCCGGAAGCCAACCCAATTGAGCCCCAGCTCATTAAATTTGAAAAAAAGGTCGAGGCCGGCGCCGAATTTTTCCAAACTCAAGGAATCTACGACCTGGACAACTTCGCTAAATTCATGGAGTACGCCCGTCAATTTCCAGTTAAGATACTGGCCGGTATAATCCTGCTGTCATCAGCCAGAATGGCCAAGTTTATGACGGCAAATGTCCCCGGTATATTTGTGCCTCAAAGCATGATTGATGAATTGGCCACCGTACCTAAAGAGGAGATGCTTAACAAGGGTATTGAAATTGCCGGGCGGATGATTGCTGCCCTGAAGAAGGATTCCATCTGCGATGGTGTGCACATCATGGCCATTGGCAAAGAGGAAGTAGTACCTGATATCTTAGCCGCTGCCGGTCTTTAGGTGGTTAAGACAGCCTCAATTTATAGCCAAGTTAGCGTCCCTGGCAGGATTCGAACCTGCGACCCGCTGCTTAGAAGGCAGCCGCTCTATCCAGCCTGAGCTACAGGGACAAGCTACGCATCACTCCAATGTAGCATGAGGCATTGGCAGAGGTCAAGATAACAACCCCTTTATTCAGGCTTTAACTGAGGTTTTCCACAAGCCGTAGACAGCCAGGGCAGCCAGTCCAACGCCGGCAATTACCGCCCCCACCCAGCCCAGCAGGGAAAGGCAGGTAACAATTACCCCGGCAATAAGCACCCCGATAAAGATAGATAACATGGCATATTTGAATTTCAAGCCGAAAAGGACCGCCGCCAGCGAACCCGTCCAGGCACCGGTGACGGGCAGGGGAATGGCAACAAACAGGGCAAGGCCAATCCGTTCGTACCTCTCGATAATGCCTCCCCGCCTCCGGGTATAGGCAAAAAGCCACCGGAAAAAACGGTCGAAAATACTCACCCGGCTTAAAAATCGGACAATGGCGTCAAGGAACAGTAGAATAATTGGCACCAGTATCAGATTGCCGATGATAGCCAGCAGCAACGCATAATACCAGGGGAAATTAAACAGGTTTATGGCTACCGGTATGGCTCCGCGCAGCTCAAAAATAGGCAGCGCCGCAATAATAAGCACCACCAGTTCTTTAGAAAACCCCAGGCTTAACAGCTCTTCAGGGGACACTATTGCCCTTCACGGTAGTGTCCTGTCAAGTGGTGTAAATTGCCATCGCTGATCTCTGCCATCCCCTTAGCCCTCACAAGCCATAAGTTGCCGTTCCTCTTCCGGCTGATTTGCCCTGATGTCCTGCATTGATTCGA
>Ga0315547_1000462_pt1 | contig 41009 bp, 35 predicted proteins | sample SalMarSW160240MG_2_FD_202542 | JGI IMG/M metagenome (GOLD analysis project Ga0315547, IMG submission 202542) | Salt marsh sediment microbial communities from the Plum Island Ecosystem LTER, Massachusetts, United States - Salt Marsh Sediment SW1601-240 ...
CCTCCTGCACTTTCTTTATGTGTGTGGATAATGCTTCTGCTGGTCTTTTCTTTTCCAGGCTATCAAGCGATGCATTGGCTTTTATGTACGCCGAATCAACTGACTGAGTATGACCTGCAACCAGGCCACTTTCAACACAAAGCGATAATACCCGCTCAAAGGCTTCTTCAAACAGGGCATTGGGCAACATCTTGCGAGTGCGGCTGATGGTCGAATGCCAGGGCAATGGCTCATCTATATCGTAATCGATAAAGTATAGCAGATCCATACGCATGCCTACATGTTCTATTAGCTGGCGATCCGATATGATGTTCTCCAGGTAACCGATCAGCATCAGCCGGAAAAACACTGTCGGATCTATCGACTTCTGCCCCTCTTTCCCATAATAGGGTCGTGCCATATCCCGTACAAATTGTAAATCTAAGGCACTCTTCAGACGACGATAAAAATTGCTTTCGGGAACGCGTTGACTCAATGAGAAAGATAGAAACAGCTTTTCCTGATAATCCTTTTTTCCTAACATGTGTTTTGATTTTCAAGGTACATTTTTATCCCCTTGTAGTCAATTTTTGTATCTTGCCATTATGAACATTTTATTCAGTTGTGCAACAGACACAAGCGGTAAAGCAAATAGCTATGTTGGTGGGATTCGAATGTTTAATATATTTGTTTTGTAACGGTTACGGGGACAAGAACGCAGCTCCGAAAAACGCTAATTGCCTTACCGCCGGCCGTTAGGTAGCATACTGTCTTGTCCCAAAAAATGTCTACACAAAATGTGGCAGATATGTATAAAAATGATGCTATTAAACGACTTTTAGTGAGAGTTTTAAACTCAGGATTTTGCAGGAACTTAATACAGGAAATTAAATTATTTGTATATTTAAACTAAGTGGAATGTGTGGATGAATCACTTAAATGATTTACAATTAACATGTGAGATTTATCCTTTCCGGATAATTAATTATTAATTTGTAAGATAACCCAAATTATAACAACAATGAGAACGAAAACGAGAATGAAAGCAGGTATATTACTTTTTCTGTTGAACATGTATGGAGTCCTTAATACATTTGGCCAGGTTGTACTTCCCCTCGTCTATGATGTCGAAAACACGGGTGTAGATTGCACGAAGCCGCCTTTACCCACTTTCGAATAGCTTCCGGTTGTTAAACCGCTGACTGACCCGTTCGAGTGGTCTGATGGAAGCGGCCGCGATACCACTTTCGCAAGTTGGGTTCGCCGTCGTGCTGAGATCAAAGCTGAGATCGAAAATTATGAGATTGGGCCCAAACCGGATCGCCCGGATACCATTTCAGCGAGCTATGCCAATGACACACTCACTGTTCATATAGTTAAAAATGGCGACACTCTCACGCTGATCTTACCAGTTATACTTCCAGAAGGTGCAGGTCCCTTTCCTGCAGTGATAGGAATCGGATTTCCTTCAGGTTTTCTCCCGGCGGATATTTTTACAAGTAGCGATATTGCACAAATTGCATTCGACTATACGCAGGTAATGGCCCATACCCAGACCCGTGGTCACGAACCGATCAATAAGCTTTATCCAGATCTTACATATATGGGAGCATACAGTGCATGGTCCTGGGGTGTCAGCCGTCTGATTGATGGTTTGGAACTAATTTCGGGAGATCTTCCCATTGATCTTGAGCACCTGGCCATAACTGGTTGTTCCTTTGCTGGTAAAATGGCACTGTTTGCCGGGGCCTTCGATGAGCGTATTGCTCTTACAATTGCACAGGAGTCGGGAGGAGGAGGTGCCGCAGCATGGCGCGTTTCGGAGACTCTGGATGGTGTTGAAAGACTGGGGTCTACCAGTCATGCATGGTTTATGGAATCCATGTTCCAGTTTGCCGGCCGACATGTTGCGAAACTGCCACACGATCATCACGAGCTGATGGCAATGGTAGCACCCCGTGCATTGTTCGTTCTCGGAAATCCGACTTATGTATGGCTGGCAGAAGAGTCAGGCTACACCTCTTGTGAGGCTGCAAAACGGGTTTGGGAAAATTTTGGCATAGAAGACAGGTTTGGTTTTTCTATTGTCAACGATCCAAACCACTGCTTTCCATTCCCAGATATTCAGAAACCAAAGGTGGAGGCTTTTGTAGATAAATTCATGCTGGGGGATACATTAGTGAATACCGACATCGCAACCCATCCCTATAGTGATTACGTTATTCCAACTTACTGGACAGAATGGTGGGGTAACGGGGATCCCTATTTCCCGGTACTGGATAGAGGAGAAAGTGAAGAGTTGTGGTATGAAGCGGAATGCTCAAACGTTGGATCAGCCTGGAATGTCAGACTTGATACCGTGGCTTCAAATGGTAGCTATGCAGTCGTTAAACCAGGATTAAATAACACTAAGGCGCCTGCTGACAGCGGAGCAGTAATTTATTTCCCTTTTAACGTGGCTTTGAATAAAACCTATTATGTATATGGGCGTGTGAATACTCCTACATACGATAACGATCAACTTTGGATAAAAATCGACGATGAAATATATAAGTATATCCGTACTTATTTAACAGAAGGATGGGAGTGGAAGAAATTTGCAGGCTTTACCCTCTCAGCAGGTGAGCATACCCTCTCCATTGCTTTTCGTAGTGAAGGCTTCAAACTGGATAAAATATGTATCTCAGAGTTTTACTATCCCCCCGGGGAGAAAGGGGAACTGGCGGAATTTTCCTGTGTGCCGGATACTACTCCAAAACCTTATGTTGTAGTAACGGCATTGGATAATGAAAGTGCAGGAGTTACATATTTCCTGGGTCAGAACTTCCCGAATCCTCTGAATGACAAAACAACGATAGGTTTTGAACTTCCCCGAAACACCAATGTTTCATTGAAAGTTTATTCAATACTGGGTGAAGAGATAACAGAACTTGCCGGGAAAGAATATCCTGCAGGTAAGCATACCGTGGAATTTGAAGCCCGGAACCTTTCCGGAGGCATATACTTCTATATGCTTAAAGCAGACAGATTCTCAGCAATCCGGAAAATGATTATCCTGGCTGAATAGTCTGGGAATGTAATAAATAAGTTATTTTGAAAAGAAAGGGACTGTTTAATAAGTTGATTTAACGGTTTCTTTTTAATTTATCAATATAAAGAAGATAAAATTGTGATTGCTTCGGATGATGTGATATTTGCAGAATTTAATGAGAAAGAACAGATGTTAACATATGTCTCGTCCTGAAATAGGTTGACACATTATCAACCAAAAATGAGTAAACAAGACGAGAACAAGAAGACAGTTCCGGCTACTAAAATAACTTATTGGATACTAAAATTAAACCTGCCTAATCGATAATTATATTTACACTAAGAATTTGTATCTTTATATTAAACACCCACATCAAATAGTATTCATACATCAATGTCATGATAAAACCAACCCCAAATTTAAAGACAACAAATAGGTATGAATATAAGTTTGATCTGAAAAACAAACTTATTATTGAGAAATTTTACGGTGATATTTCTATTGATGATATTATTGAGGTGATTCAAAATGTATTCTTAGACAAAAGATTTAGCAAGGAATTTAATATAATAATTGACACTTGTGAATCAAAACCTCTTTTTCATGTTCCTGATTTGAGACAATTGATTTCGTTCTTAATTAAAAATAAACAGAATTTACACAACACAAAAGTTGCTTTTGTAACAAATAAACCACGACAAGTGGTAGATAATTATATTTCAGATGAATTAGCAAAAGGCGTGGGATTAGACATTAATTTCATGCCATTTTCAACCTATGCAGCAGCATATAAGTGGCTGAATTTAAAGTGATCATTTCCCGTTGTATTTTATATTGGAATTTGAAGATTAATTGTTTTCTTTTACTCGATACGCCTACAATTAGTGCTATTGATATTTTACTGATTATATCCCCCCGCTCAGTGTAGACTTGGTCTACGTCGTTGTTAAAAGTTAGTTCCAGCCTTCGGCTGGCAAGGAAGATAATCTGGTAAATTTAATAACTAAAAGCCAGATCGCCGCGCTACGCTCGCGATGACGTTTAAATGCCTATTGGATCTCATTGACCATGCGTATCAATTGTGCGCGGCTTGAACATTCTGTTTTGCTATAGATACGGTGCGTGTGGTCTTTCACGGTTTGCAGACTGATAAACAAGGTATCGGCAATTTGCTGATTGCTTAATCCCTTGCAGATCTCATGGATAATTTCTTTTTCTCTTGGCGAAATGGCATGCTTTTCATAAAAATGTTCGTATGAAACAGGGATTTCATCCTTCATTAGCCCTGAGAGATCTGTTTTGTATTTAATGTAAAAAGGCAAAAAACCACCATAAACAAAATAGCTGAAAATAAACAGCAGAGACAGAAGAATATGGATGTCGTAAAACAACAAAAGGACATTCTCGATAATCATGAAGACGATCAACCCGGTGGAAAGCTTCGAAAAATCGCTGTACCGGAACCTGGCCTGTTTATTCCCCGGAAAAATTAGATAATATACTCCTGACAGGGTAAATAAAAAGCTGAGAAGTATAAAATAATACCTCATAAGAGTAAGAGCTTTAATATGCTCCTGCCTGCTGGCTGCAAATCCAAATCCGGCAATGATAAATACATTCACAAGCAGGTACCAGACTATAAACCGGTTGTTGGATTTTCGTCCTGCTATTTCTCGTGAAAAACGCACAAACATAAAAGATGCAAATACCAGGAAAGGAGTTCCCAGCAGGACCATAAGATCTGTAATCGTGAACAAAAGTGTTTCACTGATATATGGGGTAAGAAATGAAGCCATAATGAGCTGACCCCACAGGGCATAAAATCCGAAGGTGAAATAAAATACCAGGTAAAAGATCAATGTAGAAAAATAATCGGATTTGTATGCACTTTTTAAATGCGATGACACAACAATACTTCCCCAGGTGATAGCACAGGTAAGGATAAAAACAGCTATTATCAGAATATGAATCATGAAATAAAGATACAGATTTAGTAGCGTTTAACGGGTGAAATAATACACACTACTATAGTTGGAGTATACATACTAAAGTTGGAATTTCGAAAAACACTACCAAAGTATGCAGCCGGTTGAATTACAACTGTATACATTTGTTCTAATTATTTATTTAAAACCAAAACAATGAATACAATGGAACAAAAAAAATTGAGGCCTGCTTTTGGGGCAAGTTTCAGTCATGGTTGGACTACCATGATAAAGTATTTTCTTATTCTCTTACTGGTGGTTATTGTAATGGGTGTGATCATGATACCCATGAAATTTGGCAATCTGAATTTTATGCCGGAGCATTGTAACTGGGGCGGCGAACATTTTAACTGGGGTGGTGAGCATTTTAATTTTTTCACTCCCGGATTTGCCGTATTTGGAGCAATGGCATTAGCACTGGGATTGTTTGCACTTGCATACAGCCTGCTGCTGGTACCCATCTTTAAATATGGCAGTAATTTAATTTTTGTACACGCTGCCCGCGATATTCGCCCGAAATTTGAAACACTGATCCAGGGATTTAAGGAAAATTACCTGTATATTGTTCTGGCCAACCTTCTGGCAACAGCACTGATCATGCTGGGCTTTATTTTCCTGATCATTCCGGGAATTATTGTCGCCTGCAGGCTTGCCTTTGTTTCATACCTGGTAATGGATAAGAAACTGGATCCTATCATTGCCGTTGAGGAAAGCTGGAAGTTAACAAAGGGTCACGGATGGACCATTTTCTTTATGGGTTTTGTTTCGATTTTCATTTTTATACTTGGACTGGTCCTTCTGTTTGTTGGGGTGCTCCCTGCCATAATGTGGATAAGCAGTTCCTTTGCCAGTTTATATGAAGCTGTTCTGACTGAAAAAAATCCACAAATTGAAGCAGCCTGATAAAAAACCATTGCTATAGATTCTCAACCTACACATACCATTTTACAAGCCGGGCATATGTTTTCGTCCGGCTTTATTTATTTATTGATACCGGGCAGGTATTGTTTCCCGGGTTATAAACCGGCAACACGTTTTTTTGATAAGAATATTTGGTTTTTCATTGTATATGAAAAATATATTGTATATTTACAGACCAAACGGTCGGTTTATGAACGAAACGAAGGAACATATTCTTAAAACTTCCTTATTGCTCTTTCTGCAAAAGAGCTATAAAGAAGTCACCATGAAGGAAATTGTCACGAAAACAGGTTTGTCAAAAGGTGCTTTTTACCACTATTTTGTCAGTAAGGAAGATCTGTTCAGGGAAATCGCCGGCTTGTTTTTTTCTATGGGCAGGATTGATTATTCTGAATTTCCACAGGATTCACTGTACAGCTTTTACAATCAATACCTCGATTCCATAGACCGGTCTTTTGAACAATTGTATGGTCTGGTAGACAGTTCGGAAGAAGAAGCAATTTCTCTCAACCTGTTCTTCATTCTTTTTGAGGCAATTGCCAGGTTCCCGGAATTCATGAAAATGGAATTGGAAGAATATACCAATTCACTTGACGCCTGGAAAAAGGTGATAAAACATGCCAAAGAAACCGGCGAGATCAAATCATCGGCTTCAAACAAAAAAATAGCAAACCTGTTTTTGTATTGCACCGATGGCGTTTTTATCAGGTATTTGAACAACAACAAAAAAGCCAGTTACCGGGATAGTTTAGCATCGGCGTTTGATACAGTATATGAGAACCTGAAAGTGTGATCTTTTTTCGCACAATAACAAACCGAACGTTCGGTATTAAAAAGAAATTTATTGACTAAATAAGACAAAGAATGGAAGACATTATTAAAACAGTGGATTTATCGAAAGAATATGGCGAAGTAAAAGCGGCCACCGCATTAAACCTGAATGTGAGAAAAGGAGAAATATACGGCTTTCTGGGCCTGAACGGTGCCGGTAAAACAACCACCATACGAATGCTTCTTGGAATGATACGTCCAACTTCAGGCAAGGCATTCATCCTGGGAGAAAAAGTGCATGCAAACCACAATACATTATGGGAAAAGATCGGTTACCTGGTTGAAATTCCTTATTCCTATCCGAACCTCACGGTACGAGAGAACCTGGAGATTATCCGGCGTTTGCGGTTTCTTCATGGAAGGGATGCTGTAAATAAGATCATCGACAGACTTCAGTTAAAACAATATAGCAACAGAAAAGCAAAAAATCTTTCACTGGGCAATAAACAAAGGCTGGGACTTGCAAAGGCGCTGATCCATCATCCTGAAATACTCATACTGGATGAACCGGCCAATGGTTTAGATCCCGCCGGAATACATGACATAAGGGAAATGTTAAGTGACCTGGCTGTGAAACAGGGTGTTACAATATTTATATCAAGTCATATACTGGGTGAAATTTCGAGGTTTGCTACACGCATAGGGATCATACACGAGGGGAAAATGGTGAAGGAGATCGATACCGATCAACTGAATTCCTTATGTCAGAAACAGTTATTCATTCGGACCGACGATCTGAAAAGAACACATTCGGTGTTAAAACAAAATGGGTTTAAAAATTGTGAACTGGAAGAAAACAGGATAAAGATTTCGGATGAATCTGCGATCAATGATCCGGGGAAAGTTGCAATTCTTCTTGTGAACACTGGCTGCCCGCCCAGTCTTTTGCATGTAACAGAAGAGGACCTGGAATCTTATTTTTTAAGAACTATTAAATCGAACGGAGGTATACAATGAAAAATCTATCGGCCACTTTTGTAACAGAGATGATGAAGCTTCGCAGATCGAAGATATTATTAATTACAGTATGCTTATTCATCTTCATTCCTCTTATGATGGGATTATTAATGTTGCTGGCTCAACATCCGGAAATTGCTTCTAAACTGGGAATAGTGGCAGCCAAAGCCAGTTTTTTCAGGGAAAACACATGGGAAGGATACTTTGAAATACTAAACCAGACGATGGCAGCAATTGGGGTTATTGGATTCGGCTTTGTAACCAGTTGGGTATTTGGTCGTGAGTATATAGAACATACGATAACAGATATGCTTGCATTACCGGTATCACGTTCTTCAATAGTTGTCTCCAAATTTTTAATTGTAACGATCTGGTGTTCTGTGCTAATCTTTGTTTTATTTTTTGCAGGTCTAGCTATAGGTTTATTCATCGGTATACCGGGATGGTCAGAGGAGGTCTTTTACCATTCCATGCATATATTTATTGTCACTTCCTATTTAACCGTGCTATTGAGTACGCCAGTGGCTTTTTTTGCCAGTATAAGCAGAGGCATAATTGCTCCCATAGGTTTTGTGATACTTTCGCTGATAATGGCACAATTTGTTGCAATAATTGGTTTGGGGCCTTATTTCCCCTGGGCTATTCCGGGAATCTATACTATTGCAGAAGGAACCGAAGGAATGTACCTGGTATTTGCCAGTTATATTATTCTTGTTGCTACAAGCATTGCAGGATTCATCGGAACAATTGTCTGGTGGCGTTATGCCGATCAGCACTAAAGAAGTCTCGGTCATTAGCTTTTTACTCTCGGTTTTAAAATCTGTTTGCAGAGCTTTTTTTTACATTTTTCTCCCTGCAACACTTTTCTGACAGATTGAATGGTTGAGAAAGACAGTGTATTCAATTGTGTGAGTTGGAGTATTTTAGCATAATTGTGACACTTAATTTATCGTGTTTTGATCCTAAGAAATTTATCGCATTCTTCATTTAAATGTATGAAAAATCATTCAAAAAGAGCATTAAACAATTGATATGAATGAAAAATCATTCAAAATATTGAATTTTTAATCAAAAGTTTTATACAGAACTTGAATAATTAAAATAAATGCCTTAAAATTGTATGATAATACATTCATTAACTATTAAAAAATGATTAAATGAATGATAAATCATACGCAAATTGGATAGCAATGAGTGATCACGCCCTGGCACAAACTATTGGAGCATTTGTGAAACACCATCGTCTGTTGCAGAACAAATCGCAGGAAACACTGGCTGAAGCTGCAGGCATAAGCCGTTCTACACTCAGCTTGCTGGAAAGAGGAGAGCCGGTTACCGTGCCTACCCTGTTACAGGTATTAAGAGTGCTGGATCTTTTACGCATAATGGATGTGTTTAAAATTAAGGAAGAAATCAGTCCCATAGAACTTGCGAAATTGCAGCAGAAAAAAAGGCAAAGGGCTGGAAGAAAAGAAAAAGATGAACAAACCAAAAGTGAGTGGTAATGATCTCAACAGCCTTTGTTAACATATGGGATGAAGTAGTGGGTGCTGTTGTCTGGGATGAGGCTGCCGAAACGGCAAGCTTTCAGTATGAAGACAATTTTTTTAAAAAGAATTGGGACTTGTCGCCTCTGAAAATGTCTGTCAGTTATGGAGACAGGATTTATAGCTTCCCGGAATTGAAAAGAACAAGGACTTTCAAAGGACTGCCCGGTTTGCTTGCCGATATACTGCCTGATAACTATGGAAGTCAGTTGATAAATGTCTGGCTGGCACGTAATGGCCGGCCGGAAAACAGCATGAATCCGGTTGAACTGCTGTGCTTTATCGGTACGCGGGGTATGGGTGCACTGGAATTTGAGCCTGCGTACTTTAAACTCCAAAAGCGAGCGTTTACTATTGAGTTGGATAGCCTTGTGAAAATTGCACAGAATGTACTCAATAAGAAAAAGGATTTTAAAGTTAACCTGGAAGAAAATGAACGGCGGTCTATGCAGGAAATTCTTAAGATCGGCACCTCGGCAGGTGGGGCACAACCAAAAGCCATCATTGCATACAACAAAAAAACAGGACAGGTAAAATCAGGTCAAACCAAAGCTCCTGCCGGATTTGAACACTATATTATTAAGCTTGACGGGGTAAGTGATGCTCAATTCGGAGAAAGTACCGGCTATGGCCGTGTGGAAATGGCCTACTACCTGATGGCACAAGATTGCGGCATCGAAATTATGGAAAGCATGCTGTTGGAAGAAAAGGACAGAGCACATTTTATGACCAAACGATTCGATAGGGATATTGCTTATCAAAAACACCACATTCAAACTCTTTGTGCTATGCAACACTATGATTTCAACGATGTACGAAGCTTTAGCTATGAGCAATTGTTTCAAACCATGCGTTTGTTAAGGTTAAGTTATCCGCGAGCTGAGCAAATGTTCAGAAGAATGGTGTTTAATGTACTGGCACAAAATTGCGATGACCATACTAAAAATTTTTGCTTTCGCTTAAAAAAAGATGAAGACTGGGAGTTGGCTCCTGCTTATGACCTCTGTCATGCATATCGCCCGGGAAGCAAATGGGTTAGTCAGCATGCACTGAGTATTAACGGAAAGAGGCAGAACATCACAAAACATGATTTGCTGACAGTGGCTAAGTCAATGAACATTAAGAAGGCAGAGCAGATCCTGGTGCAGATCAACGAGATAATTCAAGATTGGTCGCAATATGCGGAACAGACAAAGGTTGATCATAAATTACGAGATGCTATACAAAGGACTTTGATCTCATTGTAATGAGCCAATTTGGACTGAGGTTTATTCTTTCTTTCAAAATAGAATGTTCGGTTATGTCCTGAGCCATTCTTCGGCCGATTCCACCGAATCAAAAAATTTAGTGTTTACCGGGCTTTCTTCTTCTTTCATTTTTTTTGAATAATTCTCGACGGAAAACTGTGAAAAAACATCTTCCGGAACAATAATGGCTTCTTTAAGTCCACCATGTTCAACTGCATATTTTCCGATGGTTTCTGCAGCCAGCTTCTGTGAATCGGGGCCAAGTCCCTTGTGTTCCCTTGCATCTAATAATAAACCGTCTGCATTGTTTTCTCTAAGCTGTCCCGCTATGATATTCAGCAATCTGGCAAACACTTCTCCGGGGGTTCTGCCCCACCATGTTTCATGCAGGTATTTACCGTTTTCTACAAACTCTAATCGCAAATTGGGATCTTCATAAACTGTTTTCCTTTCCATTACACTATGATTAATAAGATTTAATCATAACAATTTCTATGTAATAAGTTACATAGAATAAAAGGCTTTTCAAAATATTTCTTAGCTTTCCTGAAGGAGATTTTGTGGAGTAATTTCATTTAAAATAGCAGGTAAATTTAATTTCCGGATCCGGTAATTAGTACAATTATTTTATTTACTGCTGAGTTGGAAATCCCTTCGCAATATATGCCAGGGGAAATAAGAATAATATTATGCCAGCACGTCTTACTTACTGATTCGCTGAAAAAGAACATTCATTTCCCCTTTTATTTTATTCTTAAAACGTTTATTTTTAAGTTCATTTTTTTGCGTTATATTTAATAGGTATGATAACAAATCCGCAGTTGGAACTCGCCCGTAAGTTTGTAGAGTTCACCAATATGCATGTTTTTTTAACCGGAAAGGCCGGAACAGGAAAGACTACTTTCCTGCTGAACCTGAAAAGACAATCACCCAAACGGTGTGTCGTGGTAGCTCCTACGGGAGTGGCCGCCATAAATGCCGGGGGTGTTACCATCCATTCTTTTTTTCAGATACCTTTTGGCCCTCATCTGCCCGAAGAGGCTGTTAACGAACGGCTAGCACCTGTCGCTGCTACGGGATATACAAAGATTTCCAGGACGAAGATGAATATTATCCGTTCGCTCGATCTGCTGATTATTGATGAGATAAGCATGGTACGTGCCGACCTGCTTGATGGAATCGATGAAGTATTGCGACGTTGTCGACGTACAACAAAACCTTTCGGAGGAGTTCAGCTCCTGATGATCGGTGATGTACACCAGCTTTCGCCTGTGGTGAAAGAGGAAGACAGGCAACTGCTCGGGCCGTATTACAATACCTTCTATTTTTTTGGAAGCAGAGCTCTGCAAAAAACAAATTATATAAGCATTGAGCTTTCACATATATACAGGCAAAGCGACAGGATTTTTATTGATTTGCTTAACAGGATCAGGGAAAACCGGATAGATAAAAAGGGGCTGGAGAGAATGAATCAACGGTATATACCGGGATTTAAATACGGAGAAAAGGAAGACTATATTCTTTTAACAACTCACAATTATAAGGCCAATAAGATAAACCGTAACAAACTGGATAAGTTAAAAACCGGATCATTCCTGTTCCGGGCAGAAATAAGCGGAGAATTTCCCGATTATATCTATCCTACCGACGTGGAATTGGAACTTAAGGAAGGAGCACAGGTGATGTTCATCAAAAACGATCCTTCTCCTGAGAAAAGATTTTATAACGGGAAAATAGGAATAATCGATAAAATTGACCCGGAAGAAGAAGTGGTTTATGTGAAGTGCACTGAAGATCATGATTATATTTCCGTATGCCGTACTGAATGGCAGAACTGCCGATACTCTCTGAATACGGAAACAAAAGCAATCGAGGAAAAGGTGATCGGTGGATTTGTTCAATTGCCCCTGAAACTGGCATGGGCCATTACCATTCACAAAAGCCAGGGACTGACATTTGATAAAGCCATTATCGATGCTCATGATTCCTTTGCTCACTGTCAGGTATATGTCGCACTCAGCCGGTGCAGAACACTCGAAGGGCTGGTACTCAGTACACCTATTACCCTGTCGGGTATAAAGACCGATTCGGGAGTGTACCGGTTTGCAAAGGATATTGAGGAAAATCATCCTGATGAAAATGACCTGAGAAATGCAAGAGATGCATTTCAGCGGGAGCTTCTTTTTGAACTTTTTGATTTTAACATCCTCCAGAAATTATTGCTCGTTTGTGGAAAAGTTGCCGGGGAACATAAAAATTCTTTGCTGATTGATCTGACTCCGGTATTTCAATCGATGCAAGTGAAAGTAAAGAATGAAATGATGGCTGTTGCAGAGAAATTTCACGCTCAACTCAGCAGCTTGCTCGATGGTAAGCATCATAAGGAGAATAACAGGTTATTGCAGGAACGCTTGTGTAAAGCGGCTGATTATTTTGGTGGGAAACTTGATGGTATATTTTTTGGTGAATTTGATGACCTGGTTATTGAGACTGACAACAAGCAGACTAAAAAACAGATTGAAGAGGTTATTGAAAAGCTTTTTGCAGTGGTGCAGGTAAAAAAAGCATGTCTGGATTCATGCCGCAAAGGTTTTCAGTTAAAAGAATTCCTGGATGCAAGGTCAAAGGCGTTGATTGAAAAAATAAATATGCCGAAAAAACAACCTGCTGAAAAGAACAATTTAATGAAAGAAATTGCTCATCCTGAACTTTATGCCAGGCTCCGGCAATGGCGAAACCTTCTTGCCCTCGAGCAACATGTTCCTGTATATCGTGTGATATCCCAGCAGGCACTTGCAGGCATTGCTTCGGAAATTCCGGTCAGCATGCAGGATATGCTTGCCATAAAGGGTATAGGAAGGAAAAAAATTGCGACCTATGGTAGCCGGATTTTGGAAATTATTGCAGACTATTGCAGTGCAAATAAGATAAAATACAAACCCGATTTTGATCCTGTGATTGAAGACAAAAAAACCAGGAAACCTAAGCATGATACCAGGCGTATAAGCCTGGAGATGTTCAGGGAAGGGAAAAAAGTTGAAAAAATAGCCGATGAAAGGGGTTTTGTAGTTTCCACTATTCATGGGCATCTGGCACATTATGTGGAAAAGGGAGAGCTGGAAATTTCGGAATTTTTGTCACAGGATCAATTGAAAGAGATAACGGAAGCTGTCCGAAAGACCGACAATGTCCGGCTTACATCCTTAAAGGAGGCGCTAAAGCACAAATATGATTACGGAGAATTGAAAATGGCCATGGCCTATAAGCGATCATTATCCGGTAAGGAATAATTGAGAAAGGAATACAGGTTGAAATAAGAATAAAAACAAACCCCGGAGAAGGTATATGTTTATAGCAAAACAGGTTGCGATGATACTATACGAGTCCGGCCGGGGTTGAATACCTTTATTGCATATTCTGATTTTATGGGTACTGCTGACTGGATCATCATATTAAGTATTGTCTTTGTTTCCGGCATTATAAAGGGAACAACAGGCTTCGGTTTTGCTCTTTTTTCACTTCCTTTACTGATCCATTTTATACCTATAAAAACATTGATCCCGGTCATCACTCTGTTCAATTTATTTTCTTCTTTTCAGATAGCAATACAAACGCGGCGTCTGAAGATCAGCCGACGAATTATAGTGCTATCCCTTGCAGGAATTATAGGGGTAATTATCGGTGGCCTGGTTTTAAAGTTTATATCTGAAAGGTGGCTGGAACTTATGGCTGCAACAATGCTAATTGTTTTATCTCTGATGTTCCTGACAGGTTTTCGCTTTAAGATCAGAAAAGTAAAAAGAGGAAATTTGATTGCAGGTCTGACATGTGGTTTTCTCGGAGGCAGCACTGCCGTGAGTGGTCCGCCACTGGCATTGTTCCTTACTTCATTACGACTTGACACCGAACATTTCAGGTTTACCTTTGCCTGGTATAGCATAATTACAGCTGTAGTAGCTTTTCTTGATTATCTTAAAATAGGACTTATCATTCCGGAAACATTCAGACTATTTTTTATTTCCTTTCCTGTGCTTATTTTAAGCATACAATTTGGCAAGTTTCTCAGCAAAAAGATTTCACAACGTATCTTTTACCTTTCAGCTATTATTATCAGCCTGCTGGCAGGCTTGCTTATGCTCTATACCTGTATTGGCAGATGCCTGAAATTATACTAAAGGCTATGCTGGTTTCGCTGATTTTCTTTACTTTTAATACATGATCTACAGATTAATAATTTTTCTTGTTGTGAATTTTGCTGCCCTTGGCATTGGCGGTATATTCACAGGCAAAGGTGTTCCTTCCGACTGGTATCAGAACCTTGATAAGGCACCATGGACACCTCCGGGCTGGCTATTTGGTGCTGCCTGGACAACCATCATGGTATGTTTCGCCTTTTATATGACATTTGCATGGGAAGTAAAAGCCAGTCGTAATTTGTTGCTCGGTCTGTTCATCATTCAATGGATATTGAATGTTCTCTGGAATCCGGTATTTTTTAAATACCATCAGATCCTGGCAGGTTTGCTTGTTATTTCCCTGCTTACTCTGTTAGTGGGTTATTTCCTGTTTGGATATATTTCTCAGCTTAAATTCAGATCTTTATTCGTACTGCCTTATTTCCTGTGGTTGATAATAGCAGCATCCCTGAATGGGTATATTTATTTCAGGAATTAGTCAATAGGTTTTCTCAAGTAATTCTAAACCAGGGATGATTTGAATTGGCAACTCATAACACGATTTCATTTATAAAAGCAATTTACTTCCAACATCATATTTCTTTTTCGGAAAAGAGAGAATAATTCGTTTTCGTTCCGGATGATTGATTACTTTTGCAGGCTCTTTTAAAAATGATTATGCAAAGTACGGATATTCGAAACATTGCGATTATTGCACATGTTGATCACGGGAAAACCACTATGGTTGACAGGATTCTGCACCAGGTGAAGTTGTTCAGGGAAAACCAGGAAGTACAGGATCTGATCCTGGATTCAAATGACCTGGAAAGAGAAAGGGGAATAACCATTTTATCCAAAAATGTTTCCATTCGTTACAAAGGAACAAAAATCAATATCATTGACACACCGGGTCATTCCGATTTTGGAGGTGAGGTAGAACGCGTGTTGAATATGGCTGACGGAGTACTCCTGCTTGTCGATGCCTTTGAAGGGCCAATGCCACAAACACGTTTTGTATTGCAGAAGGCTCTGGAGCTGGGACTAAAAGCAATTGTCGTAATAAACAAGGTAGATAAACCCAACTGCAATCCTGAGGATGTTAATGAAAGGGTATTTGAACTGATGTTTTCTCTTGATGCTTCAGAAGAACAATTGAATTACCCGACGGTGTACGGCTCCTCAAAACAGGGCTGGATGGGTCCTGACTGGAAAACACCAATGCATGATATAGCTTACCTGTTGGATACCATCATAGACTATTTTGATCCTCCAAAACCCAATCCGGGAACATTGCAGTTACAAATAAGCTCACTCGATTATTCGTCCTATACAGGAAGAATTGCAGTTGGAAAAGTTCATCGCGGAAGTATAAAAATGGGAGACAATGTATGTATTGTGCAGCGCAATGGTTTCATTCACAAATCGGTGATAAAGGAACTTTATCTTTTTGAAGGTCTTGGTAAGGAAAAAACAAAGGAAGAGGTGAAGTCGGGTGAAATAGTTGCCATTGTTGGTCTTGAGGATTTTGATATCGGAGATACCATTGCCGATTTTGAAAATCCCGAAGCTCTGAAACCGATCTCTGTTGATGAACCTACCATGAGCATGCTTTTTACAATTAACAATTCGCCATTCTATGGGAGAGAAGGGAAATTTGTTACATCAAGGCACTTAAGAGACAGGTTATACAGGGAAACGGAAAAGAACCTGGCGCTGAGAGTTGAAGAAACAGATTCACCAGACAGGTACCTGGTGTATGGCCGGGGCATTCTCCATTTGTCCATACTGGTGGAAACCATGCGCAGAGAGGGGTATGAACTTCAACTGGGACAACCAAAGGTGGTTATTAAAGAAATTAATGGATTCAGGCATGAACCGGTGGAATTGCTGCATGTAAATGTTGCTGAAGAGTTTTCAGGGAAAGTCATAGAGATTATTACCAGGCGCAAGGGAGATATTCTGAATATTGAAACACGAAATGACAGGGTCAACCTTGAATTTAAAATTACTTCCCGCGGATTGATCGGACTTACCAATCCTATCCTTACAGCTACAGAAGGTGAAGTGGTAATTTCGCACCGCTTTAAAGGTTACGAACCCTGGAAGGGGGAAATACAGAGCAAAAGAAACGGTGCCCTCATAGCCATGGAGACAGGAACATCCATTGCCTACTCCATTGACAAGTTGCAGGACAGGGGAAAATTCTTCATTGAACCCGATGAAGATATTTATACAGGTCAGGTAATAGGAGAAAATACAAGGTATGACGACATAGTGGTCAATGTGATCAAAACCAAAAAACTCACCAATATGCGTGCTTCAGGCTCGGATGAAAAAGTATCCATTGCCCCGGCAGTAAAATTTTCTCTGGAAGAAGCCATGGAGTATGTTGGCGATAATGAATATGTGGAAGTAACACCAAAATCCATTCGTTTGAGAAAGATTTTGTTGAATGAGAATGAGAGGAAAAGGAACAAGAAAGCGGAGGGGTAGTTATTTCCATTGAAAGATATGAGATTTGAACACAGACGTAAGATCATGTTCAAATAAATTTAAACATATTACTTCGTGATCCGGTATTGGAGGGCCTTTCAATAAAATCCCTCTCACTCCTTACAGTCGTGATGGTCTTTTTTTATTTCCATCTGTCTGCAAGCAAGCTTACGCAGACGGAAATAAAAAAAGGCACTTAACAAGTACCTTTTACCTTGAGGTCCCGAGCGGAGTCGAACCGCTGTAAATGGTTTTGCAGACCACTGCCTAGCCACTCGGCCACGGAACCATATTTTATCATTCGGCATGCAAAGTTAGAAAATATTATGAATCAAAAAAACGCAGGAACAACAGTCTGTTGCCTGCCATTCCTGCGTTTTTCACTGTATATTATAAATCTTAATTTTCAGTGTTTTCTTTCTTTTCTATACCCTTAAGCTGCTTGTCAAGGAATACGGCTATCTTCTTATATGCTTCTATCTGGTTTTCTTTTTTGTCAAAGCCATGTCCTTCATCACTAAACAACACATATTCTACTTCCACACCATTGTTGCGTGCAGCTTCTACAATTTCATCCGATTCAACCTGCAATACCCGGGGATCATTTGATCCCTGAAGTACCATAAACGGTTTTACGATCTTATCGGCGTGAAACAAGGGGGAGATGCGGTACAATCGTGCAGAATCCACTGCAGGATCACCCATCTCGTCATACAATGCAGCCTTGAAAGATTCCCACCATGGAGGAATGTTCTTTAATGTGCGCAGCCAGTTGGTAACGCCAAAAATGTTTACTCCTGTTTTGAATTCTTCAGGTTGTGAGGTCAAAGCAGCCATTACCATAAAGCCTCCGTACGATCCTCCGATAATCCCTATGTTGGCAGTGTCAACAAAGCCGGTGGAAGCAAGATAATCTTTTGCTATTACACAGTCCATAAGATCATTTTCGCCGTGGTTTTTATTGTCGAGCGAATAGAAAGTTTTCCCGTATCCGCTGCTGCCACGGTTATTCACAGCAAGAATGATATACCCTTTGTTGATCAGGTACTGAATCAGAGGGAAATAGGACAAACGAGACTGACCTCCGGGACCACCATGTACCCAAACCAATGCCGGACCTGGCTTCTTTGCCGATACCTGGTAAGGCTTATACAGAATAGCAGGAATTTCCAGGCCATCAAAAGAAGCGTAACGAATTACTTCCCCTTCAACAAGATCATCAGGATTTATCTCAGGGTTCAGTCCTGATACCAGTTCTTTGGCCCTACCAGTATTAAAATCGTAAATGTATAGTACATTGGGTGATTTGGAAGTTCCTACCCAGAATGTCATCAGCTTTTCGCTGTCGGAAATGTTTACACCTTTTATATCTCCCTGTATGTTAGCAGGAAACTCAACCTCTTTGTTTTCGGTAGTGTTGAGGATCTTTATCACTGTCCTGGCATCCTCATTAATGCCTGTTACACGGTAGGTCCCCTTGTGTGATAAATAGGAATACCAGATGTCCCATTCATATTCCTGCGCTTTTTCTTTTTTACCAGTTGCTATATCATATTTTACCAGGTAAGTAAACTCATCGCCTTCGTTTGTGGTATAAAATAAAGCATCACTTTCTGTGCTGAATCCTGTGGGTGAATAATTGGCATTGCCATCGTGTCTGGAGATATGTTTCATCTTCTTGCTTTTCACAGAGTAGAGATACATTTCATCGTTGGATGTGGTTATGGGTTTAACAAATGCCATGTAATTTTCATCCCGGCTTATGCCGGCATAATCATATCCCTCATCGTTCTGAAAAACTATTTTTGGGGTCAGGGTCTCAATATCCATTTCGTAGACATCCATGAATCTCGGATCACGCTTGTTTGAACCGTAAAGAAAGCTTTCTTCGTCATAATTCCAGTTATAGAATGTGGAACGTGCAGCTGAATCGGGAGTGAGGTCTGTTACTTTGCCATCGGGATCACGCAAAAAGATATGGTAGATCTCGTTGCCGTTCTCGTCGCTGTGATAAAGAATTCTGTCATCTTCGGGAAAGAACGAAATGGCAAAAACACTTGTTGAATCAGACTGTGTTAGCGGCGTAAGTTCACCTCCTTCAACAGGTATTGTATAGGCATTGTAAATGCCCGATTCGTCGGTGGTGACCAGCAACTTTGATTCATCGGCTGAGAATTCACCGCCAAACATATTGATGTTCGACATAAACTGTTCAATGGAATACTCTTTTACCTTCCTGGTTTTATCGGAAGAAATGTTACAGGCAGTAAATACAATGAAAAGCCAGATAGGAAATCTAGTGATTGTCTTCATGGTTTTTTATTTTAATGAATAAGTTTTTGCTAAAGCCAAGGTAGAAAGAATTGAATTATTATGCCAAGAAATGGATTGAATTATTCATTTAAAAACAGAGCTTTTGAAGTTCTCTGACCTTTAAGATCAATGGTTATAAAAATTAGTTTTTTGGCAGATCCGTTAATTTGAAGGATACTTAATCCTGCTTCTTCACTTATGATCTGAAAAGCAATTGCCCTTCCCAGTTGATCGCATACATGAATTTCCGGAAATTGACCGGAAATGTGCTTAATATATACCCGGTTGTGTTTTTGGCAGATCAGGATATCATCTGAATTTACTTCAGACAAAAAAACAGGGAGATAAACATAGCCGCAAATTGTAAATCGCTGCATGGTTTCTTCACGGATGTTATCCAATAATGCATACAATAAGTTCCCGGGGCATTCTGTTGCACATCCGTCTCTATGCCCGGCAATAACACCGAGCTGCTGATTTAATGGATGAGGATAAGTTCCGAACGGATTCAGGCTGTCTTTCCCAAGTTTCCAGTTGAGAAGATCAACAAGTGATTCAATGGATTCTTCTGTAGGATCCACATCGTTATAGTTGCCCAGAATGCTGATGCCCATGGTGCCGGTATTTGAATTGCAAAAGTGGGCACCTTTTACATTGTCCTGTTCATATTCTCCGGGATCACGACCTTTGAATATCGTGCCGTTCTCTGCTATCAGAAAGTTGTAACCGATGTCTGACCATCCTCTTATTTCGGTATGGTAAATGTAAATGTTTCTTATCACCTGAATGTAGTTGGTATCGGTATTTGATCCGGCAGTATGATGTATAATGCAGTTATGCACTTCATGCACGCTTCGTATATAGTCTGGTTCGGCAAGACCTTCACGCCATACCGACTGATCAATCATTTCGGGTTCGGAACAGCCTGAACTTTTTTTTTTCAGGGATTTTTGCTCTTTCTTTTTCTCCGGCAAGCGGGCATCGATGAAGTAAAAAGTCACTTTGCTTTCAATATTTCCCGGATAAAAACCGAATGTGTCTATAGGCGTACTGAAAGTTACCAGGTTACTGAAGATACTGTCGGCTAAGTCAGCAGCATGTTCATCAGGGGAAAGGCGGAAAGTATCTTTTCCGGCAACAAGGTATGAATTTGTATAATCAGCATGACTATCTATACATAAAGCAATTCCTGTTGCCGGGTATTCCGTAGCAATGTTATAAACGGAATTTTTTGTGCTTTTTGCCGGGCTGAGATGATCATCAAAACTCAGCAATTTTGTATGCTGTCCGGAACTTAAGCTTGGGGAAAAAATTAGTATTAAAATTGCAATTGGCAGTATTGTATATTTTCGTTTCATGATGAGTAAGGTATTATTTTTCCGTATAGTTGGCCAGACAATCAGGACAGATGCAATCATCATAGTCCTGCTTTAACCTCAGATAATCCTTTTTATGGATCTGAAAATTTTCACACCAGCAGTCTTCTTTTTCCTGGCAGGTGAAAAATTTGCCGCAGGAAGGGCATTTTTTTAGTTTTCCTGTCATTGTTCTCTGTCCTTTTTTATTTCAACACTAACAGCTTTTACCTCACCTCCGTAGGGAGGATTCATTTTTGACAGCTTTATTTTTGCTGACCATATCAACGGAGATGCATTCAAAATCCGTTCCAGAATTCGTGAAGCCACATGCTCAAGCAAAGAAGATGTTTTGGCCATTTCTTCTTTTACAATGTCGTATGCCAACCGATAATCAAACGTGTCGTCCAGTTTATCGTTTTGGCAGGCATCATCAAAAGCAACATCAATATCGAGGTTGATAATGAATTTGCTTCCAATCTTTTTCTCTTCGGGCAAATGACCATGGTAAGCATAGATCTCAATGTTTTCCAGTAAGATTTTTCCCATAATACTATATAACGTGGTTTTACGAATTTACATATTCTTATGGTTCAAATTCCTATTGAATTGAATTATTCACAGGGTAAAATACTTACTTTTGCATAAGTTATAATGACGATCTTTCATTTATCGAAAACAGAAAATGAACAACGAAGAAAACAATAAGTCGCTGAATTTTATTGAGGTGATGATTGAAAAAGATATTGAAAACAATACACATAATGGAAGGGTGCATCTGCGTTTTCCTCCCGAACCCAACGGATACCTACATATAGGTCATGCTAAATCAATATGTCTGAATTTTGGCCTGGCAGAAAAATACAAAGGGAAATGCAATTTGCGTTTCGATGATACCAACCCGGTAAAAGAAGATGTGGAATATGTTGATTCAATCAAAGAGGATATTCACTGGCTGGGCTTTGACTGGGAAGATCGTGAGTATTATGCCTCCGATTATTTCGGACAATTGTATGAGTGGGCTGTTGTACTGATCAAGAAAGGGAAAGCCTATGTAGATGAAAGCAGTGCCGATGAGGTTGCAGCACACAGGGGATCACCAACAAAACCGGGTAAGGAAAGTAAATACCGCAATCGATCCGTAGAAGAAAATCTCAGCTTGTTTGAGCGCATGAAAAAGGGTGAATTTCCTGACGGATCGAAAGTATTGCGTGCAAAAATTGACATGGCCTCACCCAATATGCACATGCGTGATCCGGTAATGTACAGAATAAAGCATGCTTCTCACCACCGCACCGGAAACGAGTGGTGTATTTATCCAATGTATGATTTTGCTCACGGACAAAGTGATTTTGTGGAAAACATAACACACTCTCTTTGTACACTTGAATTTGAAGTTCACCGGCCATTGTACGACTGGTTTCTCGATAATATTATCGATGATCCTGAAGTGAATCGCAGACGTACGCACCAAACCGAGTTTGCCCGGCTGAACCTGAACTATACCGTAATGAGCAAACGTATGCTCTTGCAGTTAGTCAAAGAGGAACTTGTAGCTGGGTGGGATGATCCGCGCATGCCAACAATTGCCGGGTTAAGACGCAGGGGTTATACACCGGATTCCATACGGAATTTTGCCGACAAAGTTGGGGTTGCCAAACGTGAGAATACAATCGATGTTGGCTTGCTTGAACATTGTATTCGTGAGGACCTGAACAAAAAAGTACGGAGGGTAATGGGGGTAATCAATCCTTTGAAAGTGACCATAAAGAATTATCCTGAAGATCAGGAAGAATACCTTGATGCAATAAACAACCCCGAGGATGACAGCGCAGGAACACGTAAGGTGCCTTTCTCCCGGGTACTATATATTGAACGAGAAGATTTCATGGAGGATCCGCCGAAAAAATTCTTTCGTCTTGCACCTGGAAGGGAAGTGAGGCTTCGCTATGCATATTTTATAACCTGTGAAGAATCAATCAAAAATGAAAATGGAGAAGTTACAGAACTGATTTGTACTTACGATCCCGCAAGTCGGGGAGGTAATTCTCCCGATGGAAGAAAAGTGAAGGCTACGCTGCATTGGGTATCAGCCAGGCATGCCCTGGAAAGTGAAATCAGGTTGTACGACAGATTGTTTGATGCCGAAAATCCATACCAGTGTGAGGAAGGAAAAACTTTTTTATCCAACCTGAATCCTGATTCATTGATCATTGCCAAAGGATTTGTTGAGCCCTTTCTGAAAGAGGATGCTCAGCCTTCTAAGAATTACCAGTTTGAACGGCTGGGATATTTCTGTGTAGATAAAGAGAGTACTGGCAATAAGCTTGTATTTAACCGCACCGTCACGTTGCGTGATAACTGGGCAAAAATCTCTCAGCAGAAATAAAAGAGGTTATCTTAGAGTTACTTTGTGCAACTCTGTGTCTAATCAGTGCTCTTTGTTGTATAGCTTAAAAAGCTATAGTACATTACTACTCAAACATATACGTCCAAGAGGAAGGAAAACACAAACAATGAGCAATAGCTAAATACTTTATCGAAATAATTGCCTGTTACGTAAGTTCAATTGTATACAATCCCAATAACCTAACAACCCAATAACCCAACTTCCTATTCTTCTTTAGTAGTTCCGACAATATCATGAAATGCCGCAAATAATGCCAGCATTGTAGCAGGGGCAGTAACCAGTATGCCTATACCAAGAGCAATAAGTCCGGCAAGGTTAATTAATCCGAGTACAATAAGGAAGCCCAAAAATGAAAACCATTTTTTAGAGATTACCTTGCGGCTCAGTTCCATAGCAGGCCAGAATTCTTTTCCTGCAAATACAATGAAGAGGGATACCCATGCATAGGCTACCCCAAGATAAATACCTGGGATGATCAAAAGAACAATTCCGATGGCTACAAATATTCCCACGATAAAGTTCCCAAGGAACAGATGGAGCAGGTAGTCAAAACCCTTGAAAAAATCACCGAATTCATAAGGTTCATCATGCAGGATTTTCTTTCCTACGATAAAAAAGCCTGCATACAATGCGGGTAAGATAACAACACTTGCCAGTGCACCAACTACCGGGACAAAAGTTAAAACAAACGAAATTATCATTACAATAAGCAGGTATCCGATAAATCCTCCGGCATTTTTCTTAAAGAGTTCGAAGCCCTTGTTTATGTATTCTCCGAATTTAAACTCATATCCTTCTGCAATCAGTTTTTCACATTTTGCATCGTAATCTATGCTCCCTGCTGCTGAAGCAAGCTTTTGGTCAGATCCTTTTTCTTCCATGAGTATAAGATTTAGAGTTTTTGTTCTCAATCTAAAATAAACTTTTTAGTTTACGATTACAAGGAAAATCCTTTAAAGATTATTCTTTTGAATAACATGTATCCGAAGACATGTTTTTTAGTTGAAATTGTTATTTTTGTCCTCCCGTATTGCCTCGTGGTGTAATTGGCAATACCGATTGGAAATATGGATTAGTCCTGTCATCACCCTTGCAGGGTTTGCCCGGACTAAACATATTTATCCATCGGCATTAAACCAAACTGAAAATGTTCTTTACTATCATTGGTATAAGTTTTTGAGTACTGGTTATGACAGAATAATTAACTTAAAAATTGGTTTAACACGATTGATTCTGATTATTCTGATCAGTTGTTGGAATAATCCAATAATATGAAATTGCCTCGTGGTGTAATTGGCAACACGTCTGACTCTGGATCAGAAGAGTCCAGGTTCGAGCCCTGGCGAGGCAGCCTACGCTAAAGCTACGGCTGCTGAAAGCAGCAGAATAGGAGACACTTTCGAAGTGTCTTTTTTTTTATTAGCCAGGGCAAGAAGCCTGTGCCGATGCATTTTTCGTAGTGAGCGAAGCGAAACCCAGAAAAAGCAATCGGTGAGCCCTGGCGAGGCAGCCTACGCTAAAGCTACGGCTGCTGAAAGCAGCAGAATAGGAGACACTTTCGAAGTGTCTTTTTTTTTATTAGCCAGGGCGAGAAGCATGTGCCGATGCATTTTTCGTAGTGAGCGAAGCAAAACCCAGAAAAAGCAATCGGTAAGCCCTGGCGAGGCAGCCTACGCTAAAGCTACGGCTGCTGGAAGCAGCAAAATAAGATATGAGATTTGAGGAATGAGAGATAAAACTCCAAAACAGAAGTCTTTTTTGTAATTTATAATTATGAGTTGGTAGCAGGAAGATTTTGTTAAGAAAAAGCAACAACTATTTGCAATAGTCTTAAATAATTTTAAGATATACTTCTGTTGGATATTGCTATTGCTAATTCATTTATTTATAGCTTTTAATATCCATTCTTCCTTGATTAATACATCCTTCATTAACAATTGATAAGGTAATTGTTTGTGTCTTGTATTTTTAAATCCATTTAAAATATTAACAAGAGTCTCAGCTGTTATCAATGAAAGATTTAATTCAAATTCTTCTCTACACTCTTTTTCGAAATCTTCGCTAAATTCTGGTGCTATTAATAATGATTTAATTACACGATAGTTTTTTGCTTTTGCTAAATCAATATAAGACCTTAATTGTCTTGATACTGAAGCAAATTTATTATACCCAGATTCTTTAATTGTTTTACATTCAATAAGAATTAATTCATTACTGCCTAAATTAATTATAATATCAATTTTATTTTTTGCGTTATTAAGTTCTTTTCTAATTTTTTCATCAACTATAAAACCAAGTTTATTAAAAATTTTTTTAGTAATTTCTTCAAATTTGACTCCAATATCCGATTCTTTTATTATCAGGTTGTTCTCCTTTAATTTGTGTATATCTCGATAAGCAATTAAAGCATAATTTTCAATATATAAATTCTCTATATCTTTATATTTTTCAAGAATATTAGCAATTAAATTACCTCTAGTTTTAACATTCATTTTTTCACAAAACAATCTAAGATTTGATTCTGATAATAAATCCAGTATATCACGAGGTTTAATATTAAAATCTAACAAAAAGTCACTCTTAAAAACATCTTCCTCTTGTAATTCAAATTCATTTCTTATACATGCCTTTATATTTGGTATTGCTCTTTCTAAGTCTATTAATAATTTTTCATAACCATCAATAGAAATACCCACCTTTTCATCTTTATCAATATTGTCAAAATAATCGACTAGGTTTTGTATTTTTTCCTCAAGTGTTGCTCCTCCCAAATGATTGATATTTAAATGTTTTTCTATTAATTCATTGATAAATAACTTTTTCTCTGATAATTTAATATCTTCCTTAAATATATCATCTGAAAGCACATCACTAAAATTAATACCCTCTTTAATTATTTTTTTTATTTTAATATCAAAAGCATTTCTCCAATTAATATTATGATTCTTGGCAATTAAGTTTATTTGAGATTCTCTTAGATTTTTCAATACTCTTCTATAATACTTATCAGCTATTTCTTTACCTCTAACTTTTCTTAATATTCGAACAATTTCATCAGCGATATAAACATTTAATGTTTTTTTTGAGTAGAATATAATTCCAAGATTTTTTAATTCGTTTATTATACTATCAATCGTATCTTTTTTGATTTTGATTATCAAATAATTAATTAGTTTGATTTCTTCCTGCGAGAGTCCTAAGTTTTTAGATAATACTAAAAGAATAGATTGTTCATCAGATGTAATTTTGCAATCCTGATTTTTTAACTCATCATTATAATAAGCAATATTTAAGCATTCTTTATATATTTTGTAATCTCTCTTTCTACGTTCACTAATCTCTGATTTTTCAGATTTAATTTCCTTTTCAAATTCTTTTAATTTATTTTCCAGGGATTTAATCTCATTTTCATAAAGTTTATTAAACCAATCTCTGGACATAATACAGTTGCCATCGCGAATTAAAATATCAATTAAGATATCAAGTTGAGAAGTTGCCTCGACCAATTCAGAATTAACATATTTTGCAAATTCATCTTCAATTAAACTTAGTACTTTAACAATATTAATATTGTCAACATTTTTTAAATCTTTATCGGAATTTGCTAGTATTGCTTCAATTTCTTTAGACTTTTTTGGAACATCATCAATAATACTGGTTATCACTTTAAGGAAAGAATTTTTTTCGAAAGAATTTAACTGATCAAGTATCTTTTCAAGTTTCATAGCATTATATATTATTAACGATTAAAAACATTTTCTTCCTTTTGTGAAAAAGAAATTAGATATAAAGATTAGAATAAGAGGTATTAAGAATTTCGTTGCATTTTCTTATCTTAATCATTACATGATTTGCTTTCATCTTACTATAAATGTATTATTTTTTTTTTGCATTGAAATAGTTCTTTCTGAATTTTCCATTAATTACTAGAAAAAGAAAAATTAAAATTAAAATTAAAATATAACCTTTTATAAGTATTTATTTCTTTACTTTTTTTTGTATATCCAGAATTTAATATTTAGTATTAAATAATATTCGGTTTTCCCCTAACAGTATTATTATAAAACTTCATACTTTCTCAACAATTTAATTTCTCTCAAAACATCAGCGTATCAAAAATATTACGTAATTCAGGTTTCCCACTTGTCATAACTCAAAGCAAGACTGAAACGCTGAATTATTTATCTCTAAATCCCTATCTTTGGTGCCTATGAAATCGCGAGTATGGATTGCACTGATGATGTATTTTGTTTCTGTTGCACATGCGCAAGACAATCTTATCACATATAGTCAGGAATCAGGATTTTACACTGTTTCCTTTGAATTAACTCTTACTTCTTCTGAAGCTTCAACAGAAATTGTATATACACTCGATGGAAGTGATCCGAAAAATACAACAAAAGGTTTTGCTGCTGCATCACCTGTAACTATTCAGATCGATCCTGACAATACAACAGGCAGGGCTTTAACTCCGGGAGTTGTTGTAAGGGCAATAGTGAAAAACGGGAGCCAGTTCCTGGGAGCTTCTCAATGCAAAACATATATATTTACCAACAGGCTTAGCACACAGACATCTCCCGGAGGAGACTGGCCAGCTGAGGATTATCACAGCGTTAGCAACCATAACATTGATTATTCAATGGACCCGGCTGTTGTTGAGGATCCATTGTATTCGGGACAGATCGAACCTTCACTGCTGTCTCTGTCTTCGATTTCAATAGTCACCGATTTAAACAATCTGTTTCATCCCGATAGCGGCATTTATGTGAATTCGTTTCAGGAAGGTGAACTCTGGGAAAGGGAATGTTCTTTCGAAATCATTAATCCGGATAACACCCAGGAATTTCAGATCAATGCCGGTATAAGAATAAAAGGGGGGTGGAGCAGACAGGTATTCAATCCCAAATATTCCCTGCGTATTTTATTCAAGGAGGACTATGGTCCCAAAAAACTTGAGTATGCATTTTTCGAAACGGATGGAGCACCGGAATTTAAGCATATCGAATTAAGAACCGAGCAAAATTGTGGTTATAACCTTGATGGCGGAATTGCTTTCCACAATACATTTCTCAGGGATGTATTTGCCCGCGATGCACAGCGCGATATGGATCATGCATACATCAGAAGCAGGTATTACCACCTGTATGTGAATGGCATGTACTGGGGTCTTTATATGACACATGAGCGGGTGAATGAGGATTATGCAAAATCGTATTTTGGGGGAGATAAGGATAATTATGATGTAATCAAAGCTACCGATCTGATAAACGGGAGTTTTGATGCATGGTATAATTTATGGACACTTTCAGACATTGGATTTGAGAGCAATGAAAATTACTTCAGAATGCTGGGGCGCAATGCTGAAGGAGATCCTGCAAGAGGCTCGGAAATTGACTGCGATCTGAACAACCTTATTGACTATATGAACCTTGTATTCTATACGGGAAACTTCGATGGTCCTGTAAGTCTTTGGGGAGATAATCAGTCGGCAGCGAATTTCTTTGTATTGACTGACCGTACGGATAAAAGCTTCGGTTTTAAATTCTTTGCCGTCGATTTTGAATATGCCATGATGGTAGATCCTGTATATGTTGGTGCAGGTTTGTATGAAGATCGTGTGAACATTGGCGATCCGGATGCTAATCCCCGGATGAGCACTCCTTCATTCGGACAATTTAATCCACAGTGGTTACATTATAAACTCACTCAGAATCCTGAATACAGAATGTACTTTATTGACAGGGCCTATTACCTGTTTGAAGAGGGAGGTGAACTTACACCGGAGAAATCGATTGAACGTATGACAAATAGAAAACAGGAGGTTGAGGAAGCAATAGTTTCAGAATCTGCCAGGTGGGGAGATGCCCAGCAGGGAGAAGATCCTCCGCTGACAAAGGCTGACTGGGATATTGAAGTAGGTACTCTGATCGATGAATTTTTCCCGTACCGGACCAATATAGTAATAGAACAATTGAAAGAGGCAGAATTGTATTCTGATCTGTTACCTCCCGGGATTACAATTTCAGGCAATATGCCAACAAATGAATATTATTATCTATCCGGTGAAGAAGAGGTTGTAATCACAAACTCAAATGGTACCGGGACTTTATATTACACAACAAATGGAGTGGATCCCAGGGCTATTGGCGGTGAAGTTTCTCCTGATGCAGCAGTAGTGGAAGTAACATCGGAATCCTTTACAACCGGTCATTCAATGATCATTATAGCCAGGGTGAAAGATAACGAAGACTGGAGTCCGATAAGGGCAATTAAGATTTTAACGCCTGCGATATCTGAAGATTATAGCTATTTGAAAGTTACAGAGTTAAACTATAATCCGTTGGATGAAGTTACAGGGAATGGCATTGTATCCGGATCAGATTTTGAATTTATTGAATTTAAGAATACTGGCATGTATGCCCTGAATATTTCAAGTGTCCATTTGGATTCGGCAGTGCAGTATACTGTTCCTGCAAATACAATTCTTAATCCGAATGAATATTTTGTTGTAGCTGATAAACCCAGATATTTTTACGATCGCTATGGATGGGTGTCCAGCGGTAACTTTTCCGGCAACTTTTCCAACTCGGGTGAATATGTACTTCTGGAAGACTCGCTACACAATGAGATCCTGTCGTTTACCTATTCCGATAGCCATCCCTGGCCGGAATTGGCCGATGGCCTGGGGTATACAATGGTCTCAGTAGAAATCAATCCGACCGGCGATCCGGCAATACCCGAATACTGGACTAACTCTCCCGGAATTCATGGCAATCCTTTCTCCGATACTACAAAGATAATTCTTGAAATACCCGGAGAAATTACCGATAACTTCTTAGTTTATCCTAATCCGACAAGCGATTACCTGATCATAAAATCTGAAGAGCAAAGAATTTCTCAATCACAATTGACAATATATAGTATATTGGGTAAATTGATATACCGGGAGAATTTCAATGGAGAAACTGAAGTTCATCTTGACAGGATGGATGTTTCCCCGGGCATCTATATTGTAGTTGTTCAGAGTGGAAGTTCAATCAGAACAGAAAAGATTATTTTTCGATGAGAAATAATAAACACTGATTATCAGATACAGATTTTTTTTGATAGCGGACTTTCTGCAGACTATTCCTTGTTGTAATTAATTACCATTAATCCGGGGCAATCAGCAAAATGGCATGTTTATCATACATATCTTATCTTTGCAACAAAAACAACAATATATCATGCCAGTCTCCTTGTTAAGCATAATCCATTTTTTTGATTTTCATCTTCCCGTGAAAGAAATTTTAACCTATGGTATCGGAAGCATTGCAATCTTTGCGATACTATTTATTATTTATCTGATAATTCATCAGATCGCAAAAAAAATTGAGAAGAGAACAGGTCACGAACTGGTATCAAAACTCAGGAAAAACCTTAGAATTCCTGTGGTCCTTCTTATAATAATTCTTGCATTATGGCTTCCTCTTTCGTTTATTGAGGTTTCTGACGTCATTTCAGGTGCGGCAAATAAAATCCTTACCATCCTTCTTATTGCAGTTTTTGCCTGGATACTGATCCGGTTGGTAGGTCTTATCAAATACCTTGTGCTTAAACAATACGATATAGACCGGAAAGACAATTTAAAGGCAAGGAAAGTATATACACAATTCAGGATCATCGAACGTGTCCTTGTTTTTCTTATTCTGCTGGTGGCTATAGCGTTGGCATTAATGACCTTTGGCGAAATCCGGAGAATAGGAGTCAGTTTGATCGCATCTGCAGGCGTGACGGGAATTATACTGGGATTTGCAGCACAGAAAATGTTAGGCGGGATTTTAGCGGGAATACAACTTGCCATTACACAGCCAATACGTTTGGATGATGTGGTCGTGGTGGAAAATGAATGGGGGCGAATTGAGGAGATCAACCTGACTTATGTTGTGGTAAGAATATGGGATCAGAGAAGACTGGTATTACCGACAAGTTATTTTATTGAAAAACCGTTTCAGAACTGGACAAGGACAAGTGCCGATATCCTGGGAACGGTATATATCTATACTGATTATAACGTTCCGTTTGAAGAGGTAAGGAAAGAACTTACCAGGATTTTACAGGATTGTGCATACTGGGATGGCAAAGTGAATGTATTACAGGTAACCAATTCAACGGAAAAAACAGTGGAGATCAGGGCTCTTGTTAGTGCTGTAGATTCGTCAACTGCATGGAATCTCAGGGTTCATGTCAGGGAACATTTAATCAAATTCCTGCAGAAAAACTACCCCGATAGTCTTCCCAGATCAAGAGTAATAGTTACAAAAGAGAAAGAATAATGTCGTGAAACACATCGTATTTTGCCAATCATTCAATTGCTTTTTTTATCACGCCTGTCTTTGAATATTTCTTTTGAACCTGCTCCACAACTGATAATGGTTCTCATTCCATTCTCGATTTTCGTTGTTGTATGTATTACCTGATCATTTCTGACATGATAAATGTTACCTGATGTTGGGTTTGGACCCGTAGGAACAAAGACAGTATAATATAGATCATACTTATCGGTTATAAAACCGGTCATGAGAGTTCCTGAATTGAATATATCCACAAGTACAACCTCTGAAAAAAAGGACTGGCTTTTTCCGAAGAATTGCCTTACAGTTTCCCTTGCCACTTTGTATCCGGGAATTTTCATCAGGTATTTTTGCTCCAGCACGCGTTTAAAGAACAATCCGATTCGACTCCGGACCAGCAATCCTCCGAGAAAGAACAAGAATATAATGGTAATGGCGATCAGGATGGTTACTATCACTTTTTGATAATCCGTATTCAGTGGAAAATATCTGGTCATAGGTTCGAGGTTCCTGTATACCAACTTAAAAAACCATTGAAACACAATAATTACAAGAGCAGTGGGTAAAATTGCTGCTATTCCCCCAAGAATGGCAGTCTGTATAAATTTTCTTATTCTTTTTAAAATTCCGATTTTCATGGTATTAATAATTTAATTAATGAATTGAAATGTGTATGTAGTTCTTTATTATTCCGTTGACTAATTTCAGGTTTGTCTGAAAATTCTATTCCTGGCCGCTTATCTATTTTCTCTATATTTATAAAAAAAAGAACATATACTAAGCAAATGGTCATAAAAGCCTTTCAAAGATATTACAGATTGATCATTATAAATCTGATTTTAGTTTTTGCACTCCGATTGGCAGAACTTATCTTAATATCCGTACATCACAGATTAATTGGCATGTCAACTTACCCTCCCGGCATGTATTTCATACAATTTAAAACAACCGACTCTCAAATGAGCAGAAAGATAATCAAGGAATAATTTTATTTATAAAAAGAAATTTATTTTCATAAGCTTTATATCTTCCCTATCCTGATATCCGGGTAGGGAAATTATAAAGCCCGGGCTTAAATAGAATTCATATCAGCCTGGTCAGTTCTTCAATTGAACTACCTTATCATAATATATATCTTATACTTATGTTTTGTTATCATTACACCAACTTTTGGTGCCTATGACAAACAAATACTTTTTCAGCTGTCCACTATGTCTAATTAAAAACTTACAGCATGAAAAGAGTATTTGTTTTAGGACTGGCAATGGTTCTCGTAATTGCATGTCAGAAAGAAGATGACACATCTTCCCGAGGGACTTTCCCAAAAATTTTACCATTAACTTATATGCCGCTGAATGTGGGCGATCTGTTGCGCACGTTTTTTTTGTAATTTTGTTCCTTGAAATAAAAATTTGTCTTGTTTCCTGTTTCCACATAAAGAAAAATTATTATGACTGCTAACCGAATTGAACGACCAATGAAAAAAGCGATCTTCATGTTATTTTTTGCAGTGCTTATAAGCTGTAAGCAAAACAAACCGGCCTTAACTGACTATCCAATTGCACCTGTTAAGATAAATGACGTAAAACTTAACGATAATTTCTGGTTGCCGAAAATCAAAACCATTCAGAATGTGACCATTCAATATGCACTGGAAAAATGCAGAGAAGAGGGAAGAATGGATAATTTTTTAATTGCCGGTGGCAAATTGAAAGGAGAAACCAGGGGGAAAATGCCTTTTGATGATAGTGACCTTTATAAGATCATAGAGGGAGCTTCTTATTCACTGCAATCTTTCCCAGATAAAGATCTGGAAACATATATCGATTCATTGATCTCAATCATTGCCATTGGACAAGAGGAAGACGGATACCTTACTACCTGGAAAACGATTGATCCTGCCAGATCTCCGGCTCCCTGGGCTCCCCCGGGGGAACGATGGGAAAACCTGGCATCAAGTCACGAACTATACAACAGCGGGCATTTGTTTGAAGCTGCTGTTGCTCATTACAATGCTACAGGAAAACGAAACCTGCTGGATATTGCTTTGAAAAATGCTGATCTGCTGGTTGAAACCTTCGGTCCGGATAGAAATCCGGAGGTGCCGGGACATCAGATTGTTGAAACCGGATTAATAAAGCTCTACCGAATTACACACGAAAGAAAATATCTGGAACTCGCAAAACATTTTCTTGATCAGAGAGGAAAGCCTGAACTTCGCGAATTGTACGGAGCATATAACCAGGATCATATTCCGGTGACTGAACAGGAAGAAGTGACTGGTCATGCAGTGCGGGCAGTGTATATGTATGCCGGTATGACAGATATAGCAGCCTTATACAATGATTCCGCATATTTTTTTGCAGTAAATAAATTGTGGGAGAACATGGTGAACAAAAAAATGTACCTTACGGGAGGTATTGGTGCACGGCATGAAGGAGAATCTTTTGGAGATAATTATGAGCTTCCAAACCTTACAGCGTATTGTGAAACATGTGCTGCTATTGGTAGCATTTACTGGAATCATCGTTTGTTTTTGCTTACGGGTGATTCAAAATACTATGATATTATTGAAAGAACTCTATACAACGGGATGATATCAGGCATTTCTCCGGATGGCAATACATTCTTTTATCCCAATCCACTGGAATCGGATGGGAAATATAAGTTTAACAAAGGGGCCTGCACGCGTCAGGCGTGGTTCGATTGTTCCTGCTGTCCGACAAACTTAATCCGTTTTGTACCGTCCATTCCTGAGCTGATCTATGCCATTGAGAAGAACATTTTGTATGTCAACCTGTTTGTTGCGAGTGAGACCAGTGTGAATATGAATAATACTAAGATACAGATTGTTCAGAATACAAACTATCCGATAGACGGAAAGGTTAACATTATAGTTTATCCGGAACAGACAAAAGAGTTTACACTCAAAATAAGAATACCGGGTTGGTCAAGAAACCAGGTAACTCCGGGATCTCTTTACAAGTATTCAAAAGAAAATACCGGGAAGGTAATCCTCAGATTAAATGAAAAAGACCTGAATGCAGAACAGAAAAACGGGTACGTTGAAATTTCGAGAGAATGGGATTCCGGTGATGAGCTTGAGATCCTGTTGCCAATGACAGTGCAGCAAGTTTTCAGTAATGAAAAAGTAACAGGGAACAAAAGGCTTGTGGCATTAGAATACGGACCTTTTGTATATTGTGCTGAAGAGATTGATAACGATAACCTACAGGAGATTTATCTTGCTTCAGACATGAATTATAGTGTTAAGAAAAACCAGGATTTACCGGACGGCATGAAAATGATTGTTGCTACTGATAAAGATAATTCCGTAAACATTGATTTTATTCCTTATTATGCCTGGTCAAACCGGGGCATTGGGAGTATGAAGGTATGGATACCCTTTCAACAGAAGTAAATACATATTTGTTTTTCATCGACAATAATGTAATTTCCGCTTTTTAAAATATTTTATTGAGCATTATGTCAGTCGATTAACTTCATTTAATCAGTTCACCGATTCTTCGATTAATCAATGTTTAACGACCGAGCTTGCGAGCTCGACCCAGCCTGCCGGCTGGCAGGGAAGTTAATTAAATCCATCCATCACACATGCCTTGGTTTCGTTCCGTTTCCTAACGGAACGACTTTCTTTTTTGCTGATCAAAAAAGAAAGCAAAAAAATCATGGCTGATAAAAAATCCGGATAAATCTTATTGCTTGGCTCTTCGTGTCGTTCCGCTGACATTACACTTCCGCGGAACTTGAAAATCCTTTGCAACGAGCCCGCGCAATGATTTATTTGCCGGATTTTTTATAGGCCAGTCATTTCTTCATTCAATTGGTGATTGGTTAGCAATAAATAATCGCAGGTCGCAAATTTTAAGTTATTAAACTAACATCTCAAAGTCTCATTTTCTCACCTTCTCAACTCTTCAAGTTATCTCCTGTTATCAACAGTACAACATATACATCATTTAAATGATAGAAATACTAATAAAAAGGTCAACTCTATTTAGGCATCGACTTTTCGTTGTGGTCATGAAATATATATCAATACTTGTAACTTCTTGTATTATGTTGGTATACTTTACATCATGTAATCTTCCGGATTTTGAAACGAAAAGAAAGAATAAAGGCAAAAAGGTAACAGAATTACCTTATTTGAAAAAACTCGATAACGGATATCAACAACTTGTTGTAAACGGGAAACCTTTCATTATGCTGGCCGGAGAATTGGGAAATTCAACTGCTTCAGATGTGGATTTATTAAAAGCAATTATGCCTCGTTTAGAAGCGATGAACCTAAATACTGTTCTTGCTCCTGTCTACTGGGATTTGATTGAGAAAAAGGAAGATGAATTTGATTTTACCCTTGTTGATGTTTTGATCAATGAAGCAAGGAAGCATAACATGAAACTGGTGTTGCTTTGGTTTGGCAGCTGGAAGAATAGCATGTCCTGTTATCCACCTCCATGGGTGAAAGAGGATTATGAAAAATATCCGAGGGCAAAAAGCAGAAATGGGAAAGCGCAGGAAATACTTACTCCGTTTTCAGAGAATAATTTACAGGCCGATAAAAAGGCATTTGTAAAATTGATGAATTATCTGAAAGAGAAAGACGGGTGGTACAATACTGTTATTATGATACAGGTGGAGAATGAAATTGGTATGTTACCAGATGCAAAAGATTACTCAAATGCTGCCCTGGAAGCTTTCCGGAAAGATGTCCCGGATGAATTGATCGAGTATCTAAAAACAAACAACAGCAACTTACTTACTACTTCTAATGCCTCAGGAGGAGATTGGGAAGATGTATTCGGAAAATCATTGGCTACCGATGAAATTTTTATGGCATGGCATTATGCCCAATATGTAAATGAGATTGCCGGTGCAGGCAAAAAAACCTACCATTTGCCGATGTTTGTAAATGCGGCCCTGAACCGGCCAGGCTATAAGCCGGGAGAATATCCCAGCGCTGGGCCTCTTCCTCATTTGTTTGATATCTGGAAAGCAGGTGCACCGGAAATAAATTTTCTTACACCCGACATTCATATTGGAGATTTCGCACATTGGTGCAATGCTTACAGTCTGCCGGATAATGCATTATTTATCCCTGAAATTTCCAATCAAAGGCCTAACCATGTGAATGCTTTGTATGCCATTGGGAAATACAATGCATTGGGAATAAGTCCGTTTTCAATTGAATCTCTTGATAGTTCAAAACAGGAGGGATTACAACTGGCTCAAAGCTATGGGCTGATTTCGAATGCTCAAAAGATCTTTGCGGAACATTGGGGAAAACGAAGCATGACAGCAGTCCGCCTAACGAATGAAACAAATGGTGAGAAAATTGAGTTCAGTGATTACAGGGTTCTTGTATCACATGATTTCACGTTCAAATGGTCAGGGGAAAGAGAGAAATATAAGGTTTGGCCTGAGACAGGATGTATACTAATTGAGCTTTCTCCAAATGAATTCCTGGTTTGTGGAACAGGAATTATTCTGACATTTGAAGATCGTTCAGGCGATCTTACCGCCGGCATCTCAATGGTTGAAATGGGAACATTTGATAAAAAAGGAAACTGGAAAACAAAAATTACTCTGAGTGGCGACCAAAGTCATCAGGGCAGACATGTCAGAATTCCGTTCGGGAGTTTTCAGCTACAGAAGTTTACACTTTATAAGTACAAATAAAATAACGTGAGTTATAAGTTATAACTACTTGAAATAGCGATTGTCAGATAATTTAGCTTTTATTATCAATTAATTAAATGTACCTGTGTTTTTGTCGCATACAATGTCAAATCCTATGAATAAGATGGCAGATGCGACAATTAATAAGAACATGCATTATAACCTGGTGCGTTGCACCAGGCTAAATTATTTAAGGCTTTCAGCCTTTCGTGTTGTTTTGTTTTGCCTGACGGGCAAAAATAATTTAACCCATGACATCGCCATGGGTAATAGGCATAAATTAAGAATGGCGCATCTGCTAAGATATTTCAAAGGGACAATTTTGTATGCGCCATAACAGACATCCAATTCTGATTCTTTTCAGATAATTAGAGTTCGTAAGGAGCCACTAAATAAGGTTTCGAACACTCGAAGGCATCGCCCCGGATTATATGAAAAGAAGAATCTGGCGCATTCTGCTTGTGATTTCGAAGAATTTAGTCTGTATGAGCCACAAAGACATTGCATATTCATGGAAGATACCCATTTCTTATATCGAATTCACGTTAAATATTTTTTTGTCCTTGAATAATTCCCAATTTGATGTATCTTGGCGGGTGTTAATTCATATAATATTTAAAATTAATATACACCAGATCGTTAGATAGCTTTTTTTGTCATGACTAACTCTCAATCAGTTCGTAAACCCCGCATACAGGTAGTAGATGCAATCAGAGGATTTGCATTATTTGGAATCCTGATATTGCATGCCATAGAACACTTTGAGCTATGCAGATATCCTGAAACAAGTAGTGGTTTTTTGACATGGTCAGATCCTGCGATTTTCAAAGCCATGTTTTTTATTTTCGGAGGGAAGGCTTATTCCATGTTTTCCATCATGTTTGGATTCAGCTTTTTTATACAAATGGATAATCAGGCTGGCAAAGGAGTGGATTTTCGCATGAGATTTATCTGGCGCCTTATTGTATTATTTGTATTCGGGTATCTGCATGCGCTGATGTATCAGGGGGATGTTCTAACAGTGTTTGCCATTTTAGGTTTGCCCCTGGTGCTGATGTATAAACTGAAAAATAAAGTTCTCATCTGGCTGTCTGTTTTGTTGATGATTCAAATACCGACTTTGTATAACATTGTTCGATCTTATTTGAATCCTGAGTTTGTATTTCAACAGGATTGGAGCATATTTGAACGAGCTTTCCAAACATTTGCAGAAGGTTCTTTTCAGGAAGTGATAAGATTTAACAGTTTTTCAGGTCATTTGGCGAAATGGACCTTTACATACAATACCGGGCGTTATCTTCAGATGGTCGGACTTTTTATTATTGGGATTTTACTGGGGAGATACAAATTCTTTGAAAATATTGATAAAAACAAACGACTTGTATTCAGGATATTTGCAGGTAGTGTAATTGGCTTTGTGATTCTTTATTCCATTCAATTTGCTTTACCAGTACTTAAACTATATGATACTCAAACGGGATTGATCGGATCTCTGTCGACATCCTGGGCCAATTTGTTTTTCACTTCATTGCTTATGTCAGGATTTATTTTGATATACCTGGCATTCCGCGAGAGAAACAAATTCAATTTGCTGGCATCCTACGGAAGGATGAGTCTTACAAATTATGTGCTTCAACCTCTTATAGGGGTACTTATTTTTTACGGATATGGTTTGGGCATGTATCAATATATGGGAGTTACTATTAGTTTAGGGTATGGGATTTTGTTTTTTGTCCTGCAATTGCTTTTTTGCAAATACTGGTTTAGATATTTTTACTACGGACCCTTGGAATGGTTATGGAGAGCCATCACGTTCTTTGATTTTGGTATCAGATTTAAGAGGATACCTTCTTAAAAAAAGATTATTACCCAAACACGACCCCATGATGCAGTAAAAACTCTTCCGATTTTTGCCAGAGTTTTATCCCATTTTCCTTATTCATGGCTTTGGCATCCATTTCTTTTCTGCTCATAAGAAAAAGGTAATCAATCGGAGTATTTTGAACTTCTTTTGAGCATGCAAAATAGAGTACCGGTTTCACTGCTTTCTTTGGTGAGCGGAAAAAAATACCGAAAATGATCTTTAGCAAAGGTTTGAAGATTATAGGTGCTTCCCTTGCAATATTACTGTTTACAGGGCCGGGACACAAAGCAAAAACAGAACAGGAAATCTTGTCTCCGGAATTCAGTCTTCGGGACAGTTCATTTGCAAAAGTTGTCATCAGCAGTTTGTAATATCCGTACAGTTCAACGGTTTTACTCATGGAGTATTCCTTGTAGATTCCAAATCCGTCCCAATCATAACCTTTTGGATTTCTATGACTTTCGGAGGATACAAAAATTATTCTGGGGATATTTCCATTGCTCATGTGCAGCAGTTTGTTATCTAAGATCAGTCTGATTAACAAATACTTAGCCAGGTAATTTACCATGAACATTTCTTCGATACCTTGTTTGGTTTTTCTGCTTTTGGAAGGAACTACAGCAGCATTGCAAATCAGTACATCCAGTGCAACCGATGACTTTTTTAGCTCTTCTACAAGGGTTTTTATAGAATTCATATCGGCCAGATCAACATGTACCATCCGAACATTCTTATTGCCTGACAATTTTATTACCAGGTTTCCCTTTTCAGGGATGCCACTTCGACATGCCATCCATACATTTGCACCTCTTCCGGCTAGTTGTACAGCTGCTTCGAATCCCAGACCTGAGCTTGAGCCGGTAATCAATACATTTTTTCCGATAAGCAGTTCATCATCTTTCAGAGTTACTGTATTTTTTTGTTTACGAAACAGATCGATTATACCACTTGCTGTTGCAGTAAAAGGATTTGAATATCTTTTTTTATGTTTTCTGGTCATGGGTGTGGTTATGCAGTTCTGTAAGTAAATCGTAATACGAACAGACTTGTTTGTCAACATTCTCAGGGTTCAGGTTGAAATCTTCCAGACTATAAATATGAATTCCGTAGCGATTCGGACTGTTTAACTGATCTGTCTTTAAAAGCTTCTTATGCAATTCAGGAGAAATTGGTTCACCGTTCCGGTATATTTCACAAAGAATTTTCATTGGGTCAGATATCAGTTGATCATAGAATACATCTGTGAACTTTTCGTTTGGATTTGTCTTCCTGAATTCAACACCTTTTGAAAGTATATAGGCTGTTTTCCGCACCCAGTGTTGAGCTACTTTTTCAAGTGTTACTTTGTTGCTGAAAATTGACTGACTATGTGCCACCATACTCATAAATGAAGGCAAACTTTCATAAATACTTCTGTGTGTCCAGATGTAATGTACTGTACCGAAATATTTTTTTACCAGATTAAGGAACTCCATGTGATGGGGAGATTTTAACACCCATTTTTTTGCCGGATGCTGCCATTGCAATAATTTAAGCAATTTGACAGTATACTCATAAGCATATGACTGATCGATGTTCTCAAGCCATGAGGCGTATGAAGGAACAAAAGCAATTGCTTCAGGAGTAGTGCTTAAGAAGGTAACATCAATAAGAAGAATATCTTCTTCCGGGGCTTCATGTTCCACAGGATGTATGGAGAAAAATCCCGGGGCCATAAACCGTAATGCTTTTTCACTCATATGCGCTGCCTTCTTCCTCAGGTGGATTTCTTTCGGATCATCATTCATTGGGGCAGGGTTTATTGCTTCCCAACTGAGAAGAGTGCGATTTTCAGGATCTGCAGATAGTAGTCTGTGCAATTTGGTTGT
>Ga0315547_1000464_pt1 | contig 40903 bp, 24 predicted proteins | sample SalMarSW160240MG_2_FD_202542 | JGI IMG/M metagenome (GOLD analysis project Ga0315547, IMG submission 202542) | Salt marsh sediment microbial communities from the Plum Island Ecosystem LTER, Massachusetts, United States - Salt Marsh Sediment SW1601-240 ...
AGGAGCAGCAGTCCGTTTGACGTTCCCTCCGGAGCGGGGTAGGTGATCTCCGCCCCGTACTGGAATCCCAGCGGGCCGGAGGCGAGAAGGAAGGCGCCGAGGATAAAGGCCGAGATAAGTAGGAGGGGATAGCTTGTGGCGAAGGTGATTCCAATGAGGCCGGGAATTGCACCTCCGAGGGCCAGCAGAATGAAAGGAATCCTCCTCTGCAGGCGGTCGGAGAAGGGAGGGATGACGACTGCGCCGACGATTCCGCCGATCACCATAAGCCCGCCGATCAGGCCCGCCTGCTCGATCGAGAATCCGCGTGGACGCACGATGTCTTCGATCCAGGTCGTGACGGCGTTGAACAATCCCAGTCCGATAAAAAAGAGAACGAACAAAAGGATGAATTGACGATTCCGAAACACGCTCTTCAATCCGTCAAAGACGAGTGACCGTTCTTCGGGCCCCACAGGCTCCGGCGGGCGTTCCCTGGCAAGGACGGCAAAGACCGCTATGATCGCCATCGAGACTGTGCCGTAGATCATCAGTGCTGTCGGGATGCTCGATCGTTGTACGAGCATCGGGGTGATGGCGAGGCCGGTGAAGATGCCGGCGTAAATCGCGAGCGATCCGAGCCCGGCGGCGGTTGCCCGTTCGCGCATCGGAAACCAGCGGCCGGCGATCTTGGTGATCGCGTTGAGAATAAAGGGCTGACCGACGGCGATCCCGATCTGCGAGACGAGAACCCAGGTATAGTCGGCGGCGAAGACGCCGCGTAGAAGGCCGAAGAGTCCTGTCAGCACCACGCCGATACCGACGCCGACACGAATCCCGTAGGTATCGATCACCCATGAGGCCGGGATCGACACCACGATGAACACAATCATGAACACCATGGACAGAAGTCCGATCGCCAGGTCGGAGACACCGTAGAAACCGGCCGCCTCTCCGGTGATCGGGGCGAAGCTGATCCACATGAGCTGGTTGATCGCGACGACCAGCATGAACACTCCGAGCATCACCCAACGGTATTTGAACACTTTCATTGATCCATCCATCATCCCTCCTCTCTCCGGAATCGGTGGAACCGGCGAATCCGGGAGCCCGGCTCCTCGGCGCCTCTGTCCGAATGCCTCATCGCCGTAATAAAACCGGGCACGTCTTTTTTTTGAACCTCAAAGACACCGGATATTTTCCGTCATATCAGCTGATACAGGCTTGAAGTGAAATTATCACGGCCTATATATCCTTGTCAACGCGTTGGCGTTATTCTGGTGGTGGCTATTTGATTCTACAGCAGTTGGAAATCAATCATTTGTAGATAAAATTGTAAATAAGTTGGGTAAAAAGGTTAGATGTAGAGAAATAATAGGAAAGGAATGTTCATTTGTCTTAAAAAAAACAGAAGTGCTATGAAAAAAAAGAACGTTCTGATATGATTGCCCAAACCCGGAGATAATGGGGAACAAAGAATGTCTTTTCTGAGATCTTCCTTCTTTAAAAAATATCTATTGCCGGGCTTTGTCTTCCAGTCGGTCACCATAGCCGGAGGATACGGCACCGGGCGGGAACTGGTGGAATTTTTTCTCAACTACGGACCACTGGGTGGGCTTTTGGGGATGTTGTTGGTCACGACCCTGATGTGGTCAATCATACTGGCCGTATCCTTCGAATTCAGCCGGAAGTTCAAAGCCTAAGATTACCGAACCTTCTTCAAGAAACTGCTCGGGCCTTTCTGGTTTCTGTTCGAGATCATCTATGCCGTACAGATATTTCTCGTGCTTGCCGTCATCGGATCGGCTGCCGGAATCATTCTGAGGGATAACTTCGGAGTCCCCTACATGGTCGGCGTTCTCATCATATTGGCGGCCGTGGGTTTTTTGACCTTCAAAGGAAAGGGCCTTATCGAAAACTTCCTCTCTGTGTGGTCCATCATCCTTTATCTCGTCTACGCCGCCTTTTTTGTGGTTGCCCTTATTAAATTCGGCCCTATCATTCAAAATAATTTCGCATCCGGAATCATTCTTCCGAAATGGGCGTTGGGAGGATTCAAATACGCTCTCTACAACCTAGGCACTGTGCCCGCGGTCCTTTTTTGCCTGAACCATATCGAATCCAGAAAAGAAGCCATCACAGCAGGAATTTTTGGAGGATTTATCGGAATTATCCCAGGGGTGTTGTTTTTCGTATCTGTTGTCGGTTACTATCCGGGAGTCCTGCCGGAAGAGATCCCCGCCGTCTTCCTGTTGCAGAAGGCCGGAGTTCCGGTGTTGTTGATCGCCTTTCAAATCGTTCTTTTCGGGACGCTGATCGAAACGGGCACAGGATTCATCCACTCTGTGAACGAACGAATCCGATCCACACTTCGGGAAAAAGGGAAGGAACTCTTGCGCTGGCAGCGGCCGTTGGTCGCCGTGATCATGCTATTGACAGCCTTTGGCATCTCAACTTTCGGGTTGGTCGATCTTATTGCAAAGGGCTATGGGAGTGCCGCCTGGGGATTTCTGATAGCCTACATTATCCCGATTTTGACATTGGGAATCTACAAACTGGTTAAATCAAGACGATAAAGCAAATGTTATGTCATCGCGAGGAACGAAGTGATGAAGCGATCTCCGGCAATTGCATCGCGGCGCTCGCAATGACAGAGAAGTCGCAATGACACGTTATATGTATTCGATCGTGGCTTGGGGGTGATCTCGTAAGCCACTCTCACCACATTCGCCAGTTCAGCCGTTATCCTCCGCGAAATCGTCATCAACGTTTCCCAAGGTATGGGCGTCGGCTCAGCCGTTAGGGCATCCCTGCTCTCTCACATCCAATCGTACTATTCAATTCTAAATTACTTTATACGATTTTATTTAAATCAGTATCTGAAACGCTTATAGATTTAGCAAAAATGAGTAGAAATCTCATCAGAACAAAAAATGAAATTCCTATGTTTAACAGCTGTTTACTTTTATGAAATTGACATGTCCACTCTTATTAACCAAACGAACATTTTCTCTATTCCAAAAAGAATGGATTGATTCTATGAGAAATAAAACCGATAATTTTTTCTCAAGCGTTAAAAATAGGCAATGTTATAATGCATAAACTCTTATCATTAAATGGCCACTAAAAAAAACGATGCGCGTATCATCTGAAATACCAACCGGACCCTCAATAGATATATTCAAAGCATTTATACCACTTACTTGTAATCTCACATTATGATGAATAGCTATGGTTTGATTGTGTAACAAAACAATTTCATCTGGATAGGCAATAGTTCTATTCCCATAACGCAGAAAGATGTTAAATTTAAGATTTTTTGTTGTAGTATTTCTCAGAGTGTATTCGGCTGTCGCAATAATTTGTTGAGCTTGCCCATCGAACCAATCTTCATTGCAATCTTCTGGAATATTTATACCAGCTGTTCCTCCCTGATTTATTGTCTTAACATTCTGACCATATCTGATAGTAAGTACCGCAGGACTCGTTACTACATCCCCATGATCAATTTGATGATACCAAGTATGATTAAAATTAAAAGTTTTTGAACATACTATTTCACCACTCTGCCTTTCCCAGATCTGAATTTCAACAGTGTTGCTTGTATATGTCAGCGGCTCATTATGATTTAAACTTCCATAGAAAACATCAATTGTACTGGATTGGTCCTTAGCAAATGGAATACCTTGCGATGTACAGCCTGGATAATGAAAATAAATTTTGTCATGACTTGCTTTGTTGGGAACATAGGCAGCAAGACAATACGTTACTGGATGTCCAGCTACCTGAAGCGGCAGGGGAAAAGTATAATCAACTCGAAATGTAACTTTACTGGATGTGTTATAAGTAGGATTGATTGCTTTTATTGTGCAAAATGGACGCTGTGCTTGAATTGGCTTGAGTTGATGGACAGGCCCTATAGCCTTAGTTGCAACACATATTTTAATTGTAAAAGAATCACTATTATCAGACACTGCATTATCAATAGTTTTGACCTTAACCACATAGGTTCCAGTCTGAATATCCGAAGGGATGGTCCATTGGTAAGCGCCATTATTGGCTGTGCTATTTGTTATTGTTCTAATTAGTGAGTTTCCATTAGATGAATAAAGTTCCAATTTTACATTGGCATTCATGCTGCCTGATTTTGTCCAGGTTATAGTATATTCTTTACCTTTGCACCAATTGTCTCCTGAACTAGGTTTAGTAACAGTAATAGTCTGAGAATAAAGCAATCCAACCGATACCAATAAAATAAACCCAACTAAAATAAGTTTTTTCTCCCACATAACTTTTTTTTGCATTTTTGTCCTCATCTTCACCTCCTGCAAAAAAATGTATACTTCATTCTTAAAATTGTCAAGAAGTAATTCTAATAATTTTTGATACTTGATTACACTCTAAGGACCGAGGACGGGCCATGCTATTTTATTCATAATAAAAAAGACAAACTCACAGTTAGGTCCCATCGTTTAAGCCCTTTTAGCTAGTAATAATGAAAAAAATAAAGCAAAATGCTCGCCTGCCGTTTCTATCGGCAATTTTGGGAATTAATCAGTAATTTTATGATAATCTTTTTTATCTGATTATTTAGGACACGAATTCAGAAACGGGGTGAATCACTGCCTTAAAATAAATGTGTTATTCCGTTCATTAGATTCATCAACCACGTGTCCGTAGTCAACCGTAATTTTAGTGTCTTCAGTATAATCCCATGGAAATTGTATCTGGGTGCTCCCATGTTGATTTATGTAATCTATATTACTCTGACTGAGCCCCAGCACTTGCGCACGCTTCCCCAAAGCATAAATTTGAACACTCAAGGTATGCGGATCATTTAATGAAATCTCAGAATTTTTCCAATTTTCATTCTTTATTATAAATCTCAACCAACGTATACCGCCATCAGACTCAATTCTCACATCAGACAAAGTTAAATCAGGCTTCTTACTTAAGTATTTAAGAGGTGCACGAGGTAAAAGATGAAATCCGGACTTCAGTAGTGTGAAGGAATTTTGGCTCTGATATGTATACTGCATACTCAAAGTTGTGATTCTGATTTTGTAGCCAGAACCCGGTGTTGCCATACCACCCTCATACTTACCCGCTTTCCACGTAATAGCTAGATCACCGCTACCTATATCCAATCCCGAGAAAATTGTCCCTATTTTTGTCCCATTCTTTAATAGGTCTATTCTCATTTTTTTACTGGAATCAAATCCTATAGATCTCCATCCTATAGTTTTATCCGATCCGATAGCCCATCTCTCTCCCCCATTAGGAGTTCCTATATCGATGTTTAAAGTCCAAACGAAGGAGTTGTTTCCTTCATTTGATTCGCTAACCAAGTTGTTATAATCGACTGTTACTTCAATATTATTAGAACCCGTGTCTTCCCAAAGAGGACGAAAATCAACCAACCCGTAGGTGTTGAGTTCCACAATCTCGTTATTGTCGAAATATATGATCTGTTCATTACCTTCAACAAGGCGATACAGTCGCACACATAACCGATTAGCTAGGCTCGAGTCTATTTTGGCAGAAGGACTCGTCCAATTCATATTCTTTATTCTAAAAAATAAGTGATGTTTTTGATCAGCCATAATAACAGTATTCACATTTGTAACAACCAAGTCAGGGAGCACATCAGGATTAAGCAAACCTTGTGTAGACGGTTGCTCCGGCTTTATATTTTTGGGACAATTTAGTGTTTTGATTGTTAAATCATTATATACCGGTCTTTTTTCTAACTTTGGTTTTAAGATTTTCTGTTGGGATTTTTGCTGTGAATTAACTAAACCTGTAAATATTATAAATATAAAAAGTAAAATAATAAGAACTCTTTTTTTCTTCATTTTTACCTCCATTAATAATATAAAAAGAAACATAAAAAATATCAACAAACAATAAGATAAGAAGTTCCTTTTTGTTTCTTTATCTTACTGATGGTGTTCAAATGATTACAATGGATTTTCGCTCTATTATGCTGAAATTAATGAAGTTAGACGAGCTGAATATGGCAGCTGAAGGAAGAGTTGAATATATATGAAAATCGAAACACTATGACTTCGAAGTTTATTCTTTATCCCCATTATCCTGTAATTTTTACTGACATTCTCTTTTTATTTTGCATTCTTCCTTGACAGGATATTTTTATTTCCTTTAATATTGTTTAGAAGTTGAAAGAACCCAGATTTAGCAAAAATGAGTAGAAATCTCATCAGACCAAAAAAGGAAATTCTTATGTTTATCCGGCTGAAAGATTACGCCTATGGAGTGACAATCAGAGATCAAATAAAAAGGCTGACAGGAAGAGAGTATTTGTATAGCACGCTTTACACAACTACCGGAGGGATAAATACGGCCGCATGCAGGCCTATCTTTGGTTGTGGATGCAGATATTCAAATCCATTCCCGCCTTTCTGAAATTTATACGACCTGGACTTTTATCATGTTAAAAAATTTCCTAAAGATAGCTTTCAGGATTCTGAGAAAAAACCATATTTACTCATTTATCAATGTATTCGGCCTCGCTCTGGGCATAGCCAGTTGCATTTTAATCTATCTGTATGTGCAGAATGAATTAAGCTATGACAAATTTCACCATAACAGGGAAAGCCTCTATCGGGTGTACATCACCGAGGATCCTCCTGAACGTGATGCCTTTTCATACGTTGAAGCTCCTTGGAACCTTGCGGAAGCATTGGAAACTTCTTTTCCTGAAATAAAGCGAGCCGTTCGTTTGGTTATACGGTCGGATGTCATTCGTTATGAAGATAAGAGTTACACACAGCGCTACCATCTTGTGGATCCGGATTTTTTTGAGATGTTCACTTTTCCGCTGCTCAAGGGCGAAAAAGGCACCGTGCTGCAAAACATCAGTTCTGTCGTTCTCTCCGAGAGCTTCGCGAATAAAATTTTTGGCAATGATGATCCCCTGGGCCGGCAGCTTTCGATTAAGCTTGGCAATGAGTTTCATGATTTCATTGTCAGCGGTATTGCTCAGGATGTTCCTCCCAATTCCAGCATTCGATTCGATATGCTGATCCCCATCGATAATGTGCACAAATACATCAGCAACCGGGCGCTGGATAATTGGTTCAACGTGTTTTTCGAGACCTATGTGCTCATGGCCTATCCCCTAGAAGCTCCTGATACCGAGGCAAAACTCCAAACGGTAGTCCGAAATCACTATCCGGAGGAGAGTTCAGATATGGTGACCCTTCATTTGCAGGCCATGACCGATATTCATCTGGATCCGGATTTGCCATCCGGATTTGAAGGAACCAGTGATCCGTTATACTCTTATATTTTAATGGTTATAGCGATTCTCATACTCGGTGTGGCCTGTGTCAATTTTATGACATTATCGGTGGGACGTGCTGCCACTCGAACCAGAGAGATTGGTGTCCGGAAGGTCCTGGGCGCCGTGAAATCTCAACTAATCGTGCAATTTCTGGGGGAAGCGGCTCTCATGAGTGTGTCTGCTCTTTTTATTGGTGTATTACTCGTCCATCTGTTTCTTCCTTCCTTTAATGCCATGATCAAGAAGGATCTTTTTTTCTCCTACAATTTCTGGACATTTGCGTTTATGCTCGCTCTCATGCTGTTCGTGGCAGGCATCGCGGGGAGCTATCCCGCTATTTTTCTTTCTCGATTCCAGGCTGTCGAAGTCATGAGCAACAAACCGCGGGCCGCCGGTGTCAATCTGCTGGTTCGCGGTCTTGTTCTGGGGCAATTCGCCCTCTCGATCGGGTTGATCGTATGCACGCTTACAATGCAGGATCAGTTGCGCTTCTTGATCAACAAAGATTTGGGTTTTGATAAAAATCATGTCGTTGTGATCGAAAATCACAGTGCGCAGGATCAGAGTCGCCTGTTAGTGGAGCGCTTCAGAAATTCAGTGAAAACGCGTAAGGAAGTACTCGGCGTTTCCGGTACTTCCGCAGCTTTTGCCCGGGATTGGACGGTGATGGGTTTCAGGTCTGATGATGGTTCATTTAAACAATTTTACCAACTCACAGCGGATTATGATTATATCGACACTTTAAAAATTGAAATACTGGATGGCCGGAATTTTTCAAAAGAATTCCGAACTGATGAGAGTAAAGCCATCATCGTCAACGAGGCACTGGTCGATTATATGAACTGGGATTTTCCGATTGGAAAGAGCCTTCCCGGCATAAGATTCCCTCCGCACCGTGTCATCGGTGTCGTAAGAGATTTTAACTTCGAATCGCTGCACAATGCCGTCGCCCCGGTCATCATTGTTCTGGATCCCACCACCCTTCTCAGGGGGATCAATGATATTTCCACTTCATATTCACCATTCTTGTTGAATTTTATCAACGTGCGGATAAGGCCAGAAAACATCCAGTCAACCGTTGCGATGCTCAAAAAGACTTGGAAAAATATCGCTCCCGGACATCCCTTCCTATTCAGTTTCCTCGATCAGGATGTCCAGCAGCAATACCAAGAGATTCAACGATGGGGTGCGATCGTGAGGTATGCGTCAGTTTTTACCATACTGATTGCATGCCTGGGTCTCTTCGGGCTTGCCACCTTGACTGTCGCCAACCGGACAAAAGAGATCGGCATTCGAAAAATCCTGGGTGCTTCTGTGTCCAGTGTGGTTTTCATGCTCACGTTTGAATTCGGAAAACTTGTGATCTTGGCCAACATTATTGCCTGGCCGATCGCATTTTTTATAATGAGAAAATGGCTGCAAGATTTTGCATTCCGTACCAGCTTGAGTTTGGATAAATTTCTCGTATCAGCTGTTGTGGCCTTAACCATCGCCCTAGCGACTGTCAGCTATTATTCCGTGAAGGCGGCACTCTCCGATCCTGTTAAGACCATAAAATATGAGTAGATCCGCAGCTTTCCCGGGATGTTCTTCACCCATAAAACCGCCTACATTTTGATCGCGAAGGGGAATATCCGGATAGAGAGGAGCGATTGGTGGCCGACACTAAACGGCAAAAGGATACTTTGTGGTCAGCAGAACAAAACCGGGATAATCTCCCCCTTTAAGGTCTCCTATAACCTGCGTTCATCGAAAAAAAGCGATATACAAGATTTAAGATCACCCAATAGTTAATCCTAAAGGACGATCTAATCTTTTGTGTCCCACTTGAGAGGCTCATTCATTGCTTTAACCTGCTTCAAACATTGAAACGTAATTAAAGTTGGACTATTATAAGGCTAGCCTACTCTAAATGAAAAATAAAGAATTAGCCGTTATTTTTTCCAGGATTGGTGACGCCTTGGAAATTAAGGGAGAGACAGGATTCAAGGTTATCGCTTACCGAAAAGCTGCCCGTATTCTCGGGGATCTAACAGAGGATATTGAAGACATCTCCAAAGAAAAAAAACTTCAAGAAATCCCTGGAATCGGAAGTGGAATTGCAAAGAAAATTGAAGACTACCTCAATACTGGCCATATGAAAAAATTCGATGAGGCTCTCTCAGATATTCCGGAAGGCCTGCTTGAACTTTTAAATATCCAGAACTTGGGAGGAAAAACTGTACATCTGGCTTACAGGGAGCTTGGAGTGAAAAACATTGAAGATCTCAAAAGAGTTATCGAAAATGGGTCGCTCGCACGCTTATCCGGCCTTGGGGAAAAAAAGGTGGAGAACATCAAAAAAGGCATTAAAATCTATGAACATGCCCAAGAGCGCATCAATATTTTTGAAGCTGCAAACATAGTGGAAGAGGTGATCGATTATCTTAAAGAACCTCCTCACATCGGTCGAATATCTACTGCAGGTTCACTCCGCCGAATGAAGGAGACAGTGGGAGATATCGATATTCTTACAACTGGCAAAGACGGTGCAAAAATCATCGATTACTTCACTCAATTTCCCTTGGTGACTCAAATTCTTGCCATGGGAAAGACAAAAGGGTCGGTTATGATAAGCGCTGAAAAAGGGGAACGCCAGGTTGATTTGAGGATTGTGGATGAATCAGAATATGGGTCTGCACTTCAGTATTTTACAGGCTCGAAAGCCCATAATATTAAACTGAGGTCCCTGGCCAAAGATATGGGATTAAAGATTTCAGAATACGGTGTTTTCAGGGGTGAGAAAAGAATTGCGGGGTTCAATGAGGAAGAAGTCTACAGGGCTCTCAACCTGGCTTTCATTCCGCCGGAATTAAGAGAAGACAGAGGCGAGATTGAACTGGCCTTGAAAAACAATCTTCCAAGGATAGTGGAATCCAATGATATAAGAGGGGACCTTCATGTCCATTCTCAATACAGTGATGGCAGTCTGTCTATTGAGGAGATTGCTGCATCCGCGAAAGGCCTGGGCTATAAATATATTGCTGTGTGTGATCATTCACAGTCGGTGAAATACGCCAATGGTTTGAGTCCAGAGCGTCTTAGGACCCAGATAGATGAGATTGACAGGATCAACAGGCATCTTAGGGGCATGAAGATCCTAAAAGGAACAGAAGTGGACATTCTCAAGGATGGTAGGCTGGACTTTCCGGATGAAATCCTTAAAGATTTGGATATCGTTGTGGCAGCAGTTCACTCAGGATTTAAAAGAAACGTGACAGAGAGAATGCTTAAGGCAATGGAAAATCCATATGTCACCATAATCGCCCATCCTTCGGGGAGGCTCATATCAGGGCGAGAGGGTTATGACGTTGACCTGGAAAAGGTCATCGAAGGAGCACAGAAGTTGGGAATTGTGCTGGAACTTAATTCCTATTATGACCGTCTGGATTTAAACGAATTTTACTTAAAGAAGGCCAAAGATAAAAACATAATGATCAGCCTGGGGACTGATACTCATCATGCCGGTGGGCTCGAAATGATGCGTTTTGGCGTGGGGATTGCACGTCGGGCATGGCTTGAAAAAAAAGATATTATAAACTGCTTAAGCTATGAAGATATCCGCCATAGGTCATTCAAACAGAAGCTAGGAATATGAAAGCATTCACGGAATAGACTGTATTGGCTGGGAAGCAGGGATTCGAACCCCGATTCCATGATCCAGAGTCATGTGTCCTACCATTGGACGACTTCCCAGCGACTTTGACATGATAATAAATAATCCGAAGATTTTCAATACATTACCTTTGTTCCGTTATTAAACCTGAATTATTCACGAGTTGAGCCTTCTGCAGAAGTTGGTTGGGTAGGGGCACAGCTCATCTTATGAAATTGTGGTTTTCCCCCGACCCAACCTACCACACGAAAGCGTAGTAATACAGCAGATAGAGCTAGAGCACTCTAGGCTGGATCTGTGAGGGGAGAGAGTGGCCGCCCGCACAGCCTAAGAGAGGTTGTACGGGAGGATGAGTGGCGTGGGGACAGGAATATCCTGACCCAATCTAACCAAGATCCAACCTATTTAAAAAGCAGTTTGACAGCAAACAGCAGATGGCAAATATAGGATGCCATTGTAAAAAGCAGTTTGACAGTAAATAGTGATGGTGATAATATTTTGCATCTGATGAAAAAACCCTGGGTTCATTTGAGCTTTGTGTTTATCCTGACATTAGGTTTTCTCTATTTTTTCTTTAGAAGTGTCGGATGGAAAGAGGTCCTGAATTGTTTGACTGATGTCAACATCATCATTTTTGTCGTTGTTATTCTTTTAACACCTTTACACTTCCTCACCCGTGCAATCCGCTGGCAGTATCTCCTAAAGCATGAGAAACGCGGTGTGACTTTATTCAACAGATTTGCAGCTAATGTGATCGGTTTTACGGTTACTTTTACTTTCCCTGGAAGATTGGGAGAAATAGCCAAGCCTTTATATTTAGCTAAAAAAGAGAACATGAAAAAGGGATTTGTCCTTGGGACACAGGTTGTTGAGAGAATTTTTGATATTTTAGCCATGTGTTTTCTATTAGCGGTTTTTCTTTTTTTTAAGTCTTATTATGCGCCCTACTTCAATCCAGATAAGGAGACCTATTCCATTTTGACCTTTACGGGAATAGCTGCAGTTGCATTTGTTGCTTTTATTCTCATTTTGATTTTTTCTATATATTTTTTCAGAGATAAGACCCTCTCTTTTATTACACGTATCCTGAAGTCTCTGCCGCAAAAAGTTTCCAGTAAAATTCATGTACTAATTGAAGAATTTATAGAAGGGCTGAAATTTTTCCATTCTATTGGGAATATACTTATATATATGCTCCTTTCTGTTATTGTCTGGCTTGGGATTACCTTTTTTTTCTGGATGTTTTTTTTCGCTTATCATGTTTCTGTTCCTTTCTTTTCTCTTATACCTTATATGTTCCTGACAATGGTTGGTGCCTCTATTCCAACTCCTGGAATGGTTGGAGGATTTCACTATTTCAGCAAGCTTGGCCTAACTTCTTTTTTTAATGTTGATCCTAACTTGGCAGTTGGAATGACAATTGTGATGCATGCGCTCCAGCTTGTAGTGACTTGTATAATTGGATATGCTATACTCTGGAAAGATGGGATTTCCATGTTTCAGATAAAAAAATTAAGAGAAGAGAGTGAACAATGAAGTGTCCATATTGTGAAAATCCGGAAAGCAAGGTTATTGATTCACGGGAAAGCAAGAACGGCATTACTATTCGCCGTCGGCGTGAGTGCCTTTCCTGTGAAAAAAGATTTACGACCTATGAAAAGATAGAGGAAATTCCTTACATGGTTGTAAAGAAAGATGGAAGAAGGCAGCGTTTTGATAGCCAAAATATAATGCGTGGGCTGCTCAAGGCCTGTGAAAAAAGGCCTGTTCCTGTAGCAAAACTGGAAGAAATTGTGGAAGAAATCGAGTTAAAACTCCAGGAAAAACCCGATAAAGAGATCGCTACCTCTGAAATCGGGCAGTATGTTATGAGCAAATTGAAAGAACTGGATAAGGTAGCTTATGTAAGGTTTGCCTCTGTTTATAGAGAATTCAAGGATGTTTTAGAATTTAAAAAAGCATTAGAAACTCTTTTAAAAGAGAAATAAAATAGCCTCCCGGGAAATAAATATTATAGGGACAGGGAATATAAACAGAAGATGGGAGATATTATGTTATTGAAAAAATTTTATGAGAATAAATGTGGGGAATAAATATGGAGAAAAAAATAGCCGAAGAGAAAAATAACAATGACGACCCGCCGGAAGATATAATCGGAGAAGAAGGGCAAAAACTCAACATCCCCAAGCATCTGCCGGTACTGATGTTGAGAGATATTGTTATTTTTCCTTATATGGTTGTTCCCTTGTTTGTGGGTAGAGAAAAATCAAAGGAAGCTATTGAGCATTCCATTTCCTCTCACCGGATGATTTTTCTCCTGACTCAGAAAGACATAGAGACGGAAAATCCAAAGAGCGAAGATGTATATGAGATGGGAACAGTTGCATTGGTCATGAGAATGCTGAAACTCCCCGATGGAAGAGTAAGAATTCTGGCACAGGGCCTTATAAGAGCCAGATTGGAAGAGCTTGAAGAAGATAAGCCTTATTATAGGGCCAAAATAAGTGTGATTCGCGAATTGGAAGAAGAAAAAAAATCTATAGAAGGTGAGGCCTTGATCAGGAATGTCCGCGATGGACTTGACAAGGCCTTATCGCTTGGGAAAAATATCCCCCCTGAAATCATAATCATTGCAGCAAACATCGAGGAGCAGGGGAGGCTGGCTGACCTTACCGCAGCTAATCTGGATTTAAAAATTAAAGAAGCTCAGAATCTTCTGGAGATGATTAATCCTTTCCAGAGGTTGAAAAAATGCTATGAACTGTTGACCAAAGAAATTGAGCTTCTGGATGTCCAGTCAAAGATCAGCAGCGAGGCTAAAGGCGAAATGGATAAGCTCCAGAAACAGTATTTTCTTAGACAGCAAATAAAAGCCATCCAGAAAGAGCTAGGTGAAGGTAGTGAAATTCAGGAAGAGATAAAAGGCTATAAGAAGAAATTAAGAAGGTTAAAAGTGTCTGATGAGGTAAGACAGGAGTTGGAAAAACAGATCAGTCGCCTTTCCCAGATGCATCCGGAATCAGCGGAAACCGCAGTGGTTCGCAACTATCTGGATTGGATGTTTGCTCTTCCCTGGAACAAACGCACTGCCGATAATCTGGACCTTCGCAATGTTAAAAAAATTCTTGATGAGGATCATTATGGCCTGGATAGAGTTAAAGAAAGGGTCCTTGAATATCTGGGTGTGAAAACTCTTTCCAAAAAGATAAAAGGCCCTATTCTTTGTTTTGTAGGTCCTCCCGGAGTAGGGAAGACTTCTCTCGGCCGTTCAATAGCAAGGGCACTTGGGAGGAAGTTTATTCGCATTTCCCTGGGTGGTGTGAGAGATGAAGCAGAAATCAGAGGACATAGAAGGACATATGTTGGAGCAATGCCGGGAAGGATTATACAGGGATTGAGACGCTGTGGTTCTAATAATCCTGTATTCATGATGGATGAAGTAGATAAAATCGGAGCTGATTTTAGAGGTGATCCTTCATCTGCACTTCTGGAAGTGCTTGACCCTGAACAGAATTTTTCTTTTAGAGACAATTACCTTGGTGTTCAATACGATCTGTCCAAGGTTATGTTTATCACTACCGGTAATCTTCTTGATCCTATCCAACCGGCCTTCCGTGACAGGATGGAAGTTCTCCGCCTGCCAGGTTATACAGAAGACGAAAAACTTGAGATAGCTTTCCGCCATTTGGTGCCGAAACAAATTGAGGAAAACGCCCTGAATAAGAATTTGATTTATTTCACAAAGGGTGCTGTAAAAAAAATTATTTCTTTCTTTACAAGGGAAGCAGGAGTCAGGAATCTTGAAAGGGAAATTGCCTCGGTGTGCAGGAAAGTAGCCAGGAAAGTAGCCGAAGGCAAAAAACATCTGACCAGGATCACATCCCAGAACATCGAAAGATACTTGGGCCCGCCAAAAGTATTCAGGGACCAGCTGCAGAAGAAGAATCGTGTTGGTGTGGCTACTGGTGTTGCATGGACTGCTGCTGGAGGAGAGATACTTTTTGTGGAAACAACGAAAATGAAGGGAAAAGGGAACCTTACTTTGACTGGTTCCCTTGGTGATGTCATGAAAGAATCTGCTCAAGCTGCTTTGAGTTATGCAAAATCTAATTCTAAAGGGCTTGGTATAGACAGCCAGATTTTCTCCAAAAATGATTTCCATATACATATTCCAGAGGGCGCAATACCAAAAGATGGTCCCTCTGCAGGAGTGACTATGCTGACTTCTTTAATTTCTGTCTGTGCTGACAGAAAAATCAGATGGGATGTAGCAATGAGCGGTGAGATTACATTACGTGGTAGTGTTCTACCGGTGGGGGGAATTAAAGAAAAAGTTCTGGCGGCCCAGCGGTCTGGAGTAAAAGAGATGATTTTACCTCTGGCTAACAAGAAAGATTTATTTGATATTCCAAAAAAAATAATGAAAGAAATGAAATTTGTTTTTATAGAAGATGTAAATGAGATTATTAATGCTGCTTTGGTGAAAGATTCTGGTGATTAAACCTGAACTCCGGCATTCTAATCAAGTGTGTTAGTTTTTCTTTATGAAACTACAGGGTTTAAAAGAAAAAGAGCTTATTTCAGAACTAAGGAAGGAGTTTTCTGTATCGTGCCCGGAATTGACAGTTGGTATAGGCGATGATGCCGCTGTTATTAAGGCAGGAAAAAGCTTTTTTATTATCACCAAAGACCTGCTTGTTGAAGATTTTCATTTTGTCTCCTCCTTTCATCCTCCCTATTTTCTTGGCCGGAAAAGTTTAAATGTTAACTTGAGTGACATAGCAGCAATGGGCGGTGTGCCCAGGTATGCGCTTCTCGGGTTGGGCTTGCCAATACAGATAGAGCTGGATTGGCTGGAAAAATTTTTCGCAGGACTGAAGTCAGCAGCAAAAGAAGAAAAGGTCATTCTTATTGGAGGAGATATTTCCCAGGCAAAAAAAATTACAATATCTATAACTGCTGTCGGAGAAGGGAAAAACATTTTAAAACGAAGTGGGGCAAAACCGGGACATCTTCTCTTTGTTTCAGGCACTTTGGGTGATGCCAGGCAGGGGCTGCTGCTGGCAAGAAAAGGATACAGTATTGGAGATGATAAAAAAGCAGATACGCTGCTAAAGGCTTTTCTGGACCCTGCTCCTTGCGTTTCGCTTGGATGCGAACTTTCCCATCTTATGTTGGCTTCTTCCATGATAGATATCAGTGATGGTTTATCTGTAGACCTGGGCCATATCTGTGAAGAAAGCGGGTGTGGTGCTGAAATATATTTGGAAAAATTGCCCATCTCCACTGAACTGCGTTCCATGCAGAGAAGGGCTTTTTGGTATGCTCTCCACGGTGGAGAGGATTATCAACTTCTTTTTTCAATCCCACCGCAGCAGATCGATTCAATTTCTAGACTGCAAAAGAGATTCAGGATTACTCAGATAGGCAGGATAATTGAGGGGAAAGATGTTTTTATAGTGGATAAAAGCGGAAAGAGGAAAAAATTAATGGAAAATGGGTATCAGCATTTCAAAATGCGGTGAGCCATATCTGATTCAGGACGAAAGAGGCTAACTTTGGAGGAAATTACCTTCATACAATACTACCGAGGGCCCTGACTGAAAGACTTTCTCTTTTTCCCATTCTACTGTTAGGTTCCCCATGGATGTTCTTACCTTCACCTTTCTTTCCGTCAGATTTTTAAGGATGGAAGCTACTGCAGCAGCACAGGCACCACTTCCTGAAGATAGAGTCTCCCCTACACCTCTTTCCCAAAAAAGGACTTCGATTTCTTTTCTGTTTGAGACTCGTATGAATTCGGCATTTATTCTCTTTGGAAAGAAAGGATGGAATTCTATTTCGTATCCTATTTGATGCCATTCGATTCGAGCAGGGAAACGGTCGAAAAATATACCGCAGTGGGGATTGCCGAGTGAGACCAGGGTAATATGGTGGACCTTTTTATTGATGGAGAGTGGATAGTCGATAATTTTTTCATGAAAAGTTCCATCATCAAAAGGAATATCTTTGGAGCTTAAATGGGGAATTCCCATTTCAATTTTAATGTCAAAGAAATTGTCTTTCCGTTTGAGGAGTTCACTTTCGCGATTTCCTACGGTTGTTAAAAAAGTGATTTTGGGAGACTCGATTTTTTTTTGATAGTACAAATATGCTGCCGCACATCTCAGGCCGTTTCCTGATACTTCTGCTTCGGTCCCGTCAGCGTTGAAAATCCGGAAGTTGACGAACCCCATGCCTTTATCCTTGACAGATATTAACAGCAGGCCGTCGGCTCCGATTCCTGTATGCCGTGCGCATATGCGTCTTGCAAGAGTAGCTTTTTCTTTAATACAGGGATTTTCTTCTTCGTCAATTATCAGGAAGTCATTGCCTAGTGAATGAACCTTGGTTATTTTCATTCAGGTATCCTTAAAGTAACGATGAATTCTTGTGCTTGCCTATTACTTTCCCTGCTGATGAGCAGCATTATTGATTCTCCGGGAGAAGTTTTTTTCAAAATAGATTCCAGTTCTTTTGCGCTCCTGACTCTCTTTCTATTGGCTTCAAGAATAATATCTCCGACTTCCAGGCCTTCTTTTGCTGCCTCGCTGTAACGTCTCACTTCGGTTATTATTAGGCCTTCTTGTGTCTTGTAACCGTAGCGGTTTGCCAGGCGGGGAGTTAATTCCCTTACTGATAAGCCTATATCCTTTCCTGAAGAGGAAGTTGTTTCCTGTTCTTTTTCGGATTCCAATTCTGCGATTTTTACTATGTAACTTTCTTCCTTGCCATCACGGATAACTGAAAGTTTAACTTTTGTACCGGGCTTGATATCGGCAATTTTAAACATTAGGTCGTTAGGATTTTTTACAGGTTCGTCATTAACTTTAATTATCACATCGTAGCGCTCAAGTCCGGCTTTGTCAGCAGGAGTGCCCTCTTCAACCTGATTGATCATGACTCCATTTCTTGACTTTAGACCGAGATTCTTTTTTGTTTTTTCATCAATAGGATAGAGCCCTCTAACTCCCAGATAGCCCCGTATTACTCTTCCATTTTCTTTCAGTTGTATGACTACTTTTTTTGCCAAACTGGAGGGAATGGCAAAACCGATCCCGATATTTCCTCCAGTGGTAGTTGATATCAAACTATTAATACCGATGACCTCGCCCTTGGTGTTTACTAGAGGACCACCGCTGTTTCCGGGGTTTATGGCAGCATCGGTCTGAATATAGTCCTGGTAAGTCGGGAGGTTCATTCCTGCACCAAGCTGTCTGCCTTTTGCGCTGACGATTCCGGCTGTGACAGTATGTTCAAAGCCTAGAGGATTTCCTATGGCAAGAACCCATTCTCCCGCATGTAATTTTGTTGAATCTCCAAGCTCAGCATAGGGCAAATTTTCTTCATCAACCTTAAGTAATGCCAGATCGGTGCTTGGATCAGTGCCTACAATCTTTGCAGTGTATTCATTTCCCTGAAGAGTAGTAACGGTGACTTTAATAGCTTTCTCTGCGATGTGATTGTTTGTGATTATATAGCCATCTGCGCTTATAAAGAAACCTGACCCCCTGGCCGAAGAGCGGTATTCCTGTTCTCTCTTGGGGGGAGATCCAAAAAATCTATCCCAGAAATCATCGAAAAAGAGATCATCTCCAAAACCGCTAATCTTCCTCGTTACTACCTTCTCGGCTTCAATTCTCACAACGGCAGGGCTCACTTTTTCAGCGATTTTTGCAAAGTCTAGATTTTCTCTCGGCTGGGAAAGCGAGGAAGCATATAGATTAGCAGATGAGTTCTCTAAGAAGTTATCAGGCGAATTTTTCCCAGGGGAATAAACAAGAATCAGGCCTGTTATGATTATTCCGAGCACGAAACTTAATAAAGCTATCAGTGGAGTTTTTTTCATTTCTCTACCTCCAAAAGTATACTTTAAAGTAGCATAATACTATTAAAAATTCAACCAACTTATCGGGGACGGTTCTATTTTTTTCCCTTACCTAGCTTTAATTTCTTGATATTTCAGAGAAAATAGAACCATCCCAGAAATATGGTAAAACTATCAAGAAAGAGGAAAAGTTGCATAATGCCGACTAACTACTGATTGACTACCAACTGCCGACTGTATACTGATGACTGCCTACTGAAAAACTGTACCTGGTACATTTTTCACTGCCTCTGAGTTTTTTATCTTTCGACTGCTGATTACCAACTGCCTACTGGCTGCAGGATAAGTTTGAACTTTTTTGTCTTCTATTATATTATCCTTTATATTATCCTTTACTGCTTACCTTTTAAGATTCTGGGTTTTAAGGCCAAATGAGAAAAATGGGATATCGCTTAAAGAAGGGAATTCTGATTGTTTTTGAAGGTATAGATGGGACAGGAAAAACTACTCAAGCTGAAATACTGCTGGACAGGCTTCGAAAGAAAGATTTTGAGACAGTTTATTTTCAGGAGCCTTCTATGGGTAAGTGGGGCCGTGAAATTAAGAAAAAAGCAGCCTTTGCGAATTCAATCACGCCAGAGGAAGAATTAGATCTGTTTCAAAAAGACAGGAGAGAAAATGTTGAGAAAAACCTGAAGCCTGCTTTGGAAAAGAGAAAAATTGTTATTTTAGATAGGTATTATTTTTCGACCATAGCTTATCAGGGTGCAAGGAGGATAGATCAAGGATTTATCCGCAGCATTAACGAAGAGTTCGTTGTAATGCCAGATCTGGTTTTTATACTGGATGTTGATGTAAAAAAAGGCCTCCAGCGTATAGAGACGAGAAAAAAAAGGGACATCCTTTTTGAACAGGAAGAATATTTAGCCAAAGTAAGAGAAATATTTAAGAGTTTTAAGGGAGAAAACATCATTCATATAGACGGGCATAAATCTATAGAAGAAATATCTAATGAGATAGGAGCAGTCGTTTTTAAATACCTTGATTTTCTGTCAATATAATCTTAGCTTCTCGGGGACGGTTCTATTTTTTCCCCTTACCTAGTTTTAATTTCTTGATCTTTTAGAGAAAATAGAACCGCCCCCAAAATATTCTGTCTACTGAAAAACTGTACTTGGTACAAGTAAATACGTACCTGGTACATTTTTCACGGCCTCTGATTTTTTTATCTTTCGACTGTCTACTGCCGACTGGCTGCTTGCTCTCTCTTGTAGATATCTGCTATATTCTAAGAGTAGAAATGAAAAATAAATTTGTCTTAAAGATAAAGAAATTCAGAATTAAAAAATCGAGCTTAAAAAAATTAAGAAATCTCAGCAGGAATAAATATTATAAAAGAGCTTTCCTGGCCTTTATTTTTTTATTGGTGTGTATTTTTGGAGCACTGCTTGGATTTTATGTCGGGGTTCTGCGGAATGTTCCTTCTATCTCTAAACTCGAGGAATATAAACCAAACATAATTACTTATATCTACTCTGATGATGGAGAAGTCATAGGAGAATATGCATTACAAAAAAGAATTGAAATCACATATGAAGAAATCCCTGAGGTTTTGAAGAATGCAATTATTGCAACAGAAGACCCGAGGTTTTATAACCACCATGGAATTGATTATAAGGGTATTTTGCGGGCTGTTAAAGAAGATATTAAGCTAATATTGAAACCGAGAAAGCTTCATGGGGGAAGTACTATTAGCCAGCAGTTAGTGAAACATCTTTTTCTTTATCCAAAACAGACTGTACGGCGGAAACTGAAAGAAGCGATTCTTGCCCTGCAGCTCGAAAGGAATTATTCCAAAGAAGAGATACTGACCATGTACTGCAATCAATTTAATCTAGGGCATGGTGCATATGGAGTTGAAGCTGCATCGCAGTTATACTTTGGTAAGAATGTCTCAGAGTTGAACCTTGAAGAATCGGCTTTGATTACCGGTATCTTCAGGGCGCCCACTTCTTATTCTCCCTACAGAAATCCTGACCTGACATTGCGCCGCCGCAATCATGTCTTTAACCGTATGGTCGAAGAAGGATTCATAACAGAAGAAGAAGCCGCTGAAATCAAGAAAGAGCCACTTAATGTTCTTCCTTTATACCGGGGAGATTCTGAATTTGCTGTTTATTTCAATGAAGAAATCAGAAGATATTTGTATGATAATTACGGCAAGGATTCTCTTTACAGAGAAGGGTTGAAGGTCTATACAACTTTAAATACAGAGTACCAGGGATACGCGGAAAATGCTGTAAGGAAATGGCTCCATGTTCTGGATAAGAGGCAGGGGTGGAGAAAAGACAAAGAAAACTTGCTGGATATGGGGATTGAAAACCTGGAAGAGCTGGAGAAGCCAATACAAAATCCCGTAAAGAGTGAAAAGCCTGAAAAGTTACTGATGGATTGGCAGAAACCTTCTATTGAAAAGGGAGGGGTAATTGAAGCGGTTGTCATGTCGGTTGAGACACGCAAGGCGGATGTTAAGGTGAAAGATTATATTGGCGAAATGACGAATAAAGATATTGCTTGGACCAATACAAAAAACCTGAAAAGCCTTATTAAGAAGGGAGATATAATACATGTTAGAGTCAATAACTTAGATGAAGAGAAGAAAGAACTCCTTGTTTCTCTTGACCAGGAACCGCTTCTTGAAGGGGCTTTTCTTGCTATCGAACCCCAAACGGGCCAGATAAAAGCCATGGTGGGCGGATATTCTTTTAAGAGAAGTGAGTATAACATTACAACTCAGGCTTTAAGGCAGTGTGGTTCGGTAATAAAACCCATACTTTATACAGCTGCCCTGGAGAATGATTTCACACCTGCAAGTGGGATTGTTGATGAGCCTACAGATTTTGAAGACAAATGGTCCGGGGAATTGTGGTCTCCTCCAAATTACGATAAGAAATATAAAGGACGTGTTACTTTACGTAAAGGCTTGGAAGAGTCAAGAAATATTGTTACGGCAAAACTTCTGGAATATATCTCGCCTCAGACTGGGGTTAATTACTGCCGTAAATTCGGAATTACTTCGACGATTTATCCTTATCTTTCTCTGGCATTGGGAGCCTTTGAGGTTAAAATGATTGAGCTGGTTTCTGCTTTTTCCACTTTTCCAAATAAAGGGATTCGTATAAGACCTTACTTCATTACACATATAGAAGATAATGATGGGAACATTTTGGAAGAAGCCAAGATCGAATCAGATGAAGTAATATCTCCCCAGATTGCATATATAATGACTTGTTTACTTCAGGGCGTTGTGCAGAGAGGGTCTGCTCAAGCAGCAAGGTTCCTGGAGAAACCTTTGGCCGGGAAAACCGGGACTACTGATGACTTTTCCGATGCTTGGTTTATGGGTTTTTCACCTTCGCTTTGTGCAGGTGTTTGGGTTGGCTATAAAGAGGGGAGGATAACAATAGGTGACCGGCAGTCAGGTGCTGTGGCTGCTCTTCCCATATGGATAGATTTTTTTCAGAGAATCATTGAGAAAGAGAAAAAAGAAGCAGAGGAAGCAGGAGAAGAAGAACCAATACAGGAAGAATTCGAAGTCCCATCCAATCTTGCTTTTGTGGAAATCGATAGCAAGACCGGCTTACTGGCTACTCCGTTCTGTTTGTTTCCTATGATGGAAGTTTTTATTCCAGGAACAGAGCCGAACAGATTCTGCTCTTATGAAGATCACATGATGACTTTGGATTATTATGAGACTTTAAAAGAGAAGAAATAACTTGAGTTGAGTGTCACTATTTCTTTTTGGTTTTGCTGGAGCTTGAAGAAGAACGAGTGCGGGAAGAAGAGGATCTTCCTGTTGAGGATGAAGTCTTGGAACGTGAAGAGGAGCTAGAGCTTACTTTTCTAGAAGAGGAAGTGCGTGAAGAGCTTCTTTTGATATATTTGCTGCTTCCGCCTGAAATGTAATTATACAGCCGGCCGAGAGTGGAGCGTGATTTTCTTGTTCTGGACAACTCCGAGTATTTTTTAATGCTGATGTTTGGTGAGGAAGGATAGCCTGTCTTTCTCGTGAGAATGTTCCTTTCATTTGATGGTTTGAGATTCCGCACAGTGCTTTTTTTGACCTGTACTGAACCCTCAGTTTTAATCTTTCCGTAATTGGAAGTACTTGTGCGTTTCATTTCTTTAAATTGAACCGCACTTTCTTTATTGTGAAGAAAGACCTTTTTCCCTTCGAGCTTCTGTACTGCAATTTCGCTTTTTGTAAGCTTGATATTCGGCCCTTTGTTGGTCATGCTGATTTTGCCGAGTTTCTTTATCGAATCCTGAGTTAATGCAACTTTAGAAACGTTTCTTGCTTTAAGCTGATTCTTGTGGATTACAGTAAGAGCTCTGGAATTATAAGGGTAGTATCCTGTGTACCTGCTATAATACATATTATTGTAGAGGTAGCCAGGATAGCCATAATAGCTCAAAGGTGCCCAGCCGTAATAGTCATATCCATAGTACCAGCTTACCCAGCCAGGGCCCCACATTGAAGTGGGAATCCAGTACCAGCCAAGGCCTACCCCCCAGTGCCATCTGCCGTAGTGATAAGTTGCCCATCCCCATGGTTCGTAGGGAAGCCAGGTCCAGCCTGCTAAAGGAGTCATGATCCATCTGCCGTTGTAGTAAGGACGCCAGTTTACTCCTACACCGCCAGGAACCCAGACATATCCATATGGTGGGACATAAGTCCATTCTCCATTCGCGTCTAGTTCATTTTCAAAATCTTCAAGTTCCTCGGGAAGATAAGCATTTGCCATATGTTTCCGGGCTTCTGATTCTCTGTTTTCGCTCCACATGTCAAAACTATCATCAGCGACTGCCATGAATCGTGTTGGCTGGGAAGTGAAATGGCCGTTGATTACTTCTAACCTGTGCGCCTCTTTTATCAGGGCTGATCCGGATTCTCCGGCTGCTTCCACCAATCCCTCGAAAACAAATATTTCTGTTTCAGCGTTTTCTCTTACATCAAATCTATACAGACCCACATTTAGAATGTAAGTAGAGACATCTGAACTATGGATTTCAATAGTTTTTTCTTTCTCCAAATTATAAACGCTTAAATAAATATTCCCAGACCAAAGCCGGACCTGAATGAGGTCATCTCCCTTTTTTGGCAGGTTTAAAAAGTCTAATTTTGTATTGTTGTCCAAACGAATATAATTTCCTTTTCCCAGATATATTTCTACTCTGCCGTCTGTTGTCCCGATTCTGTCACCTTCTGAAATCGGCATGTTCACGATGCTTTCTTCGTAAGTGAGTTCAGAAGCCCTCTGGACATAGGAGTTTCCAGTGACATAGCTTAAGCGTGCAAATGAGTTATTGGTATATGTAATTTCTTCTGCCCCCAATGTAGAAAGGAAGAAAAGAAGAATTATTGATGCAACTGCAATTTTTTTCATTTTTCTTCTCCTTTTATTCTAATTTTATCATATATTATGCAATTGTTATGCCAACTTTTCTCCTCTGATTTCGGGAGTTTTTTTGTCCTTAATAGATGACGAGTGATACATTATCAATACACCACCTGAATTATTCATAAAGAATGCCGGCGCCTTTTTTTAACTTTAGTTTTAGATAAATACAGGCCATGATCGAGTATCTTTTAATGTCTCCAAGAGAGCGGATTTTGGAAATAATTCTTGGAATTTTTCGGAATATCCTGAATTTTCCTCCACTTAATGACCAGCGAAAAAGTAGTTCGCTGATTTGAGCCCAATTCAGCTTATCCACAAAGAGCGGCACTTCTCCCTGGGCAGTTGGCAGAGTGACTATCTTGGAACGATATTTTTTTGCCCAGGAAAAATCTTTGGGCAGGATTCCAAGCTCCTTGGCTGTTTTTTCGAGCGGAGTCCCCGGATAAATGTGAAGAATAGCAATGCTTCCTTCGATTTTATCTTTATATTGTTCGATTATTCTTACGGTTTCTCTGGCTTCTTCCCATGTTTCAGTGGGATGACTGAAGATGAAAAAGGGGTTTGGAATGACATTAAGTTCAAGGCACCATTGAACTACATTATGAAAGTCAGTGATGTTTATTTTCTTATTTATTATTTCGTTGCGGATTCTCTCAGAACCTGCTTCGAGGCCAAAGGAGAGATGAAATAACCCCGCCTTTTTCATCTTTACAAGGAGGGGTCTGTTGAAAATGTCGATCCTTATGTCACATTTCCAGAAGATGTTGAGTTTTCTTTCAATAATAAGGTCGCATATTTGTTCGACTCTTTTGGGGTTAGCGTTGAAAGTGTCATCATAGAAAAAGATTACTTTGATTCCGTATTTTTTAACAAGAAACTCGATTTCATCAACGATATTCTGGGGACTTCTCATCCGGACTTTTCGTCCCCAGTTTATAGGGGTTGCACAGAAATTGCAGTTAAATGGGCAGCCACGGCTGGTCATCATGTTGACTGCTGGAAGCATGCCGTGGCCAGGAACTCCGAATAGGAAATTATATTTTTCAAAAGGTACGAGATGGTAAGCAGGAAAAGGAAGACTGTCGAGGTTTTGAATCGGAGGGCGGGAAGGATTTGTTTTAATTTTGCCGTTAATCCTTAAAGAAATACCGGGAACAGAAGCGAGGGATTCGATGTTTTTGTCCTTTTCAAGGGTCTTGCAAAGCTCGGACATAGTCATTTCCCCTTCGCTTCTAACAATGATATCCAGCTCTGGAAGGTGCTCAAGGCAGTCTTCTGCGGCCATGGAGGCATGCGGTCCTCCTAAAATAGTAAGTGCTTTGGGTAAAGCTTTCTTGGCAATTTTTATAAGTTTGAAACTTAAAAAACGATTTTCAGTAGTTGATGTGACTCCAATGATATCCGGGGTAAAAGCCTGAATCTCCCTTCGGATTTGACCCCAGTTTAACTTAAGAATGTCTGTTGGCAGTATGCGGACATCATGTCCTTCGTTTTCCAGTACTGCTCCTATATAAAGAAGTCCTAAGGGAGGCATTGATGACCCTTTAGACCAGCGTTCGGCAAAATACCCTCCAGGCGGGATTAATAACTGGACTTTCATTTTCTCTCTTCTGCCTCCTTTTTCTCGAGTTTTAAAGCATAAATGTTTGTGATGTTGGGCTCTGGCATGGTTGTCCCATAGATATAATCGGCAACTTCCATAGATTTGAAATTGTGCGTAATGAGTATGAACTGTGTCTGCTTTTTAACTTTTCTCATTAGATTGAGAAACCTGGTTAAATTCGTTTCATCCAGAGCCGCATCTACCTCGTCAAGGATACAAAAAGGAGCAGGTTTGTAACGGAAAAGGGCAAAGAAAAAAGCCAGGCTTGTTAAGCTTTTTTCTCCTCCTGATAAGAGATTCAGGCTGTTTACTTTTTTCCCTGGTGGTTGAGCAATGATCTCTATACCGCTTTCTAATGGTTGAGATGGCTGGCTTAATTTAACTTCTGTACGGCCTCCTTCAAACAGGAGAGAAAAGACTTCCTGGAAGTTTTTATTCACTTCATTCAAAGCTTTCTGGAATTGACTTTTGCTTTCCTGGTCAATTTTTCTGATGGCTTCCTTGGTTGAATCAATAGATTCGCGGAGATCTTCATTTTCTTGAGTGAGGAAATCGAAGCGTTTTTTCTGGATTAAATATTCTTCCTCAGCCAGGAGGTTTACACTTTTAAATTTTTGAAGCTTTTCTTTGGCCTCAGTTAATAATTCCTCTATATCACGCTCAGTTTTCTCTTGAGATATGTTTTCATTTTTTATTTCTCCTGCCGTTTTTTTAAGTTCTTGCCAGCAGGATTCTTCAAGATTGACCATGTCACGATCTTTCTCAGCTTTTTTTATTTCCTTCTGGACTCTTTCTTCCTTTTGTGCCTCGTATTTTTCTCTTATGCTTTTGATTCTTTCTTCATTTTCATGCTGCTCATTAAGAATAATGTTCATGTGGGATTCATTTTTAAGTAATTTATTTTCTTTCTCATTATTTTCTTTTTCAAGAGCCACAGCGGTTTTTGTAATCGAATTGATGTTTTCTTGAATCTTCATCTTCTGTTTTTCAGAGAATTGAATTTCTTTATCTAAAGATATAATTCTGGCTTCGATAATTTCTTTCCTTTGATTAATTTTACTATACCGTTGATTCAAGTTTTTTATCTTTTCCTTAAGTATATCAATGCTTGATTTGACCTCAAAGAACTGTTTCTTACCGTGCTCGCTTTTTCCCTGGAGTATGCCAAAAGTATCCTCTTCCTTTTTGATTTTTTCTTTCAAAGATTCCTGTTCCTCTTCAAGTTTTTTAGATCTCAGAGAGATTGCCTCGAAATTGTTGATTAGATCCTGCTTTTCTTCGGAAAGGATTGAAAGCTCTTTTTTTAGAATGGCTAGATTAGCTCCGATTTTTTCTTTCTCTCTTTGTTCATACTCTTTTTCTTTTTCTTCCCCGGTAATTTGTGTTTCAAAGTGGGCGATTTCTGTTGATTTTATCTTTATCTTTTCTTCAAGCTTCTGTTTTTCATTGTTTTTCCTAGTAATTTCAAGGTTTATAGGTGATATCTCTTTATCAGTCAGTACAATGTTTTCTTTTAGTTTTCTTATCTCTTGGGTAAGAGCAAAGATCCCTTCTTTTTTCCGTCCTGATTTCAAAAGTCCGGAAGATAATAACACTTCACCACGGACAGTGATGAAATTGATTGATGGATAGCTAACCCAGAGTTCTAAAGCTGTTTTTATGTCATCGACAATAGCAGCTTCGCGGAGTTGAGGGAGGTAATCTTTGATTTTTGGGTCTGGCTTGACATGTGCTTTTAAACGGCCAACAATACGTTGGTCTTGATATGCTTTTTCAAAAACCCGCTCTTTTTTTCCGGGTGAAAAAAGAAGAAAGTCACCTTTTAATTCTCTTCCAGCGAAATTTTTCAGGAAATCTTCTGTGTGGATGAGAGAAGCTTTTGATTCTTCTTTCCACAAAACATCTATTAAAAGGGCATGTTCGCTATCAGTTTCTATCAAATCGGCCAGAACCCCCAATGTTCCTGGAAAAGCAGCGTCACTATGCTGGCCTTTTTCTTGAATTTTCTCTAACGCATGAAGGTGATGAAGGGCCTCGTCTTTTTTCTGCCTTAGCTTTTCCAGTTGGGTTTGAAGATTATCAATACCTGATTGAATTTTTTTTAGTGAATTTTGTTGTGTTTTAAACTGGAGTTTTTTTTCATCCAGTATTTTCCAGCTCCCAGTAATATCATCAGAGGATTGTTCAAGCTTTTTTGTTTTTTGGAGAAAGAGGTTATGATTTGATTCTATCTGAGCAGAGAGCTTTTCTTCCTGGCGGAGGGTCAACTCTAATTCCTTATCAAGTTTGACCTCCTCGTTTCTTATCTCTGTATATGAAGAGAGTTTGATAAGATGTTCATTTCTTAAAGTTTTGATTTCTTTACGTATTGACTCCAATTTTTCCCTAGAAGCCTGTTCTGCTTGATTTAGGTCCTTTAAATCATTTTCTCTTTGTTCAAGAGTCTCATTTAGGACTTTAAGATTTTTTTCTATTTCATTTTGCTCTTTTTCAAGAGATGCCAGCTCCTGCTTGAATTCTTCTCTGTTTTTTCTTGCTCTGCTGCTTTTTTCACTGAGGGAATCAATCTGCCTCGATCCATTTTCTTTTTCTGATTTGAGCCGTGAAACCTGTGTCTTTAAAGCAAATAGATCTTTCTGTGCTTCCTTATTGAATTGTTCAAATTCCCACACTTCTTTTCTTTTTTCAGCAAGATTTTTCTCTTCGATTTTTAGTTGTGCAGTGATTTCGTTTTCCCGGCTCAGGCTTTTTCTGTAAGAAATTGCGGTTTCTTTACGGCTTTTTTCAAGTTGGTCAATTTTTTCCCTGAAGAGTAGGAGTGTCAGCTCGCGGATTTTTTCTCTTAGTTTTCTATATTGTATGGCAGCATGAGCCTGTCTTTTTAGGGAGTTTTTCCCTTTTGACACTTCGGCTATGATGTCTTCTAACCTGATCAAGTTTTGCTCAGTCTCTTCCAGTTTGCGCTGAGTATGCTGTTTTTTATCTTTGTAGTAAGCTGTGCCTGCAGCTTCTTCCAGCAGAAGTCTTTTTTCTATTGGTTTTGAAGATAGGAATTGACCGATACTCCCTTGCTCGATTACAAAATAGGCTGTTTCCCCGATGGATTTTTTCCAGAGTGTTTCCTGAATGTCTTTAAGCCTGACAGCTTTGCCATTCATCCTGAATTCGCTTTCGCCTGAACGGAAAAGACGGTGATTAATAATAAGTTCGTCTTCGTCATCCCCTAAAAACAGGGTGACGTCTGCCATGTTCATCGGTGCTTTTTTTAGGTTTCCGTTAAAAATGACATCGCCGCTTCGTTCTCCCCTTAAGGATTTAAGTCTTTTTCCCTTAAGAACCCACAGGAGGGAATCAACGATGTTACTTTTTCCTGTGCCATTTGGACCGACGACAGCAGTTATTCCCGGATGAAAGAGGATCTTCGTCCTGTCGGAGAATGATTTAAAACCTTGAATTTCCAGTTTTTTTATGTTCATTGTCTGTTGTCTGCTTAAGGCTGTAATAGTAATGGATTTTATATGCTTGGGGCAAGCATTTAGTGTGGGGACAGTTCTATTCTTTCAATATAAAGGGTTCTACCATACAGCCACTTGCTGTGGTAATGGAATTCTTCTCCATGGTCTGAGGTAATAATCAGCAGGGTGTTGTCATAAATGTTCAGTTCTTTAAGCAGGCTAACTATGGGCTTTATCAAAGTTGCATCTGTGTAACTGATCTCCCCATCATAAAGTGCGATATATAAAGACATAATCTTGACAGTTGATACTAATTCTATTATTTTCTATGTGTTCTGAAGTAAGAACTGACAAAGAGCCAGTGTAGCTCAGAGGTAGAGCAACTGATTCGTAATCAGTAGGTCGAGGGTTCGACTCCCTCTGCTGGCTCCACCTTATCCCCTTATTTTTCAATAGTTTTCCTCTGAGTACAGTTTTAGCCATAGTATGCTATTTTAAGCTATTTTTACCACAAAATGGCAAATGAGTGGCAAATCTGTATTGAATTATGTCAAAGGTAGAGTAGCAATCTTACAAACCGGGGGTCACTGGTTCTAATCCAGTACCGCCAACCATACCAGTTCAGGCCTCAACTCTATAGACATGTCTAACTTCAAATTTTTCTCATATAAGAATGGTTTGACACTCTCCCCTTAGATTTATATCCTAGTACCGTATTATTATAAGTAAATTGGCCATAACAAAACAGGGAAAGATCAACAAGGACAATAAAACAAAAAGATCAATATAGACTTGTCCATAAAATCCTCGGCTGTGATTGGACCCCATTATCATTGGTCTGGATCGAGAAGTATGTTAGAATAATGGTAATTTGCCTGAGATGGCATGATATATCACCGGAAAAGTATGAAGACTTCTAGCCGGTAGAGGAGCAGTCACATGGCTAAAAGTAGAGACAAGAAAAGAGTCCAGGACAAGAAGAAACCGAAGAGAACCTTAAAGGAGAAGAGGAAAGCGAAAAAGGAAAAAGCCCAGGCATTGGACCAATAATTGCCTGCTGCGGATTCAATGGAACCTGTTTCCAGCTTCCAATCTCCAAATGTGGAGGCTTTAGCCGGAAGAGAAAAGAAAAGGTGGAATAATGGATACGACGCGAAAAAGAAGAGAGAAAAAAGAAAAATATTGGAAAAAGACCAAATCTAACAAGAACAAGGACCAAAAGAAAACAACTCCGGCCAAAAAGAGTAAAAATAAAAAATCCAAAGTGAAGCTGACCATTCCTTCCCGGAGGAAAGCGGGAAAGAAATAGCGATTTTAGCACATTTGTTTAGCGGAGCAAGTAGCCTTAAATCACCGCTTTGTCACTTAACAAGTATCCACGGATAATACTCAGATATCAAGGACTTTAAAAAGGGGGTCGGACCATGCTAACTTTATAGTGGCTTGGCGGATTCAGACCAAAATGAAGGGCAATTTAAGGATCAAGCAATTGAGGTTCCGATTGATAAATATTATCGGACTGCTCCCCTGATTCTATCTGAATCAGATAGACTATGTAAGATTGTGACGGAATGATTATCCCTGGTGCGTCAGTCAGAAGCTGACGTTTTTAGGCCTCTTGTTTTCTCTTCCTCGAACGGCCTTGGAAAAGAGAGTAGACGACAGGAACAACAACCAGGGTGATCAGTGTTGAGCTCAATAAACCGCCTATGACGGCCCGGGCCATCGGTGCCTGAGCTTCACCGCCTTCTTTGAGCCCCATGGCAAGGGGAATCATGGCCATGATGGTTGTGAGCGCCGTCATCAATATTGGACGTAAGCGGCGCCGGCCAGCCTCTTCGATCGCCTCTCGTAAACCCATTTTATCTCGGCGCCGGAGAAGGTTTGTGTAGTCCACGAGCAGAATGGCATTATTAACCACGATGCCTCCCAGCATGATACACCCTATGTAAGACTGGACGTTGAAGGTTGTACCGGTGAGAAAGAGCATTAAAACGACGCCGATAACGGCCAGGGGAACTGAGAACATGACGATAAACGGATCACGAACTGATTCGTAAAGCATGGCCATGATCATAAAAACCAGCATTATAGCCAGGATAATACTCACTAGAAGCTCCCTGAATGCCTTCTGTTGCTCCTCGTAGTCTCCGGTGAAGCCGATGCTGAAATCACTTGGAATGGGAACAGAGCGAAGGCCTTCACGAATATCGGCTATAACTGAGACAAGGTCTCTTCCAGCGATTTCCGCCGAAATAGTAAGAACCCGTTCCCTGTCCCTTCTTTCAATTCGCATAGGTCCTCTCTGAGGTCGGACATTAACAACATTCCTTAAACTTACTTGCTCTCCGTCTGCATTGGTCAGAGTAAAATCAAGAATATTATTGATATCCAATTTTTCCGAGTCTTTAACCTTAACCAGGATTCTGTACTCACGTCCACCTTCTCGGTACTGGCTAGCCTGAGTTCCCATCAGAATAGTCTGGATAAACCCTCCGATCTGACTCACCGAAAGTTTCATATCCGCGGCTGCCTCCCTGTCTATGTTAAAAAGTTCCTCAGGGTTTCCTATTTCCCGGCTGAGTCTGACATCTGTAACTCCATTGACGTTTTCGGTTATTCTCTTGACCTGCTGGGCCAGCGCTTCGCCGGTTTCCAGGTCATAACCACGAATTTCGACTTGAACCCTTTCCTCACCACCACCTCCTCTCCTCCCGAACATCATCTGACCTCCACTCACCCGGGTCCGGATGATGACTCCCGGAATGCTAGAAAGTTTCCGTCTAATATCCGAAGCGATTACCTCGCTTGATCTCGAGCGCTGGGATTTGGGATTGAGCTTAATGGTGATATTTCCGCTGTTAGCGCCGGACCGCCAACCCCCGCCGCCGCCTCGTTCTTCAATGCTATACAGCTCCGGAACTTCCTTCTTTATGATTTCGGAAATCATTTTTAACTTTTCATCCATGACACCCAGCCTGGTTCCCACTTCCATCTCAACCGTAACCCGCACCTCACCTTCATCTGTAGAGGGCATGAATTCGCTTCCTATAAAACGGATGAGTACTATACTTCCAACCAGGAGCAAGGCCGTTATTCCCAATACCAGAAAGCGGTGATCGAGAGCATAATGGAGAAGGTTTTTATAGTAGTTTTCTAATCTTCTGAAAAACTGACGGATAAGGACAACGGCTTTTTGTTTCCATTCTATAGGATGGGGATTGCCCAGCCGGGTCGGTTTGAGAATGCGACTGGAGAGCATTGGGACTAAAGTCAGAGCAACAAACAGCGAACAGATGAGAGAAAAACTGACTACATAGGCCAATTGCTTAAACATGATACCCGACATACCACGGATAAAAACCATGGGTAAGAACACAGCAATAGTTGTAAGAGTACTGGCAATAATGGCTGCGGTAACTTCATGACTGCCTTGCTCAGCAGCTTTGAAAGAAGGAACCCCAGAATCCTGCAAGCGGTAGATATTTTCCAGGACGACAATGGCATTGTCGACCATCATCCCGATCCCGAGAGCCAGTCCGCCTAGGGTCATGATGTTCAGGGTGAACCCTCCAAAATATATCAGGGAAAAAGTGGCGATAATGGAAATGGGAATGGCAGTGGCGATGATCAGCGTGCTCCGAATATTAGTAAGGAAGAAAAGAAGCACTAAGACCGCCAGGATTCCACCGTACAGAGCTGCAGAACCCACATTACTGATAGCATTTTTTATGAATTGAGAGCTGTCTCTAGCCGGGATTATCTGGATTTGAGGAATGTCCTGCTGAATTTTCTCTATTTCCTTCAGCACTTCCTCAGCTACTTTGACCGTGTTTTTGCCAGATTGTTTATTTATAGCAATCCGGGTTCCTGGTATTCCGTTAATCCTCGCAACTCGTGTTATTCTTCTGTGTGTATCCTCGATACTTGCAATTTCTTTCAGCCGAATAGGAACTCTATCACGCATGGACACAACTGTTTCCCTGATTTCATCCAAGTTTGCATAGACACCGGGAATACGGATGAGAATTTCATAATTTCCTTTTTCAATGATTCCTGCGGGCAGGTCGATGTTTTCCTGTCTAATTTTACTGATAATCAAATCCATCGGAATGCCGAGGGCTTTAATTTTATCAGGATAAAGATTAACCTGAATTTCCCGCTCAAGCCCTCCCCAGATATCGACCGAGGCCACTCCCGGAACCCGCTCGATTCGGTAAGCTATCTGTTCGTCAATGATTTTTCGCGTTTGGATAGGGTCAAGGTTACTCAATGCCCCGAGTATCAGGATAGGAAACATAGCAGGATCGAATTTCCTGAGCGTCGGCCTGTTGATGTCCTCCGGCAGACGGGGTATTATTCGGTCAAGACGCTCTCGGACATCATCAGCCGCATCATCCAGGTCAGCTCTCCATGAAAACATGATTCTCACTGTACTTCTTCCCTCTGTAGAAACAGAAAAGATCTCTTCCACGCCTTGAACCGAACTCATGGCCTCTTCAATAGGACGGGTAATCAACTGTTCGATTTCTTCAGGACCGGTATTCTCGTAGGATGTAGAAATATTGAGAGTGGGATAGACTATTTCCGGCATAAGATCGATGGGAAGCCGACTGAGAGAAACAACTCCAACAAGGATAACAGCCAGGGTTAACATTACTGTAAAAACAGGGCGTTGAATCGAGAACGCGGTAATATTCACTGCTGGCCTCCCGAAGAATTTTTCTCGCTTGTGTTTGGCTTCCCGGAAGCATCTATATTGGCCTCTGAAGCGGAAGGTATGTTCCGGGGAAGAATAATGCTTGAACCATCTTCCAGGAGATGATGTCCAAGGGTAACCACATATCCGGAGATCTGGGAAGGTTCGAGGATTTCAACTCGCTCTCCTTCGATGATGCCAACTGTAACCGGTTGGAAATAGGCTTTTTTATTCTCAGTATCTGCCAGAAAGATCCCCCGTTGGTCGCTTCTATCGACCAGAGCGCTGTACGGAATTATCGTTGCCTTCTCGCGTCTGGCAAATTCTATCTGAGCGTTGATAAACATGCCGGGCTTGAGGATTCCCTCAGGATTCTGAATTTCAATCTCTACCCTTGCTTGCCGGGATGTCTCCTTCAGGAGCGGAGCTATTCTGACCACTTGGCCGCTAAAGATTTTCTCAAGAAATGCGCTGCTCGTAATCGTCGTCTTCTGTCCGGTTTTCAACCGGAAATAATCTTTATCAGTTACATGAATAACGGCTGTGAGGGGCTGAAGGTCGATGATGGAAAGAATAGGGGTGTTGGAAGACAGCATCGCGCCCGCATCGACGAACCTTTCTCCCACGTATCTGATATCGCTTCCTTTTTCCCATGAGGTTTTAATCCGGGTGTAAGAAAGGCGAACCCTGGAAGCTTCCAAAGCTGCTTCTTTATTCGCCAGTTGGGCAACCGCTACCTTGCACCTGGATTCCTGAGCATTATACTGGGCCACAACCGTATCCAGCTGGGAATCCGATTGAATGCCTTTCTGGTGGAGAGTTCTAGTCCGCTCCAGGGCTCTTTTGAACACTTCCAGAGAGCTCTTGGCCTCTTCAAGGTTAGCCCTGGCAATTCGAAGGTCCGCTTCTGCCTGAATGGCCTGTTGTTGATACTCTTCATCCTCGAGAACAGCCACCAGTTGACCGCGCCTCACCGGATCGCCGATATTGATGAGAAGCTGGTTCAATTTACCTGAGATTTTGGGGGCAACGGTGAACTGGGATTTGGGAATCAGTGTCCCGTAAAATTGGCCCATATCTTTGATAGAACTTCTCTCAACCGGCGCAATCTCGACGGCTATAGAAATTCCGCTTTGGCTCATTCCTGGGATTTTATTGGCCGCAAAAACACTTTTGTAGACTCTCCAACCGAGGAACCCCACAACGGCGATGACTACGGCTATGATTATCGGAGTCTTTCTCTTGACGATTAGGTTTTTTAGTTTTATTTTCATAGTTTTACTCTCTAAAAGAAATGTGTCCTTTATTTATATCCGGCATGGCTTTTTCCCTTCTTGCTTACAGAATGTCGATTTTCCCTACCTTTCTTGTAATCCCGCTGATGTTTTGTTTTTCAAGGACTATTCCCTGAATCCGCTTGAGATTGGCTAATGATATATTATAGTCCACAACTGCCTTGAGCTCCATTATCTGAGCACTGGCCAAATCCCTCTGGTATTGAAGAATGAAGTAGTTTGTGCTCAATCCGACCTTAAATTTTTCTTCTTCGGCCTCCAGCTTTTTCTGAGCTAGTTCACGGGCTGCCTTGTAGGCCTCAACCCGCTGATAGTTGGTCTGGACGGCCCGTACAGCGGTTTTGATTTCCAAAAATATCTGTTGTTCCTGGTTTTTTAACCTCAGCCTTGTCTGCTCGAGGTTGAGCTTTGCCTGTGCGTAGGAAGCTCGGGAGAAAAGGTTATTCAGGGGATAAGAGAGGGTCAGTTCCACAGACCAGTTATTGTATTTGAAGTTGAAGGCATCCTTGAGGGCATCGGAACTTCCCCCAGGGATTTTCCCGATTATGTTGCCCGTCAGAGCGTTCCCCTCCTCATACAGAATCTGGTCTCCCGAGACACCCGGACTCCAGTAAGAAACCTGAAGACGGAGATCGGGAAAGAGCTGATTTTGGGCATAACTAAAATTAAGCTCTTTGTTCCTCAAATCTACCCTTGTGGCCTGAAGGTCCGGCCTGTTCTGCATAGCTGCAAGCAGGGCTTCTTCAAGGCTGAGTTCTTTTCTGACGACTGAAGGGCTGTCCGTGGGAACGATCCTTACGTCTTCGGTGTTTTCCACTTCGGTCGGAAGGTTCATGATGGTCTTGAGAAGATCTTCGTTATTCTTGACCATGGCTTCAGCCTCCAGTATATCCGCCTTTCTTATGGCCACATCAGCTTCAGCGCTTAGGATTTCAATGGGAGGAAGAATGCCGGCTTCGATTTCGGATTTGTTTTTCTCCAGCAATTCCCGGGCTAATTTCAATGATTGCCTCCGCACATTCAGGTTTTCCATGCTGTAGACTAGATTCCAGTAGGTGTTTTCCGCGATGTATATGGTGTCCTCCAGGGCTTTTGTAAAATTCTTTTCAGAAATATCCCTGTTGTTCTTAGCGACGATGATTTCCCGGCGGTTCATCTTGAAGCCGAAATCCTTCAACAGAGGCTGACTGAAGGTGAAGCGGAGAGTGCTTCCGTAACGGGGATTGATACTCTGAAACCTGCGGTTTGTGTCGGTCATGTTGCTGTTTAGACTGAGGGAGAGGTCGCCTCCTGTGGGAATAAACTGGGAAATCTGGACGGAGTAATTGTTTTGAAGTGTGGAGACAGTATCTGACGCATCAAGGAATGAATAAGATGCTGAGAGGGCATCCTGCTTGTTATAAATTAAAGCCAGCGCAGGCATGAATTTTTCGCTGGCGAACGAAACCGAGAGATTGGCAATCTCAGGGGTGATAATTTCTACAGCCAGCCCGAGATTATTCTTCACTGTCTTTAAAATACATTCTTCAAGGGAAAGAGAAAGCGCATTTTCTTCCTTCTGTGCGAGTAGAGGGAGAGAAATAAAAAAGATAAATGCGATCAAACCTCCTTGGATTTTTCTGGGCATCTTTTGCCTCCATATAGAAATTTTTGGACATTCCTAACTTAGGTTATTCATGAATAACCCTGGCTGAACACTACGAGTTTCCTTTTTTAGGGAGAAAGCAAATTCCAGAAAGGCATGAGATATTTCTTCTGCCCGTCAACTTGACTTTTATTCTCCATAGATATTTAGACGAAGGAATCTATGTTTTCTTCCCTTCAGTATCACTTCCACCATTTCTTCCTGATCTTAGAAATTTAATTCTGAACCAACAAAAAAATACACTTTGGGGCGTTGGATGCAAAAAAATTGAATGAGTTGGAAAGAATTCTTAGTGCCTTCTTCTAGCCACTTTTTCCATGGTGATTCAACAAAGAACATAAAAGCACTTGCCCGCCCGGAAAATATAGCAATTTGGTTTTTGTGCTTGCCTCGGTTTGCTCTCATTTATGTCCAATTTAGACTTACTTACATTCACAATCACATATTTTATTATAGCGAAAAATTGTGGGTCATTAAAGAAAAACTTCTGAAAAGCGACTCCCGCAGGAGGTGCATCACATCATCATGTTACCTATCTCTTGAATTAAAAATTGACTTATGATTTTTTTCTTCTTATTATTTTAACATGGGGGAAAAAGATAAATCTGTGCAATCTCAAAAATCAGTTGTTCTCATTTTCTTTTTTATTATGCTGATAAATGCATCTTTATTATTATCCACGCCACAACAAACAGAATATAAAGGGATAGTTCATAGTATAGAAGTTAATGCCATTTCATTAGCAGTTACAGTTCAGGATAAAAAAGGAAGGTATATTAACAACCTAACAGGGGAAGATTTTACTATATATGAAAATGATCAAAAGCAGGGTATAACATATTTTAGCCACAATTTTGAAGCTAACATGAGTTTGACTGTTCTACTTGATGTAAGCGGGAGTATGGCTGTTCAGGATAAACTTGAAGAAGCCAAGAAAGCACTTAATTATTTGATTAAATATCTTCTTAGTCCTCAGGATGTAATTTCGTTATTAATTTTTGCTGATGGAGAGGTGGAAATTGCTGTGGGTTTTACTGCTAATAAGAATGATTTTTTAACCGTACTGGAGAAGATTGAGGCTTATGGACAGACTGCTTTAAATGATGCTATAGCTGTATCTCCAGCATTTGCGAATAAAGGAAAAAATGAAAAGAGAGCAGTTCTTTTAATTACAGATGGGATTGAGAACGACAGCCAATATTCTCAAGATCAGGCAGTTGAGATTGCAAAAAAAGTAGATATACCTATATATACCATCGGGTATAAAATTCCTTTAAGCGAGCAATATTTAAAAAAGTATAAACATTCTCCTGCATTAACATCTTCTGGTATAGTGGATTCTCTGGAGGGATTCTCAAAAGCAACAGGAGGAAAGGCATTTTTTATTAATCAGATTGAAGAATTGATAATTGCTTTCCGAAAGATAAAAAACGAACTCAGTTATCAGTATATACTTGGATATACATCATATAAAAGCCAAGAAGATGAGTATCGAAGAATTAAGGTTGTTACTTCAAAAAAGAAATATAAAGTAAGGACAAGAGAAGGATATTATAGCAGCCGGAAAGTAGGTGATGGATGAGTTGTTGATAATTATAAATTATTAATAGATAATTATTATTGGCTTAAGTATGGAGGTGAAAATGAGTAAAGAAAAAATTACATTTTATTTTGGAATTGTATTGCTAGTGTCGCTGATGGCCTGCACCGGTTGTGCTACTAAAAAATACGTTCTCGGAGAGGTAGCTGTCATGGATCAAAAAGTAGAAGCGGTGGAAAGTGCAATTGAGGAGAGTCAGAAAAGAATTAAAGAACATGATGAAACATTGGCTACACTCGGTTCCTTGATTTCCCAGCAAGAGTCTGAATTTGATAAATTTGATAGCAAAATTGAAGAAGTGAAAAAATATGCCCGGGGAAAATTAATTTTGCAAGAGATTATTATAAATGAGAAAAGTAAATTTAAAATAGATAGTTATGAACTCAGTGCTGAAGTCAAAGAGATATTAGATAAGTTTGTCATGATGCTTATTGCTCAAGATAAAGGTGTGTATCTGGAAATTCGTGGACATACCGACAGTAGTGGGCCGGAAAGCTGGAATTTAGTATTAGGAAAGAAAAGAGCTGAAGCAGTTATGGAATATCTACACAAAAAGTATAATATTCCTCTCCACAGAATGGAAGTGATAAGCTATGGAAGTTCAGAACCAGTAGCCGACAATGCAACTCGTAATGGAAGAGCTCAGAATAGACGAGTGGAAATATTGGTTTTTGAATAGGAAGTTGTAAATATAATTAAAACTGTTGCATTTCAGTAAAATCTGGAGACTTATGGTATTTCCTGAAGCCCAGTTTAGGTATAGCTCCTGTCTATGACTCCAAGTAATATAAATTCCAAAAATTCAAAGATCGAGGGTTAGACTCCCTTTGCTGGCTCTCCTTTATCAGGATGGGGCATGTTTCTATTTTTTCAATTTTGTTATGGTTTTTTAAGAAAGAAAGAGTGTCAAAAAATAGAACCGTCCCACACGCCATTCCCTCTCCGCCCTTCTCAGGGGCTTCGGAACTGCGCATCTTTGCTCTTAATACACTGGGACGGGAAAAAATACTTACATTTTTAAATTTTAGATAGGCATGATTCCTGAAATTCAGGTATAATAAGAAAATGGATTGATGAGAAAAGTCATAGTGATATCATTCATCAGCGCTATCATAGCTACCCTTGTTTTTATCGTCTTCTTCACCGGAGACAATGAAAAATCTCGGCAGCTTGATTCCACCGAAAATCTGAAGTCCTTACCTTATCTGACTTGGGTTCCAGCAGGGAAAAATATTCAAAAGTCAGGCGTAACCCGACATGACCGGAGGCGGTCTTGTAAGGGAATAAACCTCTACAATTCAAGAAACCTCTCCATGGCTCATCTTATGGACATGCAGGGAAGGATCTTGCATACGTGGGAAGGGAAGATCAACGAAGATGATTCCTGGCAGCATGTCGAGATCTGCAAGAATGGTGACCTGTTAGCCATTGTAAAAGACAGAATGCTGGTGAAGCTGGATTGGGATTCAAACATCAAATGGTTCCAACACATGCGCTTCCATCATGATCTTGCTGTGGCCGAAAATGGAGACATCTATTCTTTGGCGAGGGAAGAGGAATCTGTTTTTGTCTCAGGTTTCTCAACCCCGATCCTGAATGAATATATTGTCATCCTCTCCCCAGAGGGAGAGATCAAGAAAAAGGTCTCTCTTTTTGATGTATTCAAACGAGAGATTCCCACTGGTAAATTCGCCGAAATACGTCGCTGGTTGAATAACCCTCGCAACCTGAAGGAGCTCGAGAGGAGGAAAGTGAATAATGATTTCCAATTCACCAGCAGAGACCCTCAGGATATCTTCCATATAAACACGGTTGAAATCGTAGACAGGAATATCGATAAAGTTGGCCAGAAAGGCAATCTTTTGGTTTGTGCTCTAAAACTAAATCTCGTGGGAATCGTTGACCTCGAGAAACAGAAAATGGTGTGGAAGTGGGGACCCGGGAATTTAAGTAAACCCCACCACCCCGCCTTGTTAGAAAACGGTCATATTCTGATTTTCGATAATGGGGTCGAGAGAAGACATTCTCGAGTTGTGGAGCTCGATCCTCCAAGTAAGAAAATTGTCTGGGAGTATCAGTCTGATCCTGCTCAGCAGTTTTTCTCTGTATCAAGAGGCTCAAGTCAAAGATTGCCGAATGGAAATACACTCATAACAGAAAGCGATAAAGGTCGCGTCTTTGAAGTAAGCTATGGGAAAGAGATTATGTGGGAGTTCTTCAACCCAGAGATAAGAATGGAAGATGAAAAAAGAGCAGCCATATACCGAATGACCAGGCTTATCGATTCGAAAAAATACCCCTTCCTCACCAGCTTGGAATAGCTTCTCTTATGGTACA